>Ga0210040_10007956_pt1 | contig 12688 bp, 24 predicted proteins | sample CryGeyCG12114_NA_FD_185462 | JGI IMG/M metagenome (GOLD analysis project Ga0210040, IMG submission 185462) | Groundwater microbial communities from aquifer - Crystal Geyser CG19_WC_8/21/14_NA (SPAdes) (version 2) | ecosystem: Environmental > Aquatic > Deep subsurface > Groundwater | place: USA... | reverse complement strand
CGATCGCGGCGACCGGGCGCATCCGGTCCAGCCGCACCCGGTCAGAGGCGATCATCGGCATCGGTCCTGACGGACTGGCCAGGGTGATCAGGCCCTCCTGGTCGTCGGCCGGGTCGACCACGGTGAAGGCCCACAGGGAGGCGATGCGGAACCCGTCGTAGCGCGGGTCGCCGGCGGCGGGCTGGTCGGTCACGACTGGTCCCGCAGCTTGTGCACCGCGGCCACGCCGTCGATGATCCGGTCGCCGACCATGACGAACGAGGCGATCGAGTGCCCGGCGCCGACGAACGCCTCGGCCTGCTCGCGGGTCAGCGGGTGGGACTGCGCACCCCACCGGTAGTCGCGGGTCAGCCACACGATCAGGCCCTCCCGGTCGGGGAACACGGGGCTGATCGGGGAGCCCTCGGAGACGGTCTCCCACATCTGCCAGCCCTCGCCGGTCGGCGGGTCGGTGAACCCCCACGCCTCGGACGCGGCGCGCTGCTCGGGGGTGCCCTGCTCCCCGCTGCCGCCGCAGGCCGTGCAGGACAGCCAGGTCTCCGGGTCCAGCCCGGCGGCGCGGACGAGCACCTGCAAGGCGGTGTACTCGGCGCTGCTGTTGCTGTACTGGTCCAGCCGCTCGACCGGGGTGCCGGCCAGCCCCGCGTACAGCTCGGCGAGGTCCAGCGTCGGCTCGACGAGCTCATAGCCGACGGTGTCGGGGTAGCCGCGTGCGGCGCGCTGCAGCACGACCGGGGCGGCCCGGCCGGTCTCCCGCTCGATGCGCTCGACGGCCTCGCTGGCCGCGGTGACCTGCTCGGGGGTCGGGGTGACCTCGATCCGGCGGGTGGGCCGCTGGGGGTACTCGGCCAGGTAGGGGTGGATCGTGCCGCGGTCGCCGCGGTACTTCTCCCCGCGGGCGGTGGCGGCGGCGTGCCCGGCGGCCATGCCGAGGGTGGCGACGATCGAGCGCAGCCACTGCGCTCCACCGGACCAGCCCGCGCCCCCGCAGTCGGGGCAGGTGGGCAGGGACAGCTCGGTGGGGCGCACGTAGCCGGACCACACCTTGTCGAGCGGCCAGGTGAAGTCCAGGGGGACGCGGCGTACTTCTCGGCTCACGGGTGGGTCTCCTCGGTGATCAGGCCGGCGTCGCGCAGGTTCGCGACGGCGGTGTCGATGGGGTCGGGGGCGGGGCCGCGCTCGGCGAGCGCGGCGGCGAACTCGGCGACCTTGGCCAGGTCGTCGTCGGTGGGCGGCTTGGGGCCGCAGAGGATGGTCCCGGCGGGGACACCGGCGGCGCGGGCGCGGTCGGCGGCCTTGGCCTCCTCGGCGCGCACCAGCGCGGCCAGGTGCGCGCGCAGCGCCGGGGGGCGGGCGGTGCGCAGCCGCTGCTCGATCGCGTCGGCCTCGTCGGAGGTCAGCTTGCTCGACGAGTACAGCTCCCGGTCGACGGCGTCGGAGAGCAGCCGCAGCCGGTCGGCGCGGTCGGTGATACCGAGGCGGGTGAACGACGTCGCGATGCGGCCGAGCTGGTCCCGGTCGGCGGGGCTGCTCACAGCCGGTCCTCGGTCCACTGCTCGCCGCCGGCCTTGGTCGCCTGCCGGTCGAGCAGACGACGGCAGAACCGGTAGCCGAGCCAGCCGAGCGCGGCGCCGCTGACGGCGAGGTAGAGGGCGAAGCTGACGCTGATCAGCAGCGCGGCGATCGTCAGGCCGATGGTGGCGAGGTTGGTGTACCGGAGCACCCGGCGGCCGAGGACGCGGGCGTCGAGGTGGCCACCGCGGAACGCCGCGGCCATGAACACGATCCCGAGGACGAGGAACCCGGTCATCAGCCAGGCCCACAGCAGCCACTGGACGGCCCACAGCAGGGTGCTCACCGCGGACCACCCCGCATCCACAGGATCAGCGCCTCGGCTGCGCAGAGCAGCAGCCCGCCGACGATGGACCACCACAGCAGGTCGCTCATCAGTGCCCACCCTCGGGGTTGCGGTGCGTGTCGCCGTACTCGTACTCGGTGTGCCCGCCCACGCAGCCGTAGGGGCAGGGCTGACGGACGGTCAGCTCGTCGGCGCGGGCGGTCGCCCAGCGGCGGAACCCGTCGATGACGAGGTTCAGCGGGTCGGTGTCCTCGTGGTGCTCGTCGCCGAGGCGGTCGACCTCGTCGATGGCCTCGTGCAGAACCGTCGGGGCGTCGGCGGGCGGCTCGACGTCCTCGGCATCGGTGCGCAGCTCGGCATCCCGCCGGGCCTCCTCAGCGAGGTAGGCGGCGTCGGCGGCCTTGGCCGAGGCGACGTTGGCCCGCCAGTCGGTGGGGTGCCCGGCGGCGTGGTGGACGCGGTGCTGCGCAGTCGGGGGATCGTCGACGTCGACCGGGCCGTACTTCCGGGTGAGCCGCGCCAGCTCGGCGCGCTCACGAGCCTCGACGAGGTCGGCGATGCGCCGCTGCGCCTCGTTCCGCACCCCGGGCGCCCCGTTGCCGCCGCACTCTCCCGCGCAGCTGCTGCTGTGGCAGTCCGGGCAGGGCGCGGGCTGCGGAGTGCTGTCGTGCTGCGGGGCGTGCGGGCAGGTGCAGCCGGGCAGGCAGGGCCGGGAGTGGTCCGCGCCGTAGCTGTCCGGGCCGGGGACCGCGGCCACTCCACCGGGCACGGCGACGTGCCCGGTGGAGGGCCACGGGACGAGCTTGGCCGGCTGGTCGCCGGGCTGCTGAGGTGTGGTCATGCGCGGACGGTACCCACGCTTACTGACAGTCGGAGGGTCAGTCAGACGTCACTCACTCGATCGTGCGCCGTCCTCGAGGACGTCGGCGGTGTCGTGCAGCCACCGGCCCATCGACGTCGCCTGCGGCCACGGCGAGTCCGGGTCGGGGTGGTAGTCGAGGGCGGCGGTGATCGCGGTGTGGTCGGCCAGGGCGTGCAGCACGACGGCCACCTCTGCCGGGGTGAGCCGGCGCACGCCGGGGTGCTGGCGGTAGTCCAGCGCCCGGAGCAGGCGGGCACCGGAGGACTCCCCGCCCACCTGGGGGCCTCGCGCGGTCACTGGGTGCTCGCCAGCGCGGCCTGCAGGTGTTCGACGACGCGCACCATGTCCGCGCGGGTGGCGGTGCGGTCCCGGTCGGGGTCGAACCCCCGGATGAACGCGACGTCCTCGGCTGGCAGGTGGACGGTGACGTCCTTGTCGTCGTCCTGGTCGTGTCCTGATGATGGGGACATTGGGACATCGTCGTGGTCGTCCTGATCGCCGCCGAGCAGGGCCAGCAGCCGAGCACGGACGTAAGCCCGGTCGCGCTGCTCGTCGTTGCTGCCGTCGAAGGCGCCCACGTTGTCGAGCACCCGGGACATGAACTCGTCGGCCACCCGCACCACGTCGTCGCGGTTCGCCGTCCCCGACACCAGCGCCTGTGCCGCGTCGGGCAGGCCAACGAACCGCAGATGCTCGCAGCCTGAGCACCGGCAGCCGTTGGTGTGCCCCGTGAGGACGCCGACCGTGGCCTGCGTGGTGGCGGCCAAAGCGTCGGCCGTCCCCGACACCAGCGGCCGGGCAGGCAGAGCAGCGAGCACGCCGTCGCGGTACCCGAGGTTGTAGCCGAACGTGTAGGTGCCGACCACGTCCAGCCCAACGGTCGGGGGCGCGGTCTGCCACACGGGCGGGTCCGGCGGCGACTGCACGCGGAAGCCGACACCTGGGGACTCAGCCAGGTCGTAGCGGATGGTCCGGTCAGCGTCCACCGTTGGTCTCCTTCTCGTCTCGGAGGTGGCACTTGCAGAGGCAGGCGTGGGTGTCGAGCGGGCCGATGTAGCCGTTGCAGTCCTCGCAGCGGTCACCTTGACGGCAGTTGTAGTAGCTCACCGGTCACCGCCCAACCACGGGGGCGGGTCGTCCCAGTTCGGGGCCACCTCGGTCCACTCCTCGTCCAGCAGGTCCTTGACGGCGATGACGGTGCTGTTCTCGTGGATCTCGTTGCTGATCAGGCCCGCCAGCAGGCACCGCTCCTCCTCGGTGGTGATCGCGGTGATGCGCTCCCACAGCTCGGCGAACCGGCCGACCGGCGGGTAGGCGTACCTGACTCGACCCATGTGGTCGACCCAGCAGCCGGGCTCCTCGATGTAGCGGGCCGGGCTCAGGTCGCTACCGCAACTCGGGCACGCCGGTAGGTAGGAGCCGTTCCGGTTGTCGCTGCTGTACTCGTCGGGCGGCTCGTAGTCGGTGCGCGGCGCGGTGCAGGCCGGGCAGATCATCGTCTTGTTCTCCACCGGCTCAGCCACGGGCCACCGCCCGGATGCGCTGGGCGATGGCGAGCAGCATCCGTGACGTGGCGTCGGGCATCGGGTCGCAGGAGTCGACGTCGAGGCTGTCCGCGAGCTCGTCCAGAGCGGCGACCATGTCGCCATTGCTGGCGACGCGGGGCCGCAGGTCCCACACCACCGGTCCGATCACCCGTTCAGCGCGGACGGTGAAGCACCACGGACACAGGTACCCGTCTGGCGAGCCAACGACGCGGTTCCACAGGTCGTTGGGCGCAGACCACACCGGGGTGTCGAGCGTCCCGCAGTCCATGCACGGACCCTCGCCGCGCGAACGCCCGTCGTCCTCCCCGGTACGGACAGCGGGCGGGGTGGGCAGCGCGGGCTGACCCATGCACTCGCCGGAGCACTTCCGCGTGGCGCTGTACGCGCAGTCGACGCACAGTGCGCCCGAGCGCACCAGGTCGGCTGCCGGGTCCGGCTCCACGGTGTCCTCCGGCGACGGGACGGCGGGACTGATCACGATGCTGCCTCCACGCGAGTGCGGGCGATGTCGATGTACTCGGAGTTGGTGTCCGTGCCGACGACGCGGCGACCGAGCTGGGAAGCAACGGCGAGGGTCGTGCCAGATCCCACAAACGGGTCCAGTACGAGCCCATCAGGCGGGCACCAACGGTCGATGACGTGGCGCACGAGTGCTTCCGGATAGACGGCCGGATGGCGGCGGCCTAGCGGGTCCCGGTAGCCCTGCACCGGGAACGACCACACATCGGGTCCGTGCCCGCCCTTGGTGGCCGCGTAGTAACGGCGGGTCTTGGTCAGGTGCAGCACGGTCTCCCGGACACGTGCGCAACGGTCGAAGGCGGTCGGGTCCGGGATCGGGTTCGGCTTGTGCCAGACGATGTCCTGCCGCCAGAGGTAGCCCAGGTCTACGGCGGCCAGTGCCACCCGGTAAGGGAGGCCCAGCAGGCTGCCCTTACCGGCCACCTCGCGACCGACAAACCCACCCTGGCCAGCGGGAGCGTGCTTGTTGCTGCCGCGCTTCTTGTCGACGCCCGAGCCGCGATTGTCGCTGACGAACTTGTCGCCGATGACCATGAACAGCGAGCCTGTCGGAGTCAACACCCGCAGACATTCGGCCAGCACCTCGGCCATCGCGTTCACGTACTCGGCGACGGTTGCCTCACCGCCAATCTCGCCGAGCTGGTCGCCGTAGGTACGCAGACCGAAGTAGGGCGGCGACGTGAGGATCAGGTCAACGGAGTTGTCAGCCAGCGGCAGATGACGAGCATCCGCGACGTGCAACGCCGCGCACGTCTCCGCCCCTGCGCTGGGGCTGCCCGCGTCGGCCGGGGTGGCGGCTGCGCTGATCTGGCGGGTCGTGACCCGGGTCAGCGGCCCCGCCTCGGCTTCCAACGCGGCGATGCCGATGCTCACGACCCCGGTGAACGTGGCCCGGGTGGCCATGCCGCCGTCCCGCACCAGCAGCCAGACGCGGCCGGCGCGGTCGATGACGTGCTCGTCGTCCCAGCGGTCGCTCACCGGGTCCGTCATCGCGTGCCCCGGATGCGGTCGCCGTCGGCGTCGAGGAGGTGCCAGGCGAACCCGCCGCGGACGACGGTCGCGAGGTAGCCGGCCGTGGTGGGGAACGGGTCGCCGGTGCCGCGGACCATGACCCGCCAGGGCGGGGCCTCGGTCCACGAGGTGACGGTGTGCCGGACGTACCAGAGGGCGATCCCGAGACTGTTGCGGGTGTCCCAGTCGACCGCGACGAGGACAGCGTCGGAGGGCACGTGGAACGACTGGACGAGGTCGGGGTTGTCGGTTACCCCGAGGTCGAACACGACCTTGTGGATGACGTTCTGCTCAGGCACTGGGGGTCTCCTGCAGGGGCGGGTGGTCGGCGGTGGTCAGATCGACGATGGCGCGCATCTCGGCGAGCACGTGCGCGACGGCGGTGTCGACGTCGCCGCTGTCGTCGAGGGACTGCAGCTCGTCGATGACGGCTTGCAGGCGGGCGGGGATGCCGGGCGGGCCGAACTCGGCGACCAGGGCGCGGCCGAGGCTGAGGGCGTCGGCCTCGTTGAGGGCGATCATCGACGTGTCGCGGGTCTCCAACTCCACCTGCCGACGCTTGTCGCGGCTGGTGTAGACCTCGGCCATCAGGCGCTGGTTCTCGTGCTGGTCGGTGCCGGCCCACAGGGGCGGGTCGTCCTCCTGCACGTGGCACAGGCAGCGGCAGGCGGCATCGGCGCCCTCGTCGCGGTCCGAGCATTCCCGGTGGTAGCCGATGCTGCACTGCCGGTTGAGGCCCCGGGCGACGCCGGCCATGAGCAGCCGGTCGGTGAACACCGACCCGTCGCCCTTGTCCTCGGGCGGGTAGGGCACCGAGTGGTCGTCGGCGGGGGACGCGGCGCGGGGCCGGTCCGGGACCCGACCCACGTAGACCACGAGGTGCTCGCCTCGGTCGCGGCCGAGCGTGCAGGTGTCGTTGTCGGTGTGGCCGTCGGCCAGTCGCCAGCTCATGCCGACGACCGTAGCGCCGCTTACTGACGCTGGCCGCCCGGTCAGCCGAGCGCGGGCAGCCGGCCCCCGGCCCCGTCGGTGCGGTTGTACCGGTCGGTCATCGCGGCGGCGATGAGCTGGGTGAGGGAGCCGGTGTGCATCCGCTGCTCCTTGTAGCCGTGCGCGGTGGAGCGGATGGACCACAGGTCGGTGCGGCGCAGCGCGGCGGTGAGCCGGTCGAGGTCGATCCGCTCGGCGTGGGTGTGAACCAGCAGCCCGACAGCGTTGAGCAGGGGCGCGGTGTACGCGGCCTGGTCATCGCCCCACGCGCCGTGCAGGACGAGGAGGACGGCGTCGACGAGGCCGGTGTCCCCGGTGCGGTACAGGCCCTCGACGGCGGCGGTCGCGGCAATGCCGCCGGGCGCGGGGCTGGCGATCATCCGCAGGTTGCGGGTGGCGGCGATCCGTTCGATCTCGGCGACGACGGGGTCGCCGGCGACGCGGCGGGCCTTCCACCGGTCGTAGGGGCCGAGCTTGCGGGCGCCCCGGTCGAGCTCGTTCATCAGCGCGGCCTCGTCGGCCACGGTCAGGCCCTCGTGCACGCGGACGGCCAGGGGCACGTCGGGATCGTCGTGGTGGGCGATGGCGGCGGCGAGGCGGTGCTGGCCGGCGACGACGGCGTACCGGGCCGGGGTGTGGCCCTCCCCGCGGTCGGACACCTCGAGCAGCCCGAACAGGCGGGGGGAGAACTCGCGGACCAGCTTGTTCACGCGCCCCTGGGAGAGGTCGCGCTGGTAGGCGTGGTCGATGAACAGGGTGCTCGCGGGGAGGACGGCCACGTAGGCGTCCTCGCGGGTGGCGAGCAGGTTCGGGAAGTCGGTCACGTGTCCGGTCACGGGAGGACCGTAGGACGGTGGCACGACGGCCGGCTCCCGCGCTGGCGGCTCTTCGGCCAGCGGCGGCGGGGGGACCGGTGGGGGCGGTGGTGGCGCTGCTGGTGGCAGGGGTGGTGGCACCGGTGGTGGCACTGGGGCTGGCCGGGGCCGGGGCGTGGGCCGCTCGGTGACCGGGGTGATCGGTCCGATGCTGGCCGCGACCCGGTCGACGTCGTGCCGGGTCCACGCCGGGCGGGTGCGGCTGCCCCGGTAGACGCCGATCTCGAGGATCCGGTCGGGGCTGGTGCCGGCGCGCAGCAGGCGGGTGATCTCGGCGGCGGGCGCGCCGACGGGGACAGGCCGGGCGGTGACCCCGAGTGGCAATCCGGTCATGCTGCGTGACGGTACCGACGGGGGCTGCCAAGGTCAGCCCGCCTCACTCCCCTCGGCGTGCCCCGCTCACGGGACCAGCCCGGCCTTCCGGGCGGCGTCGCCCTGCCGCTTGGCGGCGAGCCGGGAGATCCGGGAGTCGACCCGCTTGGTCGTCGCGGCCACGCCCTCCCGGCGGATCCGGGCGAGGTGCTGCCGGCGGTGCTCGGCGGCCATGCGGTCGGCCGGGGTCATGCAGTCGCTGCACTTCCCGAGCTGGTCGGCGTGCACCTCCCGCCTGAGCGGGACCTCGCAGCGCGAGCACTCGGGCAGTGGGCGGGGTCGGCCGGTGATGGCCATGGGCTCCTCCTGTGGTGTGCACCGGAGCTACCGGCGCACCAGTACCGTACCTGCCCTTACTGCCTCACAGGGGGCAGCCACCCACCTCGGCGCAGGCGGTGCAGCGGGCGATGCCGGGCCACGTGCGGGCGGTGGCCATCAGCGCGTGGTCGTAGGCCGGGCCGCTCCACGCCCTGGTGAGCCGGCACGCCGAGACGAGGGTCTCCCCGTTGTCGTGGGCGTAGACGCGGGCGCAGTGCAGCACCTTGCGGTGGGTGTGCCGGTCGGTGGTGGTCCAGCCCAGGCCCCACAGATCCTCGAGGGGGCGCCCGAGCGCGTTCTGCAGGGTGTGCCGGTCGGTGGGCCTGCCGGCGGCGCGGTCCTCGGCGACGTCCCACCAGGCGTGCCAGCGGTCCGGGGGGAGGGAGGAGTCGGCGACGGGGGAGTCGATGCCGAGGGGGCCGGGGACGACGCGCGGGGGCAGGGTGATCGTCTCGGTGGGTGCTTCCTCGACGTCGAGGCTGCGCATCTCGGCGGTCGGTGACCCCGGCCAGCGGCCGGTGGCCGGTCCGGGGAGGGTCTCCGGGCGCGGTACCCGCGGCGGCCGGGCGGCGTGCGCCCCGGCCGGCTGGCGTGCCCACGTGGTCGCCAGCCGGGCCGGGTCGCTCATCGGATCTCCTGGTGTCAGTGCGTGTCCTTCTGACCCCGCAGGGTAGTGGTGCCGGGGATGACGTGGTCGTCCTTCTTCCGGTCCTGCTCGCGCCGGAACGCGGCCAGCATCCTGCGGGCGACCCGGTCGGCGCGCCGCCGGCCCCCGTAGACGAACCGCTGCCCCCACGAGCCGAACAGGCCGTCGCCCGGGACGGTGAGGGTGACGCTCCACCGCCACTGGGCGACGTGCCGCACGGTGACGTACTCGCCGACGCCCGGCACTTCGGTGTCGGGATGCCGCACTGCCGCACTTGCGGCACGCGCCCGGTCGCGTGCAGTCCCCCACCGCCACACGACCTGATAGAGCACGTAGGAGGCCAGCGCACCGAACGCACCCAGCAGGACGGTGTTCCCGACGACGTAGCTAAAGACGTCCCACGCCTCAGCCACGGATCTCTCCGGTCAGGGCGGCGCGGCCGGCGTCGGTGAGTTCTAGCCGGTTCACCGGGTACTGGCGGCCATCGTCGTCGTCGTAGCCGACGTTGGTCGCGGTGATCAGCCCGCGGCGGGTCAGCGCGTTGGCCGTGCGCCAGTGGATGTGCTGTATCCGGCCGGGGCCAGGGTGGTTCGGCTCGTCCCACGTCTCGCCACCGTTCCACGCCTCGTCTGCCCGGTCGATGAAGCGCAGGGCCTCGCGCCCGCGAGCGTTGAGGCCCCGCGCCCCCTCTGGCCTACTCATCGAGGTTCCTCTCCCGTGATCGCTGCATCAAGTTCGGCTGTGTGCCTGTCCAAGTCCCGCGCACTGGCAGGCAAGCCGCGACCTCTCAGCTTGACGATCCTGGCCTTCCACGTTGAGCGCAGCGCGCGGACGCGGTTCAGCCCGTCGTCGTTGCTTGCGATGCGTGGCTGCAGGGTCCAGATGGTCGGCCCGATGTGCTTCTCGGCGCGCACGGTGAAGCACCAGGGGCACAGGTAGCCGTCCGGGGAGCCAACGACGCGGTTCCACAGGTCGTTGGGCGCAGACCAGACCGGCGTGTTCAGCGTTCCGCAGTCCATGCATGAGCCTTCGCCCCGCACGTCTGCGGTGGCCAAGCTGTACTGCCGCTCAGCCACGGGGCGGCTTTCGGGTGGGCGACTGGTCACGTCCGGTCCTCCCACGCCTTGTCCCGGTGCAGCAGCGAGCACGGCACGCACAGCACGATGGACAGGTTCGGGGTCTCGGTGTCGGGAACCAGTGCGTAGTTGTCTCCGAGCGCGAACACGGTCGGGCAGCCCTCGACAGCGCACGTCATGGCCGGTGCCTCGGCCTGGTCGGGCATGACCGGCCACAGACCGGTGACGGACGGGCACGTCGGCCCGTGCTGCACCTCGATGCTCTTGATCGAGCAGCCCGGCACCCGGCACCAGACGCAGACGTCGAACTCGCCCGTGGGGTCGGGCGTGTAGTCCTTCCAGGTGGGCAGCCGCGCGGTCATGCGCGTGGGTGGTGGTTGGGGGGCTTCGGCGGGTCGATGGGGCCACGCTGCTGCCGCGCGCGGGCCTCGGCGGCGTCGGCGCGCTCCTTCTCCCACATCCGGGACCCTGGCAGCATGTGCGGGTTCTCCGGGTCGTCGTCCAGGGCGTCTGCGAGCTGGCGAGCGTCCCCCATCGTCACTGTTCTGTCAGGCGGTCCGACGACGATCGCGGTGAGGTCGTCGACTTGGCGTGCCAGCAGCGGGTAGCCGCTGGCGAGCTCGGTGGTGCCGTCCTCGGCGTAGACCGTGAGCCGGCCGTCCTCGGCGCCGTTGACGGCGAACGTGCGCTCCCAGGTGGCGATGAACTCGACCTCCACCCACCCGTCCTGCCCGGTGACCAGCTCCATGCGGTAGCCGTGCTTCATGGCGATCAGGTCGGCCTGCTCTTGGTTCGCGGTGTGCACGGTCGCCTCGTGGCGCGCGAACACGTGGGCGGACAGCAGCGCGTCCAGTCGGCCCATCTCGAACCCGGCCACGTACGCGCCGTCGTCGTACGGGCCTCCCTTGCTGGTCACGGGCAGGAACGGCATGACCAGTCCGTAGGTGGGCTCCTGCCCTTCCGGCTCAGACACCGGGTGCCGCCGGGGTGGCGTCGGCGGTGTCGGCGATGGCGCGCACCAGGAGTTGGCCCTCGGCGAGGCGCTCGAACGACCGGGCGCTGGGGTGGGTCACGGTGACCTCGATGGGGCCGTCGAGGCGGCCATCGTCCTCGCGGAGAACGTCGGCGACGAGTTCGGCCATGTGGTCGCGCAGCGTCTTGCTGCTGGCGATCACCGGGTCGGTCTCCTCGAGCTTGAGGAACACCTCGGTCTCGTAGGTGCCGTCCGTGGGCTGCACGGGGCGGGGGTGGTGGAACCGCCACGCGATGCGGCGCGGGTCCTCCGTGCGCAGGTAGGGGTTCGGGGTGCTCATGCGGTGATGGTCTCCTCGGTCAGGACGAGCTTGGGACGGGCCTTGGCGCTGCGCAGGCAGGCGCGGCAGGTGACGAGCTGCGGGGACCGGAAGCGGTGCGTGGTGTTCCCGCGGTACAGGGCGGTCGGCCGGTAGGTGGCCAGGCCGCAGACGGACACGCCGGGGGTGAACGCGCTGGCGTAGTGGGTGCGGTCGGTGGTGCTGCGGTACTGCACCGGCAGCTGGCGGACGCGCAGCAGGTCAGGGGCCATCGTTCGGTCCCCTCTCCCCGGCGAACTGCCGGTAGTCGGTCTGGTCGATGGTCTTGGGCTCGGTGGGCCAGTAGACGGGCAGGCCGCGGCGCAGGTAGTCGATCTGCCCCTCATGGTCCTGCGTGGTGCACAGCCATGAGACTTCGGACTGCTGCTGCCAGTTGGCCACCAGCTTCTCCGCGAGCTCCTGCGGGACGCGGCGCAGGATCTCGAGGTGCTGCGCCGGGGTGGCTATCAGCATCTCCGGGACACCGAGGTCGACGCGGATCCCTCGGATGAGGTCCCCCTCCTCCTCGGTGAACGGCTCAGCCACGGGGCACGTCCTGCGGGTCGTAGGCCACCCGGTGCCCGGCGCCGTCCCACCGGTAGTTGTGGAACCGGTGCGGCATCGGGTGCGCCGGGGGCCGGCCGGCCCAGCGGGTCAGGGTGCCCAGCACCCCGACGGGCACCTGGCAGTGCCAGTGGTCGTAGCCGCCGGTCCCGCGCGGTGGGGTGGTCTGGCACGTCCACGGCCACTTGCGGTCGACCGCGGCGTGCAGCCCGAGGTAGTACAGGCGGTCGCGCACACCGAACCAGTGCGCCTTGGCCAGGCCGTCCCACAGGAACCAGCGCAGGAACAGGCGCATCTCGCGCCGGCCGAGCACCCCGGACGCCCGGATGTGGCCGTCGTTGTCGTCGCCGGCACGGGGGTACCAGCCGACGAGGAACCCGTGGGCGTCGTCGGACCAGCGGAACGTGCGCCACGCGTCGGTCGAGGGGCCGGCCGCGTCCAGCTCGAGCATCGTCGAGTAGTCGTGCGTGGTCTGCAGCCGGCTGCCGATGGCCTTGCTGCCCGGCCCGCCGGGCCGCTGCCACACCTCCCGGAACCACAGGGTCGGTCCCTGCGGCGGCGACCACGACCCGCAGTCCTGCCGACCGACGGCGGCCATGAGCCGGTGACCCCAGTCCCGGCCACCGTGCGGGTCGCCGATGACGTCGCGGATCCGCAGGGTCCGGTCGTACTGCCCGGCCCGCCAGTCGCGCTCGCGCAGCCAGTCGCACAGCCGGGTG
>Ga0210040_10007955_pt1 | contig 12688 bp, 1 predicted proteins | sample CryGeyCG12114_NA_FD_185462 | JGI IMG/M metagenome (GOLD analysis project Ga0210040, IMG submission 185462) | Groundwater microbial communities from aquifer - Crystal Geyser CG19_WC_8/21/14_NA (SPAdes) (version 2) | ecosystem: Environmental > Aquatic > Deep subsurface > Groundwater | place: USA... | reverse complement strand
TAGTAGTAGCTTTTTTTAATCTTAGCTTTTTATAAGTATAAGTATTTATACTAGTAATAAGTATAAAGCTAATAATACTAGCTTTAGTAATTAATTTTTATAAGCTACTATACTATATAAAAATCTAAACTTTAATAATTCTAAGTATAGTAGTAATAAAGATCTTAAAGAGCTATATAATAGAGATACTTAAAAAGTTAAAGTAATTAAAGAATAGCTTTTAAATAATAATTAAGACTTTAGTAATAAAGACGTATATAATAAAGATAATAATAATAAAAATAGTAAAGTTAAAGAGCTATAAGTAGAAGAGCTCTATAACTTAAATATTAATAAACTTACTTTAGTAATACTAACTAAAGAGCTTAAGAAAGTTAGTAAAAATAAAAATATAAGTATACTATAATAAAAGAGAAAGAAGCTTACTATTTAGTTTAAGTAAGAGTTTATAAAAAAAGTTTTTAGTAGTATATATAAGTACTAAAAGCTTAAAGATACCTATTATAAGTACTAAATAATAAGGCCTATAAATATAGTTATATATATAAGTAGTAAGAATAAAAAGACTATAAGTTTAGCTCTTTTTTATAAACTATTATAGTCTTTTTAAGCTTTAGCTAACTTCTTTTAGCTTCTTTTACTTCTTATAAACTAGTTACTATAAGTTTATATTTTCTTTTTATACTTCTTACTTTTTAATTTTATTCTTTTTACTAGTAGTACTTAAGTACTCTTTTAGTATCTTATATATTATACTTCTTTATTTTTAGTATTTTTTATACTTAACTCTAATATTTATAGTCTTTTTTAAGTAGTATTACTAATTTTATAGTATTATAGTAATAAGTTCTACTTAAAGAAGGCTTTAGTAGCTAGTAAGAATATACTTATTACTTACTACTATACTTATTATAAGCTTAGCTATATATATTTATAATCTTCTTACTTCTAAACTTTATCTTTTTAGAGCTTTTACTAATATCTTTTAGCTTTAAGTATACTTAGATAACTAGCCTAATAGCTTTAAAGTTTATAAAATACTACTTTATAGCTATAACTATACTATATATTATAACTTAAAGTAGTAGAAGGACTTAAAAAAATTAAGTTAATAATTATTATATAGGCTACTTACTTAGAAATACTAGAAGTTAAGTAGAAAATTAATAAAATAAGTATTTAATAATAGTATAAATTTTAAGCTTTTACTAACTTAATATTATAGTAGCTATAGCTTAATATAGAAGCGCTTAGCTTATAGATTAATATTTACTCTACTTATACTAGCGCTTACTAGTTTTATAACTTCTACTTATAAAAAAAGTACTTTAGTAAGTAAAGTATAGAAAAAGTATACTTATTTTTAATTTACTAACTAATTACTTTTTATAAAAGTTTAGAGCTAATATATTTATATACTATAGATACTTAACTAAAAGTACTTACTAGTTAAGGCGTATAAAAAAGAAGCTAAGAAGTATATTAATACTAGTACTTAACTTAGTAAATAACTCTACTTTTATTAGCTTTTTAATTTAAAGATAGCTAACTTTTTATAAGTTTTATATTTATACTTAGTACTTTTAAGATACTAGTAAAGCTAAAAATACTATATAAGCTTTTAGTAAAAAAAGAGAGAGATAATATATAAGTAGAGTAAAGAGATAGTATACTATTAGTAATTAAGTTTTATTTTACTTTAATAATAAATTTTTATAGTATTAAGAGCTAAAGAGCTTAAGTTTTATAATATTTTAGAGCTTCTAAATAGCTACTTTTTAGGCTTAAAAAGCTTTTCTTTATAATAGAGCTTAAGTCTATATAAAATTATACTTTTATAGTTAAAATAAGTAATATTACTTATTATTTATAAGCTTTAGTAATAAAAGCCTCTAGCTAAACTCTACTTTTACTTACTAAATATTATACTTTATAACTTTAATTACTTCTTTATATATTATAGTATCTACTACTTAAACTTTATCTCTCTTCTATTCTTAAAAAGAGTCTAGCTATATATCTTTATAAAGTAAATATATTATAATATATATAATCTTTATAGTAAGATAGTAAGTAAAGCTACTCTATAGATTAATAAGTATATTAAAGTATTAAGAAGAATAAAATACTATAAATTATAACTCTTCTTCTTATCTCTTAGACTTCTTTTTATATTTATAATTTTTAATATACTTTAGCTATTAGTAGCTAGGATTTAGAGCTATAACTTAGTATTAGCTAATATTAAACTTTAAGAAGAGTAGAATATATAAAGTAACTTACTTAGCTAGTATATAGTATCTTACTCTATATTATAAAAGCGCTTTAATATCTCTACTTACTAGCTACTATAATTAACTAGTTTTATAGTATAAGTAATAAGAAAGGTAAAGTATAATACTAGTAATAATATACTATTTATATATTAAAAAGCCTAAAAAGTATCTCTTAAAAGTATAATAGAATAAGTTTATACTTACTAAGAATTCTTAGCTCTAAGTACTTAATAAAAAGGCTAGTATTCTTATAACTTACTTACTTAATATTAATATTTTAAGGCTTTATTAGTTATTATACTAGAAAGTATAGCGTAGATAGGCTTTATATATATAAAATATACTTTTTTTAATATACTATATCTTAAGTATAGAAGCCTAGTTAGTATTAAAGTTATATCTTATTTATAGAATACTACACTTATATTATATAGGTACTTATATAGTAGTAAGTTCTTTTTCTCTATCTTATTAGGAGCGTTTAACTTATCTAGAAGTACTTATAAAAACTAGAATTATATTAAAAGTATTTAGTATTTATAATAATAGTTAAAAACTTATATAGCTAAAGACTTTATAGCTATAGTAGTAAAGCTAAGTCTTTTTATTTTTCTAAAAGCTTAATCTATAATATTATTAGTACTAAGTAGCTTTATATAGATACTATATATTACTAAAGTCTTTTTTTAATAGAAATAGGTTCTTAAAGCTTTAAATAACTTTATTACTACTACTACTATTACTAATATTTATTAGTAATATCCTCTATAAGCTTTTACTATAAGTAGTATACTATTTAAAGTATTTTAGCTTAGATTTTCTACTACTTTACTTAATAGATTTTTAATAAATATAGTAGTAATATAAGCTAAAAGACTTACTAATAAAGTAGTATTAATACTCTCTTCTTTAGCTTTAAGTACTACTATACTAGTATTAAGTAGCTATAAAAGTAAATCTAATAAAGAGCTAAAAGTAGACTTAGAGAAAGAAAGAAAATAAGTATAAAAAGTTTTTAAAAAAAGCTTACTATTTATAAGCTTTTTTCTTAAAGATATAGTTTTACTACTACTTATATTATTTACTAATTTTATATCTAGCTTAAAGTTTAAAGCTAGTCTAAGTTTAGTATAAGAATTATACTAATACTTTTTTAAAGAGAGACTATATTTTATAGCCTTTTCTTAAGCTAGTACTACTTCTATCTTACTATTTAGTAAAAGGTTTATATTAGTATATAATATAAGATAAGAAAGCTTAAGATTTATAAGCTTTTCTATAAGAGTTAGTACTTTTACTATCTTTTTATTTAGAAAATTATAAATACTCTTATAAAAATATATTTTTATAAATATCTTACTAATTAATAGAGTTTTTATAAAGTTTATACTCTTTTTACTAATTTTTAAAAGTTTACTTTTTAAAGCTACTACTTTTACTTTAAGTAGTATAGTAAGTATAAAAAATACTATATATTAAGATAAATAGAGTATTTATAAAAGAATATAAGTTTAGCTATAAAACTAAAAGATATATATATATATAATAGAAAGTAATATATAAAAGTATTATTATTATTAGTTAAAATAAGTAATAGTTTTTATAAGCTAAGTTACTATACTTAAAGGTAACGTTTAACTCTAAAAACTACGTAAATTACTACTTATCTAGATTAAGTTATATACTTAGCCTATCTATTAGAATAGCATATTTTATATATAATATTAGTATAGCTAAGACTAATCTACTTATTAGATATATATAAATATATAGCTAAGATAGTTATAAAAAATTTACTATAATATAGTTTTAGCTATAGCTAAACTAAAGCTAAAAGTATTTAAGTATATATAATAGTAAGTTAGTCTTAAATATATTATAGTACTATATATATTATATTACTATATCTATTATAATTAAAAAAGAGGTAGTATAAGATATATAGAGTATTAGTAAGAAGATATTATATAAGTTACTATATTAGTATACTACTTACTTTTATAAGCTTTACTTTACTTTACTTTACTTTACTTTAAGTATTACTCTTATACTATATAGAAGCTAGTATATTATAGAGAAAGGTATACTATAGGCTAGTATAAATAGTAAAAACTAATAAACTATCTATATACTATAAATATAAATAGTTCTAACTATAAGAAGTGTACTTTTTATTAATATAGCTACTCTACTTAAAATAGTACTCTTATAATATAAAGAGATAGTTATATATACTAACTAAATACTAAATAATTATTATACTATTAAACTTTATACTCTAACTTCTATAGTTATAAAGCTTAATAATATTCTATTATATCTTATAGATAAACTACTATATACTACTATAGTAAAATAAGTAGCTACTAAATTACTATACTTTAAACTTACTATTTAGGCCTTTTATAAGATTAAGATAAAAGTCTTTAAGAAAACTACTATAACTCTATTAATATACTATTAATCCTAGAGATTATTAGCTAAAATATAGGTTAGATATTACTTACTAATATAGTCTTCTTATTAGCCTATATATCTTTAAGCTAACTTAATATATAGAAAAAGTAGAATAAGTAGCTTTTTTTAATCTTAGAGGTATACTACTATTTTAAGTATAGTACTAGAATATTAAGCTATAGCTTCTTTTAGTTAAAGTAAAAATAAAATAGTTTAATACTTATATTTTAGATAAGTTTATATAAAAATACTACTTTTACTAAGATACTTACTACTACTTTACTATATTTTATAAAAACTAAGTACTAGCTTTATCTTACTTATCTTTATATTAAGAATAGTAATATTCTTAACTTTTATATTTAGTACTTTATTAAAGTAGAGAAAGTAAAGAAATATAATAGTATATATAAAAGATATTATAATATACTTTTTTTATCTAGCTTATATTAGGTTACTATTTTTATTATAGTTACTACTATTATTCTTTAAGAAAGACGTATTCTTTCTAAAGAGCGCTTTAATCTCTACTTTAGTAATAGTATAAATACTTTCTAAGCTTAACTTCTTATAAGCCTACACTTCTAGTAGTATTAGTAAAAAGTATATTTTTTACTATAGATACTAATATTTATATACCTTTTAGTAGTATAGTAACTATATATACTTTAATATAAAAGTTAACTTATATAAGTTTCTATACTATATACTATTATAGTACTATATAAACTTAGAAGCTAATTAGCTATACTTATATATAAAAAAGTATAATACTACTATATATATTATAGAAGCTATAAACTAAGTACTTACTTTTCTTAAAGTAAAGAAGCTAGTTTTACTAGTATTTTTAGCCTCTTTACTACTACTAGCTAGTATTTAATATAGCTTTCTATAGTAATACTAAATCTATATAGCTATTAGCTTTAAAGTATATTTATTTACTTAGTAAAAGTTAGCTAGCTTTAGTAAGTATATATTAATATAGTACTAGAGCTTTTTTAATTACTTATAAGTTACTATTAATACTAAGCTATTAAAGTAAAAGAATAGTATATATAACTTATAACTAGCCTAAGTATACTTAGTATATATACTTTAAAAAGCCTCTTTAATATTTATAAATATCTCTTCTATACTTAGCTACTTATTACTTTAGAAATTTTAAAATATTTTAACTAATTCCTTAATTATAAAGTCTTACTACGTAAAGATATTAGTAACTTTATCTTTACTAACTATAATAAGACTAATATAAAGCTACTACTCTTTAAGCTTAATATAAGTAGTAATAGCTTAGAGTATAGAAGAAAATATAAAGCTAAGTATAGTATAAAAATTAAGAGTATATATAAAATAAAAAGTAAATAGTAAAAAGTTTTTATAAGAAAAATAGTAAGATAATAAAAGAAATAATAAGAAAAGCTAGAGAAACTAAGACTAATATACCCCTTTACTATACTAAGTTATAATCTAAAGATAAAACTATAATAAGTCTAAGTAAAGCTAGTAGCCTTAGAGTATATACTAATATTTAAGTTTTAAGAAGTAAGACTTTTAGCTTATATACTATCTAGTACTATATAAGATATTTAATCTAAAACTTTATATATATAGGTAATTCTTAGTAAAATAGTTAGTTTTACTATAACGTATTACTAAAACTTTTACTTATAATAATAAAATATATACTAACTCTATATAAGTATAAAAACGCGCTAAAGTATAAAGTAGTTACTCTTACTAAGTACTAGTAACTAACTTAGCTATTTAAAAATACTAGTACTATACTAGAATAAGCTTTAGACTATAGTAATACTATAAAGTAGTTTATATAATAAAGCTACCTATCTAATAAAGAAATAGAAATATTTACTAAAATATAAGTATATACTTAGTATTACTATACTCTTTAATAAAAAAGCTAAGAAATACTACTAGATAGTAGAGAAGTTTACTTTTTCTAACTTTTAAAAGTAAAGTATTTAATACTATTAATCTTCTTAAAATCTATCTTATAAATATAACTTATATTATAAAATATAAAGATTAGTATTTTAAAGAAACTCTACTCTACTTCTACTAAGTTACTTTATTTAGAGTATAATAGCTAGTATAGTTTAATTAGCTATTTATCTTAATAAACTATAGTTATACTAAGTATAATAGCTTTAAACGTCTTATTACTTATCTTCTAGACTATAGCTATTTACTAGTAGTACTTTTATATTCTCTACTTCTACCTCTACTTATATACTTTATACTACTACTAGTACTAGTGCTAAGCTATATACTTATATATCTAATATATTATTTATAAGTACTAGTAAACTAGGCCTATATACTTCTAAGCTCTAGTTATTACTATAATACTCTTTCTTAAGTAATACTACTTTATATCTTATTATAAAGCTTAGTAGTTATATAGAAGATATATAAAATTATTATAAATAAGTAGTATTTAAAGTATAACCTTAAAAATATATAACTTCTAGTAAATAGAGTAACTTATAGTAGTAATATAGAGTAGCTAGTATAAGATTAAGACTATAGTAATACTCTAGTTATATACTAAGGCGTTTAAATACTTATAGTATTATAGCCTAAAGTATTTAAATTATATATAGATATATTTTAGACTATAACTTCTACTAAAAAGCTATTTAGTAAGTAAAAAGTATAGTATAGTTATTATTTACGCTAATATTAGTAGCTAATACTAAGTAGTTAGTTATTACTATATATAAACTTTATAGTAGTAGTAAAGCGTTCTAAGATAACTTTAGTTAGCCTATATCTAATAAGTAATATACTAAAAAGCTTCTACTTATTTAGAGTACTATTATTAGTAAAGCTTATAATATATAGTTTATTACTAATAGTAAAAAAGTAAAAGTAGTAAAAGTAGAGTATAAAGCTAGTTTTACTAAAGTATTTATATACTATAGTAGATTATAGATATATATTTATAAGAAGCTTTTAAAAATTATAGTAATATACTATATATTAAAGTAGAGACCTATACTATAAGATTAAATATAAATTATACTTTAATTACTTATAATCTTTATATACTTTACTATAAATATTATATAACTATAAAAGATACGTAAACTATATATATTCTATAAAGAATACTAGTAATCTTAAGATATTTTATAATAGAGGCTAATAATTCTATATACTTATATACGTAATATAAGTTTATATATACTTCTTATTTTTAGTAATTAAGTATTATATATATTATCTTTAAAAAATTATAGTACTACTATAACTTATTATATTACTCTTAAATCTTTATAAATTACTCTTATATTTTCTATTTTATATAGCTATATCTTTTATAGAAATTACTTTATAGATTAGTTATATTTACTTACGTTAGTAGAGTATATAGTTAGTAAAGCTAAGGATATTAGTATTAAACTATATATTTAGTATCTACTTTAGTACTTATATAGTATTTTAGATATAAGAATTACTAGAATATATACTAAAAGTTACTATATAGTATAAGTAATTTTTTTAAAGCCTATAGCGCTATAAATATAGAGAGCTACTACTAAAAGTAGTATATATTTTAGAAATTTAAATTCTTATATATATAGAATCTTACTTAGGTAGTTATAATAATTTCTAGTATCTTTTATTAAAGACTCTATACTTACTAGTACTTTCTATTAGAATTTAAGTAAGATTCTAAAAGCTAATTATCTATAATACTACTATACTCTAAGTAATTAGAGTTTTACTACTTTTATAGTATATAAGAAAACTATATTATTAAGTATAATAAAATCTTATCTCTTTAGACTATAGTAATAATAGTATTATAAGCGTAATTTATAGTATAGATTATTTACGTACTTAGTAAAACTATAGCTTTTTTTCTTTAGCTAGACTAGAATACTAATATAGTAAAGTAAGTTCTACTACTAGTACTAAGTCTATATATATTAATCTTATAATAGTATATAAGTAGTAGATTAGTAATAATAATAAGTATAAACTTCTCTACTTTCTACTATACTTTTAACTTATAAGCTTAAAATTTATAAAGTTATATATTATATACTATAAGTATAAATCTTACTTACTTCTTTTTAAGTAGTAGCTTACTTTTTTTAGCTTTTCTTACTTTATTTAGTAGCTCTACTAAGTAAAATAGCTCTAAATCTCTAAGTACTAGCCTATTTACTTAGCTTTTCTTTTTACTTTTACTACTATATAATTTATAAAACTTTATTATCTTATATACTATTATTTATAGTATTATTTTTATATATATCTTTTTTAGTAATAGCTTACTTTTCTTAGTTTTTCTTTTCTTATTTAGTAGTTTTACTAAGTAAAATAGCTTTAGATCTCTAAATACTAGCTTTTTCTTTTTTTTTCTTTTTTAGCTTTATTTTTCTTTTAAGCTTTTATTATACTCTTATAGCTTTATAATCTTAAGCTTTATTTTTTTCTACTATATTTTTATAAGCTTCTTCTTTAAAGAAATACTATTTTTTTTAGTTTTTTTTAGCTTATTTACTATCTTTACTAAAGTAAATAGCTATAGATCTTAATTTTCTTTTCTTTTATTATACCTTCTTTAGTGCCTTTTTTATACTCTTTCTATCTTTATACTTTTTAAGCTTTATATTTTTTTTTTTTACTCTTTCTTATAATATCTATAATTATATATACTTTTCTTATAACTTTACTAGTAACTTTACTTTACTTACTTCTTTCTTTTTTTATATACTAAGGTTATAATTCTAAAGTTTTTAAATAGCGCTTCTTAATTATAAATATAACTTATAAAAGTATATATAATATAAGTAGCTACTATAAGAATACTTTAATAACTTTACTAGTATACTTAGAGAACTAAATAGTTATAATTTTAAAATAATAATAGTATAATACTTAAGTAAGTACTATAAGAGAGACTATAAATCTTAAAAGTAATTAAGTAATACTAGCGTAAGACTTACTAGATATATTATAACTATATAGTAGATATTAAGGATAACGCTTATAATAAAAGTAATAATTATTTACTTAGTATTAAAAGTCTTTAAGATATAGCTAATCTCTCTAACTACTATAGTAGAAATTCTAAAAAGTAGTAGAAGATAAAGCTATATCTACTAAGTAAAACTACTATAAATACTAGTAAAGCTTTATAGAAATATATTTATATACTATATCTATAGTTATTATAAATAAACTTTTCTTCTTATTATAGAGTACTTAAAAATCTTAATTAGTAAGTATATTAGTATAGTTCTAGTAGTAAAGAAGAAGATTATAAAAACTAATAATTTTAGACTTTCTAACTTAAGACTTTACTTTTTCTAGTATTTTACTAATAACTTCTTACTATAGCTTTATTTTATAGTTACTACTATATATCTAGATATATACTACTTAGATTTTCTACTACTTTTCTTTCTCTTTTTTTACTCTTAGCTTTATTCTTTCTCTTTACTACTAAGAACTAGCGCTTTATAATTTTTAACTTTTATAGTCTAAAACTTTAATATTTATAAGCTTTTTTATATAGTATTTTTAGTTTTTATATATTATAAGTAAGTATTTTTTATAGTACTTCTAGTAGTATAATAAGAGAGCTTTCTTATTTTATTCTACTTTATTTATATATATTATAGTAATAGTAGATTAGTATCTTTATTACTAGAACTTTAGCTTTTTTACTTACTTCTTAATATCTTTTTAGTAATAGTAAGCTTCTAGTATAGACTAAATATTATAGAAAAGGTAAAAACGCTAAGCTATATATTTAACTATAGTATATATTATTTTTATTAAAGTATAGAAGTTAAGATAAGAGTAGTATAATAAATAGTATAGCTATATAATATAAACTTAACTAGCTTTATATATATAGCTATACTAGCGTTAATACTTATAGATATTATATATTTTAAGCTTTTATACTAAGAGTATTAGTACTACTATAAAGATATATTAATACTATATAAATAGAGGCTACTATCTTATCTATATTTAAGTATACTTTTATTTTTACTACTTTAACTTTCTATAAATATAATAAGTATTCTAATATAAAGTAAAGTAGAAGTAGCTTTTAAACTTAAATTTATTACTTTTCTTAAAGTTATTTTAATAAGATAGCTATACTACTTTAATATAAATATTAAATATATATATAGTAGCTATATATTATATTAAGGCTATATCTTATACTAGAAATAGTATTATTTTATATAGATATCTTCTATAATCTTAAGCTTTAAATAAAAAAATAGTAGTTATTTTACTATTTAAAATAATAGAGTTAAGTAAGAAAAAATATATAAGAAGTTAATAATATAATAAGAGTACTTTATTAGTAAGTTTTAAAACTATATAGAAGTAGTAAGTAGAAGTAGTATATAAGTAGAGATTTACTACTATCTATAGTAAAATACTTATAATTTATAAAATTAAAAAGTAAAAGTTATAATCTTTTTAAGCTACTAAGCGTTTACTACTATAGTATATATATTAATAAAGCTATTACTTCTTTATAGTACTCTAAGACTACTTTTAAAGTACTTTAGTAAAGCTTAGCTAAACTATTACTCTTTAAAATAAAAGATACTAATATAGTAAGTAGTTTAGTAATAAACTATCTACTAAATACTTTTATATATTTTTAATAGTAGTTAGTTTAAATCTTATATATACTACTTAAAGTAACTTAAAACTCTATAAAAAGTAGTATATTTTTTTTTTACTTTACTTTAGCTTAGTAATAATACTATTATATATATTAAATAAATTATAGTTCTACTACTAACTATAGTATAGTATATAGTATTATTTTTAGTAATTTTTTTATTTATATATATTAGTATCTATATTATTCCTTAATTTAAAGTATATATATAATACTTATTTAAATATCTTTCTTTTCTTTATATAGTATATAGCTTTATATATTTATATAGCTACTATTTTACTTTCTATATTTATATAGCTATAGTAATACTTAAATATATTTAATATATTATTATATTTACTAAGTATTACTTAGCTATAAATTAGCTAAGCTAAAGTTTAAGGCTAAAGTTAGATAGAGCTTAGTATAGCTACTAATAAGCGCTAGAATTTAGATTATAGCTGCGTAGGAGTGTTACCTCTAGCCCCGTAATGGTGCTGACGATAGTCTCTGATGGCGGTGAGCAATGCTGGGCGAGTCGAAACTCGAACATGCCGTCATCGCACGGCGGCCCAAGCCCCTCGGAGCTTAGAGGATGAAGCTGACGCCTCTGCCAGCGCATCTGTGGGGAATGAATCTCACGATAGGTCCGGCCCGGGCAGCACCTCGAATTTACCCTGCGTCAGTTAGAGGATTTCGCGCTTCGGCCAGGTCTGTCTGCATGGATTGGCCTCGGCTCTCACAAAGGATCCGGGTACTGGGCATCGTGAGATTTGACAGATGTCCATAGGATATGCAAGCGGGCACGAGGCCAACTGAGATGTCTGATGGTTCTGCGTCATCGATGCGCCTTCATTAGAGGAAGGCATACCGTGAGAATACGGGACAGACTCGACTTTGAGGTTTGCGGTATTGCACGCGTATTCGCCTTTGCAGTACATATAGATGCTTTTTCGCAAGGAAGACTCTTCGCGGCAGATGGCTGGAATCCGTGGGGAAGCCTTACCATGCGGCTCCAATGAGGGCCAAGCGAGCTGCAGGCGGCGAATACGCGAATGTCAGAGCCCATATGATGTCACCCGCATGCTGTAAAGGCGTCAGTCAAAGTCGCACTATGCGTCAAATCAAAAGTATCGTAGCGTTAAGCGCAGTTGTAGGAGCCCAAAGGCCATAATTGCTTCCTTCCCAGCATGCACATCTGAGGTCACTCGCCACTACCACACATATACCTCTTGCGCGCCCGCCGTCGCAAGTCAACCACAACGCACACTACACT
>Ga0210040_10007954_pt1 | contig 12691 bp, 11 predicted proteins | sample CryGeyCG12114_NA_FD_185462 | JGI IMG/M metagenome (GOLD analysis project Ga0210040, IMG submission 185462) | Groundwater microbial communities from aquifer - Crystal Geyser CG19_WC_8/21/14_NA (SPAdes) (version 2) | ecosystem: Environmental > Aquatic > Deep subsurface > Groundwater | place: USA... | reverse complement strand
CGACCTCGCGTCCCCCGCCCGCGACGGGACGGGAGGCGGCCATGCGGGAGAGCCTGCCCCACCGACCGCCCTGTCCCACCGGCCCGCCTGCCCTACCTGCCCGCCTGCCCTACCTGTCCGCCTGCCCTACCTGTCCGCCTGCCAGGCGTGCCACAGGGCGGCGTAGCTGCCGCCCGCGGCGAGCAGCTCGTCGTGGCTGCCCAGCTCCTGGACGCGCCCGCGGTCGACGACGGCCACCCGGTCGGCGTCGTGCGCGCTGTGCAGCCGGTGCGCGACCGCCACCACCGTGCGGCCGGACAGCACGGCGGCCAGGCTGCGCTCCAGGTGCCGGGCGGCGCCGGGGTCGAGCAGCGACGTCGCCTCGTCGAGCACCAGGGTGTGCGGGTCGGCCAGCACGAGCCGGGCCAGGGCGACCTGCTGCGCCTGCCCCGCCGACAGGGCCAGCCCACCGGCGCCGACCCGGGTGGACAGCCCCTCGGGCAGCGCCCGCACCCACGCCAGCGCGTCGACGGCCTCCAGCGCGGCCTCGAGCTCGGCGTCGGTCGCGCCCTGCCGGGCCAGCCGGACGTTGTCGGCGACGCTGCCCACGAACACGTGGTGCTCCTGGGTCACGAGCGCCACCTCGGTGCGCAGCCGCTCCAGGGGCAGGTCGACCAGGGGCACGCCGCCGAGGGCCACCCGGCCGGTGCGCGGCCCGTGTACGCCGGCGAGCAGGCGGCCGAGCGTGGACTTGCCGGCGCCGCTCGGACCGACGACCGCCAGCCGCTCGCCCGGGCGCAGGACGAGGTCGACGCCGTGCAGCACGTCGCGCCCCGGCACGTACGCGAAGCGCACGTCCTCGACCTCGAGCTGCTCGCCCGCCGGCTCCGCGCCGCTGGCGGCCCGGTCCGGCGGCACCTGCGCGACGCCGATGAGCCGGGCGAGCGAGCTGCCGCCGATCTGCACCTCGTCGAGCCAGCTGAGCAGCCGGTCCAGCGGGTCGAGCAGCTGGGTGACGTACAGCGCCACCGCGGTGACCTGGCCGAGCGTGGCGAGCCCGCGCTCCATGAGCAGGCCGCCGAGCAGCAGGACGGCGACGAGCGGCAGGACGTACGACGCCTCCACCCACGGGAACCACAGCGACCGCAGGCGCAGCGTGGCGCGCTCGGCGACGTAGGACAGCGCCAGGTCGTCGTCGGTGCGCTGCCGGCGCTGCGCCTGCCGGCCGAGCGCCTCGACCGACCGGGCGCCGTCCGCGGTCTCGGCCAGCCCCGCCGTGATGACGGAGATGGCGGCGCGCTCGGCGAGGTAGGCCTGCGGGGCGCGCGCCAGGTACCACCGGGTGCTGAGCCACAGCGGCGGGACGGCCACCAGCGCGGCGAGCGCGACCAGCGGGCCGGCGAGCACCATCGCGCCGACCGTCAGCACGGTCGTGAGGCTCGCCACGAGCACCTCGGGCACCGCGTCCCGCACCGTCTCGGCCAGCGTGTCCACGTCCGCCGTCATCCGCGTCAGCAGGTCGCCGGAGCCGGCCTGCTCCACCGTGGACAGCGGCAGCTCGACGACCTGCTCGAGGAACTCCTCGCGCAGCTCGGCGAACACCCGCTCGGCGAGCACCAGCGAGACCAGCCGCGAGGCGCGGGTGAGCAGGGTCTGGGCGAGCACGCTGCCGGCGACGGCGAGCAGGACGACGTCGACGTGGCCACGGGTGGTGCCGTCGCGCACGTCCTGGACCAGCTGCCCGATCAGCCGCGGGGCGACGAGCCCGGCGACGGCGGCCAGCGCGTACAGGGCCAGCGCCCCGCCCAGGGCGCGGGGGTGCCGGCGCAGCAGGCCGTGCGCGTACCGGCGGACCTGCGGGGCGTCGGCGACCGGGAGCGCGCTCATGCCGCGTCCCCCCGTGCGACGACCGCCCGGTAGGCGGGCTCGGCCAGCAGCTCGCGGTGGGTGCCGGAGGCGACGACCCGCCCGCCGGACAGCAGCGCGACGCGGTCGGCGGCGTCGAGCAGCAGGGGGCTCGTGGTGCACACGACCGTGGTGCAGCCCGCCCGCAGGGCCCGCAGCCGCACGGCGATGCGGGCCTCGGTGTGGGCGTCCACGGCGCTGGTGGGCTCGTCGAGCACGAGCACCTCCACCCGGGCCGCCAGGGCGCGGGCGAGCGCCACGCGCTGGCGCTGCCCACCCGACAGCGACCGGGCGCGCTCGCCGAGCTCGGTCTCGAGGCCGTCCGGCAGGGCGTCCACCACGTCCTGCACGCAGGCCGCCTCGACGGCCGCGTGCACGTCCCCGCCGCCGAGCTCGGCGCGCAGCGAGCCGCCGAACAGCACCGGCGCGGGGTCCACGACGAGCACCCGGCGGCGGACGTCGGCGAGCGGCAGCGCCGCCAGCGGCACGCCGCCCCAGCGCACGTCCGCGTCGACGTAGCGGCCGAGGCGGTCGGCCAGCGCGCTCGCCTGCTCGGGCACGGCGGACACCACCGCGGTCAGCAGCCCCGGTGCGACGACGAGCCCGCTGGCGGCGTCGACGAGCGCCGAGCCGGGCGGCGGCGCGGGGGCGGCCACGGCGGGCTCGGCGAGCAGGGGGCGCAGGGCGAGCAGGGCGACGAGGCGCTGGGCGGCCACGTGCCCGCGGGTGGTCTTGTCGACGACCTCGGTGAGCGTGCGCAGCGGGGTGGCGAGGAACGCGGCGTAGCCGTACGCCGCGACGAGCTCCCCTGGCGAGCTGCGGCCGGCCACCGCCGAGCGCGCCGCCACCCACGTGACCAGCACGACGAGCAGGCCCGGCAGCAGCACCTGCGCGGCGTCCAGCACCGACTGGGTGCGCGCGACCTGCACGCCCGCGCTGCGCACCCGCTGGGACTCCGCCCGGTAGCGCGTGACGAACGCCCGCTCCCCGCCGATGCCGCGCAGCACGCGCAGCCCTCCCACCGTGTCGGCGCCGAGGCCGGTCAGGTCGCCGAGCGCGCCGCGCTGGCGGGCCTGCCGGCCGTGCAGGGGGCGCAGCAGCGGCCCGAGGCCGAGCAGGAACAGCGGGACGCCCAGCAGGACGACGAGCCCCAGGGTGCGGTCGCCGGCGAGCAGCAGGACGGCGACGAGCACCAGCGCCACGACGGCGCCGCTGCCGCGGGCGGTGGTGTCGAGCACGCGGCCGACCGTCACCGCGTCGGTCGCACCGGCGTTGGCGACGTCGGCGGGGGAGCTCTGCCGGGGCAGCCCCGCCCCGAGCCGGGTGGCGCACGCCGCGGCCCACTGCGTCGTGCGGTACGTCGCCTGCAGGTAGTTGCTCACCGCGCACCGGTGCCGCAGCACGCTGGTCGCCGCCTGCACCAGCCCGAGCCCGACCAGCACCAGGGCCCAGCGCAGCAGCGCGCCGCCGTCACCGGCGGCGAGCCCCTGGTCCACGGCGCGCCCGAGCACGAACGGGGCCAGCGCCTGCGCCGCCATCCACACCACGCCGTACGTCGCCCCGAGCGCGACGGTGCCGCCCTGCAGCCGGACGACGCGCAGCAGGAAGAGCCACGGCCCGCGCAGGTCGGGGTCCCCGGGGTCGGAGGCGGGGAGGCGGCGCACGTGGGGCGACGCTACGTCCGGCCTCCGACGCCGGGCGAGCGGTTATCGCTCGGTCAGCGTGGAGCCGGTCTCCAGGAGCGTCTTGAGGTTGCTGAGCAGGAACGGCCAGCCGCGGCCGACCTGCTCTTGCGTCGCGGAGCCCTCGACGAGGTCCTCGTGCAGCACGGTCACCCGGCACAGCGAGCCCTCCTGCTCGAGGGTCCAGGTGACCGTGGACGGCGCGTCGGCGCGCACGGCGTCGTCCCAGCTCGCGGCGAACGTGGTGACCAGGCGGGTGGGCGGCTCGGCCTCGAGGACCGTTCCGCCGAGCACGGTCACCCCGTCCGGGCCCCGGTGGGCCCACGGGGCGCCGGGCTGCCAGGTGGAGGTGGCCGGGTAGCCGAAGTACCACCGGCCGGTGGACTGCTCGCTGGTGAGCGCCTGCCAGACCTGCTCGCAGGTCGCGGCGATGACGATGCTGTGGACGGCGAAGGGCTTCACGGTGGCTCCGGGAGGGACGGGACGCTCGACGGCGTCGCGCAGGGTGGTGAGGGACAGCCCCCAGGCCGCGCCGAAGTCGTCCAGCCAGCGCCGGGCGAGGTCCACGAGCGGTACGGGGTTGAGGTAGCAGCGGCGCTCCCGGCCGGTCTTGACCGAGCGGACCAGGTCCGCCCGCTCGAGGACGCCGAGGTGCTTGAGGACCGCGTGCCGGCCGAGCTGGGGGACCGCGCGGCCGAGCTCGCCGACGCTCTGGCCGTCGGCGACCCGCAGCGCGTCGAGCAGCGCGCGGCGGGTCGGGTCGTCGAGCGCCCGCAGCACGTCCTCCAGCACGCGGACGACGATAGGTGACCACTGAGTCACCTGTCCAGTCCTACGAGGGGCGGGCTGCCGGGAGCCGCCGTAGCGTGAGCGCGTGACCGCCCCCGCACCCAAGGTGCACCGGCTGCTCGCCCCGCCGCGGCCGGGCCGCCACGGGGCGTGGCTGTACGCGCTGCGCACCACGAACCCGCCGCCGGACCGGCCGATCGCCGAGCTCGACGGGGTGACCCGCTGGCTCGTCGTGACCCGCGCCGCCGTGCTGCCGATGACGGTCGTGGGGGGACTGGTCGCGGGGCTGCTCGGCGTGCGCGCGGACGGTTTCTCGTACGGCCTGTGGCTGCTCGCGCTCGTCGGGATCACGCTCGCGCACACCAGCAACAACCTGCTCAACGACCTCGCCGACACCGACGTGGGCCTGGACACCGACAGCTACCCGCGCGCGCTGTACGCGCCGCACCCGTTCCTGTCCGGTCTCGTCACACGCCGCCAGCTGCTGCTCGTCCTGCTCGCGGTCAACGTCGCGGACCTGGTCATCATGCTGGTGCTGTCCACCCAGCGCGGGTGGCCGGTGATCGCCTTCGCGCTGGTGGGGCTGGCGCTCTCGTACGCCTACACCGCGCCGCCGCTGCGGCTGAAGAAGCGCGGGCTCGGGGAGCCCGACGTGCTCCTCACCTGGGGCCCGCTGATGATCGCGGGCACGTACTTCTCCGCGGTCGGGCAGCTGCCCTGGCAGGTCTGGGTGGCGAGCGTCCCGTACGGCCTGCTGTGCACCACCGTGCTCATGGGCAAGCACATCGACAAGATCCCGTACGACGAGCCGACCGGGACGCGGACGCTGCCGGTGCTGCTGGGCGAGCCGCGGGCGCGCGCCGTCACGCAGGGCCTGCTGATCTCCTTCTACGCGACGACGGTGCTGGCGGTCCTGGTCGGGGCGCTGCCGTGGCCGGTGCTGGCCATCGCCCTCGCCCTGCCGACGCTCGTCAAGGTGCTGGAGGGGTTCCGCGCGGGGCGTCCCGACGAGCCGCCGCCGGGCTTCCCCGTCTGGCCGCTGTGGTTCGCGGCGATCTGCTTCGTGCACACCTCGCGGGCCGGGGCGGCGCTGGTGCTGGGCCTCGCGGTTGCCGCGATCACCGGCGTCGGCCTGCCGCTCGGCCGGTGAGCAGGCCCCCGGGCAGCCGGCGACGTACGGGCCCCGGGGCACGCCGGCCGGGCGGGCAGCAGGACCAGCGGCTCAGTCGGTGAGCTCGAGGGTCAGCGGGTCGAAGCGTGCGCGGCCGTCGTGTCCCTTCGTGCAGAGCGCGCCACCGCACACGAGCAGCTCTTCGAAGACCGCCACCTCGGTGGGCGCGCTGTCGACGGTCCAGCCGGCAGGCAGGTAGCTCGGCGCCGCGTCGTCGGCCGGCGCCACGAACAGTCGCACCGTGCCCCTCAGCGTGTCGCGGTCGACGCGGCACAGCATCGAGGTCGGCAGCCCGCCGTCCCCCTGCCGGCCGCAGTACACCGCGTCGGGGCGCAGCAGGAGGGACGTCGCGTGCTCCCCGGGCAGCCGGGGGGTCGGGGGGACCCCGGGCAGCGGGTACGCGCGCAGGACCCGCTGCCGGGCCGCGTCGAGCAGCAGCAGCTCGCCGTACTCGGGCGCGTAGACGCGGTCCCGGCCGTAGGTCCCGCGGCGCGCGCCCAGGTTGCCGTACGGCCCGGTGTCGTCCGGGATCCGTGAGAGCACCCAGACCCCCTCGGGGGCCTTCACCTGCTCCACGACCTGCATCCGCCTGCGCAGGGGGAGCGCGGCGATCGCGGGGACGACGCCGTCGCGGCGGGCCTCCGCACGGGACTGGCTCGGCTGCTCGACCGGCTTCTCGCTCGGGCTCGGGCTCGGGCTCGGGCCCGGGGTCGCGTCCGGCGGCGGGGAGGCGCTGGCGGAGGTGGCCGGCGGCAGCAGGACCTCCTGCTCGTCCGACGGCGTCCCCTGGCCGGCGAGCACGAGCGCTCCCGCGGTGGCGACCGCGACGGCAGCACCGGCCGCGCCGGTCAGCGTGCGGCGGCGGCCGAGCGCCCTGCTGCGACCGCGTACGGCCGTGAGGTCCAGTGCGGGGCGGTCAGGGGGCAGCGCGTCGCGCAGGAGCGTCGGCAGGTCACGCACGGGAGGGGTCCTTCACGTCGGCGAGGCAGGAGTCCTCCCGCAGGCGCGCCACGGCCTGCGAGGTCAGCGCCCGCACGGTCCCGGCGGCGCACCCCATGCGGGCGGCGGTGTCGTCCACGGACAGGTCGAGCAGGAAGCGCAGCGCGACGGCCTCGCGCTGCCGGTGCGGGAGCGCGGCGACGGCGCGCAGCACGTCGGGGTCGCCGCCGTCGGCAGGCGTCCCGGGCGCTGCTGGCAGCCGGCTCGCGGCCCGCTCGCGCGCGGCGCGCTCGTACCGTTGGCGCCGGAAGTGGCTGTTGGCCAGGTTGAACGCCACCCGGTGCGCCCAGCCGCCTGGCGAGCCCATCCGGCCTACCTTCGCCCAGTCCCGGTGCGCCCGGGCCAGCGCCTCCTGGGCCAGCTCCGCCGCCAGGTCCACGTCGCCCGTGTACAGGGTGAGCGCGGCCAGCAGCCGCGGGTGCTCGACGCGGCAGAAGGCCTCCACCTCCTGCCCGCTGCTGCTCATGCCTGTTCAACTCCTGGGCCGGTCCCGACGCTTACCCGCACCGCCCGGCCGACCTCTCAGCGTGTGTCGAGCCCTCAGCGCGTGTCGACGCGGCGGAACCCCTCGGCGAGCCGCCCGTCCGGCAGCCCGCCGAGCCTGGCGAGGCCCCCCGACCAGCCCCGCAGCATCCCCTCGAGGTCGTCCATGTGGGCGGTCTGCGAGACGTGCCGGCGCAGCGCCGCGAGCTTGCGCTCGAAGGTGTCGGTGATGTCGACGTGGTGGTCCGCGCCCCTGCCGGCGGCCATGACCCAGGTCTCCGGGACGCTCCAGGCCTCGAGCCCCTCCGCGGCGAGCTCGAGGTGGGTGAACGGGTTGCGGGCGTCCGGGTAGACCGCGCACAGCGCCGCCTCGCCGGCCGCCCGGTGGTCGGGGTGGGAGGCGCCGATCCGCTCCCAGTTGATCTCGGGGGACTGCATGAGCAGGCGCTGCGGGCGCACCTGCCGGATGACCCGGGAGATGTCGCGCCGCAGGTCGAAGCTGGGGGTGAGCTGCCCGTCCGGGTAGCCCAGGAACACCATGTCCTCGACCCCGAGCTCCTTGCCCGCGGCCCGCTGCTCGGCCTGCCGGATGCCGCCGATCTCGCTGCGGGGCACCGCCGGGTCGAAGCCGCCCGCGTCGCCGTCGGTCGCGATGCAGTACGTCACGGCGGTGCCCGCCGCCGTCCAGCCGGCGATGGTCCCGCCCGCGCCGAAGTCGATGTCGTCGGGGTGCGCCACCACCACGAGGGCGCGCTCGACCTGGTCCTGGAACACGCTGGAACTCCCGGTGTCGTACGTCGGTGAGCCATCATCGTGCCCGTGACCGGGACTGCACGGTGAGCGGGCGCCCCGACGTGCGGGGCGGGCGGCCCACCCGCGGGTTCCCCCCGGGCTCGGCGCAGGCGCTCGTCGCGCTCGTGCTCGGGCTGGTCGCGGGGGTGACGGGCTTCCGGCGCGACCAGCCGCTGCTGGGCGTGGTGTTCCTCGCCGTCGCGCTGCTGGGTGCGGTCGGGCTGTGGCGGCTGCTGCGTCGGGACCGGACGAAGGGGTAGGTGTCGGGCCTCACCCCCGACGCTGGAGAGGCTCTCCCATGCCGAACAACGCCCACAGCCCCGCCGACGACCTCGTCTTCGACCTGGTCTCCGTGCAGTACCACGCCCTGAAGGCCGCCACGGCGTACGCCAAGTACGCGCAGGACGCCGAGGGCCACGACGACATCAAGGCGTTCTTCCAGCAGTGCCAGGAGCAGGACGCGCAGCGCGCCGAGACGTGCCACGCGATGCTCGGCCAGATCACCAGCGAGAACGGGCTCAGCGCTTCCTGACGTCGTCCACCGACCGGGGCGCGGCGGGCCGCCCCCGTCGCCCCCCGGTCGTAGACTCGAACGCGTGAGCGAGACCCTGTTCCACGACGCGGACCTGTACGCACCCGCGGTCCTCGCCCCGCCCCCGCGGTCCGGCGAGCGCCTGCTCGACGGGCTGAACCCCCAGCAGCGCGACGCGGTCGTGCACACCGGCAGCCCGCTGCTGATCGTCGCGGGGGCGGGCTCGGGCAAGACCAAGGCCCTCACGACCCGCATCGCGTACCTGCTGGCCGAGCGCGGGGTGCAGCCCGGCCAGGTGCTCGCGATCACCTTCACCAACAAGGCCGCCGGCGAGATGCGCGAGCGCGTCGCCGGGCTCGTCGGCCCGCGGGCCCGCGCCATGTGGGTGTCCACGTTCCACTCCGCGTGCGTCCGGATCCTGCGGGCCGAGGCCAAGAAGCTGGGCTTCACCAGCGCCTTCTCGATCTACGACGCCGCCGACGCCCAGCGCCTCATGACGCTGGTGTGCCGCGAGCTCGACCTGGACCCCAAGCGCTTTCCGCCGCGGTCGATGAGCAACCAGGTCAGCGACCTCAAGAACGAGCTCGTCGACTGGGAGAGCGCCCGCGACCGCGCCACGAACGAGGTTGAGCAGCAGGTCGCGGAGGTGTACGGGCGCTACCAGGCCCGCCTGCGCGAGGCCAACGCGCTGGACTTCGACGACCTGATCATGACGACGGTCGACCTGCTGCAGGCGTTCCCGGACGTCGCCGAGCACTACCGGCGGCGCTTCCGGCACGTGCTCGTCGACGAGTACCAGGACACCAACCACGCGCAGTACGTGCTGGTGCGCGAGCTGGTGGGCTCCTCCGTCGGCCGCGAGAAGGGCGGCGTCAGCGCGAGCGTGCCCACCGCCGAGCTCTGCGTGGTGGGCGACGCCGACCAGTCCATCTACGCGTTCCGCGGCGCCGACATCCGCAACATCATGGCGTTCGAGGAGGACTTCCCGGACGCCCGCGTCGTCCTGCTCGAGCAGAACTACCGCTCCACCCAGACGATCCTCACCGCCGCGAACGCCGTCATCGCCAAGAACGAGGGGCGCAAGGACAAGCGGCTGTGGACCGACGCGGGCGACGGGGACAAGATCGTCGGCTACGTGGCGGACAACGAGCACGACGAGGCCGCGTTCGTCGCGCAGGAGGTCGACCGGCTCACCGACGAGCACGGTGTGCAGCCGCACGACGTCGCCGTCTTCTACCGGACCAACGCCCAGTCGCGCGTGTTCGAGGAGGTCTTCGTCCGCGTCGGCCTGCCGTACCGGGTGGTCGGAGGCGTGCGCTTCTACGAGCGCAAGGAGGTCCGCGACGCGCTGGCGTACCTGCGTGTGCTGGCGAACCCGGCCGACACGGTCAGCCTGCGCCGCATCCTCAACACCCCCCGGCGCGGCATCGGCGACAAGGCCGAGGCGTGCCTGACGAGCTTCGCGGAGCGCGAGCGGATCGGCTTCGCCGTCGCGCTGACCCGGTGCGACGAGGTCGCGACGCTCGCGCCGCGCTCGGCCAAGGCGGTGCGGGAGTTCGCGGACCTGCTCGACGAGCTGCGCACGCTGGTGCTCGGCGGGATGCCTCCCGCGGAGGTGCTCGAGGCGGTGCTGGACCGCACCGGCTACCTCGCCGAGCTCAGCGCCAGCGTCGACCCGCAGGACGAGAGCCGGGTGGAGAACCTGTCCGAGCTCGTCGGGGTCGCCCGGGAGTTCAGCGAGCGGGTGCCGGACGGCGGCGTCGCGGAGTTCCTGGAGCAGGTCAGCCTGGTGGCGGACGCCGACCAGATCCCGGACGCGGACGGCACCGGCGGCGTGGTCACGCTCATGACGCTGCACGCGGCGAAGGGCCTGGAGTACCCCGTCGTCTTCCTCACCGGGCTCGAGGACGGCGTGTTCCCGCACCTGCGCACGCTCGGCGACCCGCAGGAGCTGCAGGAGGAGCGCCGGCTGGCCTACGTCGGCATCACCCGCGCGCGCGAGCGGCTCTACCTGTCCCGGGCGCACGTGCGCAGCGCGTGGGGCCAGACCTCGTCCAACCCGTCGTCGCGGTTCCTCGACGAGGTGCCGCCAGCGACCGTCGACTGGCGCCGGGCGGCCTCCAGCGTCGCGTCCACGCCAGCGCTCACGCACGCCGCGAACCGCATGGTGGGCACCTCGCGCGGTCCGGCCGCCGGGCCGGGGCTGCGGGCGGTGCCGTCGCTGGACGCCGGCGACCGGGTCACCCACGACACCTTCGGGCTGGGCACCGTCACGGCGACCCGCGGGGCGGGCGACTCCGCCCAGGCGGAGGTGGACTTCGGCGCGGGCACCGGCCGCAAGTGGCTGCTGCTGCGGTACGCGCCGCTGGAGAAGCTCTAGACGTCGATCCCGTGCCGGGCGAGCCACGGCTCGGGGTCGAACGGCCTGTCGCCCCGGCGCATCTCGAAGTGCAGGTGCGGCCCGGTCGAGTGGCCGGTGTTGCCGGACCGGCCCAGGACCTGGCCGGCGACGACCCGGCGGCCGAGGGAGCGCACGGAGCTCAGGTGCGCGTACAGGCTGGTAGTGCCGTCGGCGTGCCGGACGACGACGTGGTGGCCGTAGCCCCCCGCGTCGTACGAGTGGGAGACCACCCGGCCCGCGGCGACGGCCCTGACCGGCGTCCCCACCGGCACCGCGACGTCGATGCCGGCATGCAGCCGTCCCCAGCGCCGGCCGAAGTGCGAGCTGACCGGGCCGGGCACGGGCCGGACGTACGCGGGCCGCACGCGTGCGGGCCGGACGGGTGCGGCCTGGACGGTGCGGCGCGAGCGCGACGCCCGCGTCTGCAGGGCGGCCGCGTCGTGGCGCCCGGTCAGGGCGAGCGGGCCGGCCAGCGGCGCGGCCACCCGCGCCACCTGGAGCGCCTGCATGGCCGGCGGGGCGGCGGCCCGCACCTCGCTGGCCTCGCTCGCGGTCGGCAGTCCGGCCGCGCCGAGCAGCCCGGCGCCGGCCCCCACGACCAGCAGGCCGGGCAGCAGCACGGAGCGGGAGGTGCCGGCGGCAGCGTGCTTGCCGACCCGGTGGCGACCGCGGGCAGGCGTACGGGGGGAGCGCATGGCGGGCAGCAAGGAGGGGGCTCTCGGTCCGGGGACAGGGCAGCGCAGCGCCTCCGCCTCCTGCGGGGAGGCCGGGCAGGGACTGCGCACCGGTCTCTCGGAGCCGGCTGTTATCCAGACGTTATCGGGCGCGGGATCGCCCGACAAGGCATCCACAGGCAGGAACCGGACGGGCAGCATGCTGTGCGTCACACCGTTGGACGCTGTGTGAGAGGAGCATCAGCGCAGCGTCACCGTGCGGTGAGGGTCCCCGGTAGCGGCGCCGACCAGCGGCCCACCCGGGCGTCGTGGCGGGCCTGCGCGTCCTGGCCGGCGAGCTCGGCCAGGTGCCACAGCGCGTCCCGGGGGTCGGCGAGCAGCGCGTCGGCCGCGCCCAGCGCGAGCAGGTCCGCCGGGGTGATGCGCAGCAGGTCGGCGCACTGCTCGGGGCTGCGCCGCAGCGCGGCGGCGGCGCCCTCCGGGGCGATGGCGGCGAACCAGGCGTCGGAGGTGAGCAGGACCCGGTCGGCGGTGGCGGCGGCGAGCGCGCCGCCGGAGCCGCCCTCACCGTGGACCAGCGCGACCGTCGGCGCCCGGCAGGTCAGCAGCGCGTCCATCGCCTCGCCGATGGCCGGCGCCAGCCCGTCGTCCTCGGCGGCCGCGCCCGGCTCGGCGCCCGGCGTGTCCACCAGTGACAGCACCGGCAGCCCGAGCCGGTCGGCGAGGCGGTAGGCCCGCGCGGCCAGGCGGAACCCGTCGGGCGTCGGGCGCACCCCCACCCGGGCGGCCAGCGCCACGCCGACCGCCGGGCGCCCGGCAGCCCGGCCGACGACGGCCGCGACCGTGTCGTCCGAGCGCGACGCGCGCAGGGGCACGGCGTCCGTCAGCAGCAGCGACAGCAGCGCCGCGCCCCCGGTCGTGCGCCTGCGGGAACGGGCGACCTGCTCCCAGCCGCCGTCGGTCGGCACCCGCGCAGGGGCGGGCTCCGGCACCGGGTGCGGATCGGGCGTGAGCGCGAGCAGGGCCGCCGCGACCCAGTCCGGCACCTGCGGACCGGGCAGCGCGGCGTCGACCAGGCCCGCGGCGCAGGCGGACGCGGCGGAGTGGCTGCCGGCGGGCGGCGCGGTGCCGGTGACGGCCTGCACGACCCGGGGGCCGGAGAACCCCACCGTCGCGCCGTCCACCGCGACCCGCAGGTCCGCCGCCGCCACCACCGAGACCCACACCCCGCCCGTCGTCGGGGCGTCCGCGACCGACAGGTGCGGCACGCCGGCGGCGGCCAGG
>Ga0210040_10007953_pt1 | contig 12692 bp, 14 predicted proteins | sample CryGeyCG12114_NA_FD_185462 | JGI IMG/M metagenome (GOLD analysis project Ga0210040, IMG submission 185462) | Groundwater microbial communities from aquifer - Crystal Geyser CG19_WC_8/21/14_NA (SPAdes) (version 2) | ecosystem: Environmental > Aquatic > Deep subsurface > Groundwater | place: USA... | reverse complement strand
GATCTTGGTGGACGATCGGAACAGTCGTCATTGGTGCTGTAATTTGTCTATGGGCGTGGGGATACGCGTTCCAAGGCGACGAATGGATTTGCGATTGCGATGATTCCGACAACTGCACGTGCGGTGGCGCATGGGGCGGGCGGCACGCCGATTAAGGACGTGCCGCGTTGACCATCGTTTCACACCGCTCGACGATACCGATCGCATCCGTCGTGCGACCGTTCGCCTTTTCAAGCTGCCCGGACATGCCGACATACGCCGATGCCCACGCCTTGACCGCCGCCAGAGCGTCCGTCAGCGCGTTTCCGGATGCGGCGGGCATGTCGGGAACTGGCGTTGCTTCAACGCCTTCCTGCCACGTTTTTGGGACCAGATCAGCGCACCGCGCAGGCGGGGTCGTTACGATGGCTTGTTTGCCCGCACACGCCGCCAAGGACAGCAGCGCGCACAGTGGCAGCGTCAGCAGCTTCGTTGATTTCAAATTCAGCGATAGCGGTCGCATGGTCGATATCCTTTTCAGTGACAGTGCGGTTTTCGATGGTGCCAATTGCCACTTCCGCCGCGTTGGCGATAGCGTCGCTCGACTGCGTTGTTTGTTCGGCTTGCCGCTGTGCGGTGTCATCACGCGAGCAACGCGCAATACTGAAAACCGCGATAAACACCAGTATCAGCACAAATCCGAAGATCGCGGGACGTGCGAAACGTTCACCGATGATGCTTGTAATAAAATTCATGCTTGTTCCTCCGCTTGGGCGGTTTCGCCCGGCTTCAAGGTCACGTCAGCTTTTGGCGAATTGGGAAGCGACTTGGCTTGTTCGTTCAGCGTGTGCAGCGCCGTTCCAACTTGGTCACGGTCTTGGGCGTTTTGTCGCTGACCAACCGCAAAACCGATCCACCCGGTCACGACGATCGCGTTCGCAATTGCCTTGAAAAATTCGTCCTTGCGCAAATCCTCTTTCCACGTGATCAAAGCAATGATCGCGGCGGTTTGGACGAACAAAGCGATTGTCAGCCATCCCCGTTCGTTCGGCCAACCGGGAAACCGATCAAGGATGCTCATCGTCGGTTTCCTTCGCGTCGGCAACAATTTCAGCAGCGTGGATCGCAGCCTTTTCGATCGCTTCGGCGGCAATTTGCGTTTCGCGCATTTCCTTGACCTTGCCGACGACTTCCGCCGTTTTTTCCGGTGCTGCGTCGAGAATCATAAGCACCGCGTCGAGGCACTGAGTAAGGTTGTTGATCTTGTGACGATCGAGCGAACGTTCAGCTTCATGGCGCGCTTGTTGTCGTTCAAGCTGTTTTTCCAACTTGCTTACGCGCTTACTCAATGCCTCACGCAATTTTTCTTCCGCTTCGTCACGCTGTTTACGCCACGGACCAATCTGACGAATGATCAACGTGAGGACGCCAAGCATCCCCGCACCAGTAATACCGGTGAAAAATGAAGTCCAAGTGAACCCGGTTTCGACTGGAATTGCGGAAGGATCGGGCATCACTTGGACCCTCTCAGGCGATGGCTTTCGCCAGTTTTGTATGATAGCTGAACGCCTCATAACCCGACCCGTTGTATCCTGCAACAAACGGGCGGCAGCTATCCGGTTCGTGCGGGCGGCAGGCGCGAAATTCTTCGGTCAGCCCCATCACCTCGACATATCGCACGAAGCTATCGAGGTGCGCCGCTTCGTCGATCGTCAGCAGCACAGCCATATCGAAGGCGGACGGATAGCCGAGCAGGACGGCATTTTCCCCAAGCACCTGAAATGCGCCCCAAGAGCACGCGCGAAAGGCCGCTTCCGGATCGAGCGCACATGCGGCCGCTAGCCGCCCATATTGCGCGCTAAACGCCCCATAGCCGCCCGCGCCGTATGACCCACCAGAAAGGTCCGGATTGCTCTTGTCGAAGTGTCCGACCGGCACAGTGTTGCGGCGGAACACGTGGCGTTCATAGAGGATCGATGGGCGACCATCATCGTCAAACGGGCCGCGTGGTGCTTCGATCTTCCGAACGCCCTTGATATGGTTGATCGGAACGCCAAGACGATCCGCCGCAATCTTGAAATCTTCAAACGTAAGCGCGGCGGCTTTCTTGTTCGAAAGTGTGGTGAATAGTGCAGCTTTGGACCGCGCGCCGAACGCGGTCCCATAGCCGGGCGTATCGGGCGTAATGCCGATGCGATCGTGCAAGTCACGAATGGTCATTCGGGTGGTCATTTTCATCCCTTTCGGATTAACGAGTTATTTCTATTACTTCACCCGCGCGCGCATAACGACCTTCGCCATATGTTGTGCTTAGATCATCCGGAGTGCTGATTTTGTAGATCGGACCAAGTGGTCCACCGAAATAGTCAGCTTCGGCGAAACTGAACCCTTGTGCAAAAGCAGCATCGAAATAAACACGAACACGACCATCGGACAGCCATGCCAGTTTACCGCCCTCAACCATCATTCCGCCAAGTTGCGGGCTAATTCGTGCATCGGTGCGCAAGTCCCAAGCCATGCTCCACGGCCCGTTTACATTGGGCGAACTCGCAACGAACAAGGAACCTTTAACTTCATCTTTGCACATGAGGTAATAAAGGTTTTCACGTCGATACATCGTTACGTCGATTGTTGCCTCGTTAAAAATCGGTCCATCCGTCAGAACACCGAGATTTTCGAAGCTACTGTTATCTTCGGCGGTGGACCGGAACAAGTAGGCGTCCGCGTAGATACCACCGCCGGGTCGCTGCCCACCGATTTCATAAGTGATGACAAGGTAAAACGTGCCATCATAATCAATGAACGGTGAAACAATATAGGTGTTCAGCATCCCTTGAATGGTTGGAATTTCGCAGCGGAGTTCAAAATCGATACCATCGTACGAAACACCGAGCGCGCCCGATTGAAGGCCGCGCCCGATAGTTCCGATCCACAAAGGAAAATTGCGGAACGGATCGCGAGTGATGCAGATATTGCCGAATACACCGCCAAGAGGGAAGCCGGTGTATTTACCTTCACCGCGACGAACATAAGCATCGCCTACACCGCGCGGTGTCATTGTCGGCGGATAGATAGGCTTGTCATAATAGGTCATGGGGATAACCCCATTTTGATCCGCGATATGCGGCAATCCGACGCCGAAAGTCCACATTCGATGAAACGTTTGGGTTTCACTCACAGAACGACGTGCGGGTGCAGCGACACCGATGGTTGCCCCAAGCCGCAGACAGTTGACCCGGAACACTGGCGGAAGATTTTGACCCGTAGAGTGACCAAAACGGAAAGCACCAGCCTCGGCACCATAATCGTTGTTCGAAGTGATTGAGATACCTTCCGTACGTGAATATACCTTGATACACCAATTTGCTTCCACTTCAAGAAACGGGAAATCGACCCCCGCTTTGAATTTATTATCTCCCGCAATGAGATTGCGCATAAAAAGAACACGAACAAAACTGTAGGTACGATCGGCGTTCCTCTGCCACAATTCGAAGAATGCGCGAGGTGTTGCCGTTTGCGCCCGTTGGTTAAAATCGAGAAGTAAACCCTTTCGACCGAAGGTATCGCTGAACATATCAACATTATCAGTACCCGCCGAACCAGCGGCATCCTTCGCGTATCGATCGACGACAATTTCTTGCGAATAACGGGCACGCAAGGCGGTAACATTTGTCTCCGCTTCCGCACTTACAACGTCCGTTTCAACGAACACCGCTGACACCATCAACGAACCGAAAGTCGAATCGGTGTGGACTCCTTCGGCAGTGGCATAGTCGTTGTTGGGATCAGCCGAAAGAATATAAAGCAAAGGACCGGGAATATCATTGTAGCAAAGCGAACTACCAGCGGGCTGGAAAAACACCAAAGTTTCGTTTGGCCCGAACACAACAACATCGTCTGGAACAAATTCAGTTCCGAGCGGCCCGGCTTTAACATTGACAGTCCCGACTGTCTTGAACGCCCGGCAATTGCCGTTTGGCAATACTTGAGCACGTTTGACAATGATACCCGGCGAATCGGCGGTTGCGTACAACCTCACTGACGCAAGTGCGCGTGGCATGCTGTCCGCGTAATATTGGCCCATCGTCATCGGCATCACAATAGCGAACCCATTGCCCATTGGCGTGGTTGTCTGAAACGCCATATTGGGATCATAAGGGGAAGGCACGGTGTAGTTAAAACCGAATGCCGCTTTTTGTGCTTGCTGGTTAGCACTGACCGCTTTATCGGACGCCGCTTTAGCGGCATCGAGCAGCGGTTGGACTACTGACGCAACACCGCTGTAAAACTCAGTATAGACCGACCACGCACCATTGCGGTAAGCATAAACGTTATTTTTTGTGGCGTCGGGATCGTTATTGACGAAAGCAATATGTGCATCATCAACACCGGGAGCAACAGCGTTCATTGCAGCTTGTGTGGGATAGGTGGCAATTCCGAACGAAGAAAACACTATCAAACCCATCATTTCAGTAAACGCTTTCACGACGCCTTCACGTGAGGGTTTGAAACCTTCAACCGGGGGGTTGCCGTAAAGAGCATCACGAATGGTGTCGATTGCGGACATGGTTGTTATCCTGTTCTAGATGGGTTTCGAGGAACTGTAACGGGGTCAAAGTTCAATTGCAATAACCGTAACGGTTGCGCCAGACAGCAAACCAACAATGTTGCCGACAATATTCATTTGTTCAACCTTGACTTGAACGCCCGTTTTGGTTCGTGTGTTGGTCACTTCGATCGCGCGCGTCGCCCCTGCAATCGCTTTTGGAACGACACTAGCAATCACCACTGACGGCGCAACGGCGAAGGCTGGTGTAACGTTAAAATTAATCGCGGCAATACCTTGTGCGTTGGTGTCAGCAGAGAACGACATGACGCGTTTGACAGCGTTGAAGTTGAATGCTTCCGCTTTCGTCGTCACGTATCCGGCTGTTCCAATATACATGCCGACGCTTGGTTTCGTTCCGCTTCCTCCGACCCAATCCACAATTTTCATCATGGTTTTGGTGCCGTCGAGTTCACCAGCAAGAATTGGCGTCCAACCGCTGTTACCGGTTGGTCCCGGCGTTTTCGATTGAAGTGACGCTTGGTATTCTTCCCAAGTGCCGACGTTTCCGGCGTTCAACCAAAGTTGATACGCGGACATTCCTTGGTCGCCTTTGTCAGCGATGATCGGCACCAATTCACCACTTGCTACGATCATTGCCCCACCGACAACATTCGCTTTTGCGGTCATTTTACAGTTCCCCCGATTGGTCCGGTAGGTGTCGCCGATCGATTGTCGTTGGTCCGTGAAACAACCCAATAATTATATGTGCCCGCTGCAACGGTATCGGTGATCGATTGCACTTGCCCGACCCCACCGGCAAAATTACCGACGATCTTTGTGGCGTTGGCAAAAACAGTACCGGTTGAACGGTAAACGTCACTGTAATAGAAACTCAAGTCGTTCGGGTTTCTCCACGCCACCACAGCGTTTCCGGTATTGCCGGTTACGGTCAAATTGGTAGCGGGCGAAATTGCCGAAACATTGGTGATCGGAACAACAACTGACCACGCCGAAGGTCGTCCGGACGAGGCGACGCTTCTCCACCGCACCCGATACTGAACGTTCGTCGGAATTGTATCGCTGTAAGCAAAATTAGGAACCACACTCATTTGAAGCCAATTATCGCTTGAAGCATTCGCTTCGGCGATATATTGAAACTCATAATAAATATCTTCACGTCCGGTCGGTGTAAAGGTTGCTTCAATGCGCCCGTTGTTGATCGTAACGTTTACCGCAGTTGGTAGAGTAGGTGTCACTACGGTTACGGCGTCCGTGAACACTGGTTTCGTTTTTTCCTCACCCAACAATAAATCAAATCGGTCAGCGTCGATCGGGACGAGCCCGAATTGGCAAAGCATACCCGCTTGATCGACTTCAACCGGCGTGTGAATTTCGTAATCACCCGCAAAGGTATTATCATACGTGAGATTAATGACCCGTTCTTGGCGCGCTCGCAATCCTCGCAAACCGGTTGTTGGGGCAAGTTTGTGGAGTGGCTGTGAACGCATCCCCATAGATTTCGCAACGCGCATGGCTTGGTTATGGTTGTCGATCGTCGGAATGTCCACCGTCAGAAATTGCGCGCTTTTTCCGGCAATATAATACAAAGGATTATACCACGGCGCAGCGGGTTGAACGACGTATTTAGCTTGTGGTTCAGTGTAGCGGACGACCACGCCTTGCGTCTCGCTCTCGCCGTTTTGTGCTTCAAGACTTTCCATTGCGATCACGTCGCGATTGCGCGAAATACTAAGTGTCGGCGGATAGTATTTGCCAGCGCGCGGCCAACATTTTCCGTCACCGTCGAACACAAGTTGCGCATCCATTGCCATAAGGATTTCTTGTTCGGCAACCGAACGCTCCCTATCTTCCGGAATTGCGACGGTGCATGTGTATCGCGGTTGTGATCCTTCAATGCCGACAACGTTTTCGTCGCACACGTTGGCTTGCTCCGCAACTCGCGCCCAATTGACGCTTTCAATTGCTTTGTTCCGACCGTAACGATGCGTGCGAAACCATGCCCAAATCAGCGCATTATTGCGACTAAATTTATACGTCGCAGGGTTGCCGAGAATTTGCGATCCGTCACGCGGATCATAAACCAACGCCCATTCACCGAGAATGCTAATGGACGGTTCACCAAGACCGAGCGGACCGCGCCACTTATAAATTTTGTAACGATCTTCAATCTTTATTGCGGCGCAACGAACCACTGAATAAGTGGTGCCAACCAACTTGTGGTCAGGCGTCCATTTACCCGGAAACGCGGCTTGCAAATCAGCAATGCCCGGAGGCGTCGGGTTAGTCGCGCTATAGGTGGTTGTCCAAATCTGAAAATAAGGAATGCGCGCGCCACTTCCGGTGTACGCCTCACGTTTCTCATTCAAACAGAAATCATTAGTGGTGACATTACCAGCCGCATCCAACGAAACTTCAACGTCATCGAGATACACCTTGCGACGGAAGTTCAACTGACTGTCACTATGAACAACCACATACCAAAGATTGCCAGCGCCGTCGAACTCAGCGAACAAGACGCCACCACCTTGACGATTAATGCCAGCATTAAGCCAGCGAATTGGTTCGGCCAACCGGACATTGACCTTACCAGCTTCAACAGAGGTGCCCTTACCTTGCTGGCTCATTTGCGTGATACCTTGAAGGATCAACGACGCGCCAATTGCGGCAAAGAACGTGGCACCAAGAGTAATGCCGCCAATAATGACGAAACCGCCAAACACGGCAAACGTCACCAATCCAACACCGAGCGCGATTTTAGCGACCGTTGACATTAACGCACCTTCCACGCTTGGGCGATTTTCACGAACCGCAAATCAATTTCGATCACACCACGCTCAAGGCGCGCGGCAATACCGATGCCGGTGCAGATCGCCCCAACCTCGACCTGTCCGGTGTCGAGGCATACCACGTCGCCACGCGCCGGGCGATCGACGCGTTGCAGCCCGGTCATGTCCACAAGGCCGCTGACGCCCCCACAGCCGCCCACGTGAGCCAACGCGCCCGGTTCGTCGTCATAGGTGCCCCGGAACCGCCCTGTCACGTCCCTGCCACCGCAGGCGGCGATATAGTCGCCAATCGAAAGCATGCAGTCGCTTTGCCCGTAAACGAACGGTGTCGAGCGCCATAAGTGCAATGTTTCGTCAACGCGGTCGGTCATGGGATTTGATAGGTCCGGTTAGCGAGCAATCCAAGGAACTCCGCACCGCGATCGAGCGGCACGCCAAGCTGACGTGCGCGTTCCTTTTGGATCGTATCGGCGTACGTTCCGCGCGGAACGTTCGACCTACCATAATTGTTATCTTTGGCGGTTACGCTGACTTCGTATTTCTTAACCAATGTTCCCGCCGCATTCACGTCCACTTTCTCAGAAAATTGCGGTGAAAACATTGTCATTTCTTTGAAGAACGACAACGGTGTTTGTGGGCGCAACGCTTCACCTTGATTGAAGATCGCAAGATAACAAATCACTCGACGACCAGAAACGCGCCATTGATCCGCCTTCAATTCTTCGTAAAGTTTGAAGGCTGGTTCATTGGGTAAATCGATGATCGGCATGGACATGCGATAGCTTGGCGAGGAACCATCGCGACCATCCTGCATCGCGGGTGTCTTATGATAATCAGTACCGTTCGCGTCTATAGTGCCTAACCACTCGTTACCGTCCGTTGTGAACAACTTCCCCTGACCTTGCCATAACCGAACAGGTTGTTCAGCGAAATCATAGAACCAACACCGGCGAACAACCGCACGAATGTCGGTTACATCATCTTGTTCGCCTAGATATTCTTCGAGTGTTTCGTAAAACTCGCTCATAGGATAACCTCGTTCAACCTAATAACACCAAGTTGAATGTTTCCATTGTTTTCGGCATCATACGAAATACGCATTTCATCACCGTTCGCAATACTGCCGAGAAAAAACGGACGAACCAGTGCGATATCATTTGGATTGATTTTTTTGCGAAACGGCGGATTAACTGTTATCGTCGCCAAACTTCCGTTGTATTGGATATCGTCAATCATATATGTTACGTCACCATGTCCGATGACATGACCGTTGCGTAAAATAGACTTGATCGCTTTCGTCTCAATGACGACAGTGTTTGAACCTTCCAACGCCGGTGTAACAAAAGACGCAGTGGCGTCACCGTCCCAATTGCGTTGATTACTCCACGGTTGGTCACTGTCCCAAGGAATGCCGTTTTTGAACTGCGAAGCTGCGACACGTGAACCGGCCACTTGCGGGGTTGGAGCGAGCCGTACGCGGAAAATATCACCATTCACTTTGGACATGAGCCAGCTTGAAAGCGGATAATCCCATTCGTTAACTTGCAAGGATGGTTGTAATTCGAGCATAGACCGACCACCCGGTTCAGGTGAAAGCATCCGAACACCGCCAGCCGTCATGCCACCGTCAATCGCTTGACCAGATGCAACAAACAATTGTTTGCTAATCGGAAACGTTGGGAAGTTGAGAATCTTATAATCGATCATCGGACAACCGCCCCGTTTTGCTGGAACTCACGAATGATGCCGGGCACTTCACGTGCAATCTGTGCCTTGGTTTGCTCCGCCGAACGACGCTGCAATTCAACAATGTCGGCGCTGCTAACCGCTCCCGTAACGCGATTGTCGTTCTGAATACTGATAGGCGCATGGATCACCGTTCCACCGCTGGCACCACCGAACATTTGGACGCCAAGGGAGCCATCCGAACCACGTTGCAACGGCATAACCGCTTCCGGCCCGGCTTCGCCCATGACGCCAAGCGCGCCGCCACTGGCGAACATGGTCGGCTTGTTGACGACGCTGTTCGTGAATGTCCCGCCGTTCGCAAATTCCTCAACACCTCCGCTAGTGAACACACCGCCGTCAGCGTAACCGAACGCCTTGAACAGCGCATTGATACCCGCCTCAATCGCCTTGTCCATGAGACGATCGACGATCTTATTCATAGCGTTGATCGCCGCGTCAGCGAACGACGACCACAGGCTTTTGCCTTGGGACAGCCCCGTCCAAATTTCTTTGAAGAAACCTTTCGCAGTATCTTTCGCGAAGTCGATTGCTTCACGCGTTTTGCGAATAGCTGCTTCGGTCGCCGCTTGTTCAGCCGCAATCCCCTGCAAAGCTGCAATGTCGGCAGGCGTCAAATCGATATTCTTTTGCCGGGCTTGCGCAAGTAATTCGTTTTCGATCCGATAGCGGTTTGCTTCGTCAGCGGTCATCCCGATCATTGCCGCTTCCTGTTGCAGCGTGATCGCGCGTTCCTGTGCCGCCTTGCGTTGTTCCTCCATGAACTGCGAACGATCACGTTCAGCGGACGCGTCGGCATATTCACCGGCAGACTTTTCAAATTGCGGCATAGCGGCTGCAATCGCGTCCGGTGTCATTCCCTTCGCCTTAGCGTCACCAAGCAGCTTCGCCATTTGCGTCGCATAGGCAAGTTCGCGCCCATACTTGCCGATCATGTCGATTTGCGTCTTGATGCCAGCAATGTCCGCATCGGACGCCTTCAACACGTCACGCAGCCCCACGGCGTTATCAGCCGCCACCTTTGCTTTGCCGTACGCGCTCGCCAGTTCGTCAATCTTGGTCCGCATGCCGTCCGTTAGCTTGATACCCTTGGACTGCGCTTCGTTGAGCAACTTGGTTCGATATTCGAGCGTCGCAGCGGCTTCGGCGGTCATGTTGACACCCGCCGCAGCTTCACGCGCCTTTTCCTTCGCGATATCAGCATTCGCGCCGGTCACGATATCTTCGAATTTCTCGCCGTCGCTCTTTGGTCCTTTCTTCGCCTTCAGCCCCGCCGCTGCATCGCCAGCCGCATCGCGGATCAACTTGGCACGATCCGATCGAGCGCGCGCACCGATGCGCTTCATTGCGCCCGCTGCGTATTTCTCACCCTCCGCTGTGCCCTTCGCCCAACCAGCCGCAACGGCGTTGGCGGTCGCGGCGGCTTCCGCATTGGCAAACCGACCGAGTTTAACGTTATCAAACATCGCCAATTGAAAATCAACGCCAAGAGCGGACAAACCACCATTGATCTTTTGGTTGATGCCGTTGATTTGAGCAATTGCGCGATTTAGCAGCCCTTCGAACATCGCGACAAAGGCATTGCCGATCAATGCAGCAATGCCGCTGAACGTGCGCGGCATGTTCTTCCACAGTGCTTCAATCGCACGGTATGCGCCAACGAACATGCCGACGAACGATTTGATGAAACCTGCACCACCGGCAGTCCAATCGTCAAGAACGCTGTTCCAACTATCCTTCACCGATTTCATCGGCCCGGCAAACGCCGCCGCCAAATCTTCACCAAGGACGGCGAACGTTGCTTTGAACGTATCGCCGATCGTCACACCGGTTTCGACGCCTGATTTCTTGACACGCTTCAACTGTTCATCGGTAAGACCAAGACCCTTAGAAATGTCTTGATTGCCTTTGCTGATTTCGCGAGTGGCAAGACCGAACGCAGCCACGACAACGCCGATCGCTGTAGCAATAGCGAGAATCACCGGCAGGATCGGAAGCAACGCCGCCCAAATTGCCGCACCGGCAGCTTTGAACACCGCGCCCGTCGTTTGTCCGGTTTGAGCGGCTTTGTTTTGAAGAATGTCAAGCAATTGCGGACCCTGTTGGATCGCGACCATAAACGGGTTCATACCCATTGCGAGCGTGACACCAATGTCGGCAAGCTGGCGGCTCGCGTTGAGGCTTTCTTGCGCGCCGAACTTGATTGCGGTCGCAGCACCCTTGGCGGCAATGCCACCCTTATCCAAATTGTCACGATAAGCGATCATGTGCGCGTCAAGCTGTTGAGTGCTTGAACCAGCCGCCATTTGATCGATTTTCAATTGGCGAAGATTAGCGCGATATGCCGCTACGTGCGAATCAAGCTGACCAACACTCGCACCAGCCGCACTAGTAGCAGCCGCCGCCGCAGTGGTAGCACTCGCGGCGGCAGTCGCGGCGGCTGCGACACTGTTGAATGTAACCGAGACACGTGCCGATGCAGTGGACAACGTGCCTTGCGCGGCAGCGGTCGTTTTCGCAGCATTGGCGCTTTGATCGAGAACGGTTGACATTTTCGATACCGCCGACGAAAGACCGGTTGCAGCGGCCATCAACTTATCAGCGGTCGCATCGACCTTTGCGAGTGTGGACGAAAGTTTGACTGACGACTTTTCGGCACGATCGGCGGAAGGAACCAAAGCATCAAGCGACGCTTTGGCATCCTTCAAACCACCAGTATCAGCGCGAAAACCAATATCGGCAATGTCAGCCACTAGCGACGCCTTCCACGTTTCGGCTTAGGCGACGGGTTGTTGCGGGCATTTTCTTCGTCTTGCCGCGCCCGGTAGTCCGCCAACTCTTTCGCCATTTCGGCGCAATACGCGCCGTCCATAGCGCACAGGATAGCATATTCGGACGGATAGACAATGTGCCCGGTGGCGTGTGTCCACGCCATGAACTCGCTAGGCGGGATCGGCTCGCACACGCCGTCGCGAACACGTCTCAGGCGGTCGGAAAGGTCAAAATACCAATCCCACAGATACCGCGCGATCGGCGGCACGATCAACGGCGGTGATGTTTCTCCAAACGATTCGTTGCGTTCGCGCCGCATTTCACCCTTTTCGTTGGGAGTGTCATAGCGGACGCGAACGCGGACGGCTTCGCTTAGTTCTGCTTGGAGGGTTCGAAAAAAGCCTTCGTTTCGCCAATGGCTTCGTTCACTTGGTCATTGAACCACGCCAGTTCGTAAAGGACGGCGTTGACATTGCGGCGGTTGAACTCAGGGATTTCGCCGTGGAACGTCGGCGCGTCGATCGCGGGTGTGTCGTCGGTTGCCTGCTGTGCGTACCATTCCCAACCGGTCATTGCGGCGAACAAGAGATTGATCTTGTTTTCCTCGATTTCTTCCGCCTTGAACACCTTGCCGCGCGCTTCAAGATAAAGGCGACGATCGGTAATGACGCGCTTCGCCTTGGTCAAACGTTCGTCGTCGATCGACACAAGGTTGACGCGGACGCCCAACTTTTCGCCGGTTGCCGGGTGGAGGATTTCAATCGTCCGATCGCCGGTCTTGATTTGTGAAAGGTCCATTGGTTGTTCACTCCATAGAGAAAGGGCGGCGACACTGTTGT
>Ga0210040_10007952_pt1 | contig 12694 bp, 4 predicted proteins | sample CryGeyCG12114_NA_FD_185462 | JGI IMG/M metagenome (GOLD analysis project Ga0210040, IMG submission 185462) | Groundwater microbial communities from aquifer - Crystal Geyser CG19_WC_8/21/14_NA (SPAdes) (version 2) | ecosystem: Environmental > Aquatic > Deep subsurface > Groundwater | place: USA... | reverse complement strand
TCCGCCCAGTTTGGCACGACGTTGACTGCAAAGCCCGCGCCTACACACAGCCAGCATAGTGTGATAACAGGATAGTATCTCCACCAGTGCGCATACAGGAACGGTTTCCACTTGTACGTCACGTCCAAGTCTGTGAGAAGGAGTCCGAACCAAAGGTATGTGCCCCAGCTCTGCGCATACCAGTGGTTCAAAAGGCAGAAAACGTAGAACGCCATGCGCTTCGCCGGATTCTTGATCTCGTACACGACGATCGCGCCGAGGAGGACGAGCCATGAACCTTGCAATTGTACGGCAATGGTCCATAGCACACCGGTGCAGTAGTGTAATGTGATTTGCGGCACGGCGTTGGGAATCAGGAAGACCAGCTCAAGCACTTCGGAAATGTACTGGCCGAAGTTGTTGTAACGCGTTACATACGGCCATGTCGACCACGTCAAACTCGGGATATAGCGCAGGTACGAGGTCGCGCCGATATCGATCATGAAGTACTCGAGTAGTGCTATGCTAGCAACGGGTATCATAAGACGTGGTGTTCGGCGCAGAGCAGCCTTCGCAATGTCCTCGACTTTTCCCCGCTTCAAGTAGGGACTTACGAGGAAGCGCACCGAGGTTGTGAAGAAAACTCCCAGCCACATCTGGTTCAGAAAGAAGGGCGCGATGATCTTCTGCACCCAGTATTCGGAGCGCGAGTGCTGTGCGGCGTTGGGCTGCACGATGGCAGGTACGAATGTGAGGCCAAAGTGCATGACTGTGACTACGAGGGAGCAGAGTGCTGTAAGGCCTGCGAGATGATCGATTCGCTGGCGTGGAGGGGGAGGGTGAGTGTGTAGGCGTGGCGCTGGGAGCACTGGGTCGGTGACAATGCCCATGGTGATTTTGTCGGTGGACGCGTGCTGATCAACTGGAGACCCGGGTGAAGCGAGTGTGAGCCCCGAGACTTGACCCGGCATTGGAGGTACAGTCAGATCTTCTCGCGTGGTGTTGAAGTTGCTGTTCCATGGCGTGGGTTGTTGGCTATCGAAGAACTGGGACGTGTTGCGTGATAGTCCGGCCTTGGGTGTGGAGCCTCCTGACGTCCAGGCACTGGAGCTGGGCTGGATCCTCTCGATGACAAGGTCGTCTTCATGTTGGCGGTCATGTTTGTCGGACGTCTGCGCACTTGTATCTGAGGAGCTGCGATTGGCAGAGTCTGAATTTATCGAGCGCACGCTGGCTTGAAAGGTCCGCTTCTCCGAGTCGTCGACGATCGTGGTATCGGAGGACGGTGTGGGAGTCGATTTGCGCATGCCGTGGTGAATCTTCGGTGCGATTCGTTTGATGAAGGTGTGGACGAGCAGGAATGTCGAGAAAGCAAGACACGCGATAGACACCCATAAGGCTGGCATGCGCTTGACACTCTTGTTTGACTTCTGCTTCCACTTCAGAGTTGCCGCGTCGGTGTGAGGCGTCGAGCCGCGTAATTGTATGTCGTCCATCGAGCACGCGTCAACCAGCGGGCATCGAGCGACAAAGTCTTCTCGAGCCTCCTCGCTCATGGTGGAAGAGTTGAAGAACATGCGAGTCCAGCCAATGTCAGCGACTGACTCGCGTCCTGGAGGTCCTTTCATCGAAAAACGATTGCCCGTAGACCAGTGTTTGAAATAGAAAGCGGATGGAACGGACGGCAAGCCCGTGTTATCCTTGTGAAGCACTTGTCTTGTCAAGTTGCCACCTATGTAGAAGTTGACGTAGTCCTTCGTCCAGTCGATTCGGTACTCGGTGTACTCCCAAGGGTTGACGCTCCCGTTACTTAAACGTCCCCCGAGTGTAGTGTAGTTGCGGTTGGCCACAGATGCGTTGAGAAGCTGGCTGTAGTTCATGCCTAGGTAGCGTTCCGTGAACTCGTTGTTCACGAAAGTGCCTACCCATGCTTCGGAGGGATCGTTCTGGTTCATGACGCTGAGCTCTGCCACTTCGGTCTCGTTGTACTTCCATGTCATGGACATAGCTGACCCACGCAGCCAACTTCTGGGCGATCTGATGAGACTGCGGAAAGAGCCATGCTGTATATCGCGTCTTGCTGTTCGAATGCTGGCGCCACTCACCAAGTGGTGGTTTGTCGGTGGCTGAACGAACAGTTGGAGCGATTCATTAGAATTGAACTTGATATTTGCAGGATCCGCTCCTTGGCGATTGACGGCGTTCCAGTCCTTCTCATACTTCTGAGCGTAGGTCTCCACAATGAACCCATCTGGCAAGCTCTCCGTCTCGTTGAAGTATACGATGATAGAGTCGGTAAAGAGCTCTCTAGTCTGTTCATCGTAGAATCCACAAGAGCAGTTTTTGTCTCCACTCAGGACTTCTGCAGACGTGAGTGAAAGGCCCAGTAGAGCGCCCAGGAGATGGCCAAAATGTATCATGGTGCAAGCGAACGAAGCTGGAGGGAGAAAAAAAGGACGGGGAGACCTCTATCGGCTGGATCAGTGCTTGAAGCCGACGTGTTGTGAGCGAAACTGAGAGGGAAGGCCTGGTAGCCTCGCGCGATAAGAGTTCACGAGAAAGAGAGGGCCCACACTAGGTAGACACTGACCAAACTGTCGTCAGCATCTAGATATCAGCACCAGAAACTTCCTAACAGGGACATTGTTGAAATTGCTCCCGAGGTCATAATCGGAGCCTCCCCAAGGAAGTCTCTTGCGAAGCTTGCCGTAATGCATAATACGCTTCTCGATGGCACCGTTCAACAACCTTGGGGATCCGGTAAGTCTCCCTCGGCAGGTCCACCGGGTACAGGCATAGCTGCAAGTAGTAGCAGGAATCGTGATACGTGGATATGGATATGCTGTCCATTGATTATGGATTGAGGCATCGGGCGGTCGTAGAGCCCTGAAACCAGCGCTAGCTCCAAGTAAGATCCTTCAGCCCTGCTAGCGCCTTGGCGAAAAGTCAGAAGGGTGGAGCGATCATCTGGGAAGTCCCGATGTCATCACCATCATTCTCTTTTTTGATCCGAGGTATCGGCGCTCTCACTATCTTTGAGCCCGCAGGAGTGTACAGGGTTGCAAGGTGGTATGCTGGAGCTTGCAGCTGGCCCACTGAGAACGACATCCCTACGGTCGGGAATTCACCGCCGATCTTTCACGCAGGACCAACGTGATACGCTTGAAGTTCACAAGATGCCGTTATCGCATGGACGCGTTGACTTGTCCTCAACATGTTTTTGTCGGACTTCTTGCCTTTAATTCATTACTCCTGACCTACGCCTTGCACAATCTGTGTCTAATCGTCACTTCTCCTCGTTTCGTTGTCAGTCATTCGTGCTTACTCTACGGTAGCCACCATTCGTTTTGGCTGACCTTTTCGCTCTTTATCGCGCAATTTCGATCACACCACAGCATCTACTGCATCGCACTTCTATTTCACAATGTCCGACCCGAAACACTGCGTGGTTGAGATTGGAGAAGCCGTAGTGTTGGATGAAAAGATCACGCCCCACAGCACTCTAGAAGGTCCGAGCCTTCTCGAGAAGACGTCAACTTTCATCTCGGACTGGACACCATTCGGGCTGGTCGCATCATACTATATCTTTTCGGTATGCCTCTACATGTACTGTAGCGAAGGCTTGATTGCCATTTTCTGGTTCATTTACATGTGTACAAACTTCTACATTGCGGGAACGACTGTACTCGAGGCATTCTTTAGCATCAGCCCATGTCGGGAGGCTAGGCAGATCGTTACGCAGGCCCAGGAGAAGGACTGGCTATTCCCAACGCCACACAAGAATCTGCCGATCCTAGATCTCATCATTGTGGCATATTTGCCAAATGAGCAGGACATTATCATGGATCGCGCCATCTACGCGCTCGAACAACTCGACTATCCACGTGAGAAGATACGCATCAACATTCTTTACAATACTCCCAAGTCCATCGAGCCTCTGGAAACGCAGCTCCATCAACTTCCACTGCAATACTCAAACGTCCGGATCATCAAAGTTCCCAACTCGACATCGAAAGCGGACAACCTCAACTACTTCTTTACACTAGACACCGGTTCCGACATCATAGCCATCTACGATTGCGACCACTACCCGCACCCCAATGCCCCCAGATGGGCCGCAGAACGCTTCGTGGCTGATCCAGAGGCCGACATAGTTCAAGGTCGATGCATCGTCTTCAATGCCGCTGATACTTTCATGACCAGCATGATCGCAGTCGAGTTTGACAAGATATACGCCGTTTCCCATCCCGGGCGCTCGACGATGTGGGGCTTCGGCCTCTTCTGCGGCTCCAACGGTTACTGGCGGACCTCGCTGCTCCGTGAGATGAAGATGGATGAGTCCATGCTTACGGAAGACATCGATTCCGCGCTGCGCGCTTTCAGCAGAGGATGCAAGACGGTCCATGACCTGAACGTCACATCTTACGAGTTGGCCCCGACAACAGTTGGCGCCTTCTGGAAGCAGCGCCTACGGTGGGCGCAGGGTTGGGCGCAGGCGAGTGCCCGTCACATGAAGATGGTGTTCAACCGCGTCCACGACCCGTTGCGCGAAGAACACAACAAGCGTAGCTTCACCGCTCGGTTTGGCGTCCTGTCGCTCCTGCTCATCCGCGAGTCGTCGTATTATCTGGTGACGCAGTATACTTGTCTGGTCGTCTCATTTCTAATCACCAAGTTTCCTTCGTCTGGCGCGGAGCTCTGGAAACTGGTTTATTTCCAATACCCCATATCACAGTGGCTGTTTATCATCAGGTCCGTACAACATCAGCACTTCTCATTAGAGGATTTTGCTAACGAAGATATGCGACAGTATCATTTGCTTGATTGCTACGCTCTGGATCACAAATCAGGTCAAATCCGAATTTGTCTCTCGGAGGATGATCATTCTCTTTTCGGTTCTGTATCCATTTTACCTCATCGTCAATGCGACAATAGGCCTCTTCGGTCATGCGCGGCAGCTCGTCAAGTACAGCTCCTGGAATCCAACAGCCAGGAAGTAGGGATCATTGTCGATCATAGTAATAACACATTGTGGGATATGCTCCTGTCATGGTAGCATGTAAATTGATACCAACGAACTTTATTTTACGCTCAAGCGCTCCGGCGAGCCTATGAGTTCTGCACGCCGTGTACGATTCTTGATGGATATGATGCTGGGTTTCACCGTTATCGATTCAACGCGGAGGTTGCGCGTAAGCTAACCACCAGATCTACATGTACCCTTGGAAGCTCAGGCCATGTCTAGTGGCAAGAGGCACACTTGCCAAGACCCGGGCAGCGGACATAACGATCGACAATCAGATACGGCGCCTCACGAAGCCAAGGGTACCTAAGTGCAGCAGTCTACAATCGGCGCTACCTTCCCTATCAAGCCTCTTGGCGCCGAACAAGGACATGGGTTGACCAAACCCATCATCATTACAAGACGAGTGCTTCGATCGACACGACACTAGCACATTTCCCTATCAAGAACCCACAAGGTCATGTCATGCCTTAGAAGTGAAACGAGGTGACGTGCGGAGGTCAGGAACGACTTCTCGGATCCTCCTAGCATCCCCGTCTGACGGTAGGAGCCGCAAGCTTAACAGACACGGCACGTTCTCTAGCGTGAACCTAAGGAGAAGGCGCTACCACTTCTCAACTATGATTGGTTGGCTACGAAACCCTACAAGCCTTGCTTTTCGAGAAAGTACCTGGCGAGGCTCAACGCCCCAGTGTTTTTCGTTCGACTGGTCCACATTTCCATGGGCTAAGAATGACACCTGCTGTCAACAAACTGACATGCACCATGTCATTTGCACACTATGTGTATGGTGCCCACGCTAACAGACGGAGAAATGACTAGGTCGTTCTGGATACATATCTCCTGTCTAACACGTCGTGCGGCAAGCAAAAGTGGGGTCTCTCTCAACGATGCTGTTCAAGATGAGATCGTCGCTGTGATAAGATGTAGTCTCCGGCTGAGTTTCCGTGACTGGTGGGGATCTACTCCCGTCAGCCACCACGGCAGGGGCGTTCACTAAGGCATGCTAGACGCAACGCTTATCTTGAACGCGTCTACACAGTCCAGTCTCCACGACCTGGTAGGCATGTCTCCCATAATCTTCCCGTTGTGCAGCCGAAACTTACGTTGAGACTAGATTCCTGATCTTCGAGGTGCATGTCGTACGCGTGTCATGCAGGGGTAGAGACTTCATGTTGCAGTCCAAGACGTTAATCTCGGGTCTCCTACGGGGCCTCTCAGGCACACGCTCTCGGCTGTTGGAACATTGTCTCGCGGTGCCACAGGACCCGGTGCCAGATCTGGTCTGTCCGCGATAGTATTATCCAGAATCTCAAGGTGAGCCTCTCTACACCTAGATTGGGTCGACCTACCATCACCAGGAGCCATCAGCAACATCAAATCATGAAGGCTTCACTACCGTCCTCTCGTCTGGCGAACTTCTTCAACGGCCATTCGTCAGCCCCGACGAATGACCAGGACTACCTTATCGGGCTTCGAGGCACTCTTGTCGTCCAGTCTTTTCTCTTTGTCTTCTTCCAGGCGTTCTTGCCAACTGCCGTTCCGGACTCGAGGAATGTAGATGGTCCGCTGTACCAGAAAGTTTTGCGAAAGTCTTTCTCGGTCGTCTTCTGCAACGAGGCTTTGATCTACTCTTGGATCATCTTTCTCTCTGCCCGGACATTATGCGTTCCATACCTCACAAACAATGCTCGGGAGGTTTGCGCATCGAGCGTCTTTCGTCGCAGCATCAGGCTCTGGATTCCGACCTTCGTCGCATACTCGTTCGCAGTAGCAGCCTTCAGCACCTCGTCAACCGATTACATTACGAAATTCTTGACTCTGACTGGCAATGGCTCGACAAGCACACCGTTACGGCTCCGCAACTTCTTGGTCTACTTCAACTCGCTTTTTGAGATCTTCTGGCTCAACAAGAGATACGCATCTCAAGCTGCCAACAACGCCTTTCCGTCTGGAACTCTGTGGATCATCTCCGTACTCTTCCAGCAAAGCTACACGGTATACATGACCATGGTCATTGTACCGCACACGCGAGTGTCATGGCGCGTCAAGGCTTTGCTGCTCTTCATCGTGTCAGCTTTCTGGGTGCAGAGCTGGGCTTGGTACAGCGTGACCGGTCTTCTGATTGCCGATGCAGTCTTCAACATGGACTTCCAAGCGCGATCGCGCAGGGGTTTCCAGGTCGCGAAAGTGACCATCCCATTTTGGCCTTTGTACGCAGCCATGGCCATCACTGGGTGGGCGCTGCAATTCCTCTTCATCTCCTGGAATCCACACATGCGCAACAACGAGTTGCATGCACATACTGGAGAGTACACGGGCGGGGTGATGAACGAGAACCTGGATGAGTCGCAGCCGCTTGCCCGTGTCGACAACTTCCTCATCATGCTCGGTGTCATGCTTTTGATCGAGACATTCGAGTTGCCGCGAAAGGTGCTTCGCAGCAGGCCGCTCGTCGCGTTGGGCAAGCGTAGCTTTAGTAAGTGGCCTGACTCCCAACTGTAGCCCTGGCATCAACTAACGTTGCTCAGGTGTCTTCCTCGTCCAAAGCACGATCATATATACCGCCGGAATAAAGCTATACCTCCGTATGAATGCGTCAGGCACGGGTAACGCCCTGAACGCGTTCGCGTGCTTCTGCGCATGCGCACCGCTGGTTGCCGTAGCGTCAGAGGTGTTCTACCGCGTGATTGATATTCCGAGCATTGCGGTCGCGAGAGAGTTCTGGGGGTGGATGATGAAATGAGAAGCGATGAACAGCACAACTCTTCGGGTATGGTGTATACTTGGTGTTGATGATGCGGATACCTAGTGGATGCATGTGCCAAGATACGGGCCGAGGCTATTACATAAGCAGCCGCTAGACGCACGGTCGCACTCTTATCTTCGAATAATGCAGGTTGTGCCCAATCGTTCTTTACTTCAACACTATACAAGTCTCATCACCATCTTACATAATGTCAAAAAGACGGACCCGTCGCCGCTTGCGAAGGAGGACGCTGCGACCAAGCCAACTTCTCGTGCTCCCCACGGAGCTCCTCCTGCACATCCTCTCCTTCCTCACACTGCCCACCATCGAGAATCTGGCCCGAACCTACAACCACGAGATTATCTCGATATGCCGGCCCCTCCTCAAACCATTGTTTACTCGCCGCCGGCACATCAAAGCCCTTACTGCCCGATTCGAAGAGTACGACAGACCCTTCAGGTTTTGCCCGTTCTCGCTCGTCGAAGAGAACCCGCAAAAGTTTGGTGTTTTGAAATCAGAGGAGGATAGAATGGACTTCCCCAGCCTCGGCAAGGATGCATGGCGCAAAATGGAGTACCTGCTCCACGGTTTCGATGGAAGTCTAAAATGGCTGGAAGCACTAAAGCCGCAGCTCGAACGGTCTGGCCTGCCCCCGCATTACAAGGTATTCGCGGCGTCCGACATGGCTGCGCTAGAGAGAGACGCAACAGCGCTTGGCTTGAAGCTTCCTCCAGCGTTCATCAAGCTCTTCACAGAAGAGAAGCTCATGCAGCGTGCTCGCACGGGTGATACGACCCTAGACATTGCTGGCGCTTTGCGCAAAGTACCCGCTTCTGTAGATGGTGGTGCAGGTGGATACAGCATCTCCATGTTTCAAGAAGGGGAAGCAGAATGCGCCATTTGGTGGTGTTTATATCTCGAACCAGACGGCACGCACTGCGTACTCCAATCCCGGTGGGACACAGGATCTAATTATGACGAGTTCGAGAACGAGTTCGGTCTACTGGACAGGTTTGCAGTGACAGAAGAGGAACGGCAGGAGGCAAAGAGACAGGGGCGAGAAATGGCGACTTTTCTATTATATAAAAATTACTTAGCGGGGGTGGAGTTTGAGGAGTGGTTGGCTGAGTTATGCTTTGAGTCTGAAATCGGCGAATTAGATGACGAAGAGTACGACCACTACTATCGACTTGAGGAAGAGCACGGAGTTGAGCATGAAGATGCCCGTGAGGATGGTCACGAACCCCCCTATGAAGGGCAGGTTAGAGAAGAGCTGAAGGAGTACGTGAGAACTATGTACGTCGGTTCCTGAGACGGGTTGTTAGGGAGCTCAGGTAGAGCGGTGTCAGCATCCACAAGGCAGTCGTGATTGCCCGAAAAAAATAATTCATGTAATCGAGCATAGCACCATGTACAAGAGCAACGGTTTTGATCCAACGATATGTTCCATAGGCCGCTTTAGCTAAAACTGCTCACCATGCGCCGCGGCTCGATGGCTTCAAGCCATTAGGTTCGCAGCCGAACTGACAAAAATCATCCAACTCTGCCGTGAAAGCATTAGATTTTTGGAAACCACAGCCATACCCAGCAACGTGTGGAACATCCAATGCGCATCTACTCTCCTCTCTTCTTTCTCGTCTCGAGGCTGAATCATACATTGCCTCTCCCCGTCTTCTCCGCCCAATCAACCGCATTCTGCACCTCACCCGAAACGAGCACATCTCCTTCGCCACATACTTCCCGGCCACCATCCGACTCGCGTCATCAAGCAGTCGTCACGCGACCTCTGCTTGACGCAGTATGTCTTGCTTGGTCCCTGTTCTCAACAAGACCATGAATCCGGTCATCTTGGGCTTCTCAATCGAGTAAGAGGCCTGCAGCGAGTAGGTGGCGACTGAAAGCGCAGTGTTATGGAGGATCTGTGGTTCTCGGCTGAGTGATAAGGATTCGACAGGCGAGCGGTTGAAGCTGCATACTTTCGCTGCTTCGTATGCGCAGTCGAATTGGAGCAGTGCGAGCACGAGACTAAACTCTAGTTGATCGGTACATCAATCGCGTCAATTGCTGTTCTGCAACATGAAGACTGTACGTCGTTCCTGGATTAACTTCTTGATTGGCAGGAGCAAGTCTTCCTCAGGAAGCTCGAACCGCTTAAAGGCCGCCTTCAGTGCACCGTCGTTGAAAGTCTCGTCAAACACGATGTCGTCCGCTCCTCTAACCTGCAGCATTTTGTTCATGATTATAGTCGCGAGGGATTTGTCGTCGAAGTCATCTGTTGAACCAGAGTTTTTCAACGCTGCTGCAGCAATGAGAGAGCATGCTTCGGTAGCATCTACCGTCTTGACATCGGCGCCGCTGTCGAGCAGAAGTTTGACTACGTCCGCATTGCCGCTCCCGACGCCGCCTAGTAGTATGCTGTTGTATCGAGCCAAGCAATCGATACCGTCGTTGCTATAGAATTCGCGATGGTATTGTATGTGCTCCGGTGAATACCTGGTCAGACCGGGCCCGTTGATGTCGGCTCCATGGTCAAGTAGGATCTGTACGAGCTCGACACTGCCATTCTGTGCTGCTGCGTATAGCATGCTAGATGAGGACTGAAAGTAACCATCACACTCGCAAACACACACTTGATGGTTATGCGCGAAAACATCGGCACCATTGGCAAGTAGGAGCTTCACTAGCGGTATGTGCCGCGACCACCCAAGATCCGCCGAAGAGAGCTTCACTAGCGGTATGTGCCGCGACCACCCAAGATCCGCCGAAGAAGGCGGAGTATTCAGAATCTTTTGCAGCGCGACATCGTTTCCCTCGTGCACGTCTGCACCCGCGTCGATGAGCTTTTGGATGATGGTGACGGCGACCTGACTGATATCATCATCATTAACATCATCCCGTGGGTTTAGATTTAGGCCGAAGTTTATGGCCTCCATCAAAGCTTGATGTCTGCATGAGCAAGCCTCAAACCCGTCGATTGTATCGTGCGGATACACACCTGCATCGAGCAGGAGCGATACTACGGCTTCGTGACCCAGTGCAGCTGCAACAACCAGTGCACTTTCGTATTTAGAGCACTTATCAGTAGCACCTTCTTGGAGAAGCAACACAACGAGTTTCTCGGAACCCTTAGATGCTGCTATGCGGAGCGAATCATGTTGTCCGGCTATTTGTGGTCCCGACCGAATTAGTAGCTCAGCTATAGCTTCATTGTTGGAATGTCGAGCATCATATGGAAGAAGCGGAGGGATATGTTTTGCAGCCACTTCGAAGAGGTCAGGGGTAATTTCGACACCGGCTTCAATCAGGAGCTCCACTATCCTCACTGACCCACCCTTCACTGCGCCAATCAGTAGTTCACTGGATGAAGGGTCTAGTTTCGCACCGGCTTGAATCAGCATCTCAAACTTCTTGACGTGTCCACTTTGCGCAGCAGCTAGGAATCCCTCTTTCGATGCTAATTCGGCATTGGCACCGGTCTGAATCAGCAGCTCTACCATGTCGTCGCTGCATGTTTCTACAGCTACCCCAAGTACTGTCTGTTCGTCGGGGCCGTAGTACCGTCGGCTCGGGTATCGGATATTTAGATCTGCATCACGACTAATGAAATTCCGCATGACTTCGTCGTGGCCTTTCATCGTCGCTTCCAGCATCGCTTCTCCGTGATCCGCACCGGCTTGTAGAAGCTCGTCCACAATCTGCGTATATCCTTTTTCGGCAGCCGTCTCCAGAGCGGTACCATAATCTTCTGCCTTGGCATCAAGCGTGAGGGTGCTCACGTTCTCTTGAAGTAGCCTCGACACAACGCTGCTGTGGCCACGGTGCGTAGCCGCAAGGAGTGCCGTGGTGAAATGACCACACTCACATGCTGCGTCCGCGCCATTATTCAAGAGGATGTTCACGATATTTTCGTTCCCGCAGTATGCTGCAGTTTGGAGGGCTGTACCAAAATAACCGCCTTGACACTCTACATCAGCACCGCTGTCGAGGAGTATCTCCACAACCTTTTCATCACCACAGTATGCCGCAGCTTGGAGGGCAGTACCAAAATAACCCCCTTCACATCCTACGTCAGCACCACTGTTGAGGAGTATCTCCACAACCTTTTCATCACCACGGTATGCCGCAGCTTGGAGGGCAGTATTATAAAATCCAGCCACATTGCAAACATCTTGACGGCACGCTGAGTCACAGAGTAGTGCCACCGTTTGATGCAACCCTAAGGCGGATGCCCAGTACAGAGCCTTGGTTCCGTCATGCCATTTGCCAGACACGAATAAGGGACTCAGGTAGACAACATAAGCACTTGGAACTTCGCAGACTCGACCCACTAGACGCAACCACGAAATTCTGACTCGTTCATCGCCAAGAATTTCGAGATGGAGACGGGCGTCTATAGGGGGTGGTTCCGTGTTAGATTCGGCCAGAGCCTGGTGCTGCGCCCATTGTTCGCAGACGTAGGGCAACAGAGGATAAGCTGGAGTGAAGTCATTCAAATATTTTTGTCCGTATGGGCTTTCCGGTTTACCCGGCGCTGGTTCCTTCTCTTCCTCGATCCAGCGTTCGATCTGTGGCACCCTTGTGAAGTACAAGAAATACGCGCAACAGCTCTGTCCCAAGGAACGATTCACTTCTGTTTCCCTGAGCGCGTATCTTGATAGTCGGCGATCAGATTGCTGTAAGCGACTGGAGACCAGGTATTCTTTCACTGAGAAGTGGGCTAGGCGAACGCGTTGATCGTAGCAACCGCTACCATACTTTTCCGGGTAAGCCTCTCCCGGGTAGGCGAACCCACCACCCCAATCTTTCGATGACGGGTTTCCGACGAGTATAAGAGAGGAAATGACACCAAAGAGTCCGATAAGAGCGTCATGTCCACCTTCGTCGAGAAAAGGCTGTTCTGCGCCATCGAGGCGTATGCTACACGCCTCTGCTAGTTCAGCAAC
>Ga0210040_10007951_pt1 | contig 12698 bp, 7 predicted proteins | sample CryGeyCG12114_NA_FD_185462 | JGI IMG/M metagenome (GOLD analysis project Ga0210040, IMG submission 185462) | Groundwater microbial communities from aquifer - Crystal Geyser CG19_WC_8/21/14_NA (SPAdes) (version 2) | ecosystem: Environmental > Aquatic > Deep subsurface > Groundwater | place: USA... | reverse complement strand
TTAATTAAATCTAAACGCTTACAAAATTCTCAAAATTTCTTACTGAAAAATAAAACTAGTTCAAATGATTCTCTTTCTTTACCTGAACAAAATTGGATAACAGTTAATCAATTTAAAGATGAAAACGCTATATCTTTAAAAGCAAAAAAATTAATTATATATCCTTATTCAATTTCGAGTAACCTTTTAAAAGAAGTGTTATTAAAAATGGGAGTTAAGTTTGTTTTAACTAACGAAATTCGAAAAGCTGGTTTAATTATTGGATTAAAAAGTCATTTAAAACAGAATTTTAAATTAACAAGTTTGGCAAAACAAAAAAATATACCAGTTTATGCTTTAAATCAAGTGAATTTTTATCAAATTAGTAAATTGTTAAAATTTATTACAACGTTCTAATTTTCAGTAAAATCTAAATTTTATCTTTTCTTCACTACTTCGGGATATATCAGATTGATCACGACACTTTAGTATGCCGACCAAATTTTAGTTATGACAAATAAAAGATTAACATAGCCTAGAAAATAGATTTCATTCTAGTTCTTTCAACTCTTTTATTTGTCTTTTCAGTCTTGTATAAATTAGAAAAATCTAGTAGACTAGAATGTGAGGAAGTATTCTAGATTCCTTTTGATTCGGGATATAGCTCAGCTTGGTAGAGCACCTGCTTTGGGAGCAGGGTGTCGTAGGTTCAAATCCTACTATCCCGATATAACACTTTAAAAAATTAAATTAAGAAAAGAAGCTCTTCAAATGTTGATGGAATTTAATTTATTTTTTATACTCTTTACTTGTCAATCAGAAATGTGAACTGATTCTCAGTTTCTTCTATTATGTCTTATTAACTTACTATTACTTCAAACTTTCAAATGAGTTTAGATGAAAAATTTGTTTCCGTTCGAACTATCTTCTATGATTTAGTAGGTAATTTTTTTAAAGGAATCGCTGGACTGTTTGGTTATCCAACAAATCCAGGAATGCCAACAATGTCAGAGATTCCAAGTGATCAATATGCTAGATCACGTTTTCTTGATAGTCTCCCAACACATCGTACCTATTGGCCACCAGTTCAAAGACCTGAAACATGGTTTGAAATGATTTTTGGCCCGACACCCAAAGTGGAATCCGTTCCTCGATACATTTACGAAAGTAAGGAAGAAGGTTTTTATAATTTTTACATTGAAAATTATAAAAATATTTATTTTCTACCAGACTGGCTTTCAGAATTTATTCAAGTTAGATTAAATATTTGTTTAGATATTACGGTTCTTGAAACAATTCGTGAAGTTTTTTTTGTTGGGCTTATGGTTTACTCACAAATTGTAATTTTAAGAATCGCTTTATCTTGGTTTATTTATATTAATCCTTATACTGTTCCATGGTGCTATATAGCGGCAGCTGTTGATTGGACAGAAGATGTTTTACAAGGAATTGTACCCGCTATTCTTGGAGTTAATATTACCGGAAGTGTCTTTTTGGGAATTCTTGGAGTTGTTGCTGATAGTTTAAATCATTTGGTCTTTACGCAGCCGTTTTTACCAAGCGAAGGGGAGGAAACCAAATTACTGATTAATGAACAAATGAAAAACGTTTTAGTTTTTCATTATTTACCCATTTTATGGTATCGCTATCCAATTCCGAATGATATCAGAGAATTTTGGTATAAAGAGCGACCAGATATTCTTGAATATATGGAAAAAGCGTATCAAGACTTAGATATTCAATTTTTACCAGATGATATTGTTTCACAGTTAAATGAAAGAAATTTAACGTCTTCCGTCTCTAATTCTTTGATGCAGGTAGAAAACAATTTAAATGATATTGTTTCAAGTGAGGTAATATCCAAAAACGATTTGATTGCGAGTGATTTATTTTTTACAAAGCTTCATTTTTTGACAGATTATTTCACTACTGTTTTAGTCCCTTAGTTTTAATTTATTAATTTTTTTTCTAGAGGGAAACAAACTTTCTGTTTTTATCCTTCTAGAGATATATTATTTTTTTGTTTGACTTGATTGTTTAGGTTTTGCTAAAAAGGAATTCCTTAGGAGCTGAAAAATTATCTAAAAAAGGGAAGGAAAGTTCTGGTTTAATACAAACTATTTTTAAAATAACAAACTTGAAATTGAGATGAAGAATTAAAAAAAATTGTTCCATTAATTATGGTTTCTTTCGAAAAAAAGTTAAATTAAATTCAGAATTCGGAAAGTTAGTTTCTGAGTTTTCTGGTTTCAAAGAGAATAGTCAGTTTTCTAAAATTTTTTAAAACTATTTTAGTAAAAAATATCTTTTAAAGTAAGATAAATTAATAAAAAGATAACTCCTTTTTCCGAGCTTTCAATAGTAATCTATAATACAACTTTATTAAAACGCTTTTACAAGCAAATAAAACAAATTTAAGGAAATTTTAAGAGAGTTTGATCCTGGCTCAGGATGAACGCTGGCGGTATGCCTTACACATGCAAGTCGTACGAGAGTTTTTAACTCAAGTGGCGGACGGGTGAGTAACACGTAAGAATTTGCCTTTAGGAGGGGGATAACAACTGGAAACGGTTGCTAATACCCCATATGCTTTCGAGTGAAATGGATTTTTCCGCCTAAAGAGGAGCTTGCGGCTGATTAGCTTGTTGGTGAGGTAATGGCTCACCAAGGCGACGATCAGTATCTGGTTTGAGAGGACGATCAGACACACTGGAACTGAGACACGGTCCAGACTCCTACGGGAGGCAGCAGTGGGGAATTTTCCGCAATGGGCGAAAGCCTGACGGAGCAATACCGCGTGAGGGATGACGGCCTATGGGTTGTAAACCTCTTTTTTCAGGGAGGAATCAATGACGTGTACCTGAAGAATAAGCATCGGCTAACTCCGTGCCAGCAGCCGCGGTAAGACGGAGGATGCAAGTGTTATCCGGAATCACTGGGCGTAAAGCGTCTGTAGGTGGTTTAATAAGTCAACTGTTAAATCTTGAGGCTCAACCTCAAAATCGCAGTCGAAACTATTAGACTAGAGTATAGTAGGGGTAAAGGGAATTTCCAGTGGAGCGGTGAAATGCGTAGATATTGGAAGGAACACCGATGGCGAAGGCACTTTACTGGGCTATTACTAACACTCAGAGACGAAAGCTAGGGTAGCAAATGGGATTAGATACCCCAGTAGTCCTAGCTGTAAACAATGGATACTAGATGTTGAACAGATCGACCTGTGCAGTATCAAAGCTAACGCGTTAAGTATCCCGCCTGGGAAGTATGCTCGCAAGAGTGAAACTCAAAGGAATTGACGGGGGCCCGCACAAGCGGTGGAGCATGTGGTTTAATTCGATGCAACGCGAAGAACCTTACCAGGGTTTGACATGATACGAATTTTTTTGAAAGAAGAAAGTGCCGTTTGGAACGTATACACAGGTGGTGCATGGCTGTCGTCAGCTCGTGTCGTGAGATGTTGGGTTAAGTCCCGCAACGAGCGCAACCCTTATTTTTAGTTGCCTTATGGAACTCTAAAAAGACTGCCGGTCATAAACCGGAGGAAGGCGGGGATGACGTCAAGTCAGCATGCCCCTTACACCCTGGGCTACACACGTGCTACAATGGGCGAGACAATGAGATGCAAGCCTGCGAAGGTTAGCTAATCTATAAACTCGTTCTAAGTTCGGATTGTAGGCTGCAACTCGCCTGCATGAAGTTGGAATCGCTAGTAATCGCTGGTCAGCTATACAGCGGTGAATTCGTTCCCGGGCCTTGTACACACCGCCCGTCACACCATGGAAGCTGGTTATGCCCGAAGTCGTTACTCTAACCGTTTGGAGGAGGGCGCCTAAGGTAGAATTAGTGACTGGGGTGAAGTCGTAACAAGGTAACCGTACTGGAAGGTGCGGTTGGATCACCTCCTTTTTAAAATAAACATTTTAAAATTTAAGGTCGATAAATAAAAAATTTAGGGCTATTAGCTCAGTTGGTTAGAGCGCACCCCTGATAAGGGTGAGGTCTCTGGTTCAAATCCAGAATGGCCCAACGGGGGTATAGCTCAGTTGGTAGAGCACCGTCTTTGCACGGCGGCTGTCAGCGGTTCGAATCCGCTTACCTCCACACGAAAAATTAACAATTGTCAATTTTTTCAACATTAAAGTAAGATAACATAAGTCTTAAATTCAAGGAATTAAGAGTTTATGGGGGATACCTTGGCATTCAGAAGCGATGAAGGACGTGGTTACCAACGAAATGCTTCGGGGAGCTGGAAACAAGCTAAGATCCGGAGGTCTCCGAATGAGGAAACTCTAATACTACTTATTGAATACATAAATAAGAAAGAGCGAACCTAGGGAATTGAAACATCTTAGTACCTAGAGGAAAAGAAAGTAAAAACGATTCCCTTAGTAGCGGCGAGCGAAACGGGAACAGCCTAAACGGTTAATCAGTTAACCGGGTAGCGGGACAGTTAGACATGATTAAATGTGACAATTAGACGAATTAGTTGGAATGCTAAGCCAAAGAAAGTGATAGTCTTGTAGTCGAAAATTGAAACAATCAAACTGAATCCCAAGTAGCATGGAGCACGTGAAATTCCGTGTGAATCAGCGAGGACCACCTCGTAAGGCTAAATATTCCTGAATGACCGATAGTGAAATAGTACCGTGAGGGAAAGGTGAAAAGAACCCCGGGAGGGGAGTGAAAAGAACATGAAACCATAAACTTACAATCAGTAGGAGGACGACTAAAACGTCTAACTTCGTGCCTGTTGAAGAATGAGCCGGCGACTTATAAGTAGTGGCAGGTTAAGGCAGAGAATGCCGAAGCCATAGTGAAAGCGAGCCTGAATAGGGCGTTTGTCACTGGTTATAGACCCGAACCCGGATGATCTAACCATGGTCAGGTTGAAGCTTAGGTAATACTAAGTGGAGGACCGAACCGACTGATGTTGAAAAATCAGCGGATGAATTGTGGTTAGGGGTGAAATGCCAATCGAATCCGGAGCTAGCTGGTTCTCCCCGAAATGCGTTTTGGCGCAGCGATAAATGTTATAACTTAGGGGTAAAGCACTGTTACGTATGCGGGCTGGTAATTCGGTACCAAATCGTTGCAAACTAAGAATACTAAGTGGAAAATTTATCAGTGAGACTGTGGGGGATAAGCTTCATTGTCAAGAGGGAAACAGCCCAGAGCACCAGTTAAGGCCCCTAAATAATTACTAAGTGATAAAGGAGGTGGGAGTGCATAAACAATCAGGAGGTTTGCTTAGAAGCAGCAACCCTTTAAAGAGTGCGTAATAGCTCACTGATCGAGTAAACCTGCGCCGAAAATGTACGGGACTAAGTAATTTGCCGAAACTGTGCGATATAGAAAATATATCGGTAGGGGAGCGTTCTGTTGTAGATTGAAGTATTAGCGTAAGCGGATATGGACGAAGCAGAAGTGAGAATGTCGGCTTGAGTAACGAAAATATAGGTGAGAATCCTATACCCCGAAAACCCAAGGTTTCCTCCGGAAGGTTCGTCCGCGGAGGGTAAGTCAGGACCTAAGGCGAGGCTGAAAAGCGTAGTCGATGGACAACGGGTTAATATTCCCGTACCATTATTTGTTGATATCGAGGGACGGAGAAGGCTAAACTGGCCGGATGTTGGTTACCGGTTGAAGCGTTCAAGGTGATGAGAAGCGGAGAAAACGCTTTGAGCTGAGGCGCGAGTACGAGATGCTACGGCATCGAAGCAGTCTATGTCATACTTCCAAGAAAAGCTCGCACTGTCAAAAACAAATTAATGCCTGTACCATAACCGACACAGGTGGGTAGGTAGAGTATACTAAGGGGCGCGAGATAACTCTCTCTAAGGAACTCGGCAAAATAACTCCGTAACTTCGGGAGAAGGAGTGCCTTTTTAAGGCTGCAATAACCAGATCCAAGCAACTGTTTATCAAAAACACAGGTCTCCGCTAAGTCGTAAGACGATGTATGGGGGCTGACGCCTGCCCAGTGCCAGAAGGTTAAAGAAGTTGGTTAGCCCTGCGAAGCTGATGACTGAAGCCCTGGTGAACGGCGGCCGTAACTATAACGGTCCTAAGGTAGCGAAATTCCTTGTCGGGTAAGTTCCGACCCGCACGAAAGGCGTAATGATTTGGATACTGTCTCGGAGAGGGACTCGGTGAAATAGACTTGTCTGTGAAGATGCGGACTACCTGCACCAGGACAGAAAGACCCTATGAAGCTTTACTGTAACTTGAGATTGAAATTGGACTTTATTTGCGCAGTATAGGTGGGAGGCTTTGAAAGTATTCTTGCGGGAATAGTGGAGCCATCAGTGAGATACCACTCTTGTAATGTTAGATTTCTAACTTTGTATCATTATCTGGTCAAAGAACAGTCTCAGGCGGGCAGTTTGACTGGGGCGGTCGCCTCCCAAACGGTAACGGAGGCGCACAAAGGTTTCCTCTGAACGGGTAGAAATCGTATCTAGAGTGTAAAGGCATAAGGAAGCTTGACTGTGAGACCTACAAGTCGAGCAGGGACGAAAGTCGGTCTTAGTGATCTGACGGTGCTGAGTGGAAAGGCCGTCACTCAACGGATAAAAGTTACTCTAGGGATAACAGGCTGATCTCCCCCAAGAGTTCACATCGACGGGGAGGTTTGGCACCTCGATGTCGGCTCATCGCATCCTGGGGCGGTAGTACGTCCCAAGGGTTGGGCTGTTCGCCCATGAAAGCGGTACGCGAGCTGGGTTCAGAACGTCGTGAGACAGTTCGGTCCATATCCGGTGTAGGCGTTAGAATATTGAGAGGAGCCTTCTTTAGTACGAGAGGACCGAGAAGGACATACCTCTGGTGTACCAGTTATCGTGCCAACGGTAAACGCTGGGTAGCTATGTATGGAGTGGATAACCGCTGAAAGCATCTAAGTGGGAAGCCCACCTCAAGATAAGTATTCTCATCACGTAAGTGAATAAGGTCACGGTAAGACTAACCGTTTGATAGGCATTAAGTGTAAATCTAGTAATAGGTGAGCTGAGATGTACTAATAGACCGAAGACTTGAATTTTATTTTTCGAAACTACGAAAAAATCTAGTACTGATATCATTGACAGAGTCAATGATATTGGTATTTTTGCTTTGGTGTTTTAAGTGTACTAAGCGGAACCACACTGATCCATTTCGAACTCAGTTGTGAAACGTTATAAATCGACGACAATACTTGGAGGGGGACCTCCTGGGAAGATAGTTCAATGCCAAAGTTTTGAAAACTCCAGCGCTATCAATTTGGATTAAGGGGTTATAAATCAAATAGAAGATTCTGAATTTTTGCTGAGCTTTCAAATTTTAATTTTTTTTCTTTTTTCTAAAGTTTACCTCAGAAGGTTGCTCGTTTTATTGTCAAAAGAAGTCTCAATAAACTGAGGAAGGATTCTTAATTAACACTTAAATTTTGAGAAAGCTTTTTAAATCTCTCTAAAAAATTATCGAATAAAGATTTTATCAATAACATTTTTACTGAAAAAGCTGTTCGTATGTTTAAGGGACTTCCAAAAAATGCAAACTTTGTAAAATTGTGACTATCAAAAATGAACATATTTTAAGAATTTTTTTTAATTAAGAAAAGAAATGTATTCAACAGAAATTCAAAGCTTGTGTGACAAGCGATGGCAACAAGACTTGTTTGATAAAATGAAGAAGGTTAAATATGACGAGTCTCTGTAAACGTGCCATATATTGGCTAGAAGACACTTTAGGGGGGTCTGGCAAGTCAGAGTTCAGCGGGTCAGAGAACTCCTTTTTATACCTCGGTAAAACTTTCTATCTCGGTGACGAAATAATCTTAAGATTTTCTTTTTTTAATTTTCGCTAGTTTTGACTCGAATTTATCGCCTGTCTTACCCCACAGTTTGCTGAAACAAGTTACATTGAAATCCATTAAACTAAATCGATAGTTTTTCATATATGATAAATCCTTCCGAAATATTCTCTGACGTTAACCGATCAACAGAATAAATTTTACTCATTGAGATAACTTTGAAATCTGATTCTATTAAACCGTAATCTTGTAACAATTGAATTTGTTGAATAAAATATTTCTTTATTTCTGTCTTTTGTTGATTGATTGAATTTAGATTTCAATACTAAAAAAATCGAACCTATCTTTCAGAAAGGAGTATTGGCCATAGTAGTCTTTGTTCCAAAGGGACGGTATTGTCCTTTCTTTGCCATATATTGAGTGAAAAACCAGAAATAACTCACGATTCTAAAAAGCTTTTGATTGCCTTTTAAACCGCTCTGTATTGAATTTATATTAGGATAGGGATAGACCCCCGGAACTAGTCTTCACAGAAGTAGTTTTAGGAACTGTTAGATTTCCAATTTCTCTCGATTGAAAATCGTTTTCATTCATTAAAAATTTTCTAAAAAAATAGTATAATTTTTGCTGAGGAGGTCTAAGAGTATTTTGGAAAAATAAAATAAAAATTGAAATATTTTTAATAAGAATACTATGAAACATTTATTTCAGATCAAAAAACAGAGATCTAATTTGCAACTTACTCCTGGAGAAAGTATTCGTGACGCAATCATTGAGGCGGGAATAAAAACTGCACAAGAGTCAGGATATGCAGCGGGCAATACCACAGAAAGGCTTGTTAATATAGCTTCAAGACTTGAAACGGTCGTGGACCGCGGGATGGAATTGGGTCTTAGTAGTGAGGCAGCAACTTCTTTAGGCAAAATTGCATTTAAAACAACCAAAGATATCGCACGCGGTGACTCTGTTTGTACTGGATTTTGTCTTGTATCCGGAACATGTGAAACAGTCGCTCTTTGTTGCTCAATGATAAAGATTATTCCATTTCGAGGTAAAATTTATGTTGGCGCAAAAGCTATAAGTAGAGGATGTATGACATTTAGAAATGCTTGTGCAGGTGAAGGTTGTTAATCTACTTTAAATAAAGCTGTGCTATTTTCGGTCTTGAAACTATTTAAACTAGAAAAACAACTCTTCAACAACCTTCTTAAATCATTTTGGATTATGTGTTATTGTGATATTAAATTTACTATCCACTTGAGCCGTTAGGCGCCATCGAAGGGTAAATATTTGAAATATCTAGTAAAAATTCAATAATATTTACTTTAAGAAAAAGTGAAGTAACATCTCAAAATAAATTTTTCATAGAGTAAATATTGTTGAATTTTAAATAAATTTAATTTAAGTTAAAAATGAAAAATGATTTCTTAATAACATTTAATTGACTTTAGTTTTTAGTTTATTTTCTAGTATGATAGACGAAATTTCAATCTTATGATAACCACCCATAACTATGTAAACCTTTTCCTAAGAAATTAACTCCTAAATAACAGACCCAAATAACAAAGAAACCAAGGCCACCTAAGAGAGCAGTCTTTTTACCTTCCCAACCTTTAGTTATTCTAGCATGTAAATAAGTCGCGAACACTAACCATGTAATTAAAGCCCAGGTTTCTTTAGGATCCCAACTCCAATATGATCCCCAAGCTTCATTGGCCCAAACTCCACCGGAAATAATCCCAATAGTTAAAAAAGGAAATCCTAATCCAATAATTCGATAACTCCAGTTATCAATACTTTGTAAAAGCTTAATCTTTCCTAATTCAGAAATTTCAGTTGAAGGGGTTACTAATTTAGCTTCATAATAATCTAACATAATGTTATAAAGTGGTAAAGATGAATTATCGATAATTTTTAGATCAATTTCTTTAAAACGTGAAATTACTAAAAATAAGATACATAGTAATGATCCCATAATTAAGGTTCCATAACTTAGTAACATCATACTTACATGCATCATTAACCAATTTGATTGCAAAGCTGGAACTAACGGTCTTGATTTTTGCATTTCCGGGGAAAGTGTTAGATTAGCAAAACCATTAATTAATAGTGTTACTGGAATTAAAACAGATCCAATAAGTTTACTTTTAGTTTTCGTTTCAATATATAAATAAATTGTCAATAACATACATGTTAAAAATAACAATGATTCATATAAATTACTTAAAGGAAAGTATCCAGCTACAATCCAACGTGATCCCAGAATAAAAAATAAAAGAGCATTGGCAATAATAGTACTAAATCTGCCAATTTTTGCTAACATGTTTGAGTTACGAAATAAGGCTAGATTGACCCAATAAGCCACTAATGCAAATAATAAGATTCCAAATACAATGTTTGATGAAAAGTTTTGAATTTCATTCCAATCCATGAAATTTCTCCAATAAAATTTTTTATTTAAATTATTTTATACTATACCATTCTACTAAAAAATTCGCTTGTTTTGGCTATTTTCTTTCTTAAAGTTTAATGTCGAGAAGCGAAATTTTTTGTTTCATAGAATAATTAGAAGCAAAAATTATGATTGACATTAATTTCCTTTTCAAAGTACTATAAGGTTAATTTTGATTAATTTAAAATACTATGTCAGTACTAAGAAAATATGAAATTATGATTCTTTTAACAGAAGAATTTAACGATAACGAATTAAAAACATGGGTTTTTAACTATGCTAAAAATTTACGTAAGTTTAGTGTTTGTGATATTTCTGTAATTTCACGTGGTAAACATAATTTAGCTTATCCAATCGATGATAAAGGAAAAGGAAATTATATTCAATTAAATTTTGCGAGTATGCCAAAGTATATTAGTAATTTTTCAAATATTTTAAAAATGGATTCCAATCTTTTACGATTTTTAGTTTTTCATAAACAAGGATAATTTTATTAAATTTTTTTTAATAAAATTATTTGTCATTTTTGGAAAATTATGTTATATTTAGAATAGTTAATATATCCTCAGTAGCTCAGTGGTAGAGCAATCGGCTGTTAACCGATTGGCCGTAGGTTCAAGTCCTACCTGGGGAGTCATTTTTTAATAAAGAATTCAATTTAATCATGGATAAAAATTTAGACAGATTGATGATAGGGAATAAAATGTTCAATTCACGTTTGCTCCTAGGAACAGGAAAATATCGAACATCCCAAGATGCAATTAATAGCATCCATAATAGCCAATGTGAAATATTAACTGTTGCCATTCGTCGTTTACCACCGGATATAAAAAATGATACTACGAACTTCTTAGGAAAATTAGATTGGAAAAAATTATGGTTATTACCAAATACTGCTGGAGCACAAACAGCGGAAGAAGCTATTCGAATGGCTTTTTTAGGACATGAACTTGCTTGTCAATTAGGTCAACCTGATAATTTTTTTGTAAAATTAGAAGTTATTTCAGATCCAAAATATTTATTACCAGATCCAATTGGTACACTAAAAGCTGCAGAATTTTTAGTTAAAAAAGGTTTTACTGTTTTACCTTATATTAATGCAGATCCTATGTTGGCATTACATTTAGAAGATTTAGGTTGTGCAACAGTAATGCCTTTAGGTTCACCTATTGGATCAGGACAAGGATTAGCTAATTTAAATAATATACAAATTATTATCGAAAATGCTAATGTTCCTGTTATTGTCGATGCTGGTATAGGAACACCGAGTGAGGCAGCGCAATCTTTAGAATTAGGAGCTGATGCTGTGTTATTAAACACAGCCGTTGCACAAGCTGAAAATCCAGCCCAAATGGCTACGGCTATGAATTTAGGTGTTCAAGCTGGTCGTCTAGCCTATCTTTCGGGAAGAATGCAAAAAAAACAGTATGCAAGCGCAAGCTCACCTTTAGAACAAATAAGCCGCTTAACATAACTTAATTTAATCTAAAAGCTTATAAATTTTTAGATTTTCCTGAAGCAAGGGAACTATAGATATTGGTTTTCATTTCTAAGATCAAATAAAAAAGAATTATTAAATTAATTCTATTATAATGGGAAAGGTTTTTAATTTTTCTCATTATAATAGAAGATATTTAGTAAGCTAAACCTAAACTTCTTGTTGTTTCAGCTCCTAAATAAACACGAACACTTAAGAAATCCGTTGGACAAGCTGTTTCACAACGTTTACAACCAACACAATCTTCTACACGTGGTGATGAAGCAATTTGACCTGCTTTACATCCATCCCAAGGAACCATTTCTAATACATCCGTTGGACATGCACGTACACATTGTGTACAGCCAATACATGTGTCGTAAATTTTAACCGTATGAGACATAATTTTTTTATAATTTTATTATTATTAATACTATGAATTATTTGATGATCTTTTGTGTTAGGGAAAATTAACGCGTTAATTTTTGAAGTTGTTGAATCGCTAAACGACCAATATTAAATAAAGCCCATGATGCTGCTACTAATAATGGTGCAGCAATTACTACTAAACGAGTATCCATAAGTAATAATCCTTTGAAAATATTTTAATTAAATACACATTATATTATATATAATTTTTTCGATTTCCATAATTTAAAATCTACTTAAAAAAAATACTTTTCTTCAAAGTATTTTTTTTAAAGTAGAAGGTGTAAAACTAAAATTATTTTTTAAAGAATTTACTTCCTACACCAACACCTGTAGATTTTGGTTTATCAGTTCCTAGTCCAACTTTCGGTTCTTCATAATCCTTCAAATCTTGTGGTAGATTTGAAGTCGAACCATCTGATTCTAAAGAAGCGCCCACAGATTCAACAGTTGTTTCAGAAGATTCATCCAATAAACTTGGATCAACATCACTAAAATCAATTTCGACTTCTAACTCATTTGTATAAGTCATTAATGTTCCTTCAACTTTTTTTCTCCGTACATAAATTTTT
>Ga0210040_10007950_pt1 | contig 12698 bp, 9 predicted proteins | sample CryGeyCG12114_NA_FD_185462 | JGI IMG/M metagenome (GOLD analysis project Ga0210040, IMG submission 185462) | Groundwater microbial communities from aquifer - Crystal Geyser CG19_WC_8/21/14_NA (SPAdes) (version 2) | ecosystem: Environmental > Aquatic > Deep subsurface > Groundwater | place: USA... | reverse complement strand
ACTGGACCCGGCTGCCCTACGACGTGCTGGCGAAGATCTCCACCCGGATCACCAACGAGGTGGCCGAGGTGAACCGGGTCGTGCTGGACGTGACCAGCAAGCCGCCGGGCACCATCGAGTGGGAGTAAGCAGCCCGACGGGCCCCGGCGACGGGGCCGGGCCAGCACGACGCCGGGCGCGCCGCGGCGCGGTGCCGGGGTGAGCGCCGGGGTGTGGCCGCTGCTGCCCAGCGTGCTGGCCCTGGCTGCGATGGCCGTGGTGATCGTGTTCGCCGGGATCCGGCTGACCCGCACCGCCGACGAGCTCGCCGACCGGACCGGTCTGGGCGATGCGATCGGTGGTGCGCTGCTGCTCGGCGCGGTCACCTCGCTGCCGGGCATCGTGACCACGGTGACCGGCGCGCTGGAGGGCGACCCCGGGTTCGGGCTGGCCAACCCCATCGGTGGAGTGGCGGTGCAGACGGTCTGGATCGCCATCGCCGACCTGGTCTACCGCCGGGCCAACCTCGAGCACGCCGCCGCCTCGCTGGAGAACGTGCTGCAGGCGCTGGTGCTGATCGGCATGCTCTCCCTGCCGGTGGTCGCCTACGCCACCCCCACCCTGCAGTGGGGCTGGGTGCACCCGGTGACCCTGCTGATCCCGTTGCTCTACGGCTACGGGCTGGTCCTGCTCCGGCGGATGCACGCCCAGCCGATGTGGCAGCCCATCCAGACCTCGGCGACGGTCGAGGACGTCGAAGCAGCCGGTACCGACGCCTCGACCCGCCGGCTGTGGAGCGTGCTCGCCTCCCTGGCGCTGGTGGTCGGCGTCGCCGGCTGGGTGATCGGCCAGGCCGGGCTGGGGGTGGTGGCGGCGACCGGGCTGCCCAGCGGCGTCGTCGGGTTCACCCTGACCACGGCGGTCACCTCGCTGCCCGAGCTGGTCGTGCTGATCACCGCGGTGCGGATGGGGGCCCTCACCCTGGGCATCGGCAACATCATCGGCGGGAACGTCTTCGACACCCTGATGATCCCGGTGGCCGACGTGGCCTACACCGAGGGACCGGTCTACCGCGATGCGGGCGAGATCAGCCTGGTCCTGCTCGGCGGCACGATCCTGATGACCGTCGTGCTGGCGACCGGGCTGGTCATGCGCGACCGCAAGGGGATCGGTTTCGAGGGCATCCTGCTACCGCTGATCTACCTGGCCACCGTGGCCCTGGCGGTGCTCACCCGCTGACCGGCCGGCGGTCGCCCGCTGGCGGTATCCGCCGGAGCCGAGTACGTCATCGCGGCCATCCGGCCGGCGCCCGTGACTACATGACCAACCGGTCTCGCGGTCGGCGCGCTGCACCTACCGGGAGACCGCGGGTTGGGTCGGCAAAGGGAGGATCTCGAACGTCACACGAGCTGCCGCTGTCCAACCGCAACGAGCGCACCTGACCGGTGATGACCAATCGGCTGTTGTGACGGATAAGCCGCGCATTCATGACAGCGGCCTGGTGCGGATGGGACCTCTGTGACGACTGGGCCCAGAGCGTCGTGTCGTCGGGGGCAATAGCTGCCAAAGTCCCCGATATGGGCGCTCTGCAACTCTCTGGGCACTTAGGGTCACGAAGCTATGACAGACATTCTCGCACCGGCGTCGGGTGACCTCCTCCTTGCACAGGAGAGCGTGGCCGCCGGCAGCGACTGGCCCTCGGTCTCGGTCGTCATGCCGGTGCTGAACGAGGCCAGGCACCTGGCGGAGAGCGTCGGCGAGATCCTCGCGCAGGACTACCTCGGGGAGATGGAGCTCGTCCTCGCTCTCGGCCCCTCTCGGGACGAGACCGATTCCGTCGCCCGTGAGCTGGCCGCCTCGGACACCCGGGTCAGGCTGGTGCGCAACCCCACGGGCAAGACACCGGCCGGCCTCAACATCGCAGTGCAGGCAGCCAGCCACGACATCATCGCCCGGGTGGACGGGCACGGTGTGCTGCTGCCGGGCTACCTCCAGCGGGCCGTCCGGCTCTTGGGGACGACGGGAGCGGCCAACGTGGGCGGGCTGATGCTCGCCGTCGGGGTCACCGGCTTCGAGCAGGCCGTGGCCAAGGCCTACTGCTCGCCGGTCGGCCTGGGTGGAGGCAGCTTCCACGTGGGCGGGCAGGAGGGACCGGCGGACTCGGTCTACCTCGGTGTCTTCCGCCGCGAGGTGCTCCAGCGGCTGGGGGGCTTCAACGAGCACTACCACCGCGCGCAGGACTGGGAGCTCAACCACCGCATCCGCGAGGCCGGCGAGCTCGTCTGGTTCTCCCCGGACCTCGCCGTCACCTACCGGCCGCGCTCGTCGTGGGCCGAGCTGGCGCGGCAGTTCTTCTCCACCGGCAAGTGGCGCCGTGAGGTCATCCGGCAATACCCGGAGACCGTCAGCCTCCGCTACCTTGCGCCCCCGGTGGCTGCGGGGGTGATCGCAGCCGGCACTCTGGCCGGTGTGGTCGGGTCTCTGGCCGACACCCCCGCGCTGCGCTGCGGGTGGCTGGCGCCGGCGGCCTACGTCGGCGGCGTGGTGGCCGCCTCCGCGCTGGAGGGCCGGGGCCTGTCCTGGCGGGCCCGCGCGTGGCTGCCGGTCGTGCTCAGCACCGTCCACCTCAGCTGGGGCAGCGGTTTCCTGCTCGGTGGACGTCCCGGTACGGGGGCGCGTGCGAGAGCAGGTCGATGACCGCGCATCATGGGCTCGTGGAACTGGCTGACCGGCGGTCGGCGAGCCTGCCTGCCGTTCCGCCAGGCCGGGCCAGGCCGCGCCCCCTGGGCCGGGCCAGCGCGATCTGGCGTCGCCGGCGTGCGGTACGGCTGCTCGTCGGGCGCGACCTGAAGGTCCGCTACGCGTCCTCGGCCCTCGGCTACCTGTGGTCGGTCCTCGAACCGCTGCTGATGGCCGGGGTCTACTGGTTCGTCTTCACGCGGGTGTTCTCCCGGTCGGTGGGCGAGGACCCCTACATCGTCTTCCTGCTGGCCGGCCTGCTGCCGTGGACGTGGTTCAACGCAACCGTGGGCGACACCGCCAAGGCGTTGCACAACGAGGCCAAGCTCGTGCGGTCGACCAACGTGCCCCGGGAGATCTGGGTGCTGCGGGTCGTCGCCTCCAAGGGCGTCGAGTTCCTGCTCAGCCTCCCGGTGCTGTTCCTGTTCGCGCTTCTCACCGGAGCGCCGGTGCACTGGCAGATCGTCTTCCTGGTGCCCGCGACCCTGCTGCTGGCCACGCTGCTGCTGGGCATCGGCCTGCTGCTGGCACCCCTGGTCGTCCTGGTGCGTGACCTGGAACGCATCGTCCGCATCGCCCTGCGCCTCGGCTTCTACGCCTCGCCGGTCGTGTTCGCCGTTCCCGACGTCCCTGCGCCCTGGGACGACCTGTTCGCGGTGAACCCCCTGTCGGGGATCATCGAGCTCTTCCGGGCCGGCTTCTTCCCGGGCCACGTGGACGGGGCCCACGTCGGTCTGTCCACCCTCGTCTCCGTCGTGGTCCTGCTGTTGGGCTGGGGCGTGTTCGCGCGGTTGGAGCGCACCGTCCTGAAGGAGATCTGATGTCCCAGGCCGGTACCGGTGCGGTGATCTCGGTGCGGGACGCCGGGGTGCGCTTCTCCCGCGGCCGGCGGCACCGCAGCCTCAGGGACTGGGCGCTGCGCGGCGACAGCGCCCTGCGGCCCGACGAGTTCTGGGCCCTGCGGGACGTGACCTTCGACGTCCAGCCGGGGGAGGCCATCGGTGTGGTCGGGCGCAACGGCCAGGGCAAGTCGACCCTGCTGAAGCTGATCGCGGGGGTCCTGATCCCCGACCGCGGGGCCGTCCAGGTCAACGCCGGGGTCGCTCCGCTGATCGAGATCACCGGCGGCTTCGTCAACGACCTCACCGTGCGGGACAACATCGCCCTGACCGCCGGGTTGCACGGCATGTCCTCGGCGGTGATCGCCGCCCGCTTCGACGAGATGGTCGAGTTCGCCGAGATCGGCGATTTCGTGGACACGCCGTACAAGCACCTGTCCAGCGGGATGAAGGTGCGGGTGGCTTTCGCCGTGGTCTCCCGGCTGGAGGAGCCGGTCATCTTGGTCGACGAGGTGCTCGCCGTGGGGGACAAGGTGTTCAAGCGCAAGTGCTATGAGCGCATCGACGAGCTGGTGGCTGCCGGCCGGACGCTCTTCCTGGTCTCGCACAGCGACCGGGACCTGAGGCGGTTCTGCACGCGTGGGCTGTACTTCCGACAAGGGCGGCTCGTCGAGGACGGTCCCATGCAGGACGTGCTGGCGACCTATGCCGCCGCAGAGAGCAAGGACTCGTGAGCGCAGCCGTCCGCCAGCACCTGCGAGACATCCGAGACGGGAGAGACCAGTGAACCGCAGCTTGACCGGGATCGTCCCCGTGCGCGTCCAGCAGCGAGCCCATCGGATCATGCCTGCGCCGGTGTGGCGGTTGGCGCGTGACGTGGGCATGGGGGCCACCCCGGCGCAGCGGCGTGCCAGGCAGGCCGTCCTGCAGCGGATGCAGCGTGCTGCAGAGCCAGGCATGAGCGGACCGGTGACCGCGGTGCGCTACCGCGGCGAACGACTCCTCGCCCGGCCGGTCGAGCGCTTCCGCGCCGTGGACACCCTGGCGGCGAACGCGGCTTTCGTGGCCGATGCCCTCGAAGCTGCCGGTGTGCGATACCTGGTGGTGGACGCCCCCGTGGGTGAGCGGCGGGTGATCGCCGTCGCCGACACCGACCGAGCCGCGACCTGGGCAGCGCTCGCACGCGCCGGTGCACGGATGCCCGTCTACGTGCAGGAGCTGTTCCCTCGGCGAGGCGTTCGCAGTGTGCGACTCGCTTCCCTGGTGGGCTCGGCCGGTGGGCCCACCGCCTGCACGGTCTTCCAGGTGGAGGCGGCGGCCGGTTCCGGCGAGGCGCTGGGCGGCCCGGAGCTCGGCTGCGTGCTGGAGTTCTGGCGCGTCCTGGCCGAGGACATCCCGGACGACCACGACACCGGTGAGCCGCTGTGCGCCGGTTCGTGGGTGGCACCCCGCCGCAACCGCTGGGTCGACGCCGTCCCCGGTGACATCGGTGCGCCGGCATGCTGGCAGGTGGACGGGCTTGATCGTCCGGCCATCCCGGTGCTGACCCAGCAGCACGCGTTCGACGTGGACTTCCCGATAGACGCGGTCTACACGTGGGTCGACGGCAGCGACCCTGCCTGGCAGGAGCGCAAGGCCGCAGCGCACGCCTCGGTGGGGCTGGGGGAGCTCAACGAGTTCGCCAGCAACGAGTCACGCTTCCTTTCCCGGGACGAGCTGCGGTACTCGCTGCGGTCGCTGGACATGTATGCGAGCTGGGTGAGGCACGTCTACCTGGTGACCGACGACCAGGTCCCGGAATGGCTCGACACCACCAATCCGCGCATCACGGTCGTCAGCCACCGCGAGGTGTTCGGTGACCGCGGGAAGCTGCCGACGTTCAACTCGCACGCCATCGAGTCACAGCTGCACCACGTGCCGGGGCTGAGCGACCGCTTCCTCTACCTCAACGACGACTTCTTCTTCGGCCGCCTGGTCCGGCCGACGACCTTCTTCGACGGCAACGGCATGGGCCGGTTCTTCACCTCGACGGCGAAGCTCGGGCTGGGACCGACCGGTGCCTTCGACCGGCCGGTGATGAGCGGGGGAAAGAACAACCGGGAGCAGCTGTTCACGGCCTTCGGCCGCACGGTCACCAACAAGTTCAAGCATGTGCCGCAGAGCCTGCACCGGGACCTGCTCGTGGAGCTGGAGGAGCGCTTCCCGGAACAGTTCGCCGCCACGGCGAGCCACCAGTTCCGCAGCCCGGCCGACCTGTCGGTCCTCTCCTCCTTGCATCACCACTACGCCTACCTGAGGGGGCGCTCGGTCGAGGGCCGGATGCGGTACCTCTACGCCGACATCGCGGCCCCCGAGACCGCTCGCCGGCTGGACCGGATGCTCCGCGAGCGCGACGTGGACACCTTCTGCCTCAACGACCACGACACGTCGGGCGTCGACCCGCTGGTGCAGCAGCGGATGCTGCACTCCTTCCTCTCCCGCTACTTCCCGCTGCCCAGCAGCTTCGAGAAGGGATGCCAGTGAGCACTGCCACGGCACGGACGACGGCGGCCGGCCAGGTCATCGACCGGGTGGTCGAGGCACACCCCCGCCGGGTCCACGTCCATGAAGGTCTCACCGTTCTCCATGCGCGGGAGCGGAATCTCCGGATCGCCTCCAGGGCACTCGACGAGGCGGGTGTCCGCCATTTCGTGGTCCCCGGCGGCAATGACCAGGGCAGCACCATCGGTGTGCTCGAGACCGCGCGGGGCAAGGTCGTGGAAGTCCTGGGCAGGCTCTTCCGGCAGGAGGAGGGGTACGTGTCGGTCGTCCTACCCCAGCCTCGACAGCGCACCCAGCCGCTCCCGGGGAACGGGCGCTCGACCTGGGAGAAGGTCGCGGAGGCCCGTGTCCTCCGGCTGACGTGGTTCCGCACGGAGCCCACGGGGAGCGTGACGTTCGGGGAGACCACCGGGTGCGAGGTGGAGTTCTGGACCGAGGAGGACGGCCGGCTCGTCGCACCACGGCCGAACCGGGTGGCCCCGTCCGTGCGCATCGACGCTCCGGTCACGGGGGTGCCTGCTGGGCAGTTCAGCCGGATGTACGCGCGACCGGTGCAGGGGGCCGGTGACCTGCCCACGTTCGCCGAGTTCATCTACGACCAGCCCGAGGACATCACGTTCCCGATCGACCTGGTCTACACGTGGGTGGATGCCTCCGACCCGTCGTGGGCGGCCCGTCGAGCCGACGTGACCGGGCTGACCTACCACTCGGAGTCGGCCAGTGCGGCACGGTTCCTCAACCGGAACGAGCTGCGGTACTCCTTGCGATCGGTGCACGCCCATGCACCGTGGATCCGCAACGTCTACGTCGTGAGCGACGCGCAGCGCCCCGCGTGGCTCGTGGAGGGGAGCGGTGTCCAGGTCGTGGACCACCGCGAGATCTTCGGGTCGCCATCAGCCCTGCCGACCTACAACTCGCATGCCATCGAGAGCCAGCTCCACCACATCGACGGGTTGTCCGAGCAGTTCCTGTACCTCAACGATGACATGTTCTTCGGTCGTCCGATCACACCGCAGACCTTCTTCCTCGCCAGTGGTCTGACCAAAGCGTTCCTGTCGCCGTCCAGGGTCCCGCGAGGGCCCGTCGAGGAGGGCGACACCCCGGTCGACGCCGCCGCCAAGAACAACCGGCAGCTCCTCGAGCGGCGCTTCGGCCGGACCATGTCGCAGACCTTCCAGCACGCGCCGTACGCGCTCCGGCGCGACGTCCTCGCCGAGATCGAGTCGTCGTTCCCCGAGGAACACGCACGGACGGCGGACAACCGGTTCCGCAGCACGAGCGACCTCTCGATCACGTCCTCGTTGCACCACTACTGGGCGCTGTTCAGCGGTCGCGCGGTGACTGCCACGCTCCGGTACTCCTACACCCAGCTCGCCGTCCCGGACCTGGGAGAGCGGCTGACCCGGTTGCTGCACAGGCGGGACAACGACACCTTCTGCCTCAACGACGCCTTCTCCGACGAAAGCGAGATCGCGGGGCAGCTCGCCGTCCTCGAGCCGTTCCTCGACGGCTACTTCCCGGTGCGCAGTCCTCACGAGCGGGCCTGATCGTCGATGCGGATCTCGTTCCTCATCCACAACGTCTTCGGCGTCGGTGGCACCAACCGTGCCGTCATCAACCTGGCCAGCGAGCTGGCCGAGCGGCACGACGTCGAGATCGTGTCGGTGTTCCGTCGTCTGGACACCCCCATGCTGCACATCCCTCCCCGGGTGCGGGTCCAGGCGCTGGTCGACCTGCGCCCTGGCTCGGACGACCGGGAGGACGCCCGGCAACGGCAACGTTCGTCGATCGTCCCGGGGGAGGAGGAGTTCTACAGTGCCTACTCCCAGCTGACCGACGCCCGGCTGCGCGCCTACCTGGCCGACTCGCAGCGAGACGTCTACCTCGGTACCCGACCGGCGCTGAACCTCGCGGTGGCCCACTGGGGTCCTCCGGGCGCGGTCCTCGTCGCGCAGGAGCACCAGACGCACGCGACGATCCCGCCCGGGCTGCGCCAGGCGATGCAGGCTGTGTACGACCGCTTGGGCGCGGCGGTGACGGTGACCGAGGCAGATGCCGCGGCCTTCCGCTCCCTGACCCCCGTTCCCGGACTCCGTGTCGAGGCCGTGCCCAACAGCTCCCCCGCTGCCTCGCTGCCACCGGCCGACACCGCGGGTCCGGTGTTGCTGGCGGCCGGGCGTCTGGACCCGGTCAAGCAGTACGACGTGCTGCTGCACGCTTTCCGGTCGGTGGTCGACGCACATCCCGACTCGTCGCTCCGGATCTACGGTGCGGGTCCGGAGCAGGGCCGGCTGCGCCAGCTGATCGGTGACCTGTGGCTGGAGGATCGGGTGCTGCTCATGGGCCGGCACGCCCATCTCGAGACCGAGTGGGTCAAGGGGGCCATGCTGGTCAGCTCGTCGGAACGGGAGTCCTTCGGGATGTCGATCGTCGAGGCCATGCGTGCTGGCCTGCCCGTGGTCAGCACGCGCGCCCCCGTGGGGCCCGAGGAGATCATCCGGGACGGGGTCGACGGCCTCTTCGTCCCGGTCGGGGACGCCGCCGGGCTGGCGGCCGCGATGTGCGCCCTGCTGGAGGACCCGGCGCGCCGCAGCGAGATGGGACGGCACGCCCGCGAGAACGCGGCTCGGTTCGACCCGGTCCACGTCGCCCGGCAGTACGACTCGATCTTCGAGGCGCTGGCCCCGGAACGGTCACACGCCCCTCGGGCCCGCCGACCGCGCCTGGCGGCGCGCGTGGTCCAAGGGCTCGCTACCGCACGCGCCATGCGTCCGCAGGCCTCGGAGGGTGCGGACACTGCGGCACCGATGGCCCCGGCCGTGCACGTCGAGCTGCTGCGCACGAACGATCTTCAATTCACGGCTCCGCTCGCCCCGAACGCGTGGGAGCGACTGGTCCTGGTGAAGAGGCGCAGCGGTGACGAGGAGTCGATCGAGCTCGCGCCGACCGAATCCGGGACGGTGGGTGTCCTGCCGGCTTCCGTCGACCTGAGCGAGGGACGTTGGGACGCGCACCTGCAGACCGGGGCAGGCGCCCGCTCGCGCGCTGCGGCAGGACGCTGCGACACCCGGCATGCCGCGACCATGCCCTTGGCCCACCCGGGCCGCCCGTTCGCCCGTCGGCTGCCCTACGAGACGGCCGACCACTTCCTCGCCGTCCGGGCATGGCTGCGTCCTGCCCATGCCGAGGTCGATGCCGTCGAGCGTTCAGGCGGGCTGCTGGAGCTCCGTGGACGAGTGGTGTCGCAGGAGGAGGGCGGGGTCCCGGCCGGCGACGTGCGCGTGGTGGTCAGCAGCCGGCTCGACGGCGTTCCCGAGTGGAGTTCGGCGCCGGTCGCGATGCAGCCGGCCGGATACTTCCGAGTGAGCATCGACCTCGACGTCCTGTCCGGGCACCGCGTCACCCGGCACGACGACTGGGACCTCCACCTCGAGTTCGAGGCCAGCGGGCTCCGGGCGCGGCTGGGACGGTTGGCCGACGACATCGTCGACCGCAAACACGTGGTCACCTACCAGGTCACCCGATCGCACCCGGAGACCGATCCCCGGATGCACGAGGAGCACCCAGTCCCCGTGATCGACGTCCGGCCCTACTTCACGGTCAACAACGACCTCTCGCTGTACGTCACGGAGGGCTGAGCCCCGGCCCCGGTGGGCCTGCTGGGCCCACCGGGGCCGCTGTCAGCCGCCGGTCCGTCGAGAGCCACCCTGTGACCACGGCGCGGAAGGTGACCGAGTCGTCGACGGCTCCCGGACTGCGGGCACACCGCAGCTGCCAGCGCCCACCGCGCTGAACCGCACCCAGCCGTACCGGGTCGCTGGTCGTCGCGAGGGGGCTGGGACGTGCCGGGTATCAGTCAGTCCCGGCTGGTGCTCTGGATCGGCTCGGCATCGTCACGTGCGCCAGGATCGGTCGGAGGCGACGCCGGGGTGCGACCGATCTCCGCCAGCTCGTCAGAGATGGACATCCGCGCGATGCCGGACTCGATGGATCGACGGAACGCCCGGGCGTACGGCCGTTCGACCACCCGGTGGACGGTCCAGGCGAGGACCACCACGAAGGCGACGGCCGCGAGGACGGCCACTCGACCCGGGAGACGCGGGTACAGGGCCGAGATGACCCAGAGCCCCCAGTACTCGTGCACCAGGTAGAGGGGGAAGGTGAGCGCCCCCGCCGCGGTCAGCCACCGCCAGGACACCCGCCGGAGCGGTGTGAGCGTCAGCAGGGCGACAGTGCCGAAGATGCCCAGCACGACCAGCCACACCGACACCGCCGGCAGCTCCAGCCCGATGTTGGCTTGGATGCTCTGGAAGGTGCCGCGGTACGTCGCGTTGCCGGCGAGCACGACGTTGAGGCCGAGCAACAACCAAGCGATGACGCTGTGCCCCTCGCGGTGGATGACGTAGAGCAACATGCCGCCGGCGAACAACGAGGCGAAACGGGGCATGAGAAAGGACGAGAGCAGGAGGTTGTCGCTGCCGACGGCGAAGGCAGAGGCAAGTGGCCAGGCGGCGCAGCAGACGAGGACCCGGTTCGTGGTGATCCCCAGACGCATGAACCCGATGATCAGGACGTAGAAGCACAGCTCGGTCCAGAGCGTCCAGTACACGCCGTCGATGTCGGGGACACGGAAACCCGTCTGCAGCAACGTCAGGTTCATGAGGACCTGCTGCAGCCCGATGTCCTTGCCCGCTGGCCAGATGACAGTCAGCAGCAGCACGGCAAGCAGGACCGCAGCCCAGTAGGCCGGGTACACGCGAGCGATCCGGGAGGCGACGAAGCTCGGGATGGTGCGTCCCCACGCTGACATCAAGATCACGAAACCGCTGATGACGAAGAACAGCTGGACGCCGAGAGCGCCGTATCCGGTGAACCGGATCAGGTCGGGGAACACCTGCGACACCGGTACGCCCCAGTGCGGCGTGGGGTAGGCGGTGAAGTGGTAGGCCACCACTGCGGCTGCTGCCACGAGACGGAGCGCGTCGAGGAGTCCGAATCGAGTGCCTCTGGCTCCGTCACCGTGATCGCCGGCCAGCTGTGCCATGGATTGTTTCCTCGTGTTCGTTGTCCTACACGTCGATGCGCCGGGACGTTATCCCCGCCAGACGGCTGGATCGGCCATCCACGCGGCCGACGGAGGCGGTCACCGTCACTGGCGTCACATCCGTGCCGTGGCGTCCCTCCGGCCACGGTCCTCGACGCCAGGCCCGCGCCGATCGGGGCTCGGTCGCGCGAGCGGGCTCCTTGAGCAACCAGGTGGACCGGGGTTCGACGAGGAACCTGGAGAACCGCCGAACCGGCGGGGAAGCCAGGACGGCCGTGCCAGCCACTGCCGCGACCACCGCGAGGACGGCCTGCGCCGGCGTCGTCACGTCCAGGTGGGACCAACCGAACGCCTGGACGAGGAAAGCGTGCAGCAGGTACGGGTACATCGAGTGCTCGCCGCATGCAGTCAGCACGGTTCGCCTTCGCGGTACGAGAACGAAGACGGCTGCGGTGAGCAGCAGTGCCCACACCAGCATCAGCAACCGGATGAGCGAGCCTTCGACGATGCCATAGCCGAGCTGCTGGTAGGTGGACCGCCAGAAGAGCCAGCCCCTGCCGAAGTGGTCGTGGAAGGCTGCGGCGGCCGGGAACGACCCCAGGAGGACGGCCACTGCCGTGACCCGGGCGATCGGGCTGGTCGGGAGATGGAGTGCCCGGCGACCGAGCACGAGACCGATGACGAACACGGGGAGGAGGGCAGCGGTCCGGTCGAGGGACAGCGGCTCCCCGAGTGACGTCGAGAGCCCGGCTGCGAGTGACACCAGCACAGCAATCGGGACGGCGCCCCTGAGCCGGGTGAGGAACGGTGCTGCGACTCGCCAGACGAACAACGAGGCCAAGAACCACAGGTGGTAGACCGGGGTGAGTAGCCGGTCCACGGTCCAGGCGATGTTCTGCGTGCCGACGTGCTCGAAGTAGGCGAGATAGAGAACCTGGAACACCGCACAGGGCACGACGAGCGTCCGCACCATCGACGCGACTCGGCGACCGTCGATGTCCGGACTGGTCGTCAGTACGCCGCAGAGCAGGACGAACGCGGGCATGTGGAAGAGGTAGACCCACGTGTACACGGTGGTCGCGCCCGGCACTGCCAGGATGAACTGCCCGATCGTGTGCCCGATGGCGACGAGGCAGATGAGGACTGCCTTGATGTTGTCCAGGTACGGGTCTCGCGGCTTCCTGACCGGTCCCGCGAGCTGTCCGTCCTGGGCGGTCCCCTGCGGTGCACTGACCCGCCCTGCCAGTGAGGTCACGTCGATCCGTCCTCTGCGCAACTGCAGCTCACCATGAGCTCCGGGTCAAGCTAGCTGCACCACCGGTGCAGCTCAGACGCGCGACACAACAGTGCCCTCATCCGCCACTGGCGTCTCATCGGCCATCCGTAGCGGCTCGTCGACCTGCTCCCGCAGGGCGTGCCCCGGCGCGCCGGCGCCGGACGTAACGGGTCGCGCGGGCATCTGCGGGCGGCGCCACAGGGGGTGTGCGAGCCGGAGATGCAGTGGGGCAGTGAGGGGAGAGCAGGCGCTCGGTCGTGGCGGTCCGATCAGGCGCAAC
>Ga0210040_10007949_pt1 | contig 12699 bp, 20 predicted proteins | sample CryGeyCG12114_NA_FD_185462 | JGI IMG/M metagenome (GOLD analysis project Ga0210040, IMG submission 185462) | Groundwater microbial communities from aquifer - Crystal Geyser CG19_WC_8/21/14_NA (SPAdes) (version 2) | ecosystem: Environmental > Aquatic > Deep subsurface > Groundwater | place: USA... | reverse complement strand
TGCCTCCGGGCAGCCCCGCTCAAAGGGGGAAGCCGGATCGGCGAACCGACCGAAAACGGGCCCGAAAATGGCGCCGGTCCCAAGTGTCACAAGAACTGGCACATCGGCGCGTGCCAGCAGCGTGACAGCACCAAGAAAACAGCAGAAAACCGCTGCTTCCCACGGCGATTGTGACAGTTGTGCCAGTTGTGACACTTGCTCGACGACGCTCACCGAGACCTCTCCGGAGGGTCGCGGAAGCTCCACAGCAGCGGCGCGTCGTTTGCCATCTCGGGGCGATGCCAGATGTACCCGCCGTCGATCCTGATGACAGCGTGCTCGGGCCGGAACTTGATCAGGGGTCGCCCGCGCAGCCGAACGGCAAGGCCGACCCAACCATGCAATTGCTTCGGGTCGTAACCAAACAGGTTTGCTGTGTTCCAGCCGGACGCAAGCGCCTCTTCGCAGTGAATGGTGGCGATCCGGCGGGCGTCAGCAAGCACTTGCTGCCAGCGATCGACACTGGCTCCGCGCGGCGTGTTGCGCTCGGCTAGAAGGCTCAGGCCGTGCTCCCACGCCTTCGGCATCTCGTGCAGCTTGTGGACTTCTGCGGCAGGCTGATCGGCCTGCAGAAAGCGGTCCGGATTGAAGTCGAAAGCGCCCGTCACGCCGCTTCCTCCGACTCCTCAGCGATAACCGTAAAGGCGTCCCGAGCGCGGGTGGTCTTGCCCTTGAAGGTGATCTCAGCGGTGTTTGCGATCGGCACCAGATGGTTCATTTGAACCAGCAGGTCGATGGCTCGCTCGCGTTGCTTGGCCGTCATCGGACGGCCTGGCCCATACCTGCTCAGGAAGCGCTTACCGACGACCTTCAGCTGCTGGGAGCGTACCCACTGGATGATGACGTCCGCGTGCTCGCTGTCCTCGTCTGCGGCACCGACACCGTAAAGGCGCAGTGCTTCGGCAGCGTAGAACTGGGCCAGCTTGATACCGGCCGCCAGAGCCTTGTCGCTTACCTCTTGGACGTTGCGGTCTTCGAAGCACGACATGATCGCCGCCAGCCGCACTGAGTGCTCCGGCAGCTTGCCTGCGAAGCCCACGATGCCCTCAAATCGCCCACCGGGTCCTAGATCGGCCTCCACCGCGTCATGCCACTGAATGAAGAGGTTCCGGGCATCCGCTGACAAGCAAATCGATCGCGGGCTAAGCTCACGCGTGACCGGGTCCATGGGCATGGGCGAACTGAGCAAGGCGTACAGCCGAGTGCCGTAGCGCTCCAAGGCTTGCTGCGAGCCTTCAGCGCTTTCCTTCCAGAAGCGCGTTCCTCGCGTCGTCTTCGGATGGCACGGCAGCATACGCGATAGGAGGCCCTGGCTCGCCAGCTCCGGGTCGCCGAAGAGCCGCTTGGCGATGCGCTCTTGGATCATCAGGTGACAGGAGAGCCGTCGCCCGCGCAGGATGGTGAAGCCATCGGTGCCACGGACCCGCTTCACCGGCGCTCCGTCCCAGAGCTTCGATAGGGCGGCGCCGGTGGCGACCCTGTTTTCATCCTGCATCGAGTACCCACCGAGCATCTGCCCGCCCTCGTCCGAGAACAGGCCCAAGCTTGGCATGGCCTCGGCAAGAAGCTTGTGCAGGCCCTGGATGGTGATGTCGTCGGCGAGTAGCAGCGGCGTCGGCGGCGCCAGCGGCTCTGGACCGCACGCGTCGATATCGTCGCGGATCTGGTTCCGGTTCTTGCTGCCTGTTTCGGCTTTCTTCCGAGCTGCCTTGTAGGCCGCTTGTTCAATCTGAAACGAGGCCTGCGCCGATACGAAGTCTCGCTGCATCTCTGCCTCGCGCTCGCGGACGGCGTGAAGCGCTAGCTTGTCGGCTGACGACTTCCGTTCGCTTGAGCCGGCCACTGTCACGAAGTTGCCGCTCACCGGCACCTCCTCGCCAGTCGGCAGCACCACGTTGATGTAGGGCTGAATGGCGAGTGCAGCAGCCGCCAGGACCGACTGGGCGCATACCGCTGCTGGAGCGAGGGTCTTATCCATGATGGCTATCGCCGCGCCTTGCAGCTTGGGGCTTAGCGCTTCGATGGGATACTCGCCCGCATCGGCGATCCGCGGCCGAATAGGTATCGGCTCGTTCGGAATGCGCTCGACGTTGTCGAAGTTCTCGGCAAACCGGCCGTTCATACCGCCACCGCGCGCAGTTGATCATTCCAGTCATCGAACTGGGGAGCCGGGCAGGCTCGTCCGACGTCGAGGCCGCGATCGAGAAAGGCAATCGTGGCCTTCTCGGCCGCGACCCGGCCAGCGGTGTTGTTCTGCCCCGCGATGATGACCCGCCGGACGATCGGCGGAAACTCGACCGCCGGCATGCAGCCAGTCCCGAAAGGCACCCACACAGGGTGCCCCGGCCCCTCCTGTACGATCGAAAGGCCATCCTCAGGTCCCTCGGCAAGGATGACGGTCTCTTCGGCGGCGCCAAGGTGCATCGCAGCGCCCTTGATGCTGCCCAGGGACAGCTTCTTGTCAGCCTTGCCGAGAGCGGGGTTATCGTTGCGGAAGAAGATGCGCTGAATACCGACAATGGCGTCAGTGGCGTCGCGCGCGCCGCAGATTAGCGCCGGCCGCCTCGGCCCCCACTGGTTCGTATCCTTGTCCCGCCAAGCGGGTACCAAGCCGAAGCGAACGTCGCCGGGAATGTCGATCGTGATACCGCGCGCCCGCAGGTAAACTTCGCCATCGGTACCGGCGACCGGCTGGCCTTCCTTGAAGAACTGGCGGGCCGCGACCTCGTCGGCCAGGCGCTCCAGTCGGTCCTCGGCTTGCGCTTTCTCGCGCTCCTGTGGAGTCCAGGTCGGCAGATCCTGACTGGCGAGAATGCGATAGGCTTCGCGAAAGGAGCAGCCTTCAACCTTCATGACGAAGGCGAGCACATCACCCTGCCAGGCGCATCCGAAGCAGTAGGCGCGCTCGTGCGCGTCAACGACCGTGAAGCTCGGCGTCCTCTCGGCGTGAAAAGGGCAGCGAGCTTTCCACTCCTTCCCCGCACGCTTGAGCGTCACCGCCATGCCTACGACGCCAGACATCAGCACCGATGACTTCAGTTGGTCTATCGCCCGCCTGAAGTCGGCGTCGGACTGCTGAGACCCCCAGTGGCTGCTCCGGTTCTGTCGGAGCGCCTCCCCCACGCCCGCTTACTCGCCCGCGGCGACTAGAAAGTCGCTCGCTTGAACCGCCCCGCCGGTTTCACGGCTGATCGCGTCCATCATGGGCATGGAGGGCCTTCGCAGACCCTTCACGTAGCGCTGGACGGTCCTGGCGTTTTTCGCGCCCACACGTCGGGCGAACTCGCCCAGGCTGAGGGACTCTCGGTTGAGGTACTGTTCAAGCGTCATGGGTCCGGATTGTAGCCAGCAGGCTACACGCGGTCAACGGGCTGTAGCGTTGTGCCAACAGGGGACGGCCCCGGCGAAATCGTAGACTATCGGTAGCGTAGCCAGTCGGCTAGGAAGGTTCCCGAAACAGACGGCGGAACGACATGAGCAACAACATCCGAGACCTCCGAATAGCCAAGGGGCTTTCGATGCGCGAACTCGCCGAGCGCATGAACTCGCACTTCGCGACCATTGCGAAGATCGAGCGCTCACAACGCCGCCTTACCTATGATTGGGTGCGTAAGTTCGCCGACGCGCTGGAAGTTTCTCCCGAAGAAATCGGTGGTGGCGACTGGGGTGCGCTGCCGGCTCAGGTCCGCGCCATTCCGGTGATCGGCATGGTCGCAGCTGGCAACTGGCAGGAAGCTGTGCAGAGCGCTGACGACTTCATCATGGCCCCTTCTCGCGGCGCTAAGACTTTCGGCCTGGTGGTCGAGGGCACATCCATGGACAAGATTGCGCAGCCCGGATCGGTCGTGCTGGTGGATCCGGAATCACGCGATCTGCGGGACGGGGGCTACTATGTCATCATGAACGAAGAAGGCGAGACCACCTTCAAGCAACTGAGATCCGACCCGCTACGCCTGGAGCCTTGTTCGAACGATCCGCGGCACCAGCCAATCCCTCTAGGGCAGGCGCCGTTCCAGGTCGTTGGACGGGTGACTGGCTTCTACACGTCCCTCTAGTTGGCAGACTGCCTACATTCTTTGTTGACGATAACGTAGCCATGCGGCTACAAACTGCGTGTCGCCAGATCGCCTACGGGTCGAAGACGGTGGCGCGCAGGGATAGGAAAGACGTGCTCGGCCGCCTGTAGGGGCCAGCCTCCGCCGATCCACCTGCATCACTCTTGCAGGAGGTTGGCTTATGGCCGCCGAAGTTCAGACATTGAGGGCGGAACTTCCGCCACTCACCGGCGATACGGCCGGCCCTCTCCTCGACTTTCGCCTCAATGGCGTTGCCGCATTTGGAGGCTCACCACTCGACGCGGCCCATGCCCTCACTGGACAGATGGGCGCCTTGCTGAAGGTACTTTCCGCCGCCCACATGGACGCTGATGCGGCCGAACAGGGCGGCGCCTTTGGCGCAGAGTCGCTGGCTACGCTTCAAGCCTCAGTCACTGCACGTGCTTTCGACGGGCTTCATAGCCTGGCCTCGTTGGCCGCATTCTTCATTGAGCAGCACCGGAGGGCGCAATGAACGCGCCTTCCAAGATCTGGATCGCCGTGGCCGGCAAGGCTGCCCCGGAGTGGGTGGTCGAACACATGGCCACTGGAGACATCGCTGCTGACGGCAGCTTCGACATCCAGGCCGCCGATGGCATCGCCAACGTAAAGCCCGGCAACGCTGTCTTCGAGGTTGCCGGCCGGGTGTATGCCTGCGCCCCTAAGGAAGTTCAGGCCAAACTCGCCGCAGCGGTTGGTGCCGATAATGAGGTCGTCTCCGATCTGGCCGACCGCGAAGCGGCTTGTCGGCAGGCTCCGCTCGCTAAGGCGGGAGGAGATAAGCCGCTCCGCCTCAAGGCGGCGATCGGCGAACCACCCGCGCCTCAGTTTGCAGCCGTCGATCGGCTGCTGGTCGACGACACCTACCAGCGGTCGATTGAGGGAGGCGCTTCACAGAAGCTGATCGTCAAGATTGCGGAAAATTGGGACTGGCGGCTCTGCCTGCCCCTTTTGGTGTCCCGCCGCGATGGGCAGCTCTTCGTGATTGATGGCCAGCACCGGTTGGAAGCTGCTCGCCTGCGGGGCGACATCCAGCACATGCCGGTTGTCATCTTCGACTTCGATGACCCGAAGGCCGAGGCTGACTTGTTCGTTCAGGCGAACCGCAGCCGACGGCAGATGAGTAAGCTCGACGACTTCCATGCGGCTGTGGTGGCCGGCGACCCAAAGATGCTGGCCGTCAATGACGTGGTGACAGCCACTGGCCTGCAGGTCGGCCGCATTCAGGCTTGGCAGTATTGGAAGCCGGGCGAAGTCGTGTTCGTTACCGCCATTCAGCGGGCGCTGGGATCGCACGGCCGACCAGTCGTCGAGGCGGCCCTGTCGATGATCGCCCGAGCCTTCCAAGGCTTGGTTCTCACCGGCATGGGAGCAGTCTTCGAAGGCCTTTGCTCTATAATTCAGCAACGGGCGAAGGCCGGCACTGAATTGGACACCGGGCTCATGGAGCTGGTGCTTGCCGAGGTTGGTGTTCCAGGCTGGAAGGCGGCCATGGAGGGAGCCGACAGCGGACAGGATCGCGCCGACGCGATGCTGAAAGCCCTCAACGATGCCTATGCTGAAGCGGAGGGCGAGTGATGCTCCACCAGAGCGCAGCCTTCTTCGGCGACGTCCAGAAGATGCTTGCCGCCGCCCTCCATGCGGCCGGCCACACCGATCGCGAGATCGCGGATGCCAGCCAGACGTCGGTGAACAACATCATCGCTTGGCGGAATGAGCAGGGCCTCACCGCCAACGGCACGACGGAGGTCTCTGCACCGGCAGCCAAGAGGCCAGCCAAGGGCGCGGCTCCGACTGTCGCAGCACCGCCGCTATTGCTGAGCCCGGCTGAGGCGAAGGCGGCAAACGCCGCACCGGTTCAGCCGCAGGGTGACAGCGCGTTGGAGATCGGCACCGCCCTTGGGGCTCCGGCCTATGTCGACTTGGAAGAGCTACTCACCACCCGCTTGCTCATCCAGGGCAACAGCGGCAGCGGCAAGAGCCACTTGCTCCGCCGGCTGCTCGAAGAGTGCGCCGGCATCGTCCAGCAGGTGATCATCGACCCGGAGGGCGACTTCGCCAGCTTCGGCGAGGCTTTCGGCCACACAGTGATCGAGGCCAAGGAGCACGAGAACAAACTCTTCGCGATCGCTCGCAAAGCGCGGAGCCTGCGGGGCTCGGTGGTTCTGAGCCTTGAGGGTCTTGAGCCCGAACAGCAGATGAAGGCCGCGACCTCGTTCCTCAACGGGCTGTTCGAGGCGCCGCCCGAAGATTGGCACCCTGCGCTCGTCGCGGTCGACGAAGCCCACCTGTTCGCTCCAGCCGGCGACAATGGCGAGGACAAGGAAACTCGCAAAGCCAGCCAGCAAACCATGGCGAACTTGATGTGTCGCGGTCGGAAGCGCGGCCTAGCGGGCATCATCGCCACGCAGCGTCTGTCCAAGCTTCACAAGAACGTCGCTGCCGAGGCCTCGAACTACCTGATCGGCCGGACCTTCCTCGACATCGACATCGTCCGAGCTACCGAACTTCTCGGCCTTGCTCGGGCCGACGCGGAGAACATCCGCAACCTCAATAGGGGTGAGTTCCTCGGGCTCGGCCCGGCGATCGCGCGCCGGTCGCTCAAGATCCAGGTCGCTGGCGTGATGACGCTGGGCAAGGCCGGACCGGAGAAGGGTCTCACGCCTCTCCCGACGCTGAAGCCCGCCGACATGCAAAGTCTCATGCTCGCTGAGGATGAAGAGGAGGCGGAGGCCACCCCGAAGCTCCGAGTGGTACAATGACAACGGCCTGCACCCCCGAGTTGCGCGCCGTGATTGCGGAGCTTCTGCCCACGATCGGCAGCTTGCGCGACCTCTGCGCCATCACCGGTCTCGGGCTCGATACCATGCGCCGCGAAACGGCACCCCTACTTGCGATCATGAAGCTCAACGGCACGCATCCGCAGTGCGGCTGCGGCCGAGATCGCTTCCATCCCTATGGTTGTGCTGACAGCTACGCCAAAGGTTGGCCATCCGACTGCCTGCCTGGACGCACTCGCGAGCAGTCAGCCGTGCTGCTGCAACGCCGCGAGGTTGCCCTAGGAATGCTCGCGGGTGGTGCCCGCTTCTGTGACGTCGATGCCGCTCTCGGAATGACGAAGGGCGGCGCCAAGAACTACCTGCGCTTCCTCTCCCCTGAGCAGCTCGCCCAGCGCCAGCGGATCGCAGCCAGCCGTCAAACGACAAGGAAAGCAGCATGACAGCGCCTGTGAAAGAACGCCTGCTCGACCGGATTGCGGCGGTGGCGACCGGTGGGGGATCATCCGGCCGCAGGGTGCCGCTCGTGACGGTGAAGTCGGCCGGCTCCTTCCGTATTTACAAGGCCGAACCTCATCGGCCGCATCGGGAGCATCCCACGTTCGAGTGCGCCCAGGCCGAGGCCAAGCGCTTGGCTGAACTGAGCCCGTCCGACACCTTCGTCATAGCCCAAGAGGTTGGAAGGGTCAGCGCCAGGAGGTCGGCACGATGACGGCTGTCCAGGAAGCCAGTGCGGCCTTCGATCGCTACGTGGAGGAAGTTCAGCGCCGGGTGCGGGTGGAGCGCGATCCGCTCGCCTCGCAGCGGCTGAAGCGCCGTCAGCGTGAGCGCACCGAGCAGGCATTCGCCACTTTCCGGATCGCCTTCGACCGGATGGCTCGGCCCCTCAGCCTGGCGGCGGTGAATGGGAGATTGGTCGGTGGCTGACCTCTTCACCTACCCCAACGTGCCTGGCTTCAAGGCTAGGGACACTGCTGCAGCTGCGGCCGACGCGGTGCGGGAGAGCGCGCCCATCCTGCGGGCGCGGTGCTTGGCAGCACTTGAGCGATCGAACGGGCTGACCGCCGACGAGGTGGCCGGCCGTCTGGGAGCATCGATCCTGGCCGTTCGGCCTCGCATCACCGAACTGACTCATCTCGGCAAGGTTCGGGACAGCGGCGGGCGACGGCAGAACGCCAGCGGCAAGCGGGCAATCGTCTGGGCCGCTGTGCAACCGGCTCGCCTGCAGGGAGGCGCGCGTGACTGACCGCGAGTATCGCGTCCTGTACTTCGTGCGGCGCTACATCGAGGCGAAGGGCATAGCGCCGACCTACCCCGAGATCGCGGAGGCCCTCGGGAACAAGTCGCGCGGCACCGCTCATGGCATCGTGACCAGCCTAGTCTGTGCCGGTCTGCTGGAGCGTACCGGGGGCGGTAGCCGCAACCTCAAGCTGCCGGGCGTCAGCTTGGTGTCCGTGCCAACGGCGGCGCTGCAAGCAGAACTGGAGCGACGGAATGGATAGGCACGACTGCAGCACTTGCGCCAGCTTCATGCCCTGCATCTCAGTCGACGGGCTCGGGGAATGCAGAAACCAGCCACCCGTCATCGTCCCCAACTTGATACCGGAGGTCGCAGTTGGCGGTGATCCGAGTGAGGAGGAGCTGCACGTGACGTCACGATGGCCGATCGTCCGAGCGGACGCTTGGTGCCTGCAACACCTCGACTTCGGAGACGGGGGCGATCCCCCAGGTGAGAGATCGAACGTCGTTCCAATGAGGCCAGCAGCATGACCGAGCATCGAACCGACCGGTTCCTCACCCTGGATGAGGTCAAGTCCATCGCCGGTCTCGGCAAGACGATGATCTACCGGAAAATGCGTGAGGGCACGTTTCCTCAGCAGGCCAAGCCCGGCGGCGTGTCCAGCCGCTGGAGCGCAAACGAGGTCGCGGATTGGGTCGAGGACCAGAAGGCAGCGAGGGCGGCGTGATCCAAGTAACCCTTCACGCCATCCAGCGCTTCCAGGAGAGAATAGCCGCCGTCGACGCCGCCGAGGCCCGTCGGCGCATCCTCCAGCACGAGCCTGCGATGCTGGTTGCAGTCAGGTTCGGGGCGCGTTGCGTCCGGTGCCCGGACGGCATGCGCCTAATCTTACAGGACGGTTTTGTAACAACGGTCTTCGGTCGCGAGATGCGGCTAGGCCGGCCAGGTCAAACGAAGGGAACAAGGCAATGAGAGAGGAACGCATCACCGCAATGGCCGACTGGCTGGACACCTTGCCGGAGGGCACCCTCTACCGGGACGATCCCGGCCATTCGCAATTCAACGATCTCAGCGCCGAGGAACGAATGGCCGTTGCCGCCGAGATGCGCAGTCGAGCGAACGCCGACTTCCGACATGCCAGCGATCTAGAGGTCGAGGTGCTTCCGACGCCGGAACGGGTTCGCGAGGCACTCGATAGATTGAAGACTGACGTGGAGCACGCGGACGGTGAGACGTGCTTGGCAAGCACACAGGACCTCGCCGACATTCTTCAGATCGTGGAGCAGTTCTACGACTTTGAGGGGCTGCCAGAGCTTTGATGAGATTGGCGCAGGGTTCGAGGACCCGCGTCGATTGAGCGCGCCATGGGCGCGCTGCTAGACGGGGCGCCACCGGTCACTACACGGTGGCGCCCCACTTGGAGATTGCAGATGCTAGACGACGTTCCGCTGCGCGATGTGCAGGTGATCTGGGACTATGATGGGAAAGAGCCCGATGCGCCGCCGCTGATCGTAATGGGACATCCGGACGAGCATGGCCGGGACGCTCGTGGCACCCGCGACAATGACGACTATTCATCGTCATGGGGCGCCTGCAATGCCGACTACCTGGCTGCCGACGATGACGAGCGTCTGCTGATGCTGTTTGAGAAGTTCCAGGAGTTGGTCACGTTCGAGGGCATTCCCCCGGTCGTCGTGCATCGTGCCTTCTGTGTGGTTCCTGAGTATCGCATCAGCCTGATTTGGCGGGGTCTTGGCTCACACATTCCGGCCGACCTCCGCAATCAAGAAGCTGAGGAAGCGGCGATCGAGCGCATGCAGGCGCGAGCGGCTGAGGCCGAGCAACGCTGGCGAGCGGGACGCGGAGGGTAAGCAGGGGCCGGTAAGTCTCTAGGCGACCCGCCGCTCCGGCGAGTTGTCCACCCAGCGCACCGGCCGTCCGACCAACGCTTCAGGCGGCTCCAGGTCGGCGGTGATCAGGTCGCCCCATACCTGCGCGACTTCCCGCCGCCGGCCCATATAGGCCGCCCGGTTGTAAGCGCCCTCAACCTTGTTCTTGGGCACGTGGGCAAGCATCAGATCGATTACCGCCCGGTCGCCCTCCTGGCGGTCGGGCCGTTCGTTCATGATGGTGGAGAAGGCCGCGCGGAAGCCGTGAGGCACGTGGCGCTGGTAGTAGCCGGCGCGGATGAGCAGCGCCCGCAGCGTGTTCTCCGATATCGGCTTGTGCACGTGCCGATCGCTTGGAAACAGCAGCCGGTAGTTGCCGGTCAGCGGCCGGAGCGCTTTTACAATCGCGACAGATTGTCGCGAAAGTGGCACCAGGTGGTCGCCATGCTCCTCGGCCTTGCGGTCTTGGTCGCCTTTCATTCGGGCGGCCGGGATGCGCCACAGGGGCTCTGGTCCGTCAAGATCCTCGAACTCTGACCAAGCGGCGCTGTGGACCTCGTTCGGGCGAACAGCGGTGAGAGCCAACAGACGCAGGGCAAACTTCGTAACAGCCCGGCACCGCTCATCATCGCAGGCTCGCAGCATCTTCCGCACGGCGGCGATCTGCTCGTCGTGCTCGCGCAACCGGTCGATCACGGACGGCTGAGCCTTGGAACGCGGCGTCTTGCGCAGCGCTTTGCCGAGGCTGGCGGCCGGGTCCGCCTTCGCGTTGCCGATGGCGATGGCGTAGACGAAGATGTCAGAGATCCGCTGGCGGAGCCGGTGGGCGGTCTCGATCGCGCCCCGCTGCTCGACCTTATTGAGCAGCTCCAGCACCTTGGGCGAATCGATGCTGGTCAGTGGAAGGCCGCCGATCGCGGGGAAGACATCGCGCTCCAGGCTGCGCAGCACGTCGGCGGCGTGAACCACAGACCACGTCGGCTTGCGGACTTCCAGCCAGCGCTCGGCCACGGCCTGAAAAGTGTTCTCGTGTTCGGTGGCCCGCGACTGGGCCGCGACTCGCCGCTCAACGGCGGGATCGCGTCCCTCGCGCAGCATGGCCTTAGCCTCGTCTCGCTTGCCGCGCGCCTCCAACAGGGTGACGGCCGGGTATGATCCGAGGGTGAGCGTCTTCTGCGCTGGCTTGCCGGCCGCGTTCCGGCCGAACGTATAGTTCATCCGCCAGTGCTTTCCGCCGGCCGGAGTGACATGCAGGAACAGCTGCCCTGCATCTGCCAGTTTGTAAGCCGCGTCGCGGGCCTTTGCGGCCTTGATCTTCGCGTCGGTGAGCACCGCCGATCCTTCCCATACCATGGCCGCCCGGAGCGGATACCATGCAAGATGCCATATCGAGGGGTGGACGCCTGCGAACAGATGCGAACGCCCTCCGCCACATCAAGCAGTGGAAAGGGCGCTTTTACAAGGGGGAAGTGGACGCCTGCGAACGGCTGGGCATGGTATGTTGGCGGAGAGGGTGGCCGTTAAATCGAGCACAACCGGCATTGATAACAAACAGCTTTTTCGCCGAGTCGGCCATAGATACCATGGAATATACCATGGCTTTGCGAAGCACCCCTGTTTCAGCGCGGGACGAGATGCGGACACAGGCGCTGCGCAACTAGAGGCCGCGCTGGTCTGCCTTCCTCTCCACAGCGTTGCATTGCTCCAGGTTGGTGAACTCATACGTCACGGTGAGATAAGCGCCGGAACTTGGGTTCACCGACCTGGCTTTGAGCGAAACGGACAGCAGGCCAGCAGGTAGGTTTGAGTGCTCTTCCTCGTCCCAGTACGAGGAGAGGGTTCGCTCGTCCTTGTAGATCGACCAGACCCACTCACGTGGCTCGTCCCAAAGAGCGCCAGATCGCAGGAAGTCGAAGGCTTTGCTGTTCCCATACCGAGATGTGAGCGCAGACTTGAAGCGATCGTAAGCCGCCTTGGCAGACGTGCCATATTCGTCGTTCTTGTATGTCTTTCCGATACCGGTAACTCTACAGATCCCCACGCCTGGAGCGGCGCTTGCCACGTAGAGTTCGAACTCTGGGTTTGGGTCTGGCACGCTGATCACGAACATCGTGGCAGAATCATTATGCCGCTTGCCAGCATGCTTGCTGACTGGATCGCCCTTCTGGACACCGAAAGCCTGGGCACTTGCCATGGTGGGCGCTACGGCCACAGCTAGAACGCCCAAGAAGGAAAGAGCCCTGATCATCGTGTACCGCCCCCTGTGAGTTGCACGCCATGATCTTGCATAGACTGTTTAACGATGTCGACTCTTGAGCCGTTTGGAGCGTGGCTCCTCCGACAACACCAACGCACCGATCAGATTGGAAGCCTCGCCAAGGCCGCAAAGGCAGATCCACTCTTCCCCCGCGGTAGCGGGCCCGAAGCCGTCTATGCGCGTTTGAATGCCCGCGAAGCGGACCCCGATATGTTCGAGGCCGTAGAAGATGCGGAGAGCGAGTGGCGCTCCAGTGGCGATGTCTAGTGTTCGGCAGGCCGATCGCGCCGTGGCGGACGACAAGGAACGAAGCGCTCGATGACGCGACGGAGGCCGGTGAGCGTTACCCGCCGGCTTACCCCGGCGGGAACGCCTACATGACGCCTTGGACGAAGATTGTCAG
>Ga0210040_10007948_pt1 | contig 12700 bp, 12 predicted proteins | sample CryGeyCG12114_NA_FD_185462 | JGI IMG/M metagenome (GOLD analysis project Ga0210040, IMG submission 185462) | Groundwater microbial communities from aquifer - Crystal Geyser CG19_WC_8/21/14_NA (SPAdes) (version 2) | ecosystem: Environmental > Aquatic > Deep subsurface > Groundwater | place: USA... | reverse complement strand
TGGTCGCGCTCCAGTCGGCCGGGTTCGCCGTCAACAACCCGGCCCGCTCCGCGATCATCCCGCGCCTCGTGGAGCCGGCGCTGCTGCCGGCCGCGAACGTGCTCCAGACCGTGTCGTGGAACATCGCCTTCGTCGTCGGCCCCCTGCTCGGTGCGTTCATGGTCGCGGGCGGGAACTACGGGCTCGCCTACACGGTCGACGTCGTCCTGTTCACCGCCGCGCTCTGGGCCCTGAAGAAGCTGCCGGACCTGCCGCCGGTCGAGGCGGCGTCCGGCGAGCCGACCAAGCGGGGGGTCGCGTCGGTCCTCGAGGGCCTGCGCTACCTGACCACCCGCAAGAACGTGCGCATGACCTTCATCGTCGACCTCACGGCGATGGTCCTGGCCATGCCGCGGGTGCTGCTGCCCGCCGTCGGCGTGCTCTGGCTGGGCGGCGGTGCGGGGACCACCGGCGAGCTGAGCGCGGCGTTCGCGGTGGGCGCGGTGCTCGCGGGGCTGCTGTCCGGCGGCCTGGTCCGGGTGCGGCACCAGGGCCGGGTCATCGTGGGCTCGATCGTCGTCTTCGGGCTGGCGGTCGCCGGGTTCGGCGGCGTGCTGCTCGGCGTCGGGCGGACGACTCCTGCGCACGTGCTGGTCCCCGGGCTGCTGGTGGCGTTCGTGTTCCTCGCGCTCGCGGGTGGCGCGGACGCCGTGAGCGCCGTGTTCCGGCAGACGATCCTGCAGGCCGCGACCCCGGACGCCATGCGCGGGCGGCTGCAGGGCGTGTTCATCGTGGTCGTCGCCGGCGGCCCCCGGCTGGGCGACCTCGTGCTGGGCACCGCGGCCGACCGGGTCGGCGAGGCCTGGGCGGCGCTCGGCGGCGGACTCCTCTGCGTCGTCGTGCTCGTCGCCGTGGTGGCCCTCCAACGCAGGTTCTGGGACTACGACGCCCTCGACCCCCAGCCGTGAGGCCTGCGCCCCCGATGTCTCGCCGGCCCGGCACTCGCGCCCCGGCCCGCACCGTCGGAAGGGCACCCGGACGTGCAAAACCTTCGCTGAGCCCACGATGTTCGCTGCGGTCGTCGGGGGTTGCGCACGTCTGCGTGCGACACCGACGCGGGCCAGACCTGCCGGAGGGCGCGAGCGCGGGCCGGGAGCGCGGTCCGGACGTAGGGGGGCGTTGTTAGGGTCGGAGCCGTACGCGTGCCGTCCAGGCGCCCGAGGCGGGGAGCCAGATGAGTGACGTCGGCGGTGTCCTGATCCACCAGCGCCGTCGCGTCGTCGAGATCGTCGACGTGTTCGCGCGGTACGGCTTCACCCAGCTGGCGTCGGTGTTCGGCGCGGCCACCGGTGACGAGCCGTCGAGGTTCCCGCTGCACCGGGCCGGTCTCCGGCTGGCCGGCCTCGCCGACCCGGAGCTGGTGGCGATGACCACCGGTGAGCGGCTGCGGGCCGCCCTGGCCGAGCTCGGCACCACCTGGGTCAAGCTCGGGCAGATGCTGAGCCTGCGGGCCGACCTGGTCGGGGCCGACATCGCGGAGGCGCTGAGCGGGCTGCAGAGCACCGTCCCGGCCGACGCGCCGGGCCTGGCCACCGCGACCGTCGAGACCGAGCTCGGGCGACCGGTCGCCCTGGCCTTCGCCTCGTTCTCCGACGAGCCGCTGGCCTCCGGGTCGGTGGCCCAGGTGCACGCGGCGACCCTGCACGACGGGACCGAGGTCGTGGTCAAGGTGCTGCACCACGACGCCGACCGCAAGGTCAAGGGCGACGTCGAGCTGATGAAGGTGCTCGCCCGTTCCGTCGAGTCGCTCGACGCCGGGCTGGCCCGCTACAACCCGGTCGCCATCGTGGCCGAGTTCAGCGACCTGATGCTCGGCGCCGTGGACTTCCTGCACGAGCTCACCCACCTGCAGCAGATCGGCGGCAACCTCGCGGTCGAGCCCGACATCGTCGTCCCGCACGCCTACCCCGAGCTCTCCACCTCGCGGGTGCTGACCATGAGCCGGATCTACGGCGGGGCGGTCGACAGCCGGGCGAGCCTCGAGGCGTCGGGGTGGACCGTGGAACGGTTCGTCCAGCGGACCAGCGACGTCTTCCTGGCCATGATCTTCCGGGACGGGATGTTCCACGCCGACCCGCACCCGGGCAACTTCATCGTGCCCGACGCCGGTCACCTGGCCATCCTCGACTTCGGCGACGTGGGCTACCTGACCCCGAGCCGGCGCCTCGACTTCCAGGCGCTGCTGCTGGCCATCTCCGAGCGCGACGCCAGCGACTTCACGCACGCCCTGATGGCCGTCACGCGCGCGTCCGTCGAGGTGGACGAGGACGTCGTCCTGGGCGACGTCGAGGAGTGGATGCAGCGCTGGCTCGGCGGCGGGGTGAGCGAGCAGGACCTCGGCCCGGCGCTGGAGAACCTGCTGGTGCTCATCCGCTCGGACCACCTGACCTTCCCGTCGGACCTGCTCATGCCGTTGCGCGTGCTGCTGCGGCTGCAGGGCCTCGGGCTGCAGCTCGGCAGCACCGTCCCGCTCGACGACATGCTCCGGCCGTACCTGACGCAGATGCTCGCCGACCGCTACAAGCCGGCCGCGCTGCTCAAGCAGGCCCGGCGGACCCTGCGCAGCTGGGAGCGGCTGCTCGGGCCGCTGCCCGACGAGCTCGCCGGGCTGGCCGTCCGGCTGCGCCGCGAGGGCGCTCAGCTCGACGTCAAGATGCACGACCCGGACGAGGTGATCGACAAGCTCATCGACGGCCTGCTCGCCTCCGCCTCGATCGTCGGTGCCTCGCAGCTGCTCTCGCGCCGTACGCCGCCGACCGTGCAGGACTTCTCCATCCCCGGCGTCGCCGTCGGCGTGCTCGCCGCGTACACCTGGCGCCGGCTCCAGGTCCGCCGGGTCTCGCACAAGCCGCTCCGGAACCGGGTGGTCGGCCTCATCAGCCGCCGCTTCTGATCTCCGCTCCTGCCTCCGACCCCCCTCTGGACCGCGAGCGGTAGGTTCCGGTGCGTCTCTGGCGTCGAGAAGCGCTGCAACCCACCTCTCGCGCGTGGGTTCGGACAGGCGGTCAGCTCAGGACGAGGGTGAGGCCGAGGGCGAGGACGGCGACGCCCTGCAGGGTGGCGCGGAGCACGATGATGCGGTCCCAGCGGACCTGCAGCTCACGGGCGTCCGTCGGGGTGTCGTGGCGGTCGGCCGCCGCGGTCAGGACCCGGTTGACCGGAGCGCTGACCCGGGCGTAGAGCACCGTCCACAGGACCAGCTCCGCCCCGACCAGGCGCAGGACCGCCTCGAACTGCTCGTCGACCAGCTCCGCGAGAGGTAGCTTCCCGCGCGTCCCGGGCCTCCGGGAGCGCGGCAACCTACCCCTCGCACCGCGGCGGAGGCGGAGGGGAGGGCCAGGGGCACTCGGGCGTACGGGTCAGGCGGCGAGGTCGCGCAGCACCGCCTCGAGCGCGTCCAGACCGGTGTCGAGCTGCTCCTCGGTGATCACCAGCGGCGGCGCGAGGCGGATCGTCGAGCCGTGGGTGTCCTTGGCCAGGACGTGCCGACGGGCCAGCGCCTCGCAGACCTCGCGCCCGGTGCCGAGCGCGGGGTCGACGTCCACCCCGGCCCAGAGGCCGCGGACCCGGACGCCGACGACCCCGTGACCGATCAGGGCTTCGAGGCGCGCCCGCAGGTGCTCGCCGAGGCGGGTGGCGCGTTGCTGGAGCTCGCCCGTGGCGAGCAGGGCGACGACCTCGCGACCGACGGCGCAGGCCAGCGGGTTGCCGCCGAACGTGCTCCCGTGCTGCCCGGGCTGCAGGACCCCGAGGACGTCGGCGTCCGCCACCACGGCCGACACCGGGACGATGCCGCCACCGAGGGCCTTGCCGAGCAGGTAGACGTCCGGCACGACGCCCTCGTGCTCGCACGCGAGGGTGCGGCCCGTACGCCCGAGGCCGGACTGGATCTCGTCGGCGATGAAGAGCACGTTGCGCTCCCGGGTCACCGCGCGCACGCCGGCCAGGTAGCCGGGCGGCGGGATCCGTACGCCCGCCTCGCCCTGGATCGGTTCGAGCAGGACGGCCACGGTGTCGTCGGTGATGGCGGCGCGCAGCGCGTCGAGGTCGCCGTACGCCACGGTGACGAAGCCGGGCGTGTACGGACCGAAGTCGTCGTGGGCCTCCGGGTCGTCGGAGAAGCTGACGATGGTCGTCGTCCGACCGTGGAAGTTGCCGCCGGCCACGATGATCTGCGCACGGCCGGCCGGGACGCCCTTGACGGTGTAGCCCCACTTGCGGGCGACCTTGATGCCCGACTCGACGGCCTCGGCGCCGGTGTTCATCGGCAGCACCATCTCCTTGCCGACGAGCGCGGCGAGCGCCGTGGCGAAGGGGGCGAGCTGGTCGTGGTGGAAGGCCCGCGACGTCAGCGTGACGCGCTCGAGCTGGGCCCGGGCAGCGGCGAGGAGCCGTGGGTGGCCGTGGCCGAAGTTCGTCGCCGAGTACGCCGCGAGGAAGTCCAGGTAGTCCGTCCCGTCGACGTCCGTCACCACCGCGCCCTCGCCGTGCGACACCACGACCTCGAGCGGGTGGTAGTTGTGCGCCACGTGCGCGGACTCCGCCGCCAGCAGCGCGGTGGCGTCCGGCGAGAGCGAGCGGGCGGGGGCGTCGAGGACGTCGGTCATCGTGGGTCTCCTTCAGGGTCGGGCGCCTGGCGGGGCGCGGGTTCGGGCGCGGGGCGGATCTCCTGGGTGCAGCACTTGACGCTGCCGCCGCCGAGGACCAGCTCGGAGGTGTCGATCTCGACCGGGACGTAGCCGAGGGCCTCGAGCGCGTCGCGCAGGTGCGCCGCACCGGTGGGCATGAAGACGTTCCGCCCGTCGCCGACGAGGTTCAGCCCGAACGCGCACGCGTCGGCCTCGTCGGCCAGGACCGCGTCGGGGAAGCGTTCGGCGAGCACGGCCTGCGCCTCGGCGCTGAAGGCCGGCGGGTGGTAGGCGACGTGGTCGGTGTCGGCGTCGAGGACGGCGAGCGCGACGTCGAGGTGGTAGAAGCGGGGGTCGACGAGCTCCAGGCTGACGACCTCGCGCCCGGTGAGGGCGGCGAGCTCGGCGTGCGCGTCGAGGCTGGTGCGGAACCCGTGGCCGGCCAGGACGACCGACGACAGCACCGCGAAGTCGCCCTCCGCCTCGTTCACCGCGACCGGGTCGGCCAGCCCGCGCCCGCCGTAGCGGACCCCCGACCGCGCGTGCCACGCCCGGTGCACGGCCGCCTCCGACCGTCGCTGGGGAGTCGCGAACCGGGCGCCGAGCGTGCGGCCGTCGACCACGGTGGCCCCGTTGGCCGCGAAGACCATGTCGGGCAGCCCGGGGACGGGCTCCAGCAGGTCCACCCGGTGGCCGGCCGCCTCGTACGCCGCGACGAGGGCGGACCACTGGGCGCACGCGCGGTCGCGGTCGACCGGGACGGCCGGGTCCATCCACGGGTTGATCGCGTAGACGACGTCGAACCAGGTCGGCGGGCACATGAGGTAGTGGCGCGGACGGATCCGCCGCTGATGCCGCTCCGAGCGGGCCGGCACCGTGGTGGTCACCCGTCCAGGGTATTTCCGGATGACAGCGAGAGCCGTACGATGTCGTGCGAACTCTGGGGGAGAACGTTGCGCATCGACGACATCGACCGCAAGATCCTTGCGATCCTCGGCGAGAACGGTCGGGAGAGCTATTCCGCGCTGGGCGGCCTGATCGGGCTCAGCACGGCGGCGACCAAACGACGCGTCGACCGGCTCCGCCACGACGGTGCCATCCAGCGGTTCACCGCGGAGGTCGCCCCGGCCGCGCTGGGGTGGACGATCGAGGCGTTCGTCGAGCTCTACTGCGAGGGCCGGGTCCCGCCCGACCGGATGGCGCAGATGGTCGCCACGATCCCCGAGGTGGTCCAGGCGTGGACCGTCACCGGCGAGTCCGACGGCATCCTGCTGGTCCGCGCCCGCGACGCGGGCCACTTCGAGAAGGTCCTCGGGATCATCCGGACGCACCCGGGGGTCAGCCGGACCCGGTCGGCCATCGTGCTCTCGCACCTGTGACGGAGCCCGACGGCGAGCTCGAGCGGCTCGTCCTGCGCCTGCGGGCCGCGGGCTGCGTGTTCGCCGAGGAGGAGGCCGCCCTGATCCTCGAGCAGGCCGCACTCGCCGGGCCCGAGGACCGGGCCACCGAGCTCGACCGGCTGGCCACCGCCCGCGAGGGAGGGCTCCCGCTCGAGCAGGTGCTCGGCTGGGCGGAGCTCGGCGGCGTCCGCGTCGCGCTCGAGCCCGGGGTGTTCGTGCCCCGGCGGCGGACCGAGCTCATGGTGGCCGTCGCGGCGTCCCTCGCGGCTGCCTCCCTCGCCTCCGCGTCCCTCGGGAACGCCCGGTCCACCGGCCCGGGGGACCACCGTCGCGTCGTGCTGCTGGACCTGTGCTGCGGCTCCGGGGCCGTCGCCGCCGCGGTGACGCACGCGCTGCGGACGGCCACGCAGGCGGACGTCGAGGTCACCGCCGCCGACGTCGACCCGGTCGCCGTCCGCTGCGCCCGAGGCAACCTGCCGGGCGCCCGGGTGCTGCAGAGCGACCTCTTCGACGCCCTCCCCGACGACCTGCGGGGCCGGGTCGACGTGCTCACGGCCAACGTCCCGTACGTGCCGACCGCCGCGCTCGCCCTGATGCCCCGCGAGGCGCGCGAGCACGAGCCGCGGCTCTCGCTCGACGGCGGGGCGGACGGCCTGGAGGTGCTGCGCCGGGTGGCCGACGGGGCCGCCGTCTGGCTCGCGCCCGGTGGCACGCTCCTGGTCGAGACCAGCGAGCGGCAGCAGCCGGCCGCGCTCGCCGCGATGGCGCACGGCGGGCTGGCGGGGTCCGTCCGCGTCGACGACGACCTGGGCGCTGTCGTGGTGCTGGGGACGCGTCGCGCGGATGACTCGTCGGAGAGGCCGACCCGGCCCCGACGGTAGGCTCCACGGGTGACGTCGACGGCTGGTGGGGACCGCGCGCCGGCCGAGGCACGGCGGATCCGGCTGACCGATTTCGTACGGGCCAAGCGCGAAGGCCGGCGCTGGGCGATGCTCACCAGCTACGACCAGTACACCGCCTCGATCTTCGACGGCGCCGGCGTCTGGGCCCTGCTGGTCGGCGACTCGGCGGCCAACAACGTGTACGGCTACGAGACCACGCTGCCCGTCACCGTCGACGAGCTGCTGCCGCTCGTGCGCGCCGTCGTCCGCTCGACGCGACGGGCCTTCGTCGTCGGTGACCTGCCGTTCGGCTCGTACGAGGACGGCCCGTCGCAGGCGCTGGAGACGTCCATCCGCTTCATGAAGGAGGGCGGCTGCCACGCGGTGAAGTTCGAGGGCGGCGTCCGCGTCGCCGAGCAGATCCGCAAGGTCACGGGAGCCGGCATCCCGGTCATGGCCCACATCGGCTTCACCCCGCAGAGCGAGCACCAGCTGGGCGGCTACCGCGTGCAGGGCCGGGGCAGCGCCGCCGAGCAGCTGCTCGCCGACGCCCACGCCGTGGCCGACGCAGGTGCGTTCGCGGTCGTCCTGGAGATGGTTCCCGGAGACCTGGCGGCCCAGGTGACCGCGGAGCTCGACATCCCGACGGTGGGCATCGGCGCCGGACCGGGGTGCGACGCCCAGGTCCTGGTGTGGCAGGACGCGATGGGCCTGCGGCAGGGCCGCACGACGCGCTTCGTGAAGCAGTACGCCCAGATCGGCCAGATCCTCGAGCAGGCCGCCGCCACCTACGTCGAGGAGGTGTCGAGCGGGGTGTTCCCGGCCGCCGAGCACACGTTCGAGGACACGCCCGCGCCGGCACCCACGCCCGAGGCGCCGACGCTGGCGGCCGGACCTCCCACCCCCGCCCGCGCATGAGGATCGCGCGCAGCATCGCCGAGCTGGTCGGCCTCCGCGCCGAGGTCCCGGCGGGGCACCGGGTCGGCTTCGTGGCCACCATGGGTGCGCTGCACGCCGGGCACGCCTCGCTGATCGCCCAGGCCCAGGCGCAGAGCGACACCGTCGTGGTCAGCATCTTCGTCAACCCGCTGCAGTTCGGGCCGGACGAGGACTACGCCCGCTATCCGCGCCCGCTGGAGGCCGACCTCGAGCGGTGCGCCGAGCTCGGCGTCGACCTCGTCTTCGTGCCCGCCGTCAGCGACCTCTACCCGCCCGGCCGGCAGATCTCGGTCAGCGCCGGGACCATGGGCACGGTCCTCGAGGGGGCCGTGCGCCCCGGCCACTTCGACGGCGTCCTCACCGTCGTGCTCAAGCTGCTGAACCTCGTCCGCCCGCAGGTCGCCGTGTTCGGGCGCAAGGACGCTCAGCAGCTGGCGTGCGTGGCCCGGATGGCGGTCGACCTCAACCTCGACGTCCGTGTCGTCGGGGCGCCGACCGTCCGAGAGCCCGACGGCCTCGCGCTGTCCAGCCGGAACGTCTTCCTCAGCCCCGCCGACCGCGGGCTGGCCCTCAGCCTCGTCAGCGCTTGCGAGAAGGCCGAGGCTCAGACGACCCTCGCGGGCGCGCTCGACGCCGCCCGCGAGGTGCTCGACCGCGCGAGCCTGGACCCGGCGTTCGTCCTGGACTACCTCGCCGCGGTCAACCCGGAGACGTTCGCCGAGGTCGCGACCGACCACGGGGGCGACGCGCTGCTCGTCGTCGCGGCCCGGGTCGGCGCGGTGCGCCTCATCGACAACGTCACGCTGCACCACCCGGAACCCGTCGTCCCGCCCACGCTGCCGCGGCTGCCCTCCCCCCGCTAGGCACCCTCGGAAGCGCTGGACGCCCACCATGACCGACCTCGAGGACGCGGCGGAGCAGCTGTACGCCCTCGCGCCCGAGGAGTTCGTCGGCGCGCGTTCGGCCCTGGTCAAGCAGGCTCGCGCAGCCCGCGACCGGCCGCTCGCCACCGCGATCGGGGCGCTGCGCAAGCCCACCCGGACGGCCTGGCTGGTCAACCTGCTCGCCCGTGACGACCCCGCCGCCGTCGGCTCGCTCCTCGACCTCGGCGACGCCCTGCGGACGGCGCAGGAGCAGCGCGACGGGCCCGGCCTGCGCGAGCTCTCGGCGCAGCGCCGCCGCGCCATCGACGCCCTCGTCCGCCGGGCCACCGTCCTCGGCCGCGACGCCGGGCACCCACCCACGGAGTCGACCCTGAACGAGGTCGCCCAGACCCTGCAGGCCGCGCTCGGCGACCGGGGTGTCGCCGAGCAGGTGCGCGGCGCCCGGCTCGCGGGAGCCGCGGTCTACGGCGGTTTCGGCTGGCCTGTCGACCAGGCTCCGACGGACGGGGCGGCGAGCGGCGGGGGCGACCTGGCGGCGCTGCTCGCGGCGTCGATGCCGGTCACGAAGGGGCCGGCAGCGGCAGCGGCGGCGGCAGCCGCCGCGGACGAGGTCGCCGAGCGCAGGCGCCGGGCGGCCGCGGAACGTCTCGCCGCCCTCGCCGGGGCCCGCGACGACGCCCGGGCGGCCCTCGACGAGGCGGCAGCGGCGGCGGACCGGGCGACCGAGGAGGCCGACCACCGGGCGGAGGAGGTCGACCGGCTCAAGGAGGAGCTCGCGCAGGCCGAGGAGGCGGAGCGGGAGGCGCGGACGACCGCCCGCGCCGCCCGCGAGGAGGTCCGTCACCGTCGGGCCGCGGCCGACGAGGCCGAGGAGGCCTGGCGGGCGGCCGAGGGCTGAGCCCCTCCGACCAAGCCTCCACCCCCGGCCCGCCGCCCCCAGCCTCTTGCCGCAGCCGCACACCTCCGAGCCAGCCGCACAGGTCGCGACCTGTGCGTTTGGTTGCGGCTTGTGCGGCTGCGACCAGGGCCGGGTCCAGCCGGAGCCTGGGTCAGGCAAGCTCGAGCACGTACGCGACGTGCTCGCGCAGGCGGTGGCCCTCGGGGAACCGGGGGTGCGCGAACCGGCTGTGCTCGACCAGGCCGAGGCGGTGCATCACGGCGATCGAGCGGACGTTCGCCGGCACGGTCATCGACCAGACCCGCGGCAGGCCCAGCTCGCGGGCCACGCGTACGCCCTCGCGGGCCGCCTCCGTCGCGTAGCCGTGGCCCCAGGCCGCGCGGGCGAGGCGCCAGCCGACCTCCCAATCCCCCGCGCCCGTTGTGCCCTCGGGCATCGGGTTGAGCCCGGCCCAGCCGAGCAGCTCGCCGTCGGACCGACGCTCGACCGCCCACAGGCCGACGCCACGATCGGCCCAGACCCCCCGGAGCCGGTCCAGCAGCGCGTCGCTGCCCGTACGGTCCAGGACCGTCGGCAGGTGCTCCCTCACCGCGGGGTCGGCGTTGAGGGCGGCGAAGCCCGGCCGGTCGGCGTCGGTCCACGTCCGCAGCCGCAACCGTTCGGTGAGCACCTCGTCGACCTGGACCACGGTCCGCCTCCTCGTCCGGGCACCGTCCTGGCGCCGCACGTGGAAACGACGGCAGGGACGCAGCGCTCCCCCTAGTCTTCGCCCATGGACGAGACACCACGATGGGCCGTCGTGGCGAACCCGACGAAGCTGAGCGACGCCGACGCCGAGCTCGTCCGGCAGCGGCTGACCGAGGCGGGCCACGACCCGCTCTGGCTGGAGACGACCGCGGACGACCCCGGTCGGGCGATGACCAGGCAGGCGCTGGACGCCGGCGTCGAGCTGGTGCTGGCCGCGGGCGGTGACGGCACGATCCGGGTGGTGGCGGCCGTCCTGGCCGGGACCGACGTCGCGATGGGGATCCTCCCGGTCGGCACCGGCAACCTGCTCGCCCGCAACCTCTCCCTCCCGCTCGACGTGCCGGGCGCGCTCGAGGTCGCCCTCAGCGAGGACGAGCGGCGCATCGACACCGTCGTGCTGACGGTCGACGGCGGCGAGCCCGACCGGTTCGCGGTCATGGCCGGGACCGGCCTGGACGCGCTGATCATGGACAACGTCGACGACCGGCTGAAGAAGTTCATCGGACCCGGCGCCTACTTCATCGCCGCGACCAAGGCCCTCGGGCACCTGCCCGTCCCGGTCCAGATCATCGTCGACGGTCACCGCCACAAGCGGAACGCGGTGGTCAGCCTGCTGGCGAGCTGCGGGCAGCTGCCCGGGAACCTGGGGCTGATCCCGGACGCGCGTCCCGACGACGGCATCCTGCACGTCTACGTCGCCTTCCCGACCCGGCTGACCCACTGGCTGAAGGCCGCGGTCCGGATCCTCACCCGGCGGCCCCAGAAGGACGACCACGTCCGGATCTGGACGGGCAAGCGGGTCGAGATCCGCCTGCAGGAGTCCGACGCCTACCAGCTGGACGGCGACGTCGAGGGCTCGGGCCGGGTGCTCGTGGCCGAGGTCGACCCGGGCTCGCTGCGGATCCGCGCCGCAGCGCCGCATCGCGCGGACGAGGCGCCGCCGAAGACTGGTTGACGGACCGTACGCTCGGTCCGACCCGCACCGGGTGGGGCGACCCCCGTCCCGTGCGGGTCCCGCTGACGAAGGAGCAGACGTGCCGCTGACCGTCACGGTCACCGGGGCCTCGGGGTTCGTGGGCTCCCACCTCTGTCAGGCGCTGGTCGAGGCCGGCCACGAGGTGCGGGCCATGACCCGGCACCCCGACACGTACGAGGGGGCGGGCGAGCCCGTCTTCGGCGACGTCTCCGACGCCGAGAGCCTGCGTCCGGCGCTGGACGGTGCGGACGCGGCCTACTACCTCGTCCACTCGCTGGGCCGGGAGGACTTCGAGACCGCCGACGCGGAGGCCGCGAAGGACTTCGGCGCCGCGGCGGCCGCGGCCGGGGTCAGACGCATCGTCTACCTCGGGGGCCTGGGCCGCGACGACCAGGACCTGTCGGCGCACCTCCGCTCCCGGCGCGAGGTGGAGCACCTGCTCGCGGAGGGCGGCGTCCCGGTGACGGTCCTGCGGGCGGCCATCGTCGTCGGGCACGGCGGCATCTCGTGGGAGATCACGCGCCAGCTGGTCGACCACCTGCCGGCGATGGTCGTGCCGCACTGGACGACCACCCGCACCCAGCCGATCGCCCTGATCGACGCCGTCGCGTACCTGGTCGGGGTGCTGGAGCCGGCGGACGCGGAGGGACGGGTGTTCGAGATCGGCGGTCCGGACGTGCTGACGTACGCCGAGATGATGCAGCGGGCGTCCCGGTTGATCAAGAACCGGCCGCTGCCGATGCTCGCGGTGCCGCTGCTCACGCCCCGGCTGTCGTCGCACTGGCTCTCCTTCGTCACCGACGTCGACACCGAGACCGCCCGCAACCTGATCGACTCGATGAGCAACGAGGTCGTGGTCCACGACGACTCGATCAGGCGGGTCGTCCCCCGGCGCCTGCTGGGCTACGACGACGCCGTCCGTGCGGCCATGGCCGACCGCAAGCGGTCGCTCGCCGACTCGTCGGCCGACTGACGCCACGATGAGCGACGAGCCGACCCGCGACAGCCCCACCGGAAGCACCGCCGCGAACGTCGAGAGCGCGAGCCGCCGCCGGGCCCGGCTGGCGGAACGTGCGGTCGACGTCGTCCGGCCGGTGCTCATCGACAAGGTCGAGCGCGACCACCACCAGACGGACGCCCAGTTCCTGCGGCGCCGCGTCGTCGTCGCCGTCACGATCGTGGTCGGCGCCACCCTGCTCGGGCTGTCCTTCTCCACCGAGCCGGGCGACGCCTCGTTCTACCCGCTGACCTTCGCGCTGGCCGCGACCTGGGTGATCGGCAGCCTCGCGTCCGGGCCGCTGCACCTCG
>Ga0210040_10007947_pt1 | contig 12700 bp, 12 predicted proteins | sample CryGeyCG12114_NA_FD_185462 | JGI IMG/M metagenome (GOLD analysis project Ga0210040, IMG submission 185462) | Groundwater microbial communities from aquifer - Crystal Geyser CG19_WC_8/21/14_NA (SPAdes) (version 2) | ecosystem: Environmental > Aquatic > Deep subsurface > Groundwater | place: USA... | reverse complement strand
ACTTCGGCGGCCTTTGCGCAGCGGCTCGATTTCGCCAAGCTCGATGTGGTGACCTTTTCCTGGCAGAAAGTGCTGGGCGGGGAAGCCGCGCATGGCATGCTGATCCTGTCGCCGCGCGCCGTGGAACGGCTGGAAAGCTACAAGCCAGCCTGGCCGCTGCCCAAGATCTTCCGCATGACCAAGGGCGGCAAGCTGATCGAAGGCATCTTCAAGGGTGAAACGATCAACACGCCGTCGATGCTGTGCGTGGAAGATTATCTCGATGCGCTGAACTGGGCCAAGCAGCTCGGCGGGTTGGATGCACTGATTGCGCGGGCGGATGCGAATTTCGCGGCACTCGATCGCTTCGTGCAAGCCAGTGACTGGCTCGGCCATCTTGCCGTGGAGCCGGACACACGCTCCAATACCTCCGTGTGCCTGACCATTGTCGATCCTGAGGTCGACGCACTGGATGACGACGCCAAGGCGGCGTTTGCCAAGAGCATGGTTTCGGCGCTCGAAAAGGAAGGCGTTGCGCTCGATATTGGCGCTTATCGAGATGCGCCCTCGGGCCTGCGAATCTGGTGCGGCGGGACGGTTGAAACCGCCGATATCGAGGCGCTGATGCCCTGGCTCGACTGGGCGTTTGCTGCCCAAAAGGCGCAGCTCAAGGCTGCGGCTTAAGCCAGGAGGAAGCGGCATGATCATGTCGCTCCGCCTTCGGGACTTCGTTGCCGACACCGCCGCGCTGCTCTCGTTCTTTACCGTCACAAGCGGACTGAACGAGCGGTTCATCGCCGGCATGGATTGGAACGAAGTTCTCGCCTCTCGATCCATCGGGGCATTCCTTATGGTGCTGACGGCTCGACCTTATGGCCTCTGGCGCAACTGGTTCATGGAACGCTTCTCGGCGTCGAGCCGTGTTGGCGTGATCGTGTCGGATGCGCTCGCTTTGCTGCTGTTTCAGGTGCCGATCTATGTCGGCATCATCCTGGCTGGTGGTGCGCGCGGTTCTTCGGTCATGTGGGGCGCAACTGGTTTTGCCCTCCTGATGATCGTGCTCGGCCGCCCATACGGGCTTTGGCTCGAATTCGTTCGGCGGCGCTTTGGGCTGGACGGCCCTGGGGGCCAAAAGCCGATGTCGCTTGGCGGCTGATGCCGCTCATCGGCAGGCTGAAACGGCCTGCCTGTTTTCTTCAAACTTTTGGCCTTTGGCCCATTTACGCAAAGGATTGGCTTATGCCCCGCGTTCTCGTGTCCGATAAACTCTCCCCCACCGCCGTGCAGATCTTCAAGGATCGCGGCGTGGATGTCGATTACTTGCCGGATCTCGGCAAGGACAAGGAAAAGCTGCTTTCCGTGATCGACCAGTATGATGGCTTGGCGATCCGCTCGGCCACGAAGGTCACGGAAAAGCTGATTGAAGCGGCGACCAATCTCAAGGTGATCGGCCGTGCCGGCATTGGCGTCGACAATGTCGACATCCCGGCTGCCAGCCGCAAGGGCATCATCGTGATGAACACGCCTTTCGGCAATTCCATCACCACGGCCGAGCATGCGGTTGCGCTGATGTTTGCCTTGGCGCGCCAGCTGCCGGAAGCCAATGCTTCGACGCAAGCCGGCAAGTGGGAAAAGAACCGCTTCATGGGCGTCGAGATCACCGGCAAGACGCTGGGGATCATCGGCTGCGGCAATATCGGCTCGATCGTGGCCACGCGCGGCGTGGGCCTCAAAATGCATGTGATCGCGTTCGATCCGTTCTTGTCGGAACAGCGGGCTTCGGAACTCGGCGTGGAAAAGGTCGAGCTCGATGAACTGCTGCAGCGGGCGGACTTCATCACGCTGCACACGCCGATGACGGACAAGACCAAGGGCATCCTCAATGCAGATGCTTTCGCCAAGATGAAAAAAGGCGTGCGGATCGTCAACTGCGCCCGCGGCGGCCTGATTGTCGAAGCCGATCTCGTCGAAGCGCTGAAAAGCGGCAAGGTGGCGGGTGCGGCCGTGGACGTGTTCGAGGTGGAGCCGGCAACGGAAAACCCGCTGTTTGGCATGGAAAATGTCGTGGCGACGCCGCATCTGGGCGCATCCACGTCGGAAGCACAGGAAAATGTCGCGCTTCAGGTGGCCGAGCAGATGTCGGATTACCTGATCAAGGGTGCCGTTTCCAACGCGATCAACATGCCTTCGATCACGGCCGAAGAAGCACCGCGCTTGAAGCCGTTCGTGAAGCTTGCCGAAGTGCTGGGCGCGTTTGTAGGCCAGGTCACGGAAGAGCCGATCAAGGAAGTCGAAATCCTGTTTGACGGCGCTACCGCGACCATGAACACGCGCGCGCTGATCAGCGCGGCCTTGGCCGGTCTGATCCGTCCGCAGGTGGCGGACGTCAACATGGTTTCAGCGCCGATCATGGTGAAAGAGCGCGGCATCATCGTGTCGGAGGTCAAGCGTGACAAGTCCGGGGTGTTTGACGGCTACATCAAGCTGACGGTGAAAACCGAGACGATTACGCGCTCCATCGCCGGCACCTGCTTCTCCGATGGCAAGCCGCGCTTTATCCAGATCAAGGGCATCAACCTCGATGCCGAGGTGGGGCAGCACATGCTGTACACGACCAATGCGGATCAGCCGGGCATGATCGGTCTGTTGGGCAGTGTTTGCGGCAAGAACGACGTCAACATCGCCAACTTCCATCTTGGCCGCGACCGTCCGGGCGGCGATGCGATTGCGCTGCTTTACCTCGACGCGCCGTTTCCCGCGCCGGTGCTGGAAGAGTTGCGTAATCTGCAGGCGATCCAGTCGGCGAAGCCACTGAGCTTCGACGTGGCGGCGATTTGAACGGATATGAGGAAAGGCTCGTCAGTCCCAGGGATTGACGAGCCTTTCCGCTATGCCTGCGAAATGCTTCACGTTGCGGGTGGCCAATTTAGCGTCACGCGCAACGACGATCCCCGCGATCATGATGTCCTGGAGCTCCACATTCAGGCCTGAACGGACCTGTGCCGTTCCGATCCGGGCGGCATGCTCGGCCGCTTCCTGATCATACCACGCCAAGCGGGATTGAAATTGACGGGCGAGGAGATCGTCGAGGCTGCTGTTCAATCCGCGTTTGCGGCGTCCTTCAGGCAAGAGATGAATACCTGCCCGTATTTCATATAAGGAGATGACCGACGTCCAAATGCTTTCCGCTCTTTGTTCGTCCAGCCATCTGACCACCGGTTGATGGGCTTGCGGCGTCATCAACGCTGATAAAACATTCGTATCGAGAATGATCATCGTCAGAATTTGATCGGACGCCAGGGCTGCCGAGGCATTTCGGGCAGAGGCTCGTCATTATCGGGGATGTCCCTGAACATCTCCGCAATACGTGTGCCGAGGCCACGTGTGTCCGCGGGTTGGCTCGATGTGAGCTCGTCCGCCAGGATCATGCGCGCTTCTTCTTCCATGCTGACGCCATGGGCCTTGGCGCGGCTGCGGAGCCGTTCCTTGACCTCGTCATCGAGGCGGCGAATGAGAAGTTGAGCCATCAGCGACCTCTGTGATATCACTTCCGTGGCGATGATATCATGGTGTTGCCCTATGATCCAGTCACCGTGCGTCGTTCCGCCAAGGCGATGCCGGCCAGGATCATGGTCAGGGAGATCGCGTGATAGACGTGGAAGGCTTCACCCAGCACCGACACCGAAAGCAAGGCGCCCCACAGCGGCAGGAGGTTGATGAACAGGCCGGCCCGGTTGGAGCCGATCAGCTCCACGCCCTTGATGTAAAGAGCCTGTCCCAGCAAGGACGGGAAGATCACGATAAAGGCGATCAGCGCCCAACCCTCGCCCTCGGGCAGGATGGTCGCGCCGGCCATCGCTTCCAAGGCAAGGAAGGGCAGGGCGGAAAGCGTTGCGCCAAGACACAGCATGATCATCAGGCTGGTCCAATGAACAAGCGGCTTGCTGCGCAGGGACGCCGTGTAAAAGCCGTAGGCGATGATCGCCAGCAGCATCAGCCCGTCGCCGAAGTTGATGTTGAGCGCCACGAGGTTGGCCCATTTCCCGCCGAGCGCAATCACCATGACGCCGATGAAGGAGAGGGTGAAACCCAGGATCTGCTCCATGTTGACCCGGCTGCCGAACAAGACAAAGCTCGCGGCGAACACGAAGAGCGGCATGCCGCCTTGCAGAAGGCTGGTGTTGATCGCCGTGGTGAAATTGAGCGCATAGTAAAGCGCGACGCTGAAACCGGTAAATCCAAGCGCACCGAGGCCAAGAAGATAGATCAAGCGGGTGCGGAGCACGGGCCAGTCCCGTGCCAGCTGGCGGTGGCTTGTGATGAGCAAGACGGCCAGAACAAGGCCCCAGCGGGCTGTCACCAGCACCATGGGCGAGACATGGCCGACCGCGAGTTTGCCGGCAATGGAATTGCCCGCCCAAAGAAGCATGGTCAGGATCAGAAGGAGATAGGCTGTTCTACGCATGGTGCCCCCGCAGCATGCGAAGGCAGTAGCCGTCCGACGGCCCTTGAGTAAATGGGCCACGAGGCCAGATTGTTGTGTTTGAGCCGCCGGATAAGGGCAATCAAGGGTCGCGCCGGTGCGGTGCAATGGTTATAAAGGCGTCCTTTGTTAACGCTTGCGGCTTGGCGCCGCGCAACAGGCACGGAAGATATTATGGCCAACGTAGTGGTGGTCGGCTCGCAGTGGGGCGACGAAGGCAAAGGCAAGATCGTGGACTGGTTGTCCGAGCGTGCCGATGTCGTTGTTCGGTTCCAGGGCGGTCACAATGCCGGACACACGCTGGTGGTCGACGGCAAGACCTACAAGCTGTCGCTGTTGCCGTCCGGCGTGGTGCGTCCAGGCAAGCTGTCGGTGATCGGCAGCGGCGTGGTGTTCGACCCGCATGCCTTTGTGGCTGAACTCGAGCGCATCCGCGCGCTGGGTGTCGAGGTTGGACCGGACCGGCTGAAAGTTGCTGAAAACACGCCGCTGATCTTGTCGCTGCACCGCGAGCTGGACGGATTTCGCGAGGACGCGGCGTCGAATTCCGGCACCAAGATCGGCACCACGCGACGTGGTATCGGCCCGGCCTATGAAGACAAGGTCGGCCGTCGCGCCATCCGCGTCATGGATCTGGCGGATACGGACACGCTGCCGGCCAAGCTCGACCGGCTGCTGACGCATCACAATGCGCTGCGTCGCGGTCTCGGCCATCCGGAAGTGGCTCACGAGGATCTTTTGCAGGAGGTGACATCCGTTGCCGACCAGATCCTGCCTTATATGGACCGGGTGTGGAAAGTGCTGGACACCAAGCGGCGGGCCGGCGAGCGCATCCTGTTTGAAGGCGCGCAAGGCACGTTGCTGGATATCGACCATGGCACCTATCCGTTCGTGACGTCGTCCAACACGGTGGCCGGTCAGGCTGCGGCCGGGTCCGGGGTGGGGCCGGGGGCGATCGGCTATGTGCTGGGGATCACCAAGGCCTACACGACGCGCGTGGGCGAAGGGCCTTTTCCGAGCGAACAGGACAATGATGTCGGCCAGTTCCTGGGTGAGCGCGGCCATGAATTTGGCACAGTTACCGGGCGTAAACGGCGTTGCGGCTGGTTTGACGCGGTGCTTGTTCGCCAGGCGGTTGCGGTGAACGGAATCAACGGCATCGCTTTGACCAAGCTCGATGTGCTCGACGGGCTGGATGAGATCAATGTTTGCACGGGCTACAAGCTTGATGGCGAGGTGATCGATTACCTGCCGGCGAGCCAGGGTGCGCAAGCGCGGGTGGAGCCGATCTATGAAGTTCTGGAAGGCTGGAAAGGCACCACGCGCGGGGCCCGAAGCTGGAACGATTTGCCGGCCCAGGCGGTGAAATATGTGCGGTATATCGAGGAGTTGATCGGCGCGCCGGTGGCGCTTTTGTCGACCAGCCCGGAACGGGACGATACGATCCTTGTGACGGACCCGTTTCAAGACTAATTTCGCGGATCATGCGCGCGACCCGATGTGTTGCGCTTACGCTGGAATGAGGCTCAACCCGAATGGCAGATTTCGTCGCCGTCCTTAAAAAGACCATCGAAGGGCTGAGCGAAAACACGCCTGATGTTCGCGCCAAGGTTTATGCCAAGGCGCGCGCCACCATCGATGCCAAGCTGGCGGCGATCAATCCGCCGCCGCCGGCTGCGGTTGCGCAACGGCAGCGGCAGGCAATCGAGGACGCGATCGCCGCGGTGGAGCAATCCTATGCGCCGCCGGAACCGGTTGATGATGACGATCTCGACAGCTTCTTTCAAAGCTACAATGCCGATCACGATGCGGATCCCGAGCCTTCGCTTGCAGCTGCGCCACAAGCGGCTGCGCGAAGTGGGTTGCCGCGCGCGGATGAATTTTCCGCCGGTCCCGCGTATGAGGACGAGGCCGAGGAGCATCGTGACACACGCGCGCTTGATGACGAGGATCTGCCCGGCAGCGTGATTGGCGATGAGCCGCGCGAGCGCGATTTCGACGATGCGGAACCGCAGCGCCGGCGTTTTTCGGGTGCTGCCTTGGCGGCTCTTCTGGCGCTGCTGGTGATTGGCGGCGGTGCTTATGCCGCTTGGACGAACCAGGACGCGCTTGTCGAGGTGCTGGGCTTGAGCGGAGCTTCGGAAGTTGCCGAAGGCACGGATCTTCCGGAAGAAGAGGCTGTCAGCGAGGACGTCGCTGCAACAGAGCCGCTCACGGCCGCGGAAAGCGAAGCGCAGGGGATCGTGCCGATTGATCCGCCGGTTGAAGGCCAGACCGACGTTGCTGCACTTGCGCCCGAAGAAGGCGCGCAGGCCGCGGAGCCGCAGCCTGACCCGGTTGAGGAGGCGGCACCGGCCGCTGAAGCCCCGGATGCAGCCGCTGCCGAACCCGTGCGCAAATATACGCAGCAACTTCAGGCTGATGGCAGCGAGATTGATCCGGGCCCGGCCAATGGCGGCTTGTCGATCGGCGAAGGCACATCGGTGGCGGAGCTGACGCAAACCGCGCAAGCCGATCTAGCTGCTCCCGCCGGCATCGATCCGGCCACAGCGCCCGTGTCGCAGACTGCGCCGGCAGCACCGGCAGCGGACGGTGCGCAACAGGTGGCGGTTGGGCAGCGCGCGATCTTTTATGAAGAGCGGACATCGACGGCTGCGGCAACGGCCGAAAGCGGCTCGATCGTGTGGTCGGTGGTGCAGGAATCGCCCGGCGGTGATGCGGCGCCGGAAGCTGCAATCCGCGCCGAAGCCGTCATCCCCGGCAAGGATCTGCAACTGCGCATGACGATCCGGCGCAATGCCGATCCGACGCTGCCGGCCAGCCACATCATGGAGATGATCTTCCTGACGCCGGAAGGCTTCGAGGGTGGCGGCATCCAGAACGTGGTTCGCGTGGCCTTGAAGGACAGCGAGCAGGCGACGGGCAGTCCGCTGCTCGGCATTCCCGCCAAGATCGCGGACGGGTTCTTTCTGGTTGCGCTGAGCGACTCGCCGGCCGAAATTCAGGCGAACATGACGCTGTTGCGGCGGCAAAACTGGATCGACGTTCCCCTGATCTATACGTCCGGACGGCGCGCGCTGATCACCATGGAAAAGGGTGTTCCCGGCGAGCGCGTGTTCGAGGACGTGATGAAGGCCTGGCAGGACGCCAGCAGCGGTTGAAGCCGGGGTTTCTGCCTCGGCACAGGCCCGGTCCCGCCAAGGGAGACGCTGACGTCTCCTCGAGCGTGATGCGACGTCTGCACGCCCGGAGCCCTGCATCATCGTGGTGGCCTCTGCTGCGGATGCGAGGATAGATGAAGATACTCGCGATCTCGGGCAGCGGACGAACAGGCTCAACCAACACAGCAATGCTGCAGGCTATGGCGGTGATTGCTCGGGACAGCCATCAGATAACGGTCTTTGCAGAACTGGGCCTGCTGCCGGTCTTCACGCCGGATCTCGAAGCGGGCCCCCTTCCTCAGGAGGTTCAGCGCTTTGTTGATCTCATCCGAAGCAATCAGGCGATCATCGTTTCAAGTCCGGAATATGTGAGAGCACTTCCGGGTGGGCTCAAGAACGCCATTGATTGGCTCGTGTCGCGCGAAGAGATCATCGACAAGCCGATTGCGCTCATGCACGCTTCTCACCGCGGCGACGACATGCTGACGCAGCTCCGGCTGGTGCTTTCAACAGTCAGCCAGCGTTTCACGGCGGATGTGTTTCTCCGGTTTGCGCTGATGACTTTGTCGCCAGAAGCGGTGGCCCTCCGCCTGTCGCAGCCCGCGAACAGGGCGGCAATCGAGGACTTTCTCGAACAGTTGTCACGCCATGCAGGCGATGAGGCTTAGAAGGGCGGACCTCGGAACGAGGTGGAAACAAAAAAGCCCGCCGGGAGCGATCCGGGCGGGCTTTTTGTTTTGCTGCTAGGCTTGTGCGATCTGGATCAGGCCGGTTCGGCTTCGATCGTGCGCAGCGCCTGGTTTTGACGACGCGCTGCCTGTTGCACGGCGTCCTGCACCTTTTCAAAGGCGCGGACTTCGATCTGGCGCACGCGTTCGCGGCTGATGTCGAATTCGGATGACAGTTCTTCCAGCGTCAGCGGGTCTTCCGACAAACGTCGCGCTTCGAAGATGCGACGTTCGCGGTCGTTCAAGACGGCCATGGCGCCGGAAAGCATGCTGCGCCGGTTGTCCAGCTCGTCCTGCTCGATCAAGGTGGCTTCCTGGCTTTCGCTGTTATCCACCAGCCAGTCCTGCCATTCGCCGCCTTCGCCTTCGCTGGCGCGGATCGGCGCGTTCAGGGACGCGTCGCCCGACAAGCGGCGGTTCATCGACACGACTTCGGCTTCCGAGACGTTCAGCTTGGTCGCGATCTCCGTGATCTGATCAGGCCGCAGATCGCCATCTTCCAGCGCCTGGATCTTGCCCTTCACCTTGCGCAGGTTAAAAAACAGCCGCTTCTGGTTCGCGGTTGTGCCCATCTTCACCAGGCTCCACGAGCGCAGGATATATTCCTGGATGGACGCCTTGATCCACCACATCGCATAAGTGGCCAAGCGGAAACCACGCTCCGGCTCGAACTTCTTCACGGCCTGCATGAGGCCGACATTTCCTTCGGAAATGACTTCGCCGATCGGCAGACCGTAGCCGCGATAACCCATGGCGATCTTGGCGACGAGCCTGAGATGGCTGGTCACCAGCTTGTGGGCCGCCTTTGTGTCCTCATGCTCCAGATACCGCTTGGCGAGCATATACTCTTCCTGCGGCTGCAGCATGGGAAAGCGGCGGATTTCTTCCAGGTAGCGGGACAAGCCGCCTTCACCGGAAACGATACTCGGTAATGACTGGGCCATAAAAGCACCCTCCTTTTCGAACGGCCTCCATCTGGCAGGCCGGCCGCAACCGTGGTTCCACGCATCGCGGCAACACCTTTATATAAGAACAAATTGGGATTTTTCACGGTTTTCAAGGCGCACTGGGCGCGGTCACGCAAAATGTGAATAACGAAGCGTCAAAGCGCCCGGAAGCCGTCGATCAGCCTGGCCATGTCGGCGGGGGGCGCTGCTTCAAACCGCATCGGCTCGCCCGTTGCCGGATGGATGAAACCGAGCACATGGGCGTGCAAAGCCTGACGCGGGAAGGAATTCACGTCGGTGCGCAAGGGTTCCGGCAAGCGGTTGGCTTTTGTGCGAAACGCGCCGCCGTAGTCAGGATCCCCGATCACCGGGTGATTGATATGGGCCATGTGAACGCGGATCTGGTGCGTGCGGCCGGTTTCGAGTTCGCATTTGACGAGGCTCGCCAACGGCGCGGCGGGATCGCCGAAGCGCTCGGCGAGCTGAAAATGGGTGACCGCGTGGCGCGCGTCGTCGCGCGATGCGGGCACAACGGCGCGCCGGATGCGATCGGATGCCCGTCCGAGTGCTGCATCGATGGTGCCCTTGTTGCGCTCGGGCGCGCCCCAAACCAGCGCAAGGTAAGCGCGCTCCAGCTCGCCGCTGCGGCCGTGATCGGCAAAGGCTTCGGACAACGCGCGATGGGTTTGATCGTTTTTGGCGGCCACCATCACGCCGCTGGTTTCCTTGTCCAGGCGATGCACGATGCCCGGCCGCTTCACACCGCCAATGCCTGACAGGCTGTCGCCACAGCGCGCGATCAAAGCATTCACGAGCGTCCCCGTCCAGTTGCCGGCGCCCGGATGGACCACCAGCCCGGCCGGCTTGTTGATGACGATGAGATGCTCGTCTTCAAACAAAACGTCGAGCGGGATGTTTTCGCCCTTGGGTTCGGGATCTTCGGCCGGCGGCACGTCGACGCTGATCATCTGTCCGGCGGCGAGCTTGCGCTTCTGGTCGCCGACAATGGCGCCATCGACACGCACGGCGCCGGCCTTGATCAAGGACTGAACACGGCTGCGCGAGAAGGCGGGCGCCAGGCGCGCCGACAGCCATTGGTCGAGCCGGGAGCCGCTGCCGCTTTGGTCAACGGCAAACGCGGATGCCTCATCCAATGGCAACTCATCACTGTCGCCGGCTTTCCTTGGCGCGGCGGCTTCGCTATCACGACCGTTCATTGCGGCACGCATTCTCCGGACGTTAAGCTTATGGACCAGCAGGATCTCGACCAAGACGACAAGCCGCTAGACCCGGCAACTGAGCGCGTGCAGCGCAAGCTCGTTCGCTTCATGGCGGTCAATCTTGGCTTCCTTTTCCTGGCGCTTATGGCGGTGGTGCTGGCGCTTGTCTACCGCTACACCCGCGCGCCGGAGGTGAATGCGCCGGTTGGCGTGGAAACAGCCGCTGTTCCGGGTGGCGATGGGCGCATCCAGACCGTGCCGCTGCCGGACGGCGCGCGGGTCACGGGTTCCACGCTGTCGGACAACCGGGTGGCGCTGGACACACTTGCGCCCGATGGCACGCGCACCCTGGTGATCTACGATTTCACGACACAGCAAGTGGTCGGCCGCCTTGCGTTGCCGCCGATGTAAATGGCGGCTTGGCCGGTTCGGGGTTCGCGCCAAAAAGCAGAGCCCGACCGGTTGCACCATTGCGTTTTCACAAGGTAGCGGTTATATCGCCAATCCTTGGCTAGCGCCCATCGTCTAGCGGTTAGGACGGCGCCCTCTCACGGCGCAAACAGGGGTTCGATTCCCCTTGGGCGTACCAACTTTCCCATTCAGTTTGCATCAAGTCCGGCATCTGCGGGGCGCGTTTTGGCGGCCCGCTTTGCTTGATGCCGCATTTTTATTGCAACGCGGCGCTGTGGGTGAACGGGCCGTCGAAGGCCAGGGTGCGGCCGTGGCGGATGGCGCCGATGGCAACGAGTTGCACCAGTTCCTGGTCAGTGTGCTCACAATGGGCGACGGTCTGCTTGAGATGCTCAACGGCGGCGGCGGTGGAAAGCGGGCGCGATGATCCTTGCCGCGACAAGATATAGGCTTCTGCAACCGCCCACGCTGATCCGCGATGACTGGACGACATTTTTCAAAAACTCCCTCGTTCCACCGTTCATGTAGGCGTGTGTCATGGGATGCGCATTAGCGTTTTTAATTGCGAGGCGTGATTGCTGACACGCCGGAACATGGCCGGGTGTCAGTGGTTGGACCTGCGTCAACAAAGGCGGATGTTCATGATTGGCCAGAGCGAAGCGGACGAAGCGCGCCACCGCATGGTGGATCAACAGATCGTGCGGCGCGGCATCAGCGATGAGCGCGTGCTGAAGGCGATGCGCAGTGTTCCGCGCGAGCACTTCGTGCAAGGCGGCGACGAAGCCTCCGCTTATGATGACGCGCCTTTGCCGATCGCCAGCGGCCAAACGATTTCGCAGCCGTTCATCGTGGCGCAGATGCTGGCTGCCGCGCAATTGCGCGCGCAGGACCGTGTTCTGGACGTGGGGACCGGTTCCGGTTATGGCGCGGCGGTGGCAAGTCGGCTGGCGGCGCGGGTGTTTTCCATTGAGCGCCATTCTGGCTTGGCTGAGCTGGCCCGCGAGCGGCTTGCGCGGCTTGGCTACGACAATGTCGAGATACGGGTCGGGGACGGCAGTGTCGGCTGGCCGGAGGCCGCGCCGTTTGATGCTATTCTGGTTGCTGCGGGCAGCCCGACGGTTCCGCAAGCGCTGAAAAACCAGCTCGCGATCGGTGGACGTTTGGTGATCCCGGTCGGCGGCGCGGATAGACAGCAGCTTTTGTGCATCACCCGCGTGTCGGAGACCTCTTTTGAAGAGGATGACCTCGGCGAGGTGATGTTTGTGCCGTTGGTTGGCATGCAGGGCTGGGGCGAGGGGGCTTCAACCAAACCTTTATCCCTGCCGGAGCGGATCGCGGCGGCGGCGGAAGATTTGCCGGATTTCGACGAGGACGGTTTCGGCGCGCTGTTTGACCGGTTTGGCGACTGCCGGGTGGTGCTTTTGGGCGAGGCCAGCCATGGCACGTCGGAATTTTACCAAGCGCGCGCGGCGATCACCAAGCGGCTGATCGAGCGGCATGGCTTCACGATCGTTGCGGTGGAAGCGGATTGGCCGGATGCGGCGGCGGTGAACCGCGCTTTGCACGGACAACAGCCGCGCGAGGGCGAAGAGATGCCGTTTCGCCGCTTTCCCGAGTGGATGTGGCGCAACACGGATGTGGCGGCATTCTTGCGCTGGTTGCGCGGGCATAATGAGACCGTGGAGGAGGAAAGCCGGTCGGTCGGTTTCTATGGTCTCGACATCTACAATATGGGCGATGCGATCGCGTCCGTGCTGGCTTATCTCGACCA
>Ga0210040_10007946_pt1 | contig 12700 bp, 14 predicted proteins | sample CryGeyCG12114_NA_FD_185462 | JGI IMG/M metagenome (GOLD analysis project Ga0210040, IMG submission 185462) | Groundwater microbial communities from aquifer - Crystal Geyser CG19_WC_8/21/14_NA (SPAdes) (version 2) | ecosystem: Environmental > Aquatic > Deep subsurface > Groundwater | place: USA... | reverse complement strand
CCGGCCGTCGCCCAGACGGTCCCTCCGCCAGCCGCGGAGGACGACAACGTCATCACCGTTACCGGCGACCGCGACGTCAAGGAAACGGTGGAGGAGTTCGTCGCCGCCCTGGCGCCCGGCCGCACCGCCCGGCCCCTGCACCGTTTCGAGCGTGAGGTCTGCCCCCTGGTGCTCGGCCTTCCGCAGCATCAGGCCGACGCCATCGCCACGCGCATCCGCCGCCTTGCCGGCGCGGTCGACATGCGGGTCGGTGACAAGTCGTGCGGCCGCAACCTGTTCGTGCTGGTCACGGCCGACAAGCAGAAGCTGCTCGCCGAGATGCGTCGCAAGGCGAACGAAGCCTTTGGCTCGCTGTCGAGCGACAAGATCCGCGCCCTCTCCCGCCAGCCCGGTGCGGCAGTGGTCTGGCACAGCGAGGGCCCGCCGATCGGCCGGAGCGGCATGGAAGCCTTCTTCGACGAGGGCAAAGGCTTCTACGTCAACCGCACGACCGAGGCCGCGACCCGGCTGAACAGCGGCGGCTCGCGCCAGTTCGCCAGCGCCACGGTGGTGGTGGAGCGCCGCGCGCTGGATGGTCTGACCGTTACCCAGCTGGCCGACTATGTCGCGCTGCGGGCATTTACCGCCGCCGACCCTGCACGGCTTGGCAGCTCTCCCGTGCCCACCATCCTGCGGGTGCTCGACGCCCCGGACGATGCGGAGGTGCCTGCCTCGCTGACCGAATGGGACCTCGCCTTCCTGGACGGCTTCTACAGCATGAAGCGGGGCGCCAACGTCGCGTCCCAGCGCTCCTCCATCGCCCAAGCGGTGGAGAAGAAGGTCACCGGGCAGCGCTGATCATCGACCGGCGCGCGGCCCGCCGCCGCCCGGAACCCGTCAGCGCTTCGGAAGCGCCCGGACCGCGGCCAGGGTCTGCGTCACATGCTCCTTCCAGCTGAGGTCGGAATGGACAAAGGCGACACGGCCGTCCCGGCCGATGACATAGCTGGTGCGGTTGCTCATCGGCACCACTGGCAGCTTGACGTCATAGGCCTTGATCACGGCCGACGGGGCGGTCGCCACCGGGAACTTGCCCCGGCACGCCTCGACGCTGAACTTCTTCAGGGTTTCGAGCCCGTCGGCGCTCAACCCGACCACCCGTGCCCCGGCCTTGCGGAATTCGGGCATGGCATCGCTGAAGGCCTTGGCCTCGAGGGTGCAGCCCTGAGTGAAGGCCTTGGGATAGAAGTAGAGCACCACCGGTCCGCTTCGCAGCTGCTCCTTGAGGTGCAGGCGGAACGCTTTGCCGTTGAGCGCCCCCATGGTCGTGAAGTCGGGAGCGGGCGCACCGACCGGCAGCGCAGCCGTCGCCGGAGCGCTGAGGGTCAGGACGAGAAGAGCGGCGAAGAGGCGGCGCATGGGCAGATCCTTGAATGACGGGGCAAAGGATTACAGCGGCTTAGCGGCGCCGTCCATGCCGCTGCCATCCGGGAAAAGGACCTTGTCGGGATAGCGCGGAAGGAGCGAGCGGAAGAAGGCCCAAGCCGGTTCCAGGTCCTTTTCGGGATCGCCAGTCGGCCAGATAGGCGGACCGAAGATCGCGACCTTGCCGCGGTAGTCGGGCCCGCCCGGGACGATCGGGACGCCCGCGGCCAGTGCGATCCGGTAGAAGCCCATGCGCCATTCGCGGGTCGCCTCGCGGGTGCCCTCGGGAGCGATCACCAGCCGCATCTCGTCGAGCGCGCTGTATTCGGCGGAGATCTGCGCGACCAGGTCGTTCTTCATCCCCCGCTCGACCGGGATGCCGCCAAGTCCACGCATGAAGCGGGCCATTGGGCCGAAGCGGAACAGGCTGGCCTTGCCGATGTAGCGCGCCTCGATTCCCATCTTCTCCATCGCCCCGACGAACACCAGGAAGTCCCAATTGCTGGTGTGGGGTCCGCCCATGATCACGGCCTTGCGCGGCAGGGGAAGGTCGCCCGCGACGCCCCACCCACCGCGCTCGAACCAGCGCACGAAGCCGCGCTTCACTAGCTGGGCGGGAAGGGACATGGGCGGGCGGAAGGAGGCCATCAGCGCGTCCTTACACCGTTCAAAGGCGGTAGGGGCAAGCGGAACCGGCCTGCGGCCTGTCTGGTTGGCACGCCAGGACGCCGCGTTGAGGAGATGAAGCCATGGCCAAGCATGTAGATGTCGACGACACCAATCCGGATGCCGTGCACCAGGAAGTGGACGTCTCGCCCGAGCTCGAGACGATCACCGGCAAGGGCCCGATGGCGCGCGGCGAGATCACGTCAAAGCTCTGGGACTATATCCGCAAGCACGACCTGCAGTCGAAGGACGACGGCCGCAACATCGAGCCGGACGACACGCTGGCCGCGGTCGTGGGCAAGAAGACCCTGACCATGTTCGAGATGACAGCCGCGGTGAACAAGCACATCCGCGCGCCGGAGAAGGCGGGCGATCGCTAGAACGGGAGCAGGGGCGATGGGAGGCGTCGCTGCCGTCTCATCGCCCCCTCAATCCTAGTTGGCGCTGTTGCCCGAGACGGTGTCGTCGGCGCTGTTGCCGTCCGCATCAGGGCCGTTGCGGGCCGCGTCGGCCTGTTCCTCGCCCTCCTCGCGCAGCTGGCTGGCCTGATTCTCCAGGCTGTCCTCGCGGGCGTCGGTGGCGTTGTCGGCCGCTTCCTCGAGGTTGTCGGCCTGGTTCTCGGCGGACTGCTCGATATTATCGGCTTGCTGCTCCTGCGGCGAGTTGTTGCAGGCGGCGAGTGCGGCGATCCCGGTGGCGACCAGCGCCAGCTTCAGTCGGTTCATGGATGTTCCCCGTTCGATGTTTGTCAGGTGATGACCGCGCCGGCTCGTTCTGAAAGCGGGTCGCTGCACCGGGACGAGCCTTCGCCCCTAACCCGCTTCATCGCACGATAAGTGTTTTCGTTCCCGGAACGATTGCCCGGTCCTCAGCAGGACAGCATGGCCAGTGTGCGCCGGTCCCGCTCGCCATGGTAGAAGCCGTCCAGCGCCTCGCCGAACAGGGGGCCGCCGCCGGCTCTCTCGAACAGGGTCAGGCAGCTCTGCAGCTTGATTCCGTCAACGACCCCCAGCACCTCGGCAGCCGTGTGCGTTCCGGCGTGACCGACCAGGGCCGACACGCATTCCAGCAGGCGGTCGCCGAGCAGTTCGTGAGCGAGATAGGCGCGCGCTTCGGCAAGGTTCTCGATCCCGTAGCGGTCCGCCATCAGGCTGTGGCCGAGGCCGCGCAGCTGCGGCAGGACGAACCACATCCAGTGGGTCTTCTTCTCGCCCCGAAGCAGTTCGGCCAGGGCCAACTCGTACACGCCGGACTGCGCAGCGACGAACCTCGCAAGTCTCAGCCGATCAGCGAGGGCAAGATCCACACGGCCGACATCGCCAGCACGATCAAGAGGAGCGATATTGCCAAGATCCAACGCATCACCCCTTCCTGGCGTGCTCCGGTCACCTGCTCGGGGCTGTAGTGACGCTCGTCCGCATTCATGTCGGCTCTCCTTCGTTGGAAGGACGAAGACCTGACTGATATACCTCGAACGCCCATGCCCAGCGACAGGGCCCGATTACGGTAGAAAGGGCACCTCGCGGCGGCGCCAGCGTTGCATTGGCGAATCGCCATCTCATCACGCCGAAGGATTTCCATCATGCCAACCCTGTTCGTCACCGGTGCCAACCGCGGCCTGGGCCTCGAGTTCGTCCGCCAGTACCGCGCCGCCGGCTGGGACGTGATCGCGACCGCGCGCACGCCCTCCCCCGAGCTCGACGCGCTCGGTGCCGAGGTCCGGACGCTGGACATGGCCGACGCGGCGGCGGTGAGCGGCGTTTGCGCCGGTCGGCCGCTCGATCTCGTGATCGCCAATGCCGGCACTTACGGGCCCCACGAGGCGAGCGACGCGCAGGGTGCGGACGAGTGGCTGCAAACCTTCGCGGTCAACACCGTCGCGCCCTACCTGCTGGCGCAGGCGCTGCTGCCCGAAGTGAAGGCGGCCGGCGGCAAGCTGATCGCCGTTTCCACCCGCATGGCCTCGCTGGCCGACAACACGAGCGGCGGCTTCCTTGCCTATCGGTCGAGCAAGACGGCCTTGAACATGGCCTGGAGGACGCTTGCGCTGGCCAACAAGGACCTCGTCTGCGCGGTGCTCCACCCCGGCTGGGTGCAGACCCGGATGGGCGGCCAGAACGCGCCGGTGACGCCGGAGCAGAGCATCGCCGGCATGAAGCAGGCGATCGAGGGCCTGGGCCCCAGGGATTCGGGCGAGTTCTTCGACTTCGAGGGGCAGCGCCTTCCCTGGTGACCTTGCCAAGGCGGCGACTCCCCGCTAGGGGGCCACGCTTTCCAGATCGTTGGAAAAACCACCGGGCCGGCCAGTGAAGGGCTGCCGTGTCAGGTGCGGACCGTCGCCCGTTCGCGGGCTACACAGGAGACGAAAATGCCCAAGCTCAAGACCAAGAGCGGCGTCAAGAAGCGCTTCAAGCTCACCGCCACTGGCAAGGTGAAGCATGGAGTCGCCGGCAAGCGCCACCGGCTGATCAGCCACAATGCCAAGTACATCCGCCAGAACCGCGGCACCGAAGTTCTCGCCGTCGCCGATACGGCGCGCGTGAAGCTCTGGGCCCCCTACGGTCTCAAGTAAGGAGTTCTGACAGATGGCACGCATCAAGAGGGGTGTAACCACCCGCGCCAAGCACAAGCGCATCCTTGAGCAGGCGAAGGGCTATTACGGCCGCCGCAAGAACACCATCCGCATCGCCCGTCAGGCGGTCGAGAAGGCAGGGCAATACGCCTACCGCGACCGCAAGGTGAAGAAGCGGAGCTTCCGCGCCCTGTGGATCCAGCGCATCAACGCCGCCGTTCGCGCCGAGAACCTGACCTATGGTCAGTTCATGCACGCGCTGAAGCTGACCGGCATCGACCTCGACCGCAAGGTCTTGGCCGACATGGCGATGCACGAAGGCGCCGCTTTCTCGGCGCTGATCGCGCAGGCCAAGAGCGCGCTGCCGAACGACGGCGACCGCTCGGTCCAGGCCGCCGCCTAAGCCGGCCTCCGGGCAAGAGATATTGGGCGCTCCGGGAGACCGGGGCGCCCTTTTTCTTGGCTTCTGCAGGTGCGCCGGGGGCGGGTCAGCCCCCTGCTTTCACCTTCTGCCGATAGCGGTGAAGCAGCGGCTCGGTATAGCCATTGGGCTGTTCGAGCCCTTCGAACACCAGCGCCCGCGCCGCCTGGAAGGCGATGCTGCCGTCCGGGTCCGGGGCCATCGGCCGGTAGAGCGGATCGCCCGCATTCTGCGCATCGACCTTGGCGGCCATCCGCAGCAGCGCTTCGTCGACCTGCTCGCGGGTGCAGATGCCGTGCAGCAGCCAGTTCGCCAGATGCTGCGAACTGATGCGCAGCGTCGCACGGTCCTCCATCAGCCCGACGTCGTGAATGTCCGGCACCTTGGAGCAGCCGACCCCCTGGTCGATCCAGCGGACGACATAGCCGAGGATTCCCTGGGCATTGTTGTCGAGCTCGGCCTGGACTTCCTCTTCCGACCAGTTGGTGCCCTCCGCCAGCGGGATGGTGAGCAGCCCGTCGAGCCCGGGCGTCGGCTGGTGGCGCAGCTCGTCCTGACGGGCGAAGACGTCGACCTGGTGATAGTGGAGCGCGTGCAGGGTGGCGGCCGTGGGGCTCGGCACCCAGGCGGTGTTCGCACCCGAGCGAGGGTGCCCGACCTTCTGCTCCATCATGTCGGCCATGCGATCGGGCGCGGCCCACATGCCCTTGCCGATCTGCGCCCGGCCGCCGAGCCCGCAGGCGAGCCCGATCTGGACGTTGCGCGCCTCGTAGGCGGCGATCCAGGCGCTTTCCTTCATGCCTGCCTTGCGGACCATCGGCCCGGCCAGCATGGAGGTGTGCAGTTCATCGCCGGTCCGGTCGAGGAAGCCGGTGTTGATGAACATGATCCGGTCGCGAACGGCGTGGATGGTCGCGGCAAGGTTGGCGGAGGTGCGCCGTTCCTCGTCCATGACGCCGACCTTGATCGTGTGGCGATCGAGCCCGAGCAGGTCCTCGACCGCGTCGAACAGGTCGTTGGTGAAGGCCGCTTCCTCAGGCCCGTGCATCTTGGGTTTGACAATGTAGATCGAACCTGCCCGGCTGTTGCGGAAGCTGCCCAGGCCGCGCAGGTCGTAGAGCGCGATCAGGCTGGTCACGACGGCGTCGAGGATCCCCTCGGGCGCCTCCGAGCCGTCGGCCAGCCGCACAGCGGGGTTGGTCATCAGGTGCCCGACGTTGCGGACCAGCAGCAGGCTCCGGCCCGGCAGGGTGCGTCCGCTCCAGTCGCGATCCGCTTCCAGGCTACGGGTCAGGGTCTGCCCGCCCTTGCTGAAGCTGGCGCTGAGATCGCCGCGCATCAGGCCCAGCCAGTTGCGATAGGCGGCGACCTTGTCCTCCGCGTCCACCGCGGCAACCGAATCCTCGAGGTCGCAGATGGTGGTAAGTGCGCTTTCCAGCAGGACATCGGCGATGCCGAGCGGGTCGTCGCGGCCGATCGGGTGGGCCGGATCGATCATCACTTTGATGTGGAGCCCGTTGTGCTGGAACAGGAGGCCACCCTTGCGGCGGGCGAGCAGCTGCGGATGGTCGCCGCCGCCGAGCGTCGCTTCCCAGCCCGGCAGTGTTTGATCGAGGAAGCGGCGGGCGAAGGCCACGACCTCGCCGCCGCGCGCCTTGTCGTAGGGACCGCCCGGCGGCAGGCTGCCGAGCGCATCCGTCCCGTACAGCGCATCGTAGAGGCTGCCCCAGCGCGCATTGGCGGCATTGAGGAGGAAGCGCGCGTTGAGGATGGGCACGACCAATTGCGGGCCGGCCATGGTTGCGATCTCGTCGTCGAGCTTGCGGGTGCCGATGGTGAAGGGTGCGGGCTCGGGCACGAGATAGTCGATCGAGCGCAGGAAGGACTGATAGCCGGCAGGGTCGATCGGCTTGCCCCGACGCTCGCCATGCCAGCGATCGATCTCGGCCTGAAGCCGGTCGCGCCTGGCAAGCAGCGCCGCATTGGCAGGGGCGAAGCGCGTGAAGATCCGGTCGACACCTTGCCAGAATTCGTCGGCCGCAAGGTCGAGGCCCGGCAGGACCTCCTCGTCGATGAAGCGGGCGAGGATGGGATCGGCGACGATTCCGGCGGCGGTGGTGGGTGCATCCATGAACGCGTGCTTTCTATTTCGGTAAAGCGAAGAAACGGCCCGGACACAGGCCCGAGCCGTTTCCCCTCGAACTTCGTGCCTGACGCTCAGGCCGCGAACTGGTTCATCGTGTTGTGTGCGCCGCCCGCTTTGAGGGCGGCTTCACCGGCGAAATATTCCTTGTGGTCATCGCCGATGTCGGATCCCGACATGTTCTGGTGCTTGACGCAGGCGATGCCCTGCCGAATCTCCTCGCGTTGCACGTTCTTGACGTAGCCCAGCATGCCGGCCTCGCCGAAATATTCGCGGGCGAGATTGTCGGTCGACAGCGCGGCCGTGTGATAGGTCGGCAGCGTGATCAGGTGATGGAAGATGCCGGCCCGCGCCGCGGCGTCGCGCTGGAAGGTGCGGATGCGCTCGTCGGCCTCGGTTCCCAGCTCCGACCCGTCATAGTCGGCGCTCATCAGCCTGGCCCGCTCGTAGGACGACAGGTCGCGCCCTTCCTGCTGCCAAGCGTCGTACACCTGCTGGCGGAAATTCAGCGTCCAGTTGAAGGACGGCGAATTGTTGTAGGCCAGCTTGGCGTTGGGCACGACCTCGCGGATGCGGTCGACCATGCCGGCGATCTGCGCGATGTGCGGCTTCTCGGTCTCGATCCACAGCAGGTCCGCACCGTTCTGGAGCGAGGTGATGCAGTCGAGGACGCAGCGGTCCTCGCCCGTGCCAGCGCGGAACTGGTAGAGGTTGGAAGGCAGCCGCCTGGGCCGCAGCAGCTTGCCGCCGCGGTTGATGATCACGTCGCCGTTCGCCTGGGCGACGTCGTCGATCTCCTCGCAATCGAGGAAGGCGTTATACTGGTCGCCAAGGTCGCCCGGCTCGCGACTGAAGGCGATCTGCTTGGTGAGACCGGCGCCAAGGGAGTCGGTCCGGGCGACGATGATGCCGTCGTCCACCCCCAGTTCGAGGAAGGCGTAACGGACCGCCCGGATCTTGGCGATGAAATCCTCGTGCGGCACGGTGACCTTGCCGTCCTGGTGGCCGCACTGCTTCTCGTCGGACACCTGGTTCTCGATCTGGATGGCGCAGGCGCCCGCCTCGATCATCTTCTTGGCAAGGAGGTAGGTCGCCTCGGCATTGCCGAACCCTGCATCGATGTCGGCGATGATCGGGACGACGTGCGTTTCGTGGTTCTCGACCGCGTTCAGCAGCCTCTTCTCCTCGACCTCGTTGCCGGCCTCGCGGGCCTGGTCGAGATCGCGGAACAGCAGGCTGAGCTCGCGCGCGTCGGCCTGGCGAAGGAAGGTGTAGATCTCCTCGATCAGCGCCGGCACCGACGTCTTCTCGTGCATCGACTGGTCGGGCAGCGGCCCGAACTCGGAGCGCAGGGCGGCGATCATCCAGCCGGACAGGTAAAGGTAGCGGCTCTTGGTGGTGCCGAAATGCTTCTTCACCGCGATCATCTTCTGCTGCGCGATGAAGCCGTGCCAGCAGCCCAGCGACTGGGTGTAGTTGGCCGGGTCGCTATCGTAGGCGGCCATGTCCTGACGCATGATCCCCGCGGTGTAGCGGGCGATGTCGAGCCCGCACTGGAAGCGGTTCTGGAGTCGCATCCGGGCCACGGCCTCCGCGTCAATCCCGGCCCAGGGCGCTCCTTGTCCACTGATCAGCTGGGCGGCGTTGGCAATTTGTGACTGGTACGACAAGGTTGGTCTTCCTTTAATGGTTCGTGGTTCGAATTCGGCGTGATCAGGGACGGACGGCGGCCGGTTCCATTGCGATCGTGTAGCGCTCGGTGGCGCGGCAATTGTCGCGGAAGGTCAGCCGCTGCCATTCCATCCGTGCCTTCACTTCGTCACCGAACGGGCCGCTGACCCGCTCCGTGCCCGGCTCAATCTGCGTGAAGGCGCAGTCCTGATATTCGCCGCCAATGACCCAGAATCGCTGTCCCATTCGTCGTCTCCGAAACTGTGTGAGGAGAGTGGAACACGCAGGTGCAGCAAAGGCACCGCAGAGAAAGGAACATTCGTCAATTCACGACTTGTGATTCTGTAGCTTTGTTGACAGGATCAAGGAATGGCGACCGGTTCCAAGCTCTTCCTCGGTGCACGGATCAAGCGGTTGCGGCGCGACCGCGGGCTGCAGCAGACGGCCATGGCCGCGCAGCTTGGGATCTCGCCAAGCTACCTCAACCACCTGGAGCGCAACCAGCGGCCGGTGACGGCGGGCATCCTGCTCCGCCTGGCCGATACGTTCGAGATCGACATTCGCCGGTTCGCCAGCGAAGGCGGCCTGGAAGGCTCGGCCGACCAGCTGGCGGAGGTCTTCGCCGACCCGATGTTCGGCGACCTTGGTATCAGTCGCCAGGAGATCGTCGAGCTGAGCGACAACAATCCGGGCATCGCCGAGGGCGTGACCCGGCTCTACACCGCGCTTCGCGAACGCCATCAGGCACCGGCCGGGCATGAGCAGGACGGCGACGAACGGGCGCTGATCACGCCCGAAACCTGGGTGCGCGACTTCATCCAGTCGTGCCGCAACCATTTTCCCGAGCTGGAGGAAGGCGCCGAAACGCTGGGCGGCGCGCTCGGCGACCCGCTGTCGGTCGCCGAGCCGCTCCGCCGACGCCTCAAGGAAGCTTATGGGGTGAGCGTGCAGGTGGTCGGCCCCGAAGTGCTGCAGGGCTCCAGCCAGGTCTTCGATCCCGAGCGCCGGCTGCTCCAGATTTCGTCGCTGCTGCGGCCGGAGAACAAGACGTTCGGCATCGCCTATCAGCTGAGCCTGCTGGAGTTCCACCCGATTATCGCCCGGCTGCTCGACGCGGCGCGGCCGCCCGACCCCGGCAGCCGGCACCTCCTGCACATGAGCTTCGCCAATTATGCTGCAGGTGCGATCATGATGCCCTACGGCACCTTCCTGGCGGCCGCCGAGCGTTACCGCTGGTCGATCGACCGGCTGTGCGCGGAGTTCGGTGCCAATGTCGAGCAGGTCGCCCACCGGTTCACCACCCTGGGCCGGCAGGGGGCGCGCGGCATCCCCTTCTTCATGCTGCGGATCGACCCGGCCGGAAACGTGTCCAAGCGCTACGCCGGAGAGCGTTTCCCCTTTTCGCGCTTCGGCGGCACCTGCCCGCGCTGGAACCTCCACACCGCCTTCCAGGCCGCCGGGCAAGTCACGACCCAGCTGATCGAGACACCCGACGGGCATCGCTACTTCACGGTGGCCCGGACGATCGAGCGGCCGATCAAGACGGAGATGTCGGGCGGGCTGCTGGCGATCGGGCTCGGCTGCGACATCGCCCATGCGCACCGGCTGCATTGTGCCGCGGGCATCGACCTCGAGCGGGCACCCGTGACCCCGGTCGGGCCGGCCTGCTCCATCTGTCCGCGGCTCGACTGCGCCTATCGCGCGACCCCGCCGGCCGGCCGGCAACTGGCGGTACACGAACATCGCAAGACCATCTCCCCTTATCCGTTCGTCGCCTGACCGGCGGGGGTGACGCAAAAGCGGGCAGCCGCTACACGCGCGGCCCATGCACGACCTTGACGCGACCTTGGGGCGGATCGCCGCCGCGCCCGACCTTGCCGCCCTTGATGCCGAGCGGGTTTCCGCCCTCGGCAAGAGCGGATGGGTGACGGCCCTGCTGAAGACGCTCGGCGGGATGAGCCCGGAAGAGCGTCAGCAGCGCGGGCCCGAGATCCAGGGGCAACGGACGCAGGTCGCGGAGGCGATCGAGGCGCGCAAGGCGGCGCTGGAGCAGGCCGATCTGGAGCGCAAGCTCGCAACCGAGCGGCTCGACCTTTCGCTGCCTTCGCCGGAGCGGCCGGTCGGCTCCATCCACCCGGTCAGCCAGGTCATGGACGAACTGGCGGAAATCTTCGCCGACCTCGGCTTCGCGGTGGCCGAGGGACCCGAGATCGAGAGCGACTGGTATAATTTTACTGCGCTCAACATGCCCGAAACGCACCCGGCGCGGGCGATGCACGACACCTTCTACCTCGAGCAGGGCGACAGCGCCGAGGTGCGCGTGCTTCGTACCCACACCTCGCCGGTGCAGATCCGGGCCATGCAGGCGCACGGAGCGCCGCTGCGGATCATCGCGCCGGGCCGGGTCTACCGCTCCGACAGCGACGCGACCCACACCCCCATGTTCCACCAGGTCGAGGGCCTGGTGATCGATCGCAACGTCACCATGGGCCACCTCAAGTGGACGCTGGAGACCTTTCTCAAGGCCTTCTTCGAGCGGGACGACATCGCCATCCGCCTGCGCCCGTCCTACTTTCCCTTCACCGAGCCGTCGGCGGAAGTGGATGTCGGCTGGTCGATGGAGAACGGTCGCCGGGTCGTCGGCGGGAGCGAAGGCTGGATGGAGGTGCTCGGCTCCGGCATGGTCCATCCCAAGGTCATCGCCGCGGCCGGGCTGGACCCGGACGAATGGCAGGGCTTCGCCTTCGGCACCGGCATCGACCGGCTGGCGATGCTGAAATACGGGCTCAACGACCTGCGCCTGTTCTTCGACGGCGACCTTCGCTGGCTCAAGCATTACGGGTTCGGCGCACTTGCCGTACCCACCCTGTCGGCGGGAGTGGGCGCATGAAGTTCACCTTGTCCTGGCTCAAGGATCACCTGGACACGTCGGCGTCGGTCGGGGAGATCGCCGACAAGCTCACCTCCCTGGGCCTGGAAGTCGAAGGGGTCGACAATCCCGCCGAGAAGCTGCGACCGTTCGTGGTCGCCGAAGTGCTTTCCGCCGAGCGTCACCCGCAGGCCGACAAGCTGCAGGTGCTGCAGGTCGAGACTGGCAACGGGCCGCTTCAGGTGGTCTGCGGAGCGCCGAACGCGCGCGCCGGCATGAAGGGCGTGTTCGGACCCCCCGGTGCCTACGTTCCGGGCGCCGACTTCACCCTCAAGGTTGCGGCGATCCGCGGCGTCGAGAGCAATGGCATGATGTGCTCCGAGCGCGAGCTGGAGCTTGGCGGCGGCCACGAGGGCATCATCGAACTGCCGGCCGATGCGCCGGTCGGGCAGAGCTTCGCCTCCTATGCCGGGCTGGAAGACCCGGTGTTCGACATCGCCGTCACGCCTAACCGGCCCGACTGCTTCGGCGTCAACGGCATCGCCCGCGACCTGGCGGCCGGCGGGCTTGGCACGATCAGGCAAGCGCCGCCTGCTCCGGTCGAAGCCCGGTTCGCCAACCCGGTCGCGATCCGCGTCGACGAGGCAAGCGGCTGCGAGGCCTTTGCGGGCCGCCTGATCCGCGGCGTCCGGAACGGGCCCAGCCCCGAATGGCTGCAGCGCCGGCTGTTGGCGGTGGGCCTGCGTCCCATCTCCACCCTGGTCGACATCACCAACTTCTTCAGCCTCGACCAGGCGCGTCCCCTGCACGTGTATGACGCGGCCAAGCTGCAGGGCGGGATCACCGCCCGCCGCGGACGGGCGGGCGAGCGCTTCACCGCGCTGAACGACAGGGATTACGAAGTCACGCCAGACGACTGCGTGATCGCGGACGATACGGCAGTGCTTGGCCTCG
>Ga0210040_10007944_pt1 | contig 12701 bp, 15 predicted proteins | sample CryGeyCG12114_NA_FD_185462 | JGI IMG/M metagenome (GOLD analysis project Ga0210040, IMG submission 185462) | Groundwater microbial communities from aquifer - Crystal Geyser CG19_WC_8/21/14_NA (SPAdes) (version 2) | ecosystem: Environmental > Aquatic > Deep subsurface > Groundwater | place: USA... | reverse complement strand
GGGATGACGTCGAGCTTGAAGAGGAACTCCGGCACCCAGAAGGAGTGGATGACGTCGGCGGAGGCGACCTCGAAGCGGATCGTCCGGTCGGTCGGCAGGACCAGGACCGGGATCTCGGTGCTGCTGCCGATCGTGTTGACCGGCTCGCCGTCGGCGCCCGTGGTCTCCGGGTAGACGAACTGCCAGTTCCACTTGAAGGCGTTGACCGCGATCGTCTCGTCCGGGGTGTCGCTGCGCTCCTGGACCCTGTTCTGCGTCACCACGGTGAAGAAGAACAGGCCGGCGATGATCAGGAACGGCGCGATCGTGTACGCGATCTCCAGCGGCAGGTTGTAGGCCGTCTGCCGCGGCAGCTCGTCGCTGCGCTTCCGGTGGGCGACCACCGAGTACAGGATCAGCGCCCAGACCATGGCGCCGACGATGAGCGCCGCGATGACCGAGCCGGTCCACAGCTCGCGCATCGACTCGGCCTGGTCGGTGATGCCCTCGGGCCAGCCGAACCGCCAGAACTCGTTGTTGGGCATGTCGCACCCGCTGAGGGTCGACACCCCCAGGAGACCGAGCGCGGCCAGCCGCGCGAGCCTGCTGCCTCGAGCCACTGCTCGTTGCCTCCTCGTCCTCCGTCCGGTGCACCCGGACGGTCCCTCCAGCGGGGCCGCCGACCGGTGTCGGCAGGCGGCGTCCACGCCGATCTCAGTGTGAGCCGAGACTAGCCGACCCCGCTCGGCGGTCGACCACCGGAGACACCTGCCCGGCGGGTCGCGGCGACTGTGGCCGACGACGCCCCCGCGACGGCGGGGACTGATCGACCGGGCCGGTTAGAGTCGTGGCGTGTGGTACCGGCTGCTCACCCCCAAGTGGGTGCTCCTGCACCTGCTGGTGGCCGCGCTCTTCGTCGCCACCTTCTTCCTCGGCTACTGGCAGCTCAGCAAGGCCGAGGCCGGCGGCGGCGCGGTGAACTGGAGCTACGCGCTGCAGTGGCCGCTCTACGGCGCGATGGGCCTGTGGTTCTACATCCGCATGGCGCGCGACGAGCTGCGCCGGAGCCCGGACGAGGACCAGCCGGGCAACGCCGTCGTCCTCTACCAGCGGCCGCGCGTGGACACGACCGGCGACCCGGAACTGGCCGCCTACAACGCCTACCTCGCCGAGCTCAACGAGAAGGCTCTCGGGCAGCGGGCCGGTCATGGCCGCTGAGCGCACGGTCTCGTCGCGGTACTCCGACGAGGCCATCGGTCAGGCGCTGCTCCGCTACCGGGTGATGGCGACCGTCGTCGGCGTCCTGCTCATCGCACTGATCTTCGTCGCCGTGCCGCTGAACCACCTGGCCGACATCCCGGGGCCGTCCACCGTCCTGGGCACCGCGCACGGCTGGCTCTACGGCTTGTTCTTCCTGTCCGCGGTGGACCTGGCCCTGCGGGCGAAGTGGAGCCTCACGGGCTTCCTGCTCACGGTGGTCGCCGGCACGGTGCCGGTGCTGTCCTTCTTCGCCGAGCGCCGCGCCACTGCCAAGATGCGCGCCGGCGAGCGGGTCTGACCTCCGCGGGCGCTGCCCATCCCCTGCTATCCCCGGAGACCTGCGCCTGATGTGTGGCCTGCTCGCCTACTTCTCCACCGATGCCGACCGCGTCGACGACGGCACCGTGTCGGCGGTGCGCTCGGCCCAGCACTGCCTGCGCCACCGCGGCCCCGACGAGACCGAGCAGTGGTCGGACGACCGCGCGGTGTTCGGCTTCAACCGGCTGTCGTTCATCGACATCGAGCACAGCCACCAGCCGATGCCCTACGCCGACGGCCGCTACCGGATCGTCTTCAACGGCGAGATCTACAACTACGTGGAGCTGCGGGACGAGCTGAAGGCTGCGGGGGCGTCGTTCGCCACCGAGGGCGACACCGAGGCGATCGTCGCCGGCTACCACCTGTGGGGCGAGGACGTCGTCCACCGGCTGCGCGGCATGTTCGCCTTCCTCATCTGGGACACCCAGGAGAAGACGGTCTTCGGCGCCCGCGACCCCTTCGGCATCAAGCCGCTGTTCGTCGCCCGCCTCGCCGACGGCGCGGTCGCCTTCTCCTCGGAGAAGAAGGCGCTGCTGGAGATGCTCGGGGGCAGCGCGGCCGCCGGCGGGGTGGACGCCGCCTCCCTGCAGCACTACCTGACCCTGCAGTACGTCCCCGAGCCGGCGACCCTGCACCGCGGCATCCGGCGCATCGAGAGCGGCACGTCCTTCACCGTCGCCGGCGGCGAGCTGACGACGACGCGCTACTTCCACCCCACCTTCCCGATCCGCCCCGTGGCGAAGGACGGGCAGCAGGCGCTCTACGACCGGATCGCCGAGGTGCTCGACGACTCGGTGCGCGTCCACATGCGCGCCGACGTGACGGTGGGGTCGTTCCTGTCCGGGGGCATCGACTCCACCGCCATCGCCGCGCTCGCCAAGCGCTACAACCCGAAGCTGCTCACCTTCACCACCGGGTTCGAGCGCCAGGGCTTCTCCGAGATCGACGTGGCCGCCGAGTCGGCCGCGGCGATCGGCGTCGAGCACATCACCAAGGTGGTGACGCCGCAGGAGTTCGCCGACGCCATCCCGCTGGTGGTCTGGTACCTCGACGACCCGATGGCCGACCCGGCGCTCGTGCCGCTGTACTTCATCGCGCGCGAGGCCCGCAAGCACGTGAAGGTCGTGCTGTCCGGCGAGGGCGCGGACGAGCTGTTCGGCGGCTACAACATCTACCGCGAGCCGCTGTCGCTGGCCGCGTTCGAGAAGCTTCCCTCGGGCATGCGGCGGGCGCTCGGGGCGCTGTCGGCGAAGCTCCCCGACGGGATGCGTGGCAAGGACCTGCTGCGCCGGGGCTCGATCCCGCTGGAGCAGCGCTACTACGGCAACGCCCGGCTCTTCCGGGACGACGAGCTGGGCTTCCTGCACAGCCGGGACGCCGATCTGTCGCACGTCACCGTGACCCGCGAGCTGTACGAGCGCACCCGCGCCGCCGGCTACGACGACGTCACCGCCATGCAGTACGTGGACCTGTTCACCTGGCTGCGGGGCGACATCCTGGTCAAGGCGGACAAGATGACGATGGCCAACTCGCTGGAGCTGCGGGTGCCGTTCCTCGACCCCGAGGTGTTCAAGGTCGCCGGAACCCTGCCGGTCGACCAGCGGGTGACCAAGGAGACGACGAAGTACGCGCTGCGGCGCGCGCTGGAGCAGATCGTGCCGGCGCACGTGCTCAACCGCCGGAAGCTCGGCTTCCCCGTCCCGACCCGGCACTGGCTGGCCGAGGACCTGCACGACTGGGCGCGGTCGGTCATCGAGGCGAGCTCCACCGACGAGTGGCTGGACAGGTCACAGGTGCTGGCGATGCTCGCCGCGCACCGGCAGAACCAGCGCAACGGCTCACCGGTCGACTACTCGCGCAAGCTGTGGACGCTGCTGGTCTTCATGATCTGGCACGGCATCTTCGTGGAGGAGCGGATCCGCCCGGAGATCCCGCAGACGGTCTACCCCGTCCGGTTGTAGTCACGTGCCGAGAACGACAGCGCCCGGTTCCCCTCGCGGGGAACCGGGCGCTGGTGCGTTCAGGCGCCGGTGATCAGCTGAACGAGTCGCCGCAGGCGCACGAGCTGCCGGCGTTCGGGTTGTCGATCGTGAAGCCCTGCTTCTCGATCGAGTCGACGAAGTCGATCGTGGCGCCACCGAGGTACGGCCCGCTCATCCGGTCGACGATGACCTCGACCCCACCGAACTCGTAGGTCTGGTCGCCGTCGAGGTACCGCTCGTCGAAGAACAGCTGGTACCGGAGGCCCGAGCAACCGCCGGGCTGGACGGCGATGCGCAGACGCAGGTCGTCGCGGCCCTCCTGGTCCAGCAGCGCCTTGACCTTGGCGGCCGCGGGGTCGCTGAGCAGCACGCCCGTGGATCCGGCCGTGCCACCGTCGAGAGTCGTGGTGTCCTGCACCGTCATATCCGTGTCCTCCTCCATCCGAGGTGTCCGCTGCGCACCATCTGCGGCGGACCAACGCCGCCGTGGCGGAGCTTCTTCCACTGTACGGCGCCGTTCCACGTTTCCGGAGCCCGCGGAGGGGTCCACGTAGACTCCTGAGCCGTGAAGCTCCGCCTGCCCGGCCGCCGGAACGCCGCCGAGACGACCGATGCCACCAGCCCTGCCGACTCCGGCGAGCTGAACTCGCACCTGGTCAAGGCCTCGGGCAAGGGACGGCCGACCCCCCGGCGCAACGAGGCCCAGGGCCGCCGGCCGGGCCCGCTCCCGCCGCCGCCCACCACGCGCCGGGAGGCCTACCGCCGGATGCGCGAGCAGCAGGCCGCCGGACGCACGGAGGCCCGCCGTGCCGCGGCCGGAGGGGACGACGCGTTCCTTCCCGCCCGTGACCGCGGTCCGGTCCGGAAGGCCGTGCGCGACCTCGTCGACAGCCGGCGGAACGTGGGCAGCTGGTTCCTGGCCATCGCCGGGATCGCCCTGATCGGCACGTTCGTGCCGAGCGCCGCGCTGCGCGGCTACGCCAGCTTCCTGCTGTTCGGCTTCTTCCTCCTGCTCATCGTCGACTCCGTCGTCCTGAACCGGAAGATCAAGCGGATGCTGGCCGACCGCTTCCCCGCCGGCACCGAGAAGGTCCGCGGCGCCGCCTGGTACGGCATCAGCCGCGCGACGATGATCCGCCGCTGGCGCTTCCCCAAGCCCGAGGTCCCGCTCAGCAGCCGCGGCTGAGCGCCGGCGTCCGTGCACGTCCGCCCGCACCCGATGTGAGTTCCGCCGGCAGACGTCGGCGCTGGTCGACGGCGCCGTGCTGCTCGACCTCTCCCCCGCCCTGCCCCCGGACGGCGTCTCCCTCGCCGGCGTGCACACGGTCCTGGTGACCCACGCGCACCCCGACCACTGCGCGCCCTTCGCCCTGCTGTGGCGGCACTGGGTCCACCCCGCGGCACCCCTCACGATCGCGGGCCCGGCCGGCGTCCTCGAGGAGTGCCGGGCCTGGCTGGCCCCGGACGCGCCCGTCGACCTGGTCGAGGTGGCACCGGGGCGCATGCTGCACTGCCGTGGGTACGAGGTCCGCGTGCTGCCCGCCGACCACGAGGTGCCGACCGTGCTGTTCGACGTCACCGGCCCCGACGGGGCGCGCCTGCTCTACGCCACCGACACCGGGCCGCTGCCCGAGGCCGCGGTGCAGGCGGCGGCCGGGGCGGGCTTCGACGTCGTCCTGCTGGAGGAGACCTTCGGCGACCGGCTCGACCACGGCACCGGCCACCTGGACCTCGGGACCTTCGGCGCCCAGCTCGACCGGCTGCGGGCGGTCGGCGCGGTCACCACCGGCACCGACGTCGTCGCCGTGCACCTGGGCCACCACAACCCGCCGGCGGCGATCCTGGCCGGCCGGCTGGCCGCGGCCGGCGCCCGGCTGCTGCCCGACGGCGCGGAGCTGCACGTCCCCGCCCACGCCCCGCACCCCTGACCGGGGCGGACGCGCGCCCGTCCCCCGACAGGCATAGCGTCGGCGTCCGTGGAATTCCGACGCCTCGGCCGCTCCGGCCTGACCATCTCCGAGATCGCCTACGGCAACTGGCTCACGCACGGCAGCCAGGTCGAGGAGGACGCCGCCCACGCCTGCGTGCGCGCCGCCCTCGACGAGGGCATCACCACCTTCGACACCGCCGACGTCTACGCCGGGACGAAGGCCGAGTCCGTCCTCGGCCGCGCGCTGGCCGGCCAGCGCCGCGAGGGGCTGGAGATCTTCACGAAGGTCTACTGGCCCACCGGCCCGGGCCGCAACGACCGCGGCCTCTCCCGCAAGCACATCATGGAGAGCTGCACCGCCTCGCTGGAGCGGCTGCAGACCGACTACGTCGACCTCTACCAGGCGCACCGCTACGACTCCTCGGTGCCGCTCGAGGAGACGATGACCGCCTTCGCCGACCTGGTGCGGCAGGGCAAGGTGCTCTACATCGGCGTCTCGGAGTGGAACGCCGAGGAGATCGCCGCCGGCGCTGAACTGGCCCAGGAGATGGGCATCCAGCTGATCAGCAACCAGCCGCAGTACTCGATGCTCTGGCGGGTCATCGAGGACGAGGTCGTGCCCACGTCCGAGCAGCACGGCCTGTCGCAGATCGTCTGGTCGCCGCTGGCCCAGGGCATCCTGACCGGCAAGTACCTGCCGGGTCAGCAGCCCCCGCCGGACTCCCGGGGCGGCCACGCCGAGGCCGGCGGTTCGATGAAGCGGTTCCTCCGCAACGAGGAGCTGCTCACCCGCGTCCAGGACCTGCAGCCGATCGCGGCCGACCTCGGCCTGTCGATGGCGCAGCTGGCCCTCGCCTGGGTCCTGCAGAACCCGAACGTCGCCGCGGCGATCATCGGCGCCAGCCGGCCCGAGCAGGTCCAGGACAACGTGAAGGCCGCCGGGGTGACCCTCGACGCCGACGTCCTCGCCCGCATCGACGAGGTCCTCGGCGACGTCGTCGAGCGCGACCCGTCGAAGGTCCAGCGCGGCGCCTGACGGAGGACCCCCTCGCCCCCCACCGCTCGCACGCTCGCGGCGGGGCCCTGCGAGGGGGCCGACGGGGGCGGACTCGTGCAGTCCGCCCCCGTCCCGATCAGCTCGCCGCGAGGCCCATCGGGCCGTAGACCTTCCGGTCGTCCTCGAACAGCGTGACGGTGGCGACGCCGCGGTCGAGCAGCTCCCGCCAGTTCTCCCCCAGCCACGACTCCGCATCCCCCTGGTTGTCCGTGGGCGGGATCTCGACCCCGATGGACGACGGTTCGACGGTCGCCCCGGAGGGATCCTCCAGGCGCCAGTGCCAGCTCATCCCCGCAGGCTAGTGCGGGCCCGTTGCCGTGACGTGATCATCACCCGGATTACCGGCGTCGTCGGCCGGGCATGGCAGTCCACCGACACGTCCCACCCGGAGGACCCATGACCGCATCCCATGCGCAGAACACCACCGGCGCCAGCCGCGTGGACCAGCAGCCGCCACCCGAGAACGCGTCGACCGGGCAGCTGATCGGACAGCTCACCGAGCAGATCAGCCGTCTGGTCCGCGACGAGGCCCGCCTCGCCCAGGCCGAGGTCACCCAGAAGGCCAAGCGGCTGGGCGTCGGCGCCGGGCTCTTCGGCGGAGCAGGCCTGTTCGCCTTCCTCGGCCTGGCCGTGCTCGTCGCCACCGCCGTCCTCGCCCTGGACCTGGTGCTGCCGGCCTGGCTGGCGGCGCTCATCGTCGCAATCGTCCTCTTCGCGATCGCCGGGGTGCTCGCCCTGGTCGGCAAGAAGGACGTCGAGAAGGGCTCCCCGCCGGTGCCGACCGAGGCCATCTCGAGCGTGAAGACCGACATCGCGACCGTGAAGGAGAGTGCGCGCCGGTGAGCACACCCAGTGGCGACCGCCCCGCGGGCGGGTCCGTCGACCCCGACGACATCAGGGCCGACATCGAGGCGACCCGCGAGCAGCTCGGCCGCACCGTCGACGAACTCAGCCAGCGGCTCGACGTGCCCGCCCGCGCCAAGGAAGGTGCGGCCAGGGCCAAGGACACCGCCGTCGAGACCTACCGCGAGAGCCCGCCGGCGGTCGTCGGCGCCGGCGCGGGGCTGGCGGCCCTGGTGGGGCTGGTCGTCTGGCGCCGGCGGCGCACGCGGCGGAGGGCCTCGACCGAGGAGCTGGTCATGGGCGTGCGCACGGGCCGCCGACGCGCGGCCCGGCGGGCGAGCAGGGAGCTGGCCGCACGGCAGGCCGCTGCCCGGAAGGCCACGAAGAAGGCCGAGAAGCAGGCCCGGAAGAAGGTCCGTCGCACCACGAGGAGAACGCGGTGAGCAAGCGCAACAAGGGCGAGGCCAAGAAGAACAAGGGCGCCAAGATCGCCTACCGGCCGATCGGCCTCGTCAGCGGCCTCGTCGCGGGTTCGCTGAGCGGGATCGTGTTCAAGCAGATCTGGAAGGTCGTGGCCAAGGAGGAGGAGGCCCCCTCGGCGCTGCAGAGCGAGTACCGCATGCGGGAGGTGGTCCTGGCCGCTGCGATCCAGGGGGCGATCTTCGCCGCGACGAAGGCTGCCGTCGACCGCGCCGGCGCCACCGGGTTCAAGCAGGTCACCGGCGCCTGGCCGGGCGACTGAGCGAGGACCGCGTCCCACTCGCGCCTCGCACGCCGGGGCCGAGAACGCGGACGGGGCCGGCGGCGGGCCGATTTCTGCAGCACACGAGCCAGGGGGAACGAGCATGACGGGCACCCGGCAGCGCGAGAGCGCCGTCGACCGCATCCGCGAGCGGGTCGAGGAGAAGGCCGCCCGCCGCGCAGCAGCGGCGAAGGCGGCTGCCGACGACGCGACCTCGGGCGGCTCCGCCGGGTTGCCCCCGGGCGCGCCGGCCCCCCACCAGCTCCCGGGAGTCGATGCCAGCTCCCCGCTGGGAATCCCGGCGCGGGGCTGGAAGCAGATCCTCAAGCGGGCCTGGGCGGAGCACAACGCCGACAACATGCCGATCATCGCGGGCGGGGTGGCCTTCTTCGCCTTCCTGGCGATCTTCCCGGCGCTCATCGCGCTCATCTCGATCTACGGCCTGGTGGCCTCCCGGGAGCAGGCGGCCAGCCAGGTCGCGGAGCTGACCAGCGGACTCCCGGAAGACGCCCGCCGGCTGATCACCGACCAGGTCACCACCATCACCGACGCCGGCGGTGCGCTGACGTGGGGGCTGGTCATCTCGACCCTCGCCGCGCTCTTCAGCGCCTCGGGCGGGGTGAACAACACCGTCAAGGCGGTGAACATCGCCTACGACGAGGTGGAGACCCGCAACTTCGTCAAGCTGCGGGCTCTCTCCCTCCTCCTGACGCTCGGCGCGATCGTCTTCCTCGTGCTCACCATCGGCCTGGTCGCCGTCCTGCCGGTGGTGCTCGACGCCCTCCCGCTGGGATCGCTGGGCACCGTGCTGGCCGAGATCGCCCGCTGGGTGGCGCTGCTGGCGGTCGTCGCCGGGTCGCTGGCGGTGCTCTACCGGGTCGCCCCCGACCGCGACGCGCCCCAGTTCCGCTGGGTCAGCCTCGGCTCGCTGGTCGTCACCGTCGTCTGGGCCGCGGTGAGCCTGGGGTTCACCTTCTACGTGAACAACTTCGGGTCCTACAACAAGACCTACGGGGCGATCGCCGGCGTGATCGTGCTGATGCTGTGGCTGTACCTGACCTGCTACCTGCTGCTCCTCGGAGCCGAGATCAACTCCGAGGCCGAGCACCAGACCGGCCACGACACCACCGACGGCCCGCCGATGCCCATGGGTGAACGCGACGCGGTGAAGGCCGACACGCTGCCCGCCAAGGCCGAGCCGGAGAAGGGCGACAGCGACCCGACGCGCAAGAACGCACCCTGAAGAAGGACCCCGTCCTTCTCACCACTCGCAGGCTCGCGGCGAGCCTCCGGACGGGGCCTAGCGCACGTGCGAGGGGACGAACGGCGGCTTGACCACCTCGACCGGCTGCGGGCGACCCCGGACGTCGACGGCGAGCTCGGCACCCTCGGTGACGCCGGCGGTGGAGTCGAGCAGCGCCAGGGCGATGCCGGCCTTCAGCGTCGGCGAGAAGGTGCCGCTGGTCGTCTCCCCCACCCGCTCACCCGCAGCGTCGAGGACCGCCATGCCGGCGCGCGGGATGCCCCGCCCGGTGGCCTTCAGGCCCCAGAGCAGCCGCTGCGGGCCGGCCTCGCGCTCGGTCAGGAGCGCCTCGCGACCCCAGAACGCCGGCTTCTTCCAGCCGACCGCCCAGCTGGACCGCGCCTGCACCGGCGTGATGTCGTGCGACAGCTCGTGGCCGTGCAGGGGATACCCCATCTCGGTGCGCAGCGTGTCGCGGGCGCCGAGGCCGCACGGCCGGATGCCGAGGTCCTGGCCCGCCACCAGCAACGCGTCCCACAGCTCACCCGCGCGGTCGGCGCCGACGAGCAGCTCGTAGCCGTGCTCGCCGGTGTAGCCGGTGCGGCAGACCGTCACCTCGGCGCCGCCCGCCCCGGACCCGGTCACGAAGGACATGTACGACAGCTCGCCGGGCAGGCCGAGCAACTCCAGCACCTGCAGCGACCGGGGCCCCTGCACCGCCAGGACGGCGACCTCGGCGTGCCGGTCCTCGACCTCGACGCCCGCCGGCGCCGCGGCGGCCAGCCGGCCCAGCACGTCGGCGGCGTTGGCCGCGTTGGGCACCAGCAGGACGTCGTCGGGACCGTGCAGGTAGACGATCAGGTCGTCGATCACCCCTCCGGCGCGCGGGTCGCCGTCGGGCAGGCAGCACAGGGTGTACTGCGCCTGGCCCGGACCGATGCGGCCGAGGTCGTTGGTGAGGCAGGAGTCGACGAACGCCGCCGCGCCTGGTCCGCGCACCGTGCCGGTACCGAGGTGCGAGACGTCGAACAGGCCGACGCCCTCCCGGACGGCGGTGTGCTCGGCGAGCACTCCCCCGCCGGCGTACTCGATGGGCATCGACCAGCCACCGAAGTCGGCGAGCTTGGCGCCGGCGGCGACGTGCCGGTCGTGCAGGGGCGAGGTCAGCGGGCTCACGGGGAGCCACGCTATCGGGAGCCCTACGATCGAGCCGTGCCGCCGACGATCACCGCCACCGACCAGCCGCTCGAGAAGCTCACCGCCGACGCCGTCGTCGTCGCCGTGGGCAAGGGCCCCGACGGCCCGCTGCCGACCCCCGGGGCCGAGGCCGTCGACCGGCTGCTCGGCGGCCGCCTGTTCGCCGCACTGGCCGACCTCGGTGCCCGGGGCGGCGAGGACGAGGTCACCCGCCTGGCGTCCTTCGGCCAGGGCCCCTTCCCGGTCGTCGCCGTGACCGGCCTCGGCGCCCCCGAGGCCGACGGCAGCTACTCCGCCGAGGCGGTGCGCCGGGCGGCCGGTGCCGCGAGTCGGGCGCTGACCGGCCGTCGGTCGCTGGTCAGCCTGCTGGCCGCCGTCGGGGGCGCACCCGACGCGGAGCGGCTGCACGCGGTCGGCGAGGGGTCGCTGCTGGGCGCTTACGAGTTCACCGCCTACAAGTCAGACCTGCCCGCGAACCGGCCGCTGCCGCCGCAGCAGGTCACCGTGGTCGTCCCCGGCACCGGCGAGGCCGAGACCGCGCTGCGCCGGGCCCGCGCCGTCGCCGACGCCGTGACCCTCGTTCGGGACCTGGTGAACACCCCGCCCAACGACCTCTACCCCGCCGAGCTGGCCGCCCGCGGCGCAGCGGCCGGCGAGAAGCTCGGGCTGAGCTCGGAGATCCTCGACGAGGACGCTCTGGCCGCCGGCGGCTACGGCGGCATCCTCGCCGTCGGCTCGGGGTCCTCGCGCAAGCCGCGGCTCCTGCGGCTGACCTACACCGGCAAGGGCGCCCGCAAGAAGATCGCGCTGGTCGGCAAGGGGATCACCTTCGACAGCGGCGGCATCTCGATCAAGCCCGCCGCGAAGATGGAGGACATGAAGAGCGACATGGCCGGTGCCGCGGCCGTGATCGCCACCGTCTGCCTGGTCGCCCAGCTGGGGCTGCCGGTCGAGGTCACCGCGACGGTGCCCATGGCCGAGAACCTGCCCAGCGGGACCGCCTACCGCCCGGCCGACGTCGTCACGTTCCGGAACGGCAAGAAGGCCGAGATCACCAACACCGACGCCGAGGGCCGCGTCGTGCTGGCCGACGCCATCGCGCGGGCCGCCGAGGACCGCCCCGACGCGCTGCTGGAGACCTCGACGCTCACCGGCGCCCAGATGGTGGCCCTCGGGGCGCGCACCTCCGGCGTCATGGGCAGCGACGAGCTGCGCGACGCCGTCATCGCCGCCGCCGGGCGCGCCGGTGAGGCGATGTGGCCGATGCCGCTGCCGCCCGAGCTGCGACGCGGGCTGAACTCCTCCGTGGCCGACTTCGTCAACGCCAACGCCGACCGCATGGGCGGCATGCTGGTCGGGGGGCACTTCCTCAAGGAGTTCGTGCCCGCGGACCTGCCGTGGGCGCACATCGACATCGCCGGCCCGAGCTTCAACACCTCCGGGCCCTGGGGCTACACGCCCAAGGGCGGCACCGGCGTCCCCGTGCGCACGCTCCTCGCGACGATCGAAGCCCTCATCGCCGACTGACCCTCTGCTTTTCCGCGGTAAAGCAGCCTGCTTTACCGCGGAAAAGCAGGGTCACAACCCCCTCTGGCGGGCGCTCCAGTCGCGCATGCGCTGCGGGTAGCCGGTGACCTGGGCGTCGTAGACGGGGATCGCCAGGTCGCGGGAGAGCTTGCGGGCGACGTCGGGGCCGTCGATGCGCCGCCGCGTCCACTCGCCGTCGGCCGCGACCAGCACGATGGTGGTCTCGGTGACCGCCGTCCTCGGTTCGACGTACCCCTCGACGCCGCGGCGGGAGGCGACGAACTGCTCCAGGTGCGCCAGGTCGCTGCGCTGCGAGCCCCGGTCCAGCGTTCCCCGGCGTGCGCCGTCCCCGGCGCGGCCCGGGCGTCGGCCCCCGCGGCCGCGCAGCCGGTCGAACAGCCCCATGGCGCGTCTCCCCTCGTCGGTCGGCGTGATCATCGGCACGCTCGGGAAGGCAACGGCGCTCCCGGCCGGGTCGTTCCCGGAGTGGCAGGATGGACCCGAGGCCCCGCCCGCTCGAGCGGGGCCAGCCACCGCACCTGAGGAGCAGCACACGTGAGCGCACCCACCTCCCCCGCCGACCTGGTCATCCTCGGCGGTGGCTCGGGTGGCTACGCCGCGGC
>Ga0210040_10007943_pt1 | contig 12701 bp, 3 predicted proteins | sample CryGeyCG12114_NA_FD_185462 | JGI IMG/M metagenome (GOLD analysis project Ga0210040, IMG submission 185462) | Groundwater microbial communities from aquifer - Crystal Geyser CG19_WC_8/21/14_NA (SPAdes) (version 2) | ecosystem: Environmental > Aquatic > Deep subsurface > Groundwater | place: USA... | reverse complement strand
ACATATCTGCTATTATTACTTCAGATTGCAGCTGCGATAATCGCCTCATCAGCCACATGGTGCCTGGGCTTCTTGGCGCTCGCTCAGGAAACAATTTCATTGGGTACAGTACCCGCATATCAGCCAGCTGTACCACTGCTACCCAATGATCACTTTTGGCCCCTTCAATGCGAGCGGAATACGAAGCTGCAGATGCCAGGCTAGTCACAGCTTTGAGTTTGGCTCCAATCACCTCTCAGAAGATGCGCCATTTACGATCTGGAAAAAAATGCGTGGCTTGAAGATCACCAAAGTATAAGACCGCCACCGTCCCTGTCATGGGCGCTGAACAGTCCGAAAACGATTTCCCAAGATGCTGCCGCGAGACCTCATCGCTTGCCTGCTCGTAGGGCTTGGTAGCAGCACGCTGACGCCAGATGCACAAAAGGCGTTCGCGCTCGAGCCGTATGCCATTGAGCTCCCTTTCGACTTAAGCGCGGGTAATTCGACAAACACAAACAGCGCGAGTCATCTGTTTAGAAGACAAGGTGAGCTAGATGCCTCTTCTACAGTATAGCAGCTGTCTGACATGATAACTAGCAACTACTGGACAGTGTTATACTTCCAGTGGAGAGCGTTTCAACTGCCTGAATCCGGCGATCGACAGCTGCGTCCGTCATCAATCGCCGCTGTGGAAGACTACTGCTGATATACATACAGTGCAATGGCGCGAACAAGCGTGGATGTTGCGACGGCACACAGAAAACGACCTGTATCACACCAGCAGGCGGAAACGCATTCTGCTGCTGGGACTCGGGCACAGTTTGTGGCAGCACGTGTTGTCAGTCGGGTTGGTCGTGTTGTTCGGCTACAACTGGTACATGTTGCAAGAACACATATGGCTCGTGCTGCGGAGAAGTCTGTTGCGAAGAATCGAAGGAATGCTGCGGCGGCACCTGTTGTAGCGCCGGCTATGTCTGTGGAGAAACAAGAGGATCCTGCGTCTTGAAAAGTACGCCTACACTTAAAGTCACGATAACGAGCACGACGGTTGTAACGTCGGCTGCGGCGAGGACGAACGCCGCTGCGGTGAAGAGGGCTGGTGAGAGACTTGGAGCATATGGAGTGTTGATGGCGGCGGCGGGCTTTTTATGAGGCATACACGATGTGCAAAGAAAGAGCAACAAATTTGTTCAAGTGCACTGTATCGAATGGCAAGAAGAAGCTCGAGCTTCTTCTTTGGCACCTCATGTTGGACAAGGACATCGGTTCGCATCGAATGCGAGGCCGTCTATCGATCGACACACCAATCAAATGTTATCTTCTTCGCTTACGACCCCGCCACCCTTCAGCCCTTTGCATTGCGGCAAGGAGCGCATGATCTCCGTCACCAACACACGAGCCGATCATCGATGGATATAGGGTACACTAGCAGCAGCAATTTCGCCCTCTACAATGCCATCGACTTCCTCACTATGCGACCGCTGCAGTTTGATCTTCTCACTCGCGTCTTTCAACGACGAGGAGGAAAATTACCATGTTGTCGAGGATTTTGTTCGGACGGACACACTACCTGAGCTACCGAACCTTCAAAAGGAGATCTATGCAGGTTGTTCGTTCTGCGCTGAGATGAAACGACGCATAACAATGCATGTATGGCCGTCCGACTCCCGCGATATCACCAAAAGCCCCGCAACACTACTCCACGAGTCATTTTGGGAATCAGACTAGAAGCCGGAGCAGGAAGGCATCGCTATGATGGAGGTGGGGATAAGTTCTGCGGACGCGTCCAATTCCACTCTCGTTTTCGAACTCTTCGCTTTTCCAGGCTCTTATGCAAGCACCCGAATGCGCATACGCCGAAGACCTCCATCGACGGATCGTTTCTCGGCGGAATGCATCGCGGCATTAGGGGAGATGATCGCAAAGTGTGTTGACATACATTGGCAACGCGACCCTGGGCAGGTAGAGTTTTGGCCAACACGTGTGATAGACGTCGGTCCTGCAGATGGAACTGTTGACCCAAGCTTGATGGTGACATCCGGCCCGGCCTCCAAGTATCTTGCGCTGTCACATTGCTGGGACCGACCTGGACCTGGTGTTCGCACACTGAAAACACTCTCCACTTCGATCCAGTCGCACAAGCGAGGCATACCAATGGACAGGTCTGTAACCCATATTTCCACACTGCGAGGTTATTAACAGCTAGCAGTATGCCACAAAACTTCCAGCACGCCATACTCGTAACCCGCGCATTGGGTCTTAGATACCTGTGGATCGACTCTTTGTGCATCATACAAGACTCTGTGGACGACTGGGCTGCAGAAGGGTCACAGATGGACAAGATATATAGGCACGCATATGTGACTCTTGCTGCCACATCGGCATCAACCAGCGAAGACGGGTTTCTCGACTATACGCTCAAAGACCGCATGTTCTCGATCCCACTCTCACTTGGCAGGCGCCGACAATTAGCTACTGAAGCTGATGTTATCGTCACGCGATACATGGAGACACGCCACAACGATCGAATGGAGCCGGACGTTGATGATACAACCTGGAATGCGCGCGGATGGACACTGCAGGAGAGACACCTATCACGGCGGATCATTCATTTCAGCAGGACCCAAATCTTCTGGGAGTGTCGAAGAGGCTTTGCATCCGAGTGTGGTCAACAAATTGGACGGTTGCCATGCTCGATCACGCGAACGTATGGTGGGAACAACTCATCTGACGAATCATCTAGTGAAACATCCTCAGAGAGCGAAGACTCTTCGTTCGAGAATGATGATGGCGCACCAATGGGAACTGAGAGCAATCCTGAACAAGACCAGACCATGGCGACGAGAGCGGGCCTGTACTTCTGGTGGTTCCAAGTCCTGGCCGACTATAGCAGACGCAAGCTCACCTACCCATCTGACAAATTCCCGGCAATTTCCGGCCTCGTGAAAGAACTCAACTCCACGCACCTTTACGTCACCGGAAGAAACGACCAGTACGTCGCGGGGATATGGATCGGTGCTCTGAGCGATTGCCTGCTTTGGATACCCGGGGACCCTGCTGATTTGGTAGATCCTGGCATGTGCAGAGCGCCGAGCTGGTCGTGGGCGCGTTGGGACGGCATCATTTCGCCCAGTCCGCGAGGCTGGCCTGATCTGCGACCAGAGTCTAGCATGGTTGAGTATGTTGAGCACGAGACTGTGTTGGAAACGACAAATGAATATGGAAGTATCAAGAGCGCATGGCTCCGACTTCGAGCTGGGGTCACTCAGATAAAGCGCCGTGGACCGTGCACTGGGAAAGGCGAGACAAGCTATACTATGAGTTTGGTCGATTCCGAGGATTGCGTAGGCTTCATGACTTTCGATCGATTGGAAGAAATCAAGTACGAAAGCAACAAAGACGAGTTGTACGCCATGCAAGTAAAAGTACAGGAAGCATCAAACCCAGATCGCTGCGGTCTTATTCTACGACCGGTCGCTACTACGGGAACGTACGAGCGCATCGGCGTGTTCCAGCTGAATGAACAGCATTTAGACATGTTCTCGTCGATCATCAGAGACATCGTTACTCTCGTTTAACTTTGACGAGAAGTCCTAAGTCGATCCCCCTCAGATCGTAAAGCGGAAAGTCGGGTCGTCCAACAGCACCTTCTCTCCTCGATCAGCTTTCGCATTCTCGCTCCTGAAGTAGAGAGTCAAGATGCCGACCAGTGCTATCACCAACACGTTACAAGCCATGCAAGCTGCGAATCCGGGCACATACGAGGGCGCATCTTCGGTGCGGAAGATGAGCGCTCCTGCGATTCCTCCAATGCCGCCAATGCCTGTCAACGAGGCCGAGCAAAACGCTCGTCGCCACTGTCCACGGATGTTGTTGGCTTGGTAAGCCATCACGCTTGGGATAGCTGAGTTGGTGCCCGAAACCGTGATGAACACGCCGACGTATTGCGCCCACGGGTTTTTTGCGAAGCCCATTATCGGTAAGCCGATTAGTGAGACCAAGCAGAGGAAGACCAACACGGGCCCTCGCGTCTTGTACTTATCGCTGAACCATGCCGCGCCGTACATCAGGATACCTGATGCGGCGTAGGGAGGTGCGCCAAGGCACTGGCTCATGGCTATGTTGAACTTGAGCTTCGTGGACAGGATGATGGGCAGGAAGAAAGCGAAGCCGTATGCGATGGTCGTAACGAAGAGGAGGATGAGTGCGAAGGCGTAAATGTACCAGTCCTTTGCTGGCTCGAGGAACTTCTTCCAAGAGAACTTCTCAGCGGACGCATCTCCACGGTCTGCATTCAGCCGGTCAATGACGAGGTCGAGTTCGTTGGGCTTGAGGAAGCCCCAGGACGGCTTGGCTTTCTCTTCGTCTGGAAACTTCACGATGAAGGTGACTGCAAAGAGGGCGACGCCGACCGTGATTATGCCTTCCAAGATGAATATCCTTTGGTATCGTCAGTCGGATTGCGTATTGGGGAAGCAGGGTGGCACTAACCATCTCCATCCACGAATGCCCTGCACACCTTCCATTTGCTGTAGACCGTATGCGAGAATACCGCTCATGGCCGACGCGATACTTCCGACGAAATAGAAGACGCTGTAGCGCTTCGCTACCTCGACTGCAGTTCATCAGTCCCCCGTCAGCCCAACGTATCCTCCAGCCTGAAACGTGGGATGACTCACACTTCGTATACCAGCAACTCAAGAGATAAAGACACCCCGGGAAGTAACCACTTTCAAGCAATCCAAGCACCAGCCTCAACGGGATGAGACTTGGCCAATCGTTCGTAAATCCGAAGCCTATGATGATTGCACCCCACGCAATGCAGATGCCCGGGAGAAACCATCGCGGGCCAACCTTCCTGCAAATGATGATCATGAACGGCTGACAGAGAACGTATGTTATGAAGAAGCAAAGGTTTATTAGATCTAATTAAGTGAATAGATATAAGATAAATTAGATATAGATCTAATAAGGTAATCTACTTTACTTATAAAAGGTAGTATACTTACTATATATAAAGGAGTATAATAGTAAGTATAAGTAAACTAATTATATATAAGATAGAAGCTACTAGAAACTAATAGTATACTTATAAGAGAGTAAATAAAGTAAAGGATAGAGAGAGTATAAAACTAATAGCTTCTCTATAGTAAGATCTATATATAATAAGTATAACTCTATAGCCTTAAGTAGGTAAATATAGGTAAAAGAGAGAGAGAGAGAGAAAGAGAGAGTAGCCTCTCTAGAGCTATATAAATTCTTAACTATTATATATATTAAGGTTATCTTAAAGTCTCTTAAATATATACTAAGTAAGTAGTTTAGTAAATATATCTATAATATTATTCTCTAAGTTAATCTAGTTAATAGTAACCTCTCTAGACTCTATAACCTCTTAGATATAGTAATATTTTATATTAATATATTTTATACGTTAATAGTATTCTAGATTATTAGCTATTCTAATTATTAATTTATTATTAATATATAGTATAACTATATTAAAATATAAGTATAAAAGACCTAAGTTATTAATAAAGTATTATAGCTATATAGCTTCTTTTACTACGTCTATTATAGTAATATACTCTACTTCTATAGATAATAGTAAGATAGTATTCTACTAGCGTAAGTACTAAGAAATAGGTCTATTAGTAAGCTTAAAGATCTATCCTATTATAGATCTTCTTATATTAAGGTAGCTAATATAATCTAAGTTAACTTAGCCTATAAGTTATAGTACTTTAGTTTTCTAGTATATAATACCTAAAGTAGATATAGTTCTTAGGTAAGTATAGATCTAGTTTATTATATTAAGATAGTATTAATTAAGATTAGTATTATATTATCTATAGACTAATAGAGTATATACTAAGTTAAGTTATATTATAGTAGGAAGGAAATTTAGAGACCTAAACTTCTAGAGGTACTCCTTTTAAGTTATATTATTAATAACTATAGTTACTTTAACTAGCTTAAAGTTAGAGTTAGTAAGTATTTAGATAGGTATTATATTCTCTATATAGAACTACTTAGTAATCTTATAAATATATATAGACTAATAAATAGTAACTATTATATTAGTAGATCTTATAATATATATACCTAGGTATATACTATTAGTATCTTTATTTATAAGCTTAAATATTAAAGCTAGCTTTACTAAGAACTAATTAATAGATTTATTATTAGAGCTATAGATATAAAGATTATTAACCTATATAGAGATAATAAGCTTAATATTATTATAGATATAGACGTAAGAGTTAAATTAGAATACTTAGAAGCTAAGCTAAAGGAGCGTACTCTTAAGCTATTTATACTATATATATAGTACTTATATAAGCCTATATAAGGCCTTAATAAGTTTCTAGATATAACTAGGTAGTAAAACTACTAGTAGATATAGTTAAATATATAGTTCTTTATCTAGCTTAAGTATTATATTAAGAAATACTATTATAATATTAACCTATTAGGCTAAGAGGCTAAGTAATACTATTAAAGTAAAGAAGATATAAATAGAGGTAGTATTTATAATACTAGTCTATAACTTATTATAGTTAATACTTAGCCTCTATAAATAGCTATATATAATAATATAGGTCTTAAGCTCTTTAAGTAATCTATTATATTAGAAAGATATTTCTAACTAATCTTACCTAGCTATATTAATTTTTAGCTTAACTCTACTAAAATAGCCTAAATCTACTTATATAGCCTAAATTTACCTTTTATATACTTAGTACTAGAGGTAAAAGCTATATATAAAGTCTTAATATATAGTAGTATAAGTACTATTAATATAATATTTAAACTATTATATTATAAGAGCTATTATAGTAATTAAATTAGTCTAAATTAGCTAAGATTAGTATTAAATCTATTACCTATATATATTATAGTTTTATCTTTATATATTTAGTTAAAGATAGCCTTCTTTTATTATTTATATCTATATATATAATACTCTCCTCTACTATAGTTACTATAAATATAGATATAGCCTTCTTTATATACGTTATACTTATCTATTTAATAATAGTTATTACTATTAATATCTATATTATCTCTCTAAAATATTATATTTAGTTTAGCTTATAAAGTTATAAAGTTACGTTATATACGCTTAGTATATTTAAGAAGCTTTAGATCTATTAATATTAGTTATTATTTTACTCTAGAATATATTTATAATACTATTATATTATATACTATCTATATTAAGTAGTATAAGCTAAATTAATTACTCTACTTATTTTATAATATATACTCTATCTATAAAGAGAGTTACTATAGTAATAAGAACTAGAATATCTTTAAGAAGACTCTATAGTATTATTTACTTTATAAAGAGCTTATTAAATATCTTATTTTCTATACTAGCTTCTTTCTTTATTAACGTTTAGAGCTTCTTAATATTAAAACTCTCTTATATAATATAACTTTATCTAGCCTTATTTAGGACGCTTACGTTAGCTAGCTTTATAATAGCTATCTAAAGACTAATCTTTACTACTAGCTACTCTAATAAGTTATACCTCTTATTAAATCTTTAAAGTATAATATTAGCTAAGCTATTTTTATAATAAAATAGAGTACGTTTTAGTATATATATACTACGCTTTTACTATTTAGTACTTATTAGTAGGGTTTTAATACTAACGTCTTCTATTACTAACTTAAACTTTATATTATATTTAACTAGTATAGTAAGTATAAGTAATTCTCTAATAGTTATAGTATTATCTATTTTTTTTACTATATCTAGTACTATTTTACGCTATACTACTTTACTCTAGAAAAAATCTTTAATTATCTTATACTTACTATTAAACGTATTTATATTAATTATACTACTTAAGTATTTATAGTATATATTATATATTATAAGCTCTTTTATCTATATAACTATAGAGCTTTTATTAAGGCTATAGTTCTAGTATTATATATATAAGTATACTACTAAGAAGCTTATAGTATACTTAATAAAGTTAGCTACTATACTATCTTTATAGTATAGTATATCTATAATATTCTAGTATATAGTAAGAGAGTTAGTATTATATTAGACTTACTAAAATAGAATACTTACTCTATAGTCTAATATTAGTATTAGCTCTATAACTATTATTACCTATAGTTTAATTATTATTAACTTATCCTTTATAGCGTTAACCTAAAAGTCTATTATATTATTATTAGTATTACTAAGAGTATCTACTTTACTAAGTTCTAAATAGATAGAATTCTTATTAAAAGTAGTATTATATAGTAATAATTCTATTAGCGCTAAGTAGTAAAGTTAAAGTATAAATATAAAAGTATTAGCGTTTAAGTATAAGCTAAAGAGTATAGAGGTTATTCTTAGTATTATAAACTATTATATTATAGCTAGTCTTAGTAGTAATAGCTAAGTAAAAGTAAGATAGTTATAATTATATAGATTTAGCCTAAAATAGCCTAGAAGTTAGCTATTATTTATTAGGTAGTAAGAGTTATATATCTAGGTACGTTAGAGCTTTTTCTATAAGCGCTTTATTACTTTAATTACTAGTATATCTATTACTTCTACTAACTATTTAGTATAATTATATATTCTATCTTCTTCTATAGTATTAGTATAAGCGTTTAAGTAAAGTAAGTATATAAGTTTTATATAGTACTCTAAGTTAGTACTATATAGTTAAGTAATTCTTAGTTCTAGAGTATTTTAGACTAATTATAGTTTACTTTAGGCTAGTATATATTAGTAAGAGGCGCGTCTAGTATATATTCTTACTCTTAGTATTATATATAAGTATTATATAAGAGCTTTAGTAGTAAGTAGAAGAAGTAGCTTACTTTAGTATCTTAGTTAACTACTATAATAGTATTATTCTTTTTTTTATAAGAGTATAAGGCCTAGTTACTTTATAACTAGCTAAGCTCTACTAGCTTACTATTAGTACTAACTTTAGTTATTAATCTATACTTAATTTTTAACTTTAGTAATAGTAGCTATAAAGTAGCTCTTGCTTTATAATTATTCTTTTTACTAGCTAAGTATATACGTTATCTTCTAAAAATAAAAATAATAAGTAAAGATAGTATATCTATATCTATTATTAAAGACTCTAAGAGATATATATATATAGCTATAAGCTTCTCTTATATATTAGACTTAGAAAAGATAATAGTACTTATTTATATTTCTCTATTTAAAATACTTATATAAAAGGGCTATATAAGTTTAAGCTTTATATATTTATTATCTAAGCTCTTATACTATATTTTTAAAAAAAAAAGGATATAATACTAACTAATATCCTTATTTAGGAAGAGAGTATTAGCTATAACTTACCTATATATATAACTTTTACTTCTTAATATATCTCTCTCTTTTTCTCTCTCTTTCTATAATCTTTAGCTATATTTACGTTAATAAAAGTTCTATAATAAGTCTTTAATATCTATACTATCTACGTATATAGTCTAAAGTATTAAAGTTCTTATAATTAGTCTAATAAGAAGCCTAGTATTATATTTTAAAAATACTTCTTTAATCTCTATATATATAGCTATAAGCTTTATATTTAAGTTACTATTTAAAAAGGTAAGAATTCTTAGCTATATTCTTACTAGTATAGTTAACTTACTTAGTAGTCTTTATAATAGAAGCTATAAAGTTACTATTATTATATAGTTATTACTTCTATTACTTAAGTATATACGCTATATTTTAGAGAAAAAAAAAGATATTTTTATTTAGATATATATCTATATTTAAAAAGTCTATATAAAATATAATATATACCTATAAGCCTTATAAGCGTATTATTATTTAGAAAGGTTAACTACTCTAAGATATATTTCTCTTATTAAAAATATTAAGAAGTATAGTAATATAGCTATAAGCCTTACTTTATATTAATCTTTAGAAGTTATAGATACTAAGCTATACTTCTACTAGAGTAGTACTATATTTAGTACTCTAAGATTAGTAAGAGTAGCTATAAAGTTACTCTTACTATATACTTATTATTTCTATTACTTAAGTACCTATATAGTATTTTAATAAAGACACTAGCTACCTAATATCTATTATTAAAAAGATAGTATAAGTAGTATATATAGTTATAAATTTTACTTTCTTACTTTTTATAGAGTAAAGAGTACTAAGATATATTTTACTATTAAAAATATAAGATATTCTAGAGATATAACTATAAGTCTTACTTTTAGACTAATATTTAGAAAAGTTATAAATTCTAAGTTATATTTTAGCTATAGTTAGCTCTAGTTTATCTTCTTAGTCTAGTAGAATAGTTATAAAGTTACTCTTATATTATATTTACTATTACTTATATATAAGTATATATAGTATAATTTAAAAAAAGAATATATAGTATAGCTATACTCCTATAAGGATAGGACTTAATATATTTTATATAATATTATAACGCTTAGCGTAGTAATTACTACTATATATAGAAGCGTACTTTTCTTAATTATAGCCTAAGGCCTTAACTTAATTAATAATAACTTTTAATAATGCGTCTACCTCTAGTAACCTAATACACTACTATAGTTAATCTATTTTCTATTTTAAGTAACTAATAAGTAGTCTCTTATGTGCTATTAACTAATATATAGTTATCTCTCTACTTTCTAGCTCTATTCTATAATCTCTCTCTACTATAAAATACTACTCTACTATAAAATACTACTCTACTATAAAATATTCGCCTACTACTCTCCTAGCTACCTAAATTCTAAGTTATAACTTACTTACTACCTATCCTTACTATATACTACGCCTTATATTAATACTAAACTAACTATAGCCTCTTATACTTATTAAAGCTAGTTAGTATATGTACCTAGCTATAATACGTCTATATTAAACCTAATCTTCTTAGCTATTTAAGGCTACCTAGTTAATAATATAGTAATAAGATACTTAAGCTAGTATATTTAATCTTTAATAAAGGCTTTATTAGCTAGATATAAATTAATATTATAGTATAAAAAGATAATTATTATACTTACCTAGTAAAGCTTAGCCTATTTAAGTAGAGTATCTTACCTTTCTAGTATTTTACTAAATTTCTTATACTATATATTCTAATTATTACTTAAGATTATTAAGAAGTAATTAATAAGTCTAGTCTAGTAGATACTATAGAGGTTATTAGGGGCCTAGCTAATAATCGCGCATTATACTAGCTAGTTAGTAATATTATTATTAATAGTATCTAAGGTAATTATAGTAGATAAGATAAGCTAAAGATTAGTAGAGGAAGAGGAAGAAGGTTTTACTTAGTACTTAGTAAAGAATTTTATACCTTTAGCTACTTTATAGCTTTACTATAGCCTTACTACTACTATAGTTTACTCTACCTTACTAACTCTAAAGTAGTATTATAACTACTAACTAGCTTACTTATAACTAAAGTTTAGAGTATACTACTTTTACTCCTAGTAAATATAACTTAAACGCGTACTTATATATAAATAACTACTACCTTATATAGGAGATTAATAACCTATACTATTTTAGATTAGATACGCCTAGCTAGCGCCTATTAGTATAACTCTAGAGGTACTTACGCTATTATAGGAGTTATTATTAAATAAGTAATAGCTTTACTTATTATTAAGATTATAAAGTACGCTAAGCTTATAACTACTACTTTTTACTTATAGCTTATAACGTTAATTATATTACTTCTACTATATTAATACTATAAATAAGGTATAGAGATATTATACCTATACTATAACTTCTATACTAGCTACTCTACTATATTATATAGCCTTACCTTATACTACTATATTTATATATAAAAATAATATAGTATAGCTATAGGCTAAGTTAAGAAGATAGAATATAATATATATATATAGTTATAAGTATTACTTTTACTCTAAATTACTATATTTATTATAGTTATTCTCTATAGTTAGAGAGAATATATAGTATAGCTTATATTATTCTTATCTATTCTTTTTAGATATATTCTCTCTCTTTCTCTATATATTATCTTACTAAGAGAGTCTAAAAATATATTTCTAGTATTTATATAGATATTTATATCTTAAAGTAGTATAAGTCTAACTATATAGTTAAGATAATTATTATTAAGCCTTTACTATCTTCTTTATTACTTCCTTTACTAGCTATAAATAGTTATATTCCTCTTTTTAAAATAGAACTTATAGAACTATATATATACTAGCTATCCTCCTTTATAATAGAAACTCTATTTAATATAACCTATATATATCTATATAGGTCTATAATATAGTATCTAACTTAGATATAGTTCTATTATAATTTAGTATATTTTCTTATATATTTACTTCCTATATTATTAAATTATCTTAACTCTAGCTCTATAACTATTAGCTCTTATACTCTTTATTTATAATTCTCTATATATATTCTAATAGTTAGTATAAGTATTACTATCTATTATATATCTTACCCTTACGTTTTTATAGCTAAAAGATAGTAAACTAAAATAATATTTATAGTATAGATATATTATCTCTAAAAACTTAAAATATATAGTATTAGAATAGTATATAGTAGGCTACTCCTACCTATATATATAGAATTATCCTAAGTTAGTATAATTCTATATTATAACTATAGATAAGTTCTAGACTATTTATATATATAATTTTATAAGCTTTATTATATTACCTATATTTATTTATTACTCTATATAGCT
>Ga0210040_10007942_pt1 | contig 12702 bp, 1 predicted proteins | sample CryGeyCG12114_NA_FD_185462 | JGI IMG/M metagenome (GOLD analysis project Ga0210040, IMG submission 185462) | Groundwater microbial communities from aquifer - Crystal Geyser CG19_WC_8/21/14_NA (SPAdes) (version 2) | ecosystem: Environmental > Aquatic > Deep subsurface > Groundwater | place: USA... | reverse complement strand
ATAATATAATATTTGTAGTTATATTATTTTAATATTTAGAAAGAATAATAATATAGTTTTAATACGCCTACGCCTTATTACTATAGTAATACTAGCTTAAGATACTATTACTATAGTATCTCTAGTCCTTATATCCTATCTATAGTTTACTAACTAAGTACTCTCTTAATATATATAGTTATAGTAATACTAAGAGAATAAGTAAAGGTTCTCTAAAGAGTAGTATTATATTTATATTACTTACGCGCCTTACTAAACTATTAATATACCTTTACTTATATAGGTCTACTACTATTAGTACTCTATTAGCTAAGTAAAAAGAATATTAAAATATTAGAATATTAAAGTACTATACTATATACTAATATAAAAACAACGCTTAGCGTTATAAGATATAATATAAGTAAATTTAGTAAGTTCTATTATAAATAGAATATACTAAAATTTAGGAGGAGAGAGAAGAAAATCTTCTAAGATATAATATTACTAGATACTAGTTTTAAACTAGCAACTAGAAAGTATAGCACTATTAATCGCGCTTATATAGGTTTTTTCTTTTTTAGTACTTATATATAAGCTAAATAGTTAATTTATATCTCTATAACCTTAGGCGTCTTTATAGTAAAATAACTAAGAGAATAGTATATATATACTAGTAAAACTATTATTATATAGCTTTTAGTAATAATATAAATAAAGCTCTTATAGGGTAGTTAAATGCTAGAATAGGATACTACTATTCTAAACTACTAGTAACTTTACGTAGCTAAAGCTTCGTCTAATAAGTTCTTCCTAAAGGCTACTAAAGTAGTTAGGAATAAGTAAAGCTATAAGATATTACTAAGGTAGTAAAGATGCTATAATAAAGAGTAACTTTTATAGGTTAAGAAGAGTAGAAGAAGAAGAGAAGAGATATTCTTATATATTAAGTTCTATTACTACTAAAGGCGTATTACTATCTATAATATACACTTACTAATAGTATAAAATAACTATTAGAAATATAAAGTATAGCTAGATGTAAGATATAAAGTATAAGTAAATATAGTTAATACTAGCTATATTATAAATTAAGCGCTACTAAAATATACCTATATATTCCTCTATAGAAAATAATATTACGCTAATATTAGACTTTATAAAACTAGTAAGTAGTTTAGAAAAGATAGTAGCTTATAAAGCGCGTATCCTAGGTATTATAGTAAAGAAATACTAAAGATAGTAATACTAAGAAGTTTATAAAAGTTATAAAAAGTAGGTAGTATATAGTAGTATTAGAGCGTAAAATATTATAAATAAGTATAAGTAGGTATAGTAATATTACTAGAGGTAGTAGCTTAATATTTCTCCTATTAAAATCCTTAAAGTTACTTATTATTAGGGTTAATATTAGAGGGTAGAGCGATACTAAACGTCTTATAGTTATCCTTAGAGTTTAGATTAAAAATAGCTTTCTTTATCTTCTCTTAGCGCCTATAAGCGCGCCCTATAAATAAGTATAGGAGATAGAATGCTAAAAGTAGAAGGCAAAAATCTATAACTTTCTTAACCTCTATAATACTAGAAAACTAAGTAAGTAGTATTTTATATATCTACTTTATATTATAAGTAATAAGCTAGCGCTCTAGAGTAATAATAAACTTATAGTATATAGTAAGATTTATAAAGATTACTATTATATATATTAGTAGTAATGCAGAGGCACTTAAGAATATACTATAGTAAAACTATCTTACTTACTTATATAAGTGCTTAATATCTACTTTATTTTTAATAAAGTTAAAGATATAGTAGAAGTTAGGCTTATAGTACTTCTAATTAAGAAGCTGCTAGCTAGCTTTTAGACTTAAGGTATTAATAAGTAGCCTATTCGCGTTATTATTAATTAGCTTACTAACGTACTCCTATAGTATATAAGTAGATATCTTCTAAAACTATAAAGAGAAATTATACCTTTATAAGCGTAATTATCCTACTCTTCTATTAGTTTATATTCTAATAAACGTAAAGGTAGGCTTCTATAATAATCTATATAGCTCTTAGATTATTAATAAACTCTAGGAAGATATATAAGATAAGATTTTAGCACGCTTTAGAGCTTAAGGTACTAAAGAAAGTAATATAAGTAAGGTCTTTAAGTCACTTTATTTAAGAGTAGATATTATAAGTAATATTTATAGCTAACTATTTAAGATATTCTTACTTAGGCTAAGTATCTAGATAAGGATTTTAATAATATTAGCGCTTAACTAGAGTAGATATAGATAGTAATATTTATATTCTTAGAGTTCTCTAACTCTTCTAGTATAATAGTCTTAAAAGAGTTATTCTTTATAATAAAGCTAAGGCGCTTAAGTTCTATATTCTTAGTCTTAGTCTTATTAATATTATTACTAGAGTCCTTATTCTAGTTAATACTATTATTATAGTTAAGCGCTGCTTTTAGCTTAGTAGTATAATAAGTATCTATATCTAGATCTAGAATATCTTCTTATTCTTTATCTTATAGCTCTACTTAGACCTCCTTTTATTTTAAGATTATACGCTTCTTAGCTAAGAGTATAGAGTTTTCCTTATATTACTTCTTAGGTTTATTAGCTTTAGATTTTTAAATCTTCTTCGCTAGATACTCCTTAAGCTCTTTCTAATATTCTAAATTATTATCTTAGTCCTACTCTTCTTTATATATTAAACTACTACTAATATTTAGCTTATATATAGAACCTTATAAAGTAGGCGTAAGAGTTTTTAAATAAGAGTAAGATTTAGTTTACTATAAGGCTTACTCTTTTTAAGCTTTTAGAGGATTTAGAGTTACGTAGGCCTTTATAAGGGTTATAGATCTTAATAGCGCCTTCTTCTAAATAGTCTTAGAAGAAGCTAAAGCTGTAATTTTCTTAATATAAACTTTAGGACTTAGGATTTTATCCTCCTATATCTATAACTCTAGTAGCTTCCTAGAAGAAGAGTATATACACTTTAAGTAACTAGAAGAGGCTTAGATAGTCTTAGAACGCTAATAGGACTTACTTAGCTAGCTCTTAATATCTTCTAGCTTATATTTAGTACTAAGCTTACTAGCGTCCTCTTTAGAAAAGCTAGAATAGACGCTAATATATAAGGAAAGTATTATAATTAAGCTAGAAGATAAGAAAGTTTAAATAATATAGTAGTATAAGTGTTATAGTAAGAGGTAGTAGAGATAAGATAGAAAAATATCTAAAGGTAGGTAGCCTTTAGAAAATAGGTAATTAGTGCCTAGTCTATACGCTAGCTAGTCTGTATTTAGTAAGTAGTTCTATTACTTAAACTTTTAGCTTAGTGTATTTTTACAGCATTAATATATACCTACTATACCTCTATTATAACCTTTACCTTATACCTTAGTTACGTATTCTACTTTCTATTTATAAAGCTGCTATTAAATATAAATTAATTACGCTCTACGTATATTTAAGATATAATTATTTCTACTCTTATACTCTATAACTATAAATTAATACTATAGAAGCTATAGTAGAGATATCTTAAGGCGCTTAGGAGATTTGTATAAATTATAGTAGTACGTTGCATTTATTTTTTATATTTTTAGTATTTTAGAGAATCTAGGAGTAGCTTTATAATACCTAAACATTACTAGGTACTACTATTAATACTAACGCTAAACGCGTACTCTCTACTAAACTTTATATAAAGAAATATTCTTTAGAAGCCTACTACTTTAAATTTACTTATTATAATATTCTTTATATCTCCTTATAAGTACGCTATTCTTTTCTTACTATCTTTTTTACCTATACTAGGTCTCTATATAAAGTTAGTATAGTAGTAGTATAATTAGAATATTAGAATTTATAATACTATTAGGATTATAAGTTCTTATAGCCTTCTTAGATCTTTAATATTTAGAACGTTTATATTTACTAAAGCTACTAGTTATGTTACCTATTCTAGATCTTTACTACTCTAGAATATTTACTTTCTAAAGCTGCTAGTCGTATTACTTATTATAAATCTTTACTACTTAACTACTACTCTATACTACTCCTCTCTCCTATTGTTTACTTTAGTTATTTTTAAGTCTATAGGAGTATACTTAGATATTATAGAATATATACTAATATATTATAGTATCTTTAGGTATCTTAAGAGAGGATAAGAGTCTTAAGACTTAATTAAGAGAAGGTTAGTAGACTATACTTTAGCTTCCTTAGGGCCCTCTCTTCTACTCTTAAAGCTGCTTAGAAAAAACTTTAAAACCTAGACCTATATTACTAAATATTTTTATCTACTTTAGGTACTACTCTAGGCCTTATTTTGTAAGTATTATACGCTAACTAATAGCTAGTGCTTAGAGCTCTTTACTTAGTAGCTACTACTTAGTAGCTACTACTTAGTAGCTACTACCTAGTAGCTACTACCTAGTAGCCGCCTTTAATTCCTAAACTCGCGTTTTAGTAAATATAGAACTAGGTAGACGCTACTCTTAACGCTTATTATAGTATAGTAGATTCTAATAATTATAATAAGCTAGAATATCTACTTTTACTAGATGCCTAATATATATAGTTTAGATAAGGAAGATAAGAGAGGAGATAGTAATAATAAAGATAATAAAGATAATAATAGCTCTAAGTAGTTAGTATCTAATAATTTACTAATTAGGGTACCTAGAGGCTTTTAGTATAGTATAGATATAAGTTCTAATACACTAATTCTATCTATTAAAGTCTCTTCTAAAAATACTATTACTATAGTTAATGCTATCTTAGAAAGTAACCTTAGAGTAGATATAGATATAACTAAGCTAGCTAAAAGTAGTAAAGAGCTTAGAGATAGTAATTTAGAGCATAGTAATACTATTATTAAAGATGCTCTATTTAAAGATACTATCTTTAAAGAAGAAGATAAAAAAGAGGATATAGATAGTAAGGAAGACGCTAGTAAAGATTATAGCACTATCCTAACTATTACTACTACTTTCTCTACTAGCGCTAACCTATTATCTAATAATTTAATATTATAAAATTATTACTATACTATAGACTCCTCCTAAGAAGTCTTTTACACCTCTAAACTCTTTACTATATCTAAGTTTAAAGTAGGCTTTACGCACTTTATTAAGAAATAGAAAGTCTTAAAATTTTAATATACTAATCTACGTACTGTGCTCTATTTACTTAAGGATATTCTAGATAAGATCTTAAGTTTACTAGTTTACGTTAATTAACTTAAAGAGTAACTTAATAAATAATCTCTATATATACTTACTAGAAGAGTAACACTTTAGCTTAATCCTTAGCTCCTCCTAACTCGCGCCTAATATTAAAAGCCTATATAACTTTTTAATATAAGGTAATTTTTCTACTTATATATCTAAGTAAACGCGCTTATATTAAGAGCGTATATAGGAATAGTATACTACGTTAATAAGCTATTAGAATAGTATTATTTATAGGCCTAGAGAGGGTTAAACTAGACTATAAGTAGAGAGTTTACTAAAGTATAGGCTAGTAAATATAAGAGTAATATTATCCTAGCTTTAGACTTTATATAGTTTATATATAGAGATAGTTATCTTCTAAGTTATATTATATTTATTAGAAAAGATTTTTACTCTTTAGCTAAAAAGGATAAGTTAGTTAGAGGGATAAAACTCTCTATCTAACCTATTAACATCTACTAATAACTTCCTATAGCGCTATACTAGTCTATTAATACTACGCCTAATCTTATAGTAATATAGACTAAGATCTTCCTTATTATTAATAAACTACTAATTATTATTTAAGAAGATTAGCTCTTCTACTATAAGCCCTCTATATTCTTAGACTACTTATATAAGTCTAGAAAACCTTTATATTCTTAAAGCAGCTATAAATATATCTACTACTAAGTTATCTTATTAAACTCTCTATAGATCTATAATATTATACTATCTTATCCTTACTATAGGGAGCTTAAGATTAATTACTATAGGTAAAAGTATATATTAAGAAATCTTTATAGCTCTATAAAACGCATTTTCTACTTCTTCTATTCCTTCTTTATTAATAACTTTAGTCTCTACTATAATATATACTGCCTAATAACTAGTATATATACGTAATTCTTATTTCTAAATAAATATAATTAAAAGAAGAGGCTAAATGTCTTCTTAATTACCCTTAGCCCTTTTAGTATAAATTAGAAAGATATAGTAGTAAGCTTAGTGTATCTTTAAGACCTTAAAGCTAGTATTAAGGTAATACTTAATACTAGTAAAATTATTACTATCTACGCGCTACTACTTATATATATTAAAGATATACTCTAATAATAGAAGAATGCTAGATATAAGAGTTAGAATACCTAATTCTTCTACTACTCCTACTTTATATCTACTAATAACTAGAGTAATATCTTTTATAATATTATTACTAATAGCTACTACTACTATAAGATAAAACGCGTTAGAGCTAAAGTATAGAATATATTCTAAAGGGAGTAAAAAGAGAAGTTTTAGTAACTAGGACTTATAGATAAAGAATCCCTACTTACTATTATACTTACTCCTACTCTCTACTATCTACTTACTTTCCTAGGTAATAGCGCTTATAGTAAACTTAAAGGCTGCGCAAAATAGGGCATTAGTATCTTCTTTAATAATATCCTTAAGCCTAGCTTTTATAACTACTTTACTTACGCTTTTACTACTATACTAACTCTACTTTACTAGCCTATAATATAGAATATTAAGAAATACCTAAGGTCTTACTTAATATAGAAACTTAGATGTACTATTTTTATCTTACTAGTAACGCTGCGTAAAATGTTTACTAATTACTAAATATATAATAAATACCTATAATATACTTAAGATTTAATACACTAACGCTAGTATTAAGAATTATATAATTATAATAATATAGAGTATAATTCTAAGATATCTAAGAGTAATATTAAACTTCTACTAAACGCAGCTGCGAACTTTATTATTATTTACTATACTATAATTATAAGATATAATACTACTTTACTTAGGCTTTATATTTATAAAGAGGACTAAGGGCGTATTATACCTTTAATTCTTAATACGCGTAAGAAGTATATTAATATAATTAGTATTATAGTTAAGGCTAGGACGAAGATATAGGTAGTAGATACACCTTTACGTATAATACCTTAGCTATAGAATAAATTACTACTTTATTATATATCTAGTATAGGTAGTAATTTATAAAGCTTAACTCTTAAATATTAAGCTAGTAATACACCTAAGGCTTAGTTTAGGGAAGAAGAAGATATTTATATTAGTGTAAGTTATATATAAATGTAAGTATTAAGAAAGAAGATAGATAAAGAGAAGAAGATTAATTAACTAGTAAAGAAGACTAGCACTCTTAACGTTTATACTATTTTTTACTTTCTTACTACTATTAAAGAGTATACGTCTATAAGGAATGTAATAATATAGAGTAGAGAGGACTAATATACGTAAGTCTTAAGTTACTTCTTTTCCTTATCCTTCTTAGTACTTAGGTACTACTCTATCTACTATAGTTATAAAGGAAGTACTTAGGCACTAACTAAAATACTTTTCTTTAGTATAGCTAAAGCTAACGTTACTAAAATAAACTATTATAATGCTTATAACACTCTTATTATCTTTAAGAACTAGTAATAATTAGTATACCTTACTTTATATAGAGCTTTTTAGTATATAGATCCTAAGTTTATAACTATTATATATAATATTAATTAGAAATGTCTTTCTTTATTCTAAGCCCTCTAATATACTACTATTATTAATAAAGATGTATAAGATATTAACGTTAACCTCTAGTAGATTAAAGATAATAAAAAGTATATCTATACTGCTACTAAGTCCTACGTATCTCTAAGAGGCGAACTATTATAAGATAATATATTATTAGTTACTTAACCTAAGTCTCTACCTACTAGCTATGTATTTAAGCGTACACTTATTAACGCGTATTAAAATAACTATAAGAAGGTAAACCTATAAGGCCTAGGAAAATATATAGTTTAATAGGTAAAGTAACTTAGCTTTAAGCTCCTATAAGTACTAAAACTTCCTATTCTAGCTTATTATACTAATAGCTATAGAGGCTAGAAGAAGACTATTACTTTTAATATCTTTAACTTCGTAAGAGTCTATAGTAATAAGATTAAGAAGATCTATAGAATCTTTATATATTAGCTAGTAAACTTATATTACTTATTTATTATTATTAACCTTACTAAAGGAGAGTTTAAGATAAAGAGTATAATTAAGGCTATAGACTTACTAAGTAACTACTAAGATACTCTTCTATATATATAAATATTCTAACTAAGTAAGTATAAGATTATTATTAGTCTTCCTTCTATTAATGCATAGTAACTTTAGGTTATACCTAGTCTTAATAATAGTTAATTCTAGTAGCTAGATTAGGATATCTTCTTTCTATAACTCTATTTTAGCTTTACTAATAGTAGCGTATATAGATAATACTTAGGAACTTTATATATATAGATTTAGGTCTTCTTTTATTAGATCTTTTATTTACTATTTACTTACTCTTTCTTATATAGTAGAACTCTACTATAAGTTAGAAGTAGATTCTTTAGATACAAATAAAGATTAGGTTCTTTCTACTATTACTTTTATTATCCCTTCTTCCTTAGAGTACTATACTACTACTATTACTATACTTCTTTATTATTACCTTTAATCTTAGAAGCTACTATACTATATCTATATATTTACTTATATAAAAGATATAAGTAATAAGCGTAAGAGTATTATAGTTAATAGTAGTAAGAATCTACTATAAGAATTAAGGACTTTATATTTTATAGACTCTCGTAGGGTATATATAGGTAATTTAGAGGTTTTAGGTTTACTTACCCTTCTTTATATAGGCTGTAACTAAATTTCTATATTACTTATAATATAAATAATAATTCTATATCTAAGTTTTGTATATAAGTCTTTATATCTATATTTTAAGTAGTATAATAAGTTTTTTACTTATAATAGAGTAGTAGTAAGGTAAGATAGGATTAAGAGCTTCTTCTAGATATATATATTAGGTTCTTATTACTTCTAACTACACTTATATTGCCTATATATTTCTATATTACAAAATAGCGCCTTAAGAATAGTAATATATAAAATGTTAATTCTGCTATATATAGTAAATCTTAAGTTCTATACTCTTAAGCTACGCCTAAGTAAAAGAGTAGTATATTATATAAATATAATGTATATAACGCGCTAGTAGAGTTATAATAGAGTTATAGTAGAGATGCGCTAGTAGAGTAGCTATTAACTTTAAGATAAAGAAAGAGTAAAATATTAGCTAAGCGTATCGTTATTACATTTCTGCTACCTATCTAGTACCTAAATATACTAGTAGAACTTCTTTAGTAATACTTTTATTACGTAGAGTCTACTTAATTTATTATTCTTAATATTTATAGATTTCTTCTATATTACTAGCTATAAGCGTATACTAATAAGCTATCTTCTTATAGTACTAGAGAGTATATAAATAATAATAAGGCATATCCTAAAGCTGTATCTAGAACCTAAAGTAGTACTAGCTCTTCCTAGTTACTCCTAAAGTTCTCTCTTCTTTAGCTATACTGTACTTTATAGATATATATAAGCTAATTATAGTAGTAGCTAAGTTACTTTACTAACCTATACTAATAATAAGAGAAGTAAGATATCCTTTAGATACTATTTATATTAAGCTACTCTTATAAACTAGCCTTTTTAATACCTAAACTCTTTCTCTTAAACTCTCTTTTACTTTCTTATCTAACTTATATTTTATATTTACTAAGGATTACTATAGTAGTGTTAAGGTTAGTAAAGTTATATAACCTTCTTTTACTTAAGTTAATACAGCGCTATATAATAAAGAGGAATATTTTAGCTAAGTTAAAGTAGAATATTTACTTATAGACTATAGAAACTAGTGCGCTATATTATTGTAAATTAACTAAGTTAACTAGGAATATTTACTAGGTTCTCTAAAGTGATAGCTGTAAAGTCTAACTCTAATAGAATATTTACTCTAGAGTACTAGCGCCTACTATACTAATATATAAATTTAGCTAAGTCCTCTTTTAAGTTATAGGTAGCGTTATATAATTTTACCTAAGTCTAAGCGCCTTATAGATATTCCTATAGCGTTAAGAATATATACTAATATATTATAGTATCTAGTAGAGAGATAGGGCTAGATAATCTTCTTAAAGTTTAATTTACTAGAGGTATAGAGCTAATATTATAGATTCTTTAGGGCCCTTAGTCTAACTTAAGATCTCGCTTAGATCCTACTACTTAACCCTCTCTACTACTATAAAAGTATACTTAGTTATCTAGCCTTACTTAGGACTTAGAAGAATACTAGCTAGTTATATACTACTAACTATACTTAGCTAGTCTTACTTAGTTATAGAATATCTAAGTTTAACTAGCTACTATCTAGTCTAGTATCTTACTATCTAGTAACTACTTAGGTCTAACTTTAGCCTAGTAACTACTACCTAGTATTAAGAACTTAGTAGTAGCTACTAAGATTTAGATATATATATAATAGTTACTAACTAGCTACTACTTAATATAGGTATATTACTAACCTATATCTAACTCTTACTAACTATAACTTCTATCTAAGTATATTTCTACTCTTTATATATCTCTAATAATATACCTTATTAATATCTAATACTATTATAGTTAACTATAGTGCGAAATATTATAGTAATTGTATTTTAAAGCGGCTATAGAAGTAAGTTAGGTGTAGTAATATAATATATAGTACGCGATTAATTAAATATCTAGTAGGGATAATATTAATAAGGATAATTTCTGTAGTAGCTATAGAAAGCAGTCTTTAGTCCTAATATTATATTAGTATTATCTCTATAGTAAGAGTTAAGAAGATATATACTTAGTAGAGTTAAAGGTAGTTAATATTATTAAGATATATACGCTAGTATATTTTATTAAGGTAGTACTCTAGTGCGTATTAAAGAGGTAGCTAGCCTTTAACCTAAGTTAAGAGTTAAAAAGAGGAGTAGAGTATAGAAAAGATAGAGGAGAAAGGCTAGTAGATATTTATATACTAGATAGGCCTAAGCTTAAGCTACTACCTATAGCGCGACATAAAGTAAAGTAAATAAGACTTACGTAGTAAGCTTAAAAGTAGAGTTAGCGTAGTAAGTGCTATACTTAAGCTAGATTTGTATAGGTAGATAGTAGCGCTATTACTTAGAGCTAGCTATTAGTAGTAGTAAAGGTAAGAAGGGCCTATTTATAACGATATTACTTAAATACTAATATTATAAATATAATAAAGTAATAGTAATAGTAATAATATAGTAGTATTATAGGCAGTAGCTAAAGGTACTAGAAAAGAGATAATAGTAGTATATAGGAGTTAGATATACTAATATTTAGGTACGTACTAGTAGTTATAAGTTAAAATAGCTAGATCGTAAGCTATACTAATAGAATTCTAGTCTTTTGAAATAATATTAGGCTGCTAAAAGTTATCTTAGTAGTATTATTACTATTATATTAATATTAAAGATTATAAGGTAAGCACTAAACGTTGTACTAGAAGTTTTAAGATAAATATACTAACGCTAAAACGTCTGTATATTAAAGTTATCTATAGTAGTAATAATTAATTAATAGAGGTAGCGTGTATAAGGTATTAAGAAGGAATTGTAGTTATAAGAAGAGATTTTAGTTCTTCCTCTCTTAGTTACTATAGAGACGCCCCTTAGCTAATACGCGCTAGAATTATAATAAACTATTAATATTAGCGTAAGATATAGCTTAGCTATAGTAATAATATTTTATTATACTATATTATTAAAAGATAAGAAAGGAGCCTAATAGTAACTATAGTTCCCCTATAATCTATAACGTTATAAGTATCTAAGATACGCTAAGTTTATATATATAAGGCTGTAATATTATCTATATTAGTATATCTTAGAAAGAATAAATACGTAAAGGCCCTACTAATTAAGTGTCTATATATTAGTAAGTTGCTTTATTCTTATTATATAGAGGCTAATATAGTGTACTAAGTTAGTAAGTGTAAAATAAGACTATATAGTTTCTAAAGGCTTATATACCCTAGGCGCCTTACTATATAATACTATAGTTAAAAAGTTACGCTACGATATATATCCTATAAATATACTTAATTAACTAGCTAACTAAACCTAAATTTTCCCTCTATAAGAGGTTTCGCTTACTTTCTTCCTTCTATATCCCTAGCCTCTACTACTATACTAGGCTAAATATAACACGTTAATTAGATATTACTTTACGCCCTTATATTAGCCTAGTACTAAACCTAGTTACACTATAGCTATAGCTTAATATACTATAGTATTAGCTAAGGTAGCTAGGCTATATTACTAAGTAAGGAAGGTATTTTAGACTATAACTTAGAAGCTAGCTAGAATCTTAAGTAGCTATACTAAAAGGGTAAGATATCTATAGTATAGATTAACGCGTTATAAATTTATAGATCTTATGTTTTACGTCTTATATCTTATATTCTACTATATTTTACGTAGTTTAGAATAGGAGGTAAGTAGGTTTAGAGTTAGAGTTTATTTTATTTAGCTTATATCTAGATATTAGCTATAGAGTGTAGATTTATGCCTTCCTATAGATAT
>Ga0210040_10007941_pt1 | contig 12702 bp, 13 predicted proteins | sample CryGeyCG12114_NA_FD_185462 | JGI IMG/M metagenome (GOLD analysis project Ga0210040, IMG submission 185462) | Groundwater microbial communities from aquifer - Crystal Geyser CG19_WC_8/21/14_NA (SPAdes) (version 2) | ecosystem: Environmental > Aquatic > Deep subsurface > Groundwater | place: USA... | reverse complement strand
CGTTGAGATGAGAGTGGAAGAATGTAAGTAGCCGTCATTCATGGGAGCATGTGGAAAGAGTCAGGAGTTGCGCTAATCAATATGCAGGCTGGCTTGGATCTCCCGGAGTTGGAGAAGATGTTGTAAAACTTGCGATATACGGCAATGGTTAGGGACAGAGATATGCTGGAACGATCGACGTAAATGAGACACTCGAAGTACATGAGTTTAGATTGACACGAAAATGACCTCAAAGCGACGCTGGACCTCGTACTTCCGCTTTTGCGGTAATAGGGATCAGGACTTTTGATCTCGATTAATTGCTTTTGCTAAGCTGAACACATCTCAATGCAAAACACTTATTGCCTATGTTCCTTGAGGTCAGCATACGCCCGTGAATGAGGTACAGACTTTGCACCACGGACCCAATTTCGGTTTGATTGTTACTACAGCAATACCCCTCGACTAGAGCATTTCGCAAATGCAAGCACCATTCTTTCCCATCTATTAATTTTCTGCTCAACTATTCTATTTTTGGTTATCATTGGTCGATGTAAGAGCTTGTGAGTGGTAGTCTGGCTGCCGATTGTGCGCTCCGTCTTTACTCCTCACAGTTATTTACATCATCTTCACTTCATCGAGAGTCTGGCTCCCAGCCACCCTTGCCGTGAGGTAAAAATCGTGAAACCCTACCGACAGTTTCCTTCTCTACACTTCCTTATCCAGCGTCAGTGCCAGAGGCTTCACGCAGAGGACGTATCTTGAACTGAGGCTGTAGGTTGTCAGCTGTCCCTGAGAGAGCTTTCCATATCTAACGAAGTATCGTAGCTCCTACATACAGCCATGGCTTCCATGAACGACGTTACAGACACCAGCGAGACCGACCAGCAGGCATCTTCGGATACTCCCCCAGCTCAAGCCATTGGCCCATATACGCCTGTGCCGTACATCGGCAACTACGACCTGACCAACATCAACATCTTTTACGCCCGAGTCGTTTCCAGTAGGTCTATTATTGTGGTGATCCGGCTCCTACTGACGACAACTAGTGCTGAGGTTGGCGCGTATGACCTTCGCCGAGATGAGCTTCGTCCTCAAGTCATCGCCGTACAGCATGGTTCCGCCCATCGAGGTCACTCCTCAAGGTCATTGGGCCGTGCCTACCACTGCGAATGCTGATAATCAAGGCCAGAGCGACTTCCAAGAAGAAGTAGGCACTTAATGACGAGATAGTGGAGTAGAAGGCACGAGCAATACTGACCATTGTTTAGGCTGGCACCAACACCGAGGACGAAGAGAGCACTGGCTAGCTTCAACAAGTGCGCACGAGCGACGCTACCACTGGTAAAATGCTGGTGGTTGGTGATAGATTAGATCTTCGGCTTCATTGCAGATGGTGCTAAGTCTTTCGTTAGCAGAGAAATCGTGACGTTTCGATCTCTTCACTTCTGTACATCGCGGCATCGCAATCATGCATGTAGCTGTCACGACACATGAATACGAATGTAGCTGTCTACCTCGAACTCTCGTGTCTCTTCTTGCCTCACCATTATCCGAACCGTTGGCGTGTTGTGTAAATCCACAACATATATGACACTTCCCAAGTCGTATACTTGTGTGCAAGGACTTCGGACTTGACTCGGTGACACCTTCCCCATATTGAGGTCGCGTGGTGAATGTATCCACACCACTAAGCCTAATTGGGCGAGCTAGAGCTTTTGACCCCACGATCTCGGCGTAGAAAACAGCTGGAACTTGTCGCATTCTTCCAGCACGTTGCCAGCCGCTTGTCTAAAGATGTAGCCTTGAACACAGTGAGTCGCAAAGGGTATGCCTTTGAGACGTCGTGTACTTACAACTGTAGATGAACTCACAACCTTACCACGGCATGTCCGGCGAGCCGCAGTATGGCGGTCTACCTGCACGCACACCGAGCATGGCCTCAAACACTACCCTCCCAACATTCACGAATTCGGCACTTCCGCGGCGACCGAAACCGCAAGCCCAGTTCAGCCCTGGCATCGAGTCACATGGCGCGACCGCCGCCAACGGACCATTGCCAGCGATGGGAATGTTCCGTTTGCCACCGCCTTCAGCACCGCCTCAGCCAGTCATCGTGACGCAACGTGAGCCCGAGAAGCATGTGCCGACCTACAAACCAGCGATCTACGATTGGGAGAGCAACAAGGATGCTACACTTGCCGACATCGTCGGTAGTGCCGCTTACTACAAGAGCCGAGCGTTCAAGATCAAGAAGGCCAAAGGAGAAGATCAAGCACCTGGACGCATGCGCGAGGACACCGAACAAGACGCAGCTAGTGACAGCAAGGACGAAGACATGCCTGATGCAGAGCCGGACAAGCCGAAGTCGCTCATCATGATCTTCGGCAGGACGACTGTGCGACGCGCAACTACAAACGACAAGTTCTACCTACGGATGAAACGGTACAACAAGAGAACGTGAGTCGTTTCTGGAAGTGAGGGTGAGAACGAGTACTGACGTGACCACAGAAAGTTTTGGCGCAGCGTTTCGGGCGAGGAGGCACTGTTTGAATGGGATTGAGTGCTGTTTGCAGGCTACTGGAACCTGTGTTGATGTTTACCTACAAGCTGCATGGATGCAGGATTTAACGTAATCATCTCATCGCATAGTTTGAGCGGATCGACGTATGAAGAAGTGCACTGCGTCATTGGGCACAATTGGTCAAATGGAGTTCACCGCATTTGATCTTATCAGCATGTGCATAAATCGACGGTGACTCAGCCTTTCCAGCATGTCGTCTTCACCTTGAGTGCCACAGCCGAGGTGGCTAGCGTCCACATATATTTAATGCTGCTCGTCCTGCAAAACTCTTCCTTTCCAGGACAGAATCTAACCAGCCGCCATTCGCCAGCCACGCACAAGCACAAGAGTCACACTGACGGAACACGCGCGCTAACTCGCACCCTAGCAAACAGGACTTCCCCTCTCGCTTTGGATGTATCGCTACCTCCACCAGCCCAAAGGTACACCGCTGCCGCCCGTGCCATACCCGCCGTTCCCCACATCACTTTCCAACAACGAGAGTTCTTCACACGACAGCGACGGTTCACCTGAAACATCACCGACACCTTCCCCGTCCCCGTCGCCTCAACTCCCCACATCAGTTCCCGACGACGAAACTCAGCCGCCAGTCTACGACCGTGCGCCTGGATCGCCGCCCATTGAGTCTTTTCCAGCATCGCCATCACTACGGTCCCTATCTCCGACACCAGAACCCAGAATGCGACGCTCCAACCGCAACCAGTTGGCACCCGCACCCGCTCGTCTCGAAGACTTCCTCGCCGATGAAGCGATGCCACAACAGGCTCCTCTGTTCAAAGACCACAAGCCCAAACCTGCTGAGCAGACTATGCTAAGGCTTCAAGACATGCGCTACCGCTACGTCAAGAAGAACAAACAGGAGATGTTTCCAGGAATAGGTAGAACCATCATCCGCGCCGCCGTACTTCGCGTCTTCGAACACGCTTTCGACAAGCTCGCAAGCCTCCCACACCTTCACGAGCAAATCGCATCAGAAGCGATGCGCAAAATCAAAGTCATTCTCAACGTCATATCCGCAGAGCCCGACGATCCTGTTTTCCTGAGCGCCGGTCAGCTTCTCGAGCCTTTGGAGCCACAATACGCCCAGCCACGTCTCGCCGAGTTCGACTATGGGACCGGTGAATTGTACGCGCAACGCGCCCAGCATAGACTAGAGGCGTGGAGGGCCGAGGGATGGCCTGCCAAGTATCCGAAGAGGGCGGTGAAGGAGGAATTGAAAGAGCGTCGGAAGCTGCTTGCAGAAATGGACGGCCTCAAGAAAGAAGAGAAGCTTGAGAGAATAGCGCAACATCGTGAGGTGGTGCTGGTGAGGGAGATGAGCAGGTCGAACAAGGGTTTGGGTGGAATCAAGGAGTTAGAGGAGGGAAATGTAGATGGTGAAAAGGCGTCTCGGCAGCCGGGTGTGATGATGCGCAGGGAGCGGGATGAGGAAGGAAATTTGGTGGTGGATGAGACGGAGAGGGACAGCGATGACTGGTCGTGAGGGTGATGGGATGGGAGGTGTACGATAGATGGTATTGCTTTTACTTTGTATCAATATGTAATGACGGTGGCTACAACATGTGCCTTGCAAAACTATGTGACTGCACTGATGAATGAACCTAAAGAAGCTCAATTTGGTTCCGTACAATATGAATCATTGTCAAAGATATATATGTCATCACCAGCCTGATCTATTGCCGTCATCGTTGATCTCTCAAAGTGGGCTGAGGCAATACAGGTTATCGTGATGGTGACTACACCTCGTGGCAAACTTCGCGTACAAGTGAGCACGAAGCCACCACATCCTACCCGCGCGTGAAACAGAGGATGATTCGACGGGTGATGAGCATCACCTCAACGTTGTGTACTTACGTTCACTCTACCTAGAGGCATAGCCATGATGCATATATACTTAAGTTGCCCAGCGATCCAAGCACCTACAACTCATCCCCTTCCCTCCGCTTATCCATCAACTCCAAACTCTACCGACTCAGTATGCAAGCATCTCCCGCCGCCATGCATACTACATCTACTTCCCAAACTACTCCGGACGCCACGAAGCGGCCAAGCGGCGAGGACTTCACTGTGGACCGACTCACCAAGAAGCTCAACCTATGGCCCCAGAACCACTTCCACAGCGGCTTCGTTGGTCGATTGGCTCTTGAAGTCAAGTACAAAGCTGGAATCTTCGCCAATCGTCAGCAATTCGTCAAAGGTGTACTGTTGAAGCAGCGCAAGATGTCGTTGGGCGCTGCGATGATGCTCGTACATGACCAGCTTCGTAGCTCAGCTGCTAAGCCATCTGCCGAATTGGAAAGCTTGTCATCTACTACCCCAGAAGCTGAGAACAGTGCACCTCAATCTTTGACACTGCCGACTTCGTCAGCACCTACGACCTCTGCATGGGAGGATACGTCTCACTGGGTTCGTCGATCTACACGTAAGCGCACTGCCACAGGCGTTCAGTATGTCGAAGACTCGGATGATGAATTTCTTGAGGTGGAGGAGAAGGCTACTTCAAAGTCAGCTCCCATTCCAGCCATCAATCAAACCGACAAGTCACAGATTCGTGTCTCTGGACGCAAGCGCGACGCCGCGGGCGTTGAGTACGTCGACGATTCGGATGCCGACATGACCGAATCACTATTGGCAGAAGACAAGGTCTCACCAACGACGGGTCGCAAACCCACCGTTTCGAAGACTGGGTCGAAGTCGAGGAAGAAGAAAGCTCTTAAGAAGACCCCCACACGTACGAAGCGTGGGACACGGGCGAAGGCCACGAAGTCTCGAACGGAATCAGATGTGCAGCGAGTGCCGGAACCTGAACCTGAACCTGAACCTGCATCTCAACTGGAGGTGAATAGTCCTGGGGTTGATGCACCAGACCCAAAGTTCAGCGACCCAGCTCACATGGGACTGACCCAGAGCACGTGCTTTACCTACCCAGAGAGCGCGATGCGTGAATCACTTGCCCTGATCATCGACGAAGATCACGCTGCCACCAACAACGCAGCAGTACAAATTCCCGTAACATCTCCCGAGACACCCGCCCCTCCTCAACAGCCAAAGAAGCGCGGCGGCCGCCCTCCACGCCCACGCATGGTCGGGACTGAAGATTTCTCCTCGCCCGCCAATGACTTCAAGTTCAAATACGACAGCCCATCCGGTCGTACAGCCGCACAACTCAACGCTCTTCTCGCGCCTCCAGCACGTCCTCCCGTCTCTGCCTGGGATGCAAATGGCCTGTATGACTACGGCATAGGTCCCCTTAGCTACGATCACTTGGGTTCGCGGCCGAAGGAGGATCTTGCGGAGAAGTTGGTGGAGCAGATGGAAGCGGCACATGCGGCAGAGGCCGAGAAGTCGGACCAAGAGCAGGAAGTGAAGTACCGGATGCAAGACATGCTGAAGGGGTTTGGGTATGAGAAGCAGGAGGATGAGGTGGATGAGGATGGATTTGAGTTTAGGTATTCGGCTTATGGTAAGGATGAGGATGGGGTTGCGGCGGAAGATGACGGGGTGCCTGAAGACGAAGTCCCTGGAGACAAGGCGCCTGACCACGAAGCGCCCGAGGACGAGGTGGGTTGTGATATGATGGATTGGGACGAGGTCGATGACGGCGAGCTCACGGGTGAGGAGGTGATGGATGAAGACTGAAGTATCATCTGCAACCTCGTAACGCGTGTGTCGCGGATTTAGACGCGTCACTTCTTTTTACACATAGATAGTGGTTGTACTTTGACACTGTCTAACACCTAATCGTGTAGATGTAGTTTGAAGTTCGCAGTTCCTATCATTGTTCCTTTCCAAAGTCGCGAGCACTTAAGACTTGCGAGAGTATAATTACCTTCATGCATGCCTAGCAGTCGAGCATGCCTTTGCATTGCTTTCCTCTAGCAGATATTCAATACAATGCTTCGCAAGAAAAGACTTCGCAGGTGCTGAGTGAGCACAATGTTTCCAAGTTCAACGAGACCTCACGACAATGATTGACCCACTCGTGTTGCCCGACAAGCTAAGAGTTCAAACCTTATGGAAAGATTCTAGCACAACAAGTGAAACGTCAGATTACAGTTTATAATCCCTAATAGTCTCTCGCGCGATCTTATTTCTTCTCAATAGCTCCTGCAGCATCTCCACAATCCCTCTACTCTCTACCAGGCACCTCAACCACAAGTATATCACAACACTCACCAGCGGATCTAAACGAAGCTACAGAAGATGTCTGGCTCTACATCTACCAACCAGGATACCGACCACCGCGTCTCAGCCGTCGCCGATACCGCGGAGTCACTACTCGACCTTCACAACCAAACCCATCATCCTACGTCGGCACCTAGCCAACCATCCGAGCGCACTCTAACTCTCCATGAATACATCGCCTGGAAGAAGTCGGGCATCGCGCGATACTCCGAGTACGTGGTCTGGAAGGAGGAACAAATGGACGTTGACGTCGAAATCACTGAGCAGGGAGCAGAGAAGGAGAAGAAGGTGCGCAAGTGGGAAGAGGGTGCTGAGGAGATTATCAAGGAGAATGCGGAGGAGAAGGAAAAGGCCGTAAAGGGGCGCCGGAATGGGTGGTGGGGCTCGCCGCGGGTGTAAGAATGTTTGCGGGTATGTAGCTCAGGGGTAGACAGATGGGCAATTGTCACGGAGTAATGGCTAAAAAGCAAAAGAGCACTCGCCAGACTATGAGCTCTCATTGTCCAATTGTCTCTTTCGCCATAGATGATGACCTGCCATGCTTGCTGCTATGAGCAATCAGTAGGGCAGGCGGCGTGCGCTCACAATCATCGAAGGTAGCAAGCTCGCCGATGAGTAGGGTATATGAAAAGGCCCATCACGACCACTTTGAAGTCAACGTCTTGCATCTCCTTTCCTTGTTTATCCACTGCGGCTTGGTATCACATAGTGTTTGTTCCCCGAGTTGTTGCTCAGATTTTGCGGCAGTGAATACCAACACCAGATCCGATTCCGTTTCCAGTTAGCCTGCGCCAAACGCACTATCGCGCCCTCCTGCAAGTATATAATAGTCTCTTTCCAATCGCTACTCCTTTTCCGACCGTATACCTGCCCTCAACCTTCAACCTCTCAGCCAAGATCGATCTCAGCTTTCTGTTCAACCAACACCTCAATCTTAAGTATACATCGACTTCCAACTTAGTAAGGACGGTACCCACGCTCCTTATTTACCATAAACCTAACGTTTGTGATAGTAACTCCACAATGGCGAACGACAATAGCCTCCTCCTCTCTTCCCTTCCACCCGCGACCGCAGTCCCGGTCATCAATTTCGGAACTTTCATGGAGGAGATGATCCGCGCTAGCGACGCGTTCCAGCTAGACAATGTCACGAACACAAGCGACATCAACATCCGCCGTGACATCCAGTCTGCATTCGAGAAGTTGCATCGGGGATTGAGACGCCTCATCAACCTCAACCTCCCCCTCCTCGAAGGACAGCGACGTGCAGGAGAGTTGCGTGCGGAATTCATCAACGACATGCGCGGTCTTTTGGACCTGAACCATAACACTCTCACAGAGGGTGAGCGATACCAGATACCTGACGTGTCCGTGTACATCGACTTCGAGCGCAATGTGCCCCTGCCGAGGACACAGCCTACAGTAAGTCTTTGCTCCGTAATCGAGATCAGCTGTTCCGACAGTTCATTTCGTGACCATAAGAAGAACAAATAACTGATGATCTACAGACGTCGGCACCCGCAACTGCAACCCCCAATACCTCTTCAAGGGCACGACCACCTCCACCCGCCTTCGCTGGTCCATCAACCGGCTTCTTGAACCCGCCTCCGCCTCCAGCCACCTCTGCTTCGGCCTTGCCCACTGGTACTGCCCCTCGAGTTCCTCGGCCAGAAGGCGGAACGTATCGACTACTCAACACCAACTTCAGTCGTATTCCTCGACAGAATGCCATCACCTTGCTGAGTAATCTGATCACCCGATACACGACGACAGATGCCATCGACCGTACTCGGGGGCGATATCAAGAGGTCCTGGCAGCTTGGAACCGGGCGATGCTGCGCGCTCGTGCAGCACCTGCAGATGAGTGGCGAGAGGTTATCAGGACGTTTGTCGACTTTTTCAACCAGCACTACGACGAGGTGTATCGTCCAGCACCCCCAGCCGCCAGTGCCTCAAGCTCGAGAGCTCCGGCTCGTCGAGGTCCACCGCCGTCTTCAGTAAGTACATCACCAACTTTGTTACTTTTTCGTTTATCTGACATTATCCAGGGCCGGTCTCTAGGTCTTGATGGCGCTGCCGACTACGACGGAGACAAGGAACTCTCCGCTGCCGCAACCGACTCTACCGACTCGAGCCCGGAGCGTGATCTGGCAACGTCAGCCACTCAAGATCTTCCCGTCGAAGGCACCCAGTCTTCGTCGACTCAGGGGACGGACGAGGAAAGCATAGAAGGCGAGGCGCAGATTGCTGAGGAGGATAACCAGGATATCAACAAGGAGTGCGTGGTTGATGAGATCAACGAGGTTTAATATTGTGTTGCTGGAACTCCGGTGTCGACTGCTTCTGTGGCTGCAAGCATAATGAGAAGTACAACAGAAAGAGATCTATGGTCAGTGTTGGCCTTCAAAGACGATAGCGTACGATAATCTAGCAAACTCTACAAACTATATCAATTTCCCGCCTCCAATTACTAAAAAGAAGAGTGATTCCAGAGTGTGATGATGTGCTCTCTGGGTCTGGGCGCACTTGCGGCATGCAGCGTGGTACAAGCCGCGAGGAAGCATGGGAACTACATACGCTTTCCCAATGCCATATGACCGTGAAAGTCAACGTGCCACACCGGTGTGATTGTGTTAGCAAACCTTGACGATCGTAACTCATAAAGCTGACGCGATGTCCCAGGACTTTCAGCCTTTACGTTCAACTGAGGTTATGATGTCAGCATTCGCACCATCTCCGAGCTTACGTCTCATTCGGAGATCGCTCTATGAGCTCAAGAGAAATCTGCAGACCGCTGTCTCAATCGATGATACCGAGAGCCCATCCTATGTTGAAGTTCTCAGCAAAATCGATGACTCGGTCCGGCGAACTGCTAGCGGCACGACTGAAGATGAGGCTCGCATCGTTTTCGAAGAGCTGAGAGCTTACATCAACGAAAGAGCCCCGAGATTGTTTGGAAGCACCTTTGCCACTGACTCCATCTATCTCGGTCTTAACAGGTCTACACTGGGCACAGCTGGGTTGGCCAGATCCGACAGCGCTCGGCCTCCAAATGTGCCATCGTCCACCGCATCAACGGGAACATCTTCGAACAGCACTTCTCCCGATACAGCAGCAACAACCCTCAGATCTCCTGACCCTGGGCCACCCGTCCATCTTCCCCCAGTCGCAAGCTATCTTTTCCATTTACCCGTACTTCCGCCAAGCGGTCCTCTGCATACACAATTCTACGACGATGGAAGTGGCAATCTCACGCATGCTCAGCAGAGGTTGCAATATCAAATTTATCAACATCACAGTGAAAGAAGACTTCCGGGCCCGTCTGGTGATGGTCAATTCTATGGCCCTACACCGAATCCTGAGAGAGCGCATGAAAGTCCTGCGACTAGGCATTTTCCATCAAGAACGGAGGAAGAAGGAGAAGAACAAGAAGAAGGCAGGGAGAGGGAGGAGGAGGAATCGCAGTGACGGTTCTATCACTGAGTGTGAATCTCGTCCAGCACTTCCGCCTTCACCTAACAATGGTCCCTCGAGCAACACAATAGGATCACCCCTTGAATCATTGTCCAAATTCACCTCTTCCCAACACCGCCCCTTATATATTGATTCCAATGCTCCTCACCCATCCATCATCCATCCTCCAAACGCACCACAACTTCGGCTAAACGCCACACTCAACATCAATGTCCTCTCCCTCAAACTCCATACCAACGTACGAAACTGTTCGCTCGTCCTTCCTATCAAGTGCCCTGGAAATCACGCAACGTATTACCACTGAAACATGTCCTCACGACATCGCCCAAGCCGACCGAGCCCGTGAACTACTCCTCATGGGCGTACGATTGTGCGATGATCAGATGGGTTCAGCAGTTCAGATTCGAGACTTGATCGATGGCCGGCTCCAGGAGATCAATTCGGAAATGAACCCGTTCAATCCTACTCCTCTCGAGTTCCGCGAGCAGGAGCACGAAGCAACAATGGAAGGAGATGCGAATGAGGCGGATGACATGCAAGCCCGAAATGCAACACCTCCACCACCCCCTGAGGCTGAAGATGCCTGGGAAGACTACTCGGGCTCGTCATCGGAGGAGGATATACTCGATCCACAATCACCCTCCTTCAGCGCTACCCACCGCCGCACAACTTCAGACCAGTTGCTTTATGCTTCACCTCCGCGCCCATCATCTCCAGACGAGCGTGTCTCAGAAACCGGATCCGACTCCGACTCTGATATCAATGATCCTCGATCACCCTTACACGACATAACACAGCGTTTCCAACAAACTCCGTCTGAAGCCTCGCCTCCCCTTCCAACCGGCCGAGTTCTAGGCACAGGCCGCGTTCTCGGCACAGGCCGCGTTCTCGGCACCGGCCTCGCTCCTTCCACACCCTCACGCAGCCAATCTCTCATATCCTCGCGCCTGCGCTCCCTGCACGACCCCACTCCCTCTCCCCTTAGCCTCCAACACCGCACCTGGCACTACATCCACTCCGAGCTCACGAACTTCCTCACGGGCTACATGGCCCTCGCTTCCTCAAACCCCTCGCGCGGGCGCGGCGTCGAGTACCACGACACGGTGCGCGTAGTCCAGGACGCCCTCGCAATCGTGCAAGCAAAGCCGTCAGACATAGATCCCGAGGACCTGTGGCGCGAGACGGAGGAGAGCGTGATGGGTTTTCTGAGAGTGGGCGAGGCGCAGGAGGAGTTTTTGGAGCCGATGGATTGGGGGGAGGAGATTGAAGATTGGGGAGAGGATGGGGAGGGTGTGGAGGAGCACGATACGCCAGAACGCGCAAAGGGCAAGAGGAGTATCACGACTGCGTTTCCGGGGACGTTTAGGGGGATATTGAAGGGGAGGAAGCGTGCGAAGAGCTCGGAGAGCTCAAGTGATGAAGAGGGAGGAGATGAGAATCTGCCGCCATCGACGATGCCGGTCCTTCGACCTCAACACACCGCCGACTCGCCACGGCCCTCCTACGCCTTCGCCCCCATCCTCCACGGCACGGACCCAATGAGCACACAACCCACCATCATGCAGCACTTCTACCGACAGACTGTACAAAGCACGCTGGACGAGCTGTTGAACAATACGGAGTCGAGCGAGACGCATGGTGCGGTACATGCATATTGGAAGCATGTGGATGGGGAAGTACCGAAGCCGAAGGCGGAGTCGGAGCAGGGAGAGTAAACAGTCTCGTGACGTGGAAGAGTGATATGGTAGAAGGCTACGAGTTGTGTTTCAAGGAATGTGGTTAGCGTTGCGCAGTAGTGTTGGCGTCCGGGATAACGGGCCGGAGAACGCGATTGTTTTTTGACTGAAAGTTTTGTTGCGAATGCGCATGGATTGAGGACTACGCAGGCTCGCAAGAAGAGCAGAACGTGGAACGTAGGATATGGAGACAGATACAGTTGCATATCACGGGTAGAACTCGCAACGACACAACTTGTAAGAATTTACGGGATGATAACTGCGATCCAAAACTGGTGTCATTTCATTGCACTGCTGAATGAGTGTTTCATCTGCAGATGGAGGCGCAACGCTGTGGGTAGCGAGCTGGCCGTCGAGGTTGCGTGTTCGACCGTGATCTTGGCTAGCTTAGACGGAGCGCTCGACAGTCCTAGTCTCGGCCTTCTCATGGACACCATCAACTTCTCCATGCTCATGATTTTCGTTGACCTGCTTCTCGACGGCTCGGACAGCCTCATCGGCGAGCGCCTTATCTTCGAACACTGTTTACTCGTTAGCGTCACGCCTCTTCTTCCGAGGGCAGGATACTTACAGAAGGTCAACTCTTCCAGCGTACGGTTGTACGTCTCAGGATACATGAAGTACACGAAGATGAGCTCGAAAGTGATCCAGCCGCAGTAAATGGCGAAGTACTTCCACCCAATAGCCCTCATCGCGATGGGGTTCACGTTGACGTTGAAGAAGCCCGCCAGTTTGCCGAAGATT
>Ga0210040_10007940_pt1 | contig 12703 bp, 9 predicted proteins | sample CryGeyCG12114_NA_FD_185462 | JGI IMG/M metagenome (GOLD analysis project Ga0210040, IMG submission 185462) | Groundwater microbial communities from aquifer - Crystal Geyser CG19_WC_8/21/14_NA (SPAdes) (version 2) | ecosystem: Environmental > Aquatic > Deep subsurface > Groundwater | place: USA... | reverse complement strand
TATTGATATTATTGCTCAATAATGTATACAAACATACATCAAAAAACTGTTTTTAAACTTTTTTATAAAGAAGACTCAGTCTTTTAACACCTCTCTGACAAATGCTAAATCGACTAACAGTTTTTGCTTCGGAGTATCTTTTCTGCACTTTAAAAAACCCTTGTATTAGTCATGCAAAAATTAACTGAAGAAGTAAAAATAGAATCAATTCACCGGTTTTAAATCTTGCTTACTCAGCCAACCTTTAGATACTTGTCCTTTATCGTTTGTGTAAACAATATATATATAACCGTTTTTATCATCCTGAGGTGTAAGGACTGAATTATTCCACTTATTTATAAAAGCCGCCCGCCTCGTGCTCTCATCAGGTGTATTATGAAAGTAAGCTACTGATTTTACAGTATATTTTGTAGGGGTTTTATTCGGTTTTTCCAATGTAGTCCTATCGTCCGCTGTTTCTTTTGAATCAGCAGGAGTTTGTTGAGGAACTTTCTTTATTATTTTTTTTGTCTTATTAGGATCAACTACATCCTTTGTAGTTTTACTAACGGGTTGTTTTAGTTTGCCATCTTTTGAATTTGCAACTACCATCTCCTGCCCGCTGTTTTTCAAAAAAGAATAAGCTGAAAATGCAAACAGAGCAATAGTGAAAACAAGCAGGGCAACAAAAGCGGATTTAGCAACCCTTTTTTTAAGGGGACGGCGTGGTTCAGTTTCACGTTTTAATAGAGGTTCACTTGTTTTTTGAGTATCAACTTTTATTCGAAGTTCTTCAAATTCTCTTTCCTTTTGCGCTAATCTCTCGTTGTACAATACAAGCTGTTTTTGCAGTTGCTGTTCTTCCTGTACTTTTTCGGAAGCTGGCGTCAGCATATTAGCATCTAAAGTACGCATGTTACTTTGAGCAATAAAACTGTTTAACTCTATTCCATCTGCAAATCGATTTTCCGGTTTTTTATTCAGGCTTTTAGAAATTACTGTTTCCAGCCATTTGGGCAGATTTACCTCTCTTTCTTTTATGTCTTGTGGCCAGGAAGAGGCAAACACAGCTTCTTTTCTTAAGCCTAATACATCAGGCGGCAGAGATTCTATATGTGCTAAACGAACCTCATTTCGCGCTGTTTCACCTTTGCCTTTTAACGGAAAAGGCACACTGCCGGTAAGCAACTCAAATAGTATTATTCCAAAGCTGTACACATCTGTCTGAAAAAGCATTTGACCTTCATTTTGTTCAGGAGCCATAAACTCTACTGCACCTGCACGGCGCAAACTTGTTCGCCTTTGCTCATCAGACATAATAGCAAGTCCAAAATCAAGTAATACATAATTTCCGGTTTTAATATTAAACTTGACATTATTACTTTTAATATCTCCATGTTTAATACCAATACGGTGACAATGAGCTAAAGCATTTGACAAATGAGAGGCAACTTTTACAACTTCATGTAAAGGGAATACAGGATAATTAGCAGATTGTAATAATTCTTCCAAATCAGGACCATCAATGTATTCCATCTCTATAAAAGGAAAATTTCCTGTTTCAGACAATCCGGAACTCAATATTTTTACTATATTAGGATTAGGGTTTTCGTTAACTTTTTTAAGTTTTTGCACTTCATTTGTAAAGTCCCTGTAGTTTTTGTCTTGAATACTTTCACTATAGATAGGAGTAGGTAATAGTTTTACAGCAGAAATAATTTCTCCAATACGTCGTCCTTTATACACAGCTCCCTGACCGCCCGTTTTCATAGGTCCAAGATTCTCTAATCCCTGTGTTATTGTAAAAACTTTGGCCATTTAAATAATTTTAGCTGCTTGATAATATATAATAACTAAGACTTAAAAAATAAGAAATGTATCTTTATAAGCTATAAGTATTTTTATTAACCCGGTTATAGAGCAATTTGTATACCTTTTAATCCATGTACTGCATTTAATGTATATTCTTAGAAGCTGTCTAAATTTGTTTTTTTGGAAACCAGCATTTGTATTTCATTTGATCAGCCGTTGCGACGCTCCGTTCATCTGCAGGGTTTCATGGCATCTTTATGGTTATAATATTAAAGTCAAAACTAATTTTAGACAGCTTCTTCTTCTTTTTTAAAAAGAATAGCTCCTATTAAAACAATAAGCAGGAAATTACGATTTCATCTATTATCAGTTAAGCTATGACAGGTTTTAAGTCTGCTATAACATCAATGATTTTTAGCACATCAAATAGGTAAAAGTGGAGAATAAGGCAAAAAAAAGCAAGTCTGCCGACTTGCTTTTTTAATTACTAAATCAATAAGTTATTTCTTTTTCGCGGCAGCAGATAAAAACTGCTCTAATGCGGCAACCATACTAGGGGCTTGTGGTGCAGGCGCCTTTATTTCTAACTGCAAGCCAGCCTCTTCAACAGCTTTTGAGGTATTGCTGCCAAAAGCTCCGATTGACGTATTTTTTTGTTCGTATGAGGGCATATTTTCAAATAGACTTTTCACTCCGGTGGGCGTAAAGAAACAGATAACGTCATACTCACACTCCATCACAGGCTTAATTTCGTTGCTGACTGTTCTATACATGAAAGCAAGGGCAAACTCACACTTGTTGTTTTTAAGCCAGTTGAAAATCTCATTATCCTGTTGGTTTTCACTACATACATATAAAAACTTTTCGTTTTCCTTATGTTTGTTGATAACGTCAAACATACTCTTGTTAGTACCATCCGCACCGTAAAAAACCTTTCTTTTGCGATACAAAATAAACTTTTGAAGATATAACGCAACAGCTTCAGTAATACAAAAATATTTCATATCCTGGCTAATGTTAATCTTCATTTCCTCGCAAATCCTGAAAAAATGATCAATAGCATTTCTACTGGTAAAAATTACCGCAGAATAGTATGAGATGTCTATTTTTTGCTTCCTGAAATCCCTGGCAGGTATACCCTCCAATTTTATAAATGGATGGAAAACAAGATCAATATTATACTTTTTTGCAAGTTCAAAATAAGGAGATCTGTCGTTTTCAGGCTTAGGTTGCGTAATCAGAATCTTTTTTATATTGCTGCCGGGAGTACCGGATGTTGCCCCGTTTTTCACCATGCTTACTTGCTATATTTACTGCAAAATTAAAGACTCTTATTCAAATAAATTACAAGGGTCTTGTAAATCAGTAAAAGGGGCGTAATCTCAAAAGCGCAAATGTAGAAAAAAAAGTGCAACGGACTTACCTTTACCTCTCTTCGCACAGGTCCATATGATATCAGATATCTATATATAAACAACAGAAGAATAAGTAAAATAGATATGGTAATACAAATGTCTATAATTTTTGGTTCTGAAAAAGCAATAATTAAAGTGAACGGAATTAATATTACTCCTAAGATTTTATTAATGAGATAAACTGCGAAAATATAGGAGTCGGTGGCTACTTTTACGTTAAAAACCCATCCCGCGAAGCTTAAAAAGATATATTTACCCAAATAAATTATGGTTAGTGAGGCAACGCTATAGAAGAAAATCCACCAAAAATCATAACTGGCAAAATGGTAATATTGAAGTAAAAAAGAAATGTATGCAGACGTGGAGAAAATAAAAAACAAGTTTAGCAATAACGAGGGCAAATTATTCTGTTGCAACTGTTCCCGCGTTTGCTTTTGCCGGAAGGATGGTTGAAAAAACAATCGGAATATGTTGGAAAAATATCGGCGAAAAACGAGTTTTATGAATGCCAGTAACCATAAAATTCCGGCCAAAAGATAAAAAATTTTATCTTTTGAGACTCTGTGCCTTTCGTTTATAACTAAATAAACGGGCTTTGCCTTTGAGCGGAAAAAAGGATTATCGAGCAATTTTAAGTAGAATGAATCAATCGGTTTTTTTACAACAGGCTTTGCCGGCTCCTTACCATTTTGGACAGCAGCCAGACTATCAACAAGAGCATGCGATATTGAGTCACTTCTTTTAATACTATCAGCCCTCTTAGTAGAATCAGCAATTAACGTACGAATAGCAGTGCTTCTTACAATTCGTCTTTTAACAGGCTTCGGTGGTTGCGGTTGTATTTTTGCCAATGTATCAACAATAATAGTTGCATTATTTGTATCAGTCTGACCAATGGCCAAATAACCCATAAAACCAAAAAGCAGTATGAATAGCAGTTTTTTCAATCAATGTATTAATGCGGCAAAAATATCTTAGTGAACTGAGAAGCTGTCTAAAAATAATTTTGACTTTAATATTTTAACCATAAAGATGCCATGAAAACCTGCAGATGAAAGGAGCGTCGCAACGGCTGATCAAATGAAAGACAAATGCTGGTTTCCAAAAAAACAAATTTAGACAGCTTCTGAGAGGGAAAAAAATATTCCTGTAAAGGCCAGATAAATAACTTTAAAAGATGCTTACAAATCCAAGGTGTATTTTAGACTGCTTAATATTAAAATTTACATCATTTCGTTTACCTGCTGCATAGCTGATATTAAAAATGCCGCCTTTCGTTTCAAACGACAGTCCAACTCCTGCACCGATGTAAGTATTAGATTGTTGTACAATAATGTTGTTGCTATAACCTATATCACTAAATACAAAAAAATTAGAATTAAGGCCGAGCAGGTACCGGTACTCCAAAGTACCTACAACATACTTATTTGTAAATATGCTTTCTTCATCAAAACCTCTTAAAAGCCTGTAACCTCCTATCTGAAATAACTCGTTTCTAAAATAACTTGCACTTTGATACCAGCCGCCGTCAACGCCTGTTTTCAGTACTGTTTGCTTACCTGTTTTAAAATACTGCGCTGCTTTTAATCTTAACCGAAACTGGTAAGTCTTTAATTTTACCGAGTCATACAATTGGTTATAATCAAATGCGGGATCTTTGATTTCAGTGATAGCATTATTTTTTCGGATAGTTTTATTACCGGCAGAAGTAAACAGGGAAAATTCATTTCCCCTACGCGGGTTAAACCTGTAATCGGTGTTAGATATGTCGTAGTTAAGGGCAATGTTTGCCGCACTGACATCAGCTATATCAGGCAGTTGTTTGCTCGCCTTTATTTGAAGCGTATCTAATAACAACACATTTGTTCTTTGAGATTGCAATATGACTTTAGCTGTTTTATTAGGTGATACCATATAAACAAGGCCAAGCTGACCATTTATATTTAAAAAAGCAGAATCTTTTTTATATAAATCAAAAAGGAAATCAACCCCAAACGATGAATTAAACATATAAGGCTGGGTGTACTGCAAATGCAACCTTGGCGACTTCGGCTGTATTTGTTGCCAAACCAATCCCAAACTTTCACCACTTCCAAAAGCATTTTGCAACTGCAGATTGGCATCTACGGTCAGCAGTAACTTACCCCCTGTTTGCTGGTTTGAAGGCAAAAAGCCTGCAAGCACATTTATCTGATTACTTTTTTTGGGTTTAAGGTACAGGTTGACGAGACTCCCGGTATTTAGCATAGTCACATCCCAGGGTTGCGACTGCTCCAGGTAACGCAATTCGAGTAGCTGCTGGTCAATTTTTTCAAGCTTCTTTTTATTGTAGACTGAGCCTCTTTCAACATTAAGATAATGATGAATAAAGTTTCGTGAAATCTTTGCAGTACCCCATATACGTATACTATCAAAGCGGTAAGGGAAGCCTCTGTCTATTTGCAATACTGCTTTCAGCTGTTGGCTTGCCATCGAAATACTGTCAAGATTTATTTTAGCGAAGGGGTAACCGGTACTTTCAAAATAGTCTAACAATCTTTGGCTTACTTCTGCATAATCTGAAAACTGTAACACCTTATTCTTGTGGTTTTCTTCCTCCCAACCGACCTGTTGCAGGTAAGCTTTATCCTGGCTATGAATCCGGAGATTAAGAAAACTATATTGCTCACCCATGAAAAGATGGATAATTGTATGATTAGCAGCATCAATAACAGTATCAACAGATGAAGAGACAAAGCCTTTTGATTGTAAAATCTGAGGTATTTTTTCTAAGTAATTGTAGCAATCTTCCCGGTTTTGAAAGGAAGTTTTGAGACCGGCATTTTTAGCAATAAACAAGCTGTCTTTATCAACAGGTTTTACAACAAGACGGTACATATTCTGAGCGCCTGCCTTGTTAACTGCCATTCCCCACATTAACATGCTTATCACTACTAACCAAGTATATGTATTTACCTTTGCCATCTTTAATTAAACAAGTTTACAAAAGTTCTGGCTTACATGGCGGGTGTTTATATTCATATTCCTTTTTGCAGGAAAGCATGCAACTATTGCAACTTCCATTTTTCGACCTCCACAAGGCTGCAGGACAGTTTTATAAACGCTTTACTTACAGAAATAGATTTACAGAAAAATTATCTGGCAGAACCTGTGGCCACCATTTATTTTGGAGGAGGAACTCCCTCTATTTTACCATTTGAAGAAATTCAAAAGATAATAACTAAACTTTACGAGGTCTTTATAATAGACAAAGACGCGGAATTAACGCTGGAGGCTAACCCTGATGATATTACAGCAGAAAAACTTCTGGAATGGAAAAAATCAGGAATAAATCGTCTAAGCATAGGAATACAATCTTTTTTTGAGGAAGACCTGAAGTGGATGAACAGGGCACATAATGCCCAACAGGCTGAAGACTGTATTCAATTGGCACATGCAGCAGGATTTAATAACCTCACAATTGATTTAATATATGGTACTCCTACCCTAAGTGACGAAGACTGGAAAACAAATGTAAACAAGGCAATTCTTTTACAAATTCCTCACCTCTCATGTTATGCCCTGACTGTAGAGCCAAAGACAGCACTTGAAAAACTAATCAAAAAAAAGGCGCTGGCTGAAGTAGACCCCGAGAAACAGGCAAGGCATTTTGAACTTTTAATGCAATGGATGAAAAACGCAGGTTATGAACATTATGAAATTTCAAATTTTGCAAAACCCGGTTTTAGAAGCAGGCACAACAGCAGCTACTGGCAAAGTAAACATTACATTGGATTAGGGCCGTCTGCCCACTCTTTTAACGGGAAAAGCCGTCAATGGAACGTTGCAAACAATGCATTATATATTCAAAGCCTTTTAAAAGGTGAGGTACCTTATGAATTAGAAACTCTTACTATAGAGCAACAGTTGAACGAATATATAATGACAAGCCTCCGTACGATGGAAGGTTTGTCTTTGCAGAAGGTTAAAAAGGATTTCGGTAGAGAAATGTTTCATTACGTCCTCAAAGCGGCTCAGCGGCACATTTTGAAAAACCATTTACAGGTAGACGAAGATTATTTGAAAACAACACTAGGTGGAAAATTATTGGCTGATGGAATAGCTGCAGATTTATTTGTTGTTTAATTCTACTTTTAACAGGTTCGGTCTTTTGTAATTTTTTTGTGGCTCGCAGATGTTTTTTATGGAAACTCCGGTTGTGTCACTCACTTTTACTGAATCTTTTCATGGCATCTTTTCCCGTTTTTTGCTTTCAATTAATATATACGGGGCTAGAAGTTCCGATGTGTCAAAGTAGAATTTTTTGATAGAAATCGAAATCACTTCCATAAAATTCTAAGAAAGATAATTTCTTGACTGCCCAAAGCCAAACGTAATAGGGTTAAACTTAAATTTCAGTTTGTGTCAGCTAACTAATTCCTTTATGCAACTACGCAACCTACAACTGATGTTGCTTACCTTTTGATGCAAGCCACTTAACCGCATTTACCAATCCAACTGTTACCAATAACAGGGCAGTAAAAGAACCAAATATGGAGAATGAAACAGGCATACATAAATATAAACAATTTACAAGCCAGATTAAAGTAAAATGCCTTCAATTTTATTAAAACTTTCTTCTGGCGGCATTTGCTCCCACAATATCTCGTAGATTGTTTTTGCAATTGGCATATTGGCCCCAACCTGTTGATTAGTTTTAAAAATACACTTGCTTGCGTTGTAGCCCTCTGCTACCATGTTTAACTCAAGTTGAGCAGACTTTACTGAATAGCCCTTACCAAGCATGTTACCAAAAGTACGGTTGCGGCTATATAAACTATAACAGGTCACCAAAAGGTCACCGAGGTAAACAGAAGATGTATAATTTATGTGTTTGCAAACTGATTCACCGACTACCTTTCTTAAAAACTCAACCATCTCATTGGCTGCATTTGCTATATAGACGCTTAGAAAGTTGTCACCATACTCAAGTCCATGTGCTATACCTGCACCTAATGCATAAATGTTTTTTAAAACGGCGGCATATTGTACACCAATTACATCATGATTAACAACAGTATTTAAATATTCTGTGTGAAAATGATCTCCGATTTTCGCTGTCATTTCCTCTTCTATACCAGAGAAGGTGAGGTAAGACAACTTCTCAGAAGCAACTTCTTCTGCATGGCAAGGCCCAAGTACCGTAAAATAATCAGAAAGCTCCGTGTTGAACCTCTCGTTTAAATAGTCATTCAGTAACTGGTTGCAGGAAGGCAAAATACCTTTTATAGCTGAAACAATCTTTTTGCCTTTAAAACAATCAGGAGACAAAGGAGACAAAGCACTTTCGACAAATGCAGAAGGAACTGCAATAACCAACACATCTGATGCATCTATTACCTCCTGTATATCACCATGAAGTGTAAGCAGATTAGTATTAAAGTAAGCAGAGCTGAGATAACGGGGATTATGCCTTCTCTGCTGCATGTGTTTAATAACGCCGGTGTTACGTATCCACCAGTGAATAGCATTGTTATTATCTGTAAGTATTTTCGCCAGTGCTGTGCCCCAGCTTCCGCTTCCTATAACTCCAAAATTCATTAACGAGCCTTTAAAATATTAAACAAACATACAAAACAGTTTCATTCAAATACAAACAGGAGGCTTTGCTTCCCATTTAACTATTATTATTTTGTTTCTTCAAAAAGCTGTTCTTTTGGAACCACTTTCACTTTGTCACCGTCTCTTAAAGTTTTGCTTACTAAGTTATATGGCCCGGTAATAACCTCTTCGCCGCCTTTTAAACCGCCTAAAATTTCTATATAGTTAATATCCTGGATGTCCGTTCTTACAGTTGCCTTTTTCACCGTTATTTTATCTGCCTGTAGTACAAAAACAACTTCTTCTAAATCATCTGCGTTACCAGAAGGTGGTTGATTTTGATTATCGGAATTCTTTTCATCTTCTTTACCCGCAGATTGCTTCTCTCCGTTTTTATCTCTGGTCGTTACTGCATTTATAGGAACAGCCAAAGCATCATTATGGGTTTTAGTCTGTATGTCTGCACTTGCATTCATACCTGGTCTGAAAGGAAAAGCTCTGCCATTTGTATTTTCTAACAAATCTCTATAACTTTCTGGCAAAAGTCTTATGTGTACTTCATAGTTAGTAACATCAGTACTTGTTGAGTTTTGAGAAGACGCAGCCGTGGTATTGCTGCTCGCAATCTTGGTAACAATACCTTTAAACTTCCTGCTTGTGTAGGCATCTACTTCAACCAGTGCACTATCTCCAAATTTTACTTTAGGTATATCATTTTCACCAACGCTTACCCTTACTTCCATTACATTCATATCAGCCACACGCAGCATCTCTGTACCTGCCATCTGGGCTGTTCCCACCACTCTTTCACCTTTTTTTACTGCCAGTAAGCTTACTACACCATCCATTGGTGCTACCAGTGTTGCACGACTAACGTCTTTATTTGCACGCTGAAGTTGCGCCCTTGCACTTTGCTCAGACGCCTGTGTTCCCCGGATACCTTGTACTGCCGCCTTGTATTGTGCTCTTGCAGATCTGATTGCCTGCTCTGACTGCTCAAACTCAGATCTTGATATTACTTTTTCATCAAGCAATTGCTTTTGCCTGTTGTAAGTTACCTCTGCCTGGTCCAGTGTAGCTTTTAATGCACCTAACTGAGCAGTTGAGTTTGCTACCTGCGCCTGAGACTGCGTTACAACTGCAGCTGCCTGGTCTCGCTGACTACTATAAATGTCTGCATAAATACGTGCAAGCACCTGTCCTTTACGCACACTGTCACCTTCAGCCACATTTAGTTCAACGATTTCACCACTTATATCCGGACTTACTTTTACCTCTACCTCAGGATAAACTTTTCCACTGGCATTCACCGCTTCTATAATTGTCCGTTTTTCAACCTTTTCGGTAGTTACTTTAATTCCTTCCTGCTTTCCGATTACACCTTTCTTTTTTAAAACTATCAATATAATGACCACAACAATCAATATCCCTATAATCCAAATAAGCTTTTTATTCATACTATCCGATTTCTGTTTTTTAAGGTTGAGCTGGCTTAAACTTATTTTTACAATTTAATTCCCTGTCCTTTGTAAAATTCAAGCACTTTCATTTTAAATACAAAGTCATACTGGTTGCTAACTTCATCTATCTGGGCAAGATAAAGATTATTTTGAGTGATTATGAAATCGAGGGTTCCAAGCAAACCAATATCATATCTCTTTTTAGAGATGTCAAAAGCTTTTTGTGAATACTCTACTGTCCTTTTAGATGCATTGTATTTTTGTAATGAAGCAAAAGCATCCTGGTAGGCGTTGTAGATATTTGTTTTCAATGTGAGGTTTTCCTGTTCATTCTGCAATTGCAGCTGGTTTACATTTACCTTAGCCCTTTCCCAGGCAGTTCTACTTTGATAACTATTGAATATTGAGAAGCTAATACCAAGACCAATACTTTGACCAAAATTTCTGTTTAACTGTCGAAAAAAAGGAACACCAACGTCACCAATTTTCTGAACACCAGGTGAAAAAACTTTATAAACAGTATTTCCTATAGTTACATATGAGTTGGTAGAATCGTCAGGAGCTGCAGTATAAACAGGATATTTTGAGTTGACAGATCTTGTGTTTAAACCACCAAAAGCATATAAAGATGGATACATACTACCTCGTGCAGCTTTAATCTCCTTTTGCCCCGCCTCAATTCTCAGCCTGTACATTTGCTGAATTGGCTGTGTAGTCAATGCTAATTTATATACAGCATCAGGCTGTAAAGCAGCCATACTTTCAACAGGAATATTTTCTAATGCCGGCGCTTCAATATCAAAGGGCAAAGCAAAATCATAATTCATGTTTGCCTTTAAATTAATTAAGGCTTGCTGAACAAGTGACTGCGCCTCCAAATAGCTACTGCTATCTTTGGCTAATTGTGCTTCCAGTTGTATTGAATTTAACTCTGGCTGACTGCCTGCATTTACCAATTTCCTGGTATTTACCAGTTGAGAACGCGATTGGTTCATTTGTACCTCACTTATTCTTACCTGTTCGCGTCGTAACATTACCTGTAAAAAAGCATTGGCAATAGCCAAAGACACATCATTTTTAGCTTGGTCAATACCAATAAGGTCAGCTTTGGCATTTAGATTATTAGCAGCTATTGTATTTTTCCTGGCATTCCAGGTAAAAATATTATAATTAGCTTGTATATTAAAGCTTCCTGATACATAGTCTGCGCTTTCAAGTGTACCGGTGGTAGGATTCTCGTTTAAGCCATGTTGATAAGAAGCATTTGTACCTCCGGTTAGGGTTGGGTATAGGTTCATCTGGCTTTGGTTCGCTGTTAACTTAGACAATCTTGCCTGCACATCTGATTGCTTAACTGATACATTATTTTTCAAGGCATAATCGACGCACTGTTGCAAAGTCCACTTTTCCTGTGCATAACTGTTGGAAGGAGCTATAACAATGAAAAAAAGAATAAAAAATTTCGTCATACTAACAAAAATAATATAATTATTTACTTAACAATTTCCGGTTGGATTAACTTAAAGGGGAAGAAGCTTCTTTTAATCTCCTTTTCATTTCTCACTCCTGGCAATAAGGAAAAATAATACTTTATATTACAAGCTTAGAACAAATTAAAACAATAACGTTAACCCTAATACCTGTATCTACCGAGTTTTTCTTGCTCTTCACCTAACTTTTACATTTTATTTGAAAAGGATGTTATAAAGAGTATCAACTTTTAAATCAGCAATGAGCAGACCATTGAAAAAATAGGCACGCAATTATAGTTATTATAAAATAATTAAAATTAAAAGAAAGGTAAGTTGCAGTTAAAAGAGGTATGAAAAGAAAAAGAACTTTCACTATTCTTTTTCAAATTTCTTTTTTAGGAATTGTACAATGGATGGATCTTCTAAATCTTCCATATCTCCTAACTCTATCTCCAGAGCCTTTGTACTCATTTGAATTTCGACTAAAGACATAATTAGTGAGATGATGAATGCAAGCATTGCCACTGCAAATAAAATATTTGCCCAGTCAACCCGGTTAATAAAAATAAAATACATGCTAAAAATGCAACTTAAAAAACTCACCACTCCAAAAGCCTGCATGTTTTTAATCAACCTTAAACGGTATTGTAAATTTTTGATTTGGCCGTGTACCTCAAGTTTCTTACCGCTTTGAAGATACTGTGCATGAAGGTTTCTCACAACGCTTGCCAATGCAAGAAAACGATTGGTATAGGCAAGCATAATAAGGCTTATCGCAGGAAAAAATAAAGCCGGGGTATTAATTGTAATATCCATAGCACAAAATAAAAACAAAAAAGCCTTTTTTACTAATAAGCACAGGGCGGACGCACGAAAATCCTTTAAAAATAATGTTTTAAGCAGTAAAATTAAACCCAAAGGTTATCCCCATTTTGCTGAATTCAGTAAAAATGGATAAAAGTTATTCAACGGTTATTATTAATTG
>Ga0210040_10007939_pt1 | contig 12704 bp, 16 predicted proteins | sample CryGeyCG12114_NA_FD_185462 | JGI IMG/M metagenome (GOLD analysis project Ga0210040, IMG submission 185462) | Groundwater microbial communities from aquifer - Crystal Geyser CG19_WC_8/21/14_NA (SPAdes) (version 2) | ecosystem: Environmental > Aquatic > Deep subsurface > Groundwater | place: USA... | reverse complement strand
GCGTTACCCCGGTGCTCGTGAATACCCCTAATAGATTTTCCTCCAAGTAAGTCTTGTGCCCCTATACCCTTTCTACCCACATAAATAACTTTTGACAGTACATACCCAACAATGAAACGACTTTTCTAAATCTCCTTACGCAAACCCAAAAAATGGATGATCCTGATTGTTGAATAATAACAACAACAGCCTGGAGCGGAATAAATACTATAGTGCACTGTATCATGCACGTCATCAAACACGCAATGGAAGCATCTAGGGTTAAATCACCGAAAGAGCTTTTCTTAATAAACAACTTTGCTTGGGAATTCCCCAAATTTGTAAAATCCGGGCGCGCAGCAAATGCTAGACAAAGTAGCAAACTGCTTGGATCTTCCTTAGCAAAAACAAAGGTTGAATGCTTGAAAATTGAATCCAGTTACCACTAGTTTTACCAGTAAAATCTGTGCATGGAATGCGGTGTTTCTACTGAGCTACCCCAACCCTTTTATAATTTGTCCAATATAAAAACCTAGGTTGATGACTCCTGAGCTGCTTCATTTTGCAATATAAAGTACAGCTATAATTTAACAACAACATTTTTATGCAAATAAATTTTCGGAAAAGTTATCGAAAATGGCGTTTAGTTTGTGAATACGTTAGCCAAGAGTCTTTCCATAAATGTTGACGACAACAATTAAATGATTTTGTGAAATATAAAGTGGAACCGTTTATCTTTCAGAATTTATTTTACCTCAGAAGATCATTACTACTACTGCTTGCAGTTGAATATTTCATTTTTTCAAGCACGGCAAAAATTAACGATACTTCACTGACGGATATGCAATGTAACCGTTACGTTCTAGTTAATAATCTTGTAGCAACAATGAATCACTCATGTCTTGGGTATAGAGGGAGCTTTGGGGTTGTATTTGTAAAAGTTATCAGAGCAATAGAAGTGAGTTTAGTTTAAAGAAGGAAAAAGTTGAAAATTATTAACCAGCAATAAACAAACAATGTATTTCTGATTGTGAGTCGCATTATTTTGGCAATGACATAGTTTTCAATTCTAAATATTTTAATTGAGATTGAGTCACAAGATAAAGTTTGACTACAGGAGATGTTCATTTAGGACAGTTGTGAATCACTACGACAAAATTTGCCGATCTAAAATATTCGTTGCATTACATCACCAAACTGCTGTACTTTTTTCCTTCAACAATTGTAACCAACATAACAGGTTCACAAGTCGATTTATAATGTTCACCTGTAATAACGTGTGGCAAGTGACAGTTAAGTAGTATGGTGAATGTTTGATTCGTTTTCAATAACTTGAATGCACCAAACAATGCACACCACTGTTGCGAAACATTTCTAATAAGGAATACAACCTTGATCTTGATTTTTGATATGAAAATTCCCGTTCAAAGTCCAACAACCATGACAATGACATTATAATAGTTTAAATTATAAAATATGCACCATTTCAAAAAATTGGTGGAAATCAAGAAATAGTAAGAACGAAGGATTTTTTTTCGGTAGGCTTCCTGGCATTGGTTGTTGCGTTGTCTATAACCATACTACCTCTTTAACATACCTTGATGCATACAACCTTTTTCAAACAATTTTTTTTGAAGACTTAGAAAATGAGCAATGAATTATTGTGGCTACAACATCTTACAGATTTAGTGGTTAAGTATGCATAAATCGACCATTTATCGGAGATAGACGAATAACATGGGACATATTTTTCTATTCTGCAACGTACAGTTGATATGTACATTCCTCACATTGAAGTAATGACATAGGGGTATACTGAGATTGAGAGTCATTATGCTGCAAAAATATCCCTTCCTTTTTCATTCACACATCTCTAATGTAGTATCAAGTGAATTTTGGTGCTTTTTGTGACATCTAGTGTACCATTATACGACTGTGGTTTCCAACTTCTCGCTGCAATGGAAGATTTTGGGCTAGCAGCGCAATGCATGAGTTTGAATCCTGTCAGTAGAAAATAGCAGCCGGCAATGATGTTTCTGTTGGAATCGAATTCCAAAAAGTCATTCACTCTCCACTCCACGAAGAAATGACTGTCTGCCAAGCCAAAACTTTGCGAAGACTTGAAATTGCTAATTTAGTTGCTGGTTCCAATTTGCGATTGCGAATAGCGATATAGCGAATTAGCGAGTAAGCAAATCAGCTGTTGTAACCGCTATAGTTAGTATTTTCAGTAGTGGTTAACTCCGCGAGTAATTATAAACATAAATAGTGTTACCGAAAATCGGGAATCCGGAATTGCAGATTGGCCTGCTGAAGTTGGAGGGAATGATGATTCATTAATTCAATTTTCGAATAAAATCATCTACATTGCTTTAGGTGAGTTGACGATAATATTGTAGTTTAATGTAAATCAAATCCTTGTTTATTGCTTGATTAATGTCTAAACAGACTGGTGTTTACTAGGGTGAGGGACTCCACTCTCAATCAAAATGTTGAGGGGGGACAGCCTTGCGCTGAATGACCCCGAAGGGTCATTAGAACCTTCCCCTGGGGGGCAAAGCATTCCGCCAGTACCACCGTCGTTGGGGGATGTGAATCACGTTATTTCTTACGTGAAGAAAGTATGTGGGAGTTTACTAGACGAGGAAGATATGTCTTCAACGGGATGCGAGAATTTGTCTAATGTGCTGAAAGAATCTGCAGATTCCATAAAAAAATTTATTTCTGATCCTCAAGCCAAGTCATTGTTTATTCAAAAAATCTCAAACAAAGGTATGAAGCGTGACTACAGTAGCAAATTTAAAAAAAATTAAGCTCTACTTCTACTGATTTGCCAATAGAAAAATGTAGGAATAAAAAAATACAGATTTTAATTGTTTGCCGTTTCAGATGACGAAAGAGACGATGAATATTTGGTCTCCCTTGGGGTTGTTTTCAAAAGCGTTCGAGCCAATGGAATTGGAATTATTAAACGTGGCAACTTCATTGAATCGGACAAGTCTATTAGCTCCCAACTGTTGGTCATGGAATTCGGCGAAGGATCACCATATGAAATGTTGCACGCATACATCTCTATGGGAGTTGCCCCATTCTTCAAGTCTTATTTGCTAGAAACGGGTAGGACTTTGGAAACTGGGAGCGACAAGCTGGCTCCCTCAGTAGAGAAAAAAATTGCTGAGTTGGAAATGGGGTTACTTCATCTGCAACAAAATATTGATATTCCTGAGATCAACCTTAGTATCCAACAAATTGTTTCTGCCACTGTTGCGAGTTGTGCTGGTGAAAACCGTCGGCCGAAGATGTCTGATTTTGGGGATCGTATTGAAGATTCCAAGTTTTTGAATGATTTACAACACGGGGTCAATCGATGGGTAAAAGAGATGCAAAAAGTTACGAAATTAGATCGAGATCCATCGAGTGGTACCACGTTACAGGAAGTGTCCTTTTGGTTCAACCTAGAACGGGCTTTGCTCAAGTTACAAGAAAAACGAGAAAGTCTCGAGGTTGAACTAACCCTGGAAATTTTACGTCATGGTAAAAGATTTCATGCCACGGTGTCCTTTGATACAGACACAGGTTTGAAACAAGCTTTGGCCAAAGTTAACGATTACAGCCCTTTGATGAAGGATTTCCCAATCCATGATTTACTGGCGGCAACCGATTTAGAGAAAGTAAGAATTGCTGTTCAGGCCATCTTTGTGCATATGAGGAAAATAAGAAGCACCAAGTATCCCATTCAAAGAGCTTTGAAATTGGTGGAAGCTATTTCAAGGGACCTATCTACCCAACTTTTAAAGATCTTGGGAACTCGAAGGTATGTATGAAAATTAATGTGTGATGGAAAGAATAGAAGTATTATCATGTATGGATGTATGCTATAATTCTGAACGTATTTTTGCATTTCAGACTAATGATTGTACCGTACGAGGAATTCGAAAGGGTCATGCACTCATGCTTTGAAATATTCAATACGTGGGATGAGGAATATGACAAGCTGCAAGGTGTTTTACGGTATAAAAAATTATAATGCTTGCACATTGATATTTGAAGCATGCATCCCTACTTCCCTACATTTTATAAATAAATTATCTAATACGGCTTGTTCGGCTTTTTCTATAGGGACATTGTCAAAAAGAAGCGAGATGAAATCAAAATGACATGGCGTGTGAGTCCAGCGCATAAAAAACTCCATAATCGAATGGAGCAGATTCGTAAGTTCCGTCGGCAGCATGAACAGCTTAGATCTGTGATTGAACGAGTTTTAAAACCTGATCAACAAACTATGGTGGAAGGGGATGCTAGCCAGGTAGACTTGCGGTTTACAGCTTAAATAATTTTAAGCTACAAGAAAGTTAAAAAACGTTTGTCATTGTTTTAATTTTATTTCAAATTGTTTGTCCACACAGGATGTTTCCAATGCATACAGCCTTGTTGAAGAAGTGGATGCCTTAGAAATTTCGAAAGAAGGTCAAGAATCTTGGGATGCAGCTGTACGACGGTATAATGAGCGAGTAGACAACGTAGAGGCCAAAATTGCTGCTGCCTTACGAGAACAACTAGCGATAGCCAAGTCTGCTAATGAAATGTTCAGGATTTTTGCAAGGTATGCCACAGCATCTTGTCCTAGTACCATACCAGTACTCCTATTGGTACGGATGTGAACAGTTTACAGTTTGTTAAATCAACTGATTGAAAAAATTTCCTGTAGATTCAACGCTCTTTTTGTCCGTCCTCAAATTCGTGGGGCCATTCGTGAATACCAAACTCAGTTAATCCAGCGAGTAAAAGATGATATTGAAGCTCTTCACGATAAATTCAAAACCCAGTACAGCCACAGTAAGGCCTGTCGAATGAGTGATCTTAGGGACATTCCCCCAGTAGCTGGCTCGATCATCTGGGCCAAGCAAATTGACCGCCAGTTGACAACTTACCTTCGTCGTGTCGAAGCTATTTTGGGATCCGGATGGGAGAATCATGTAGAAGGCCAAAGATTAAAGTCTGAAGGGGATAGCTTCAGAATCAAGCTAAATACTCAACCTATTTTTGAAGAATGGGTTATGAAAGTTCAACAAAAAGATGTGAGTGTTGTTGGCCGAATTTTCGATATTGAACAAACTAGAGGCAGAACTCCAGCAGGAAAACCTGTGTTACGACTCAAAGTGAACTTTTCCCCTGAAATAATATCCCTTTCCAAAGAGGTATGCGACTCTATACACTATACGGAATAAAACTAGTATAAAATTTTGTTTGCAATTTTTGTGCTTAATCAATAATCAATCTAAATTAATGAATTTAAATGGGTTTTATGCATTCAATTTTGTCAATGTAGGTGAGACACATGAAAAATCTAGGATTTCGTGTTCCACTAGCTATCATGAACAAAGCTCACCAGGCAAATCTCATGTATCCCTTTGCTATTTCATTGAGGGAGAGTGTCCGCACGTATGATCGCAGTTGGGAAAAGGTATGTAACTGCTTTATTTAAATTGACTGATTGACATTCCTTTGTTTTTGATTTTCGAGCTTCCCTTTGTAGTTAACACTGGTTTTGTAATTTTGTATCCAGTGTTATGGTTTCAATTCTTCATGTTTTCGATCTTTTTTTTTCTTTTTTTGGCTTGTACTTTGTTGTTTGTTATGTTGGATTAAGATGATTGATGATTGTTTATAATTGTTATTGTTGTGATCTTGTTATTGGTACTTTTGACTTTGACTGATCCTATATGCACCAACCTGTCACGTCTGAATCACAAAATACAATTCTGTTGTCTCTCTTCTTTATTTTCTCACATTTTCTTCCATTAGCTTGTGAGTCGGACTAATGGATCAGTTTATCAAGTGACGAGTAGTCCTTCAAAGGTATTTCATTGTTAGTAAATAGTTTGTAGTAAGTTATTTGTAGTTTCTCTTAGAAAATCGAAATCGCCTATTGTAGTTCAATTTTATTGGATCTCTTTGTGTATGCATGTGCTGAAGCCATATTTATTATTATCGTCCACCTTCCATTTCATCTCGTACTCTTACAATAAGGTGCTGTTGGCAGGTAGCGGAGCTTTGATATGGGAAATAGTTTTTAAACATTTTGAGTGTGGCAAGTACCTACCACAATCCCTGAAAATTTTCTCAACGCTCAATTTTACATTTTACATATATGAAATATGAAACTTCTCGAGTTTCATTTAAGCTATGCTACGATAAGCAGCTCCGCCGCCCAATTTTGGTATCTCATTGTAAGTTCACGGTTTTCCTCTTTTACATCACTTTTCACCCTGAAACTTTGTAATTATCCTTTAAGCTTCTTAGCCTACCTTTTCGTTACTAATACAAGCTAAAAAAAGACCACCTTTACCTTTTGCTAAAAGCTAATTCCCATCCTTGTATACTTAAATTACCTTCTTCAACTTAACAGTAGTAGTTACGAGAATATAGAATATTACCACTACGGATTAAACAAAACTAGTGTAGCATAAGTAGCATTTGGTTAATAATCGTTCGTACAGTCAGAAGCATAAGTTTAAGGTTTTCGGAGGGATTAACCCTTGTTTTTGAGAAGCTTCTCAGCATTCAGCAATAATGTTCATTAATTTTTTTTGCTTCAAGCTATCTGATTTCAATATGAGTTTTCAAACAATGCTCTTCAAATTTAATACTAGATTGAAGACCGGATGAATGTTGCCCTGTTGGTTGCCGGTACTCGTAAAGATGTCCACATTTTAATTTCCGAGGTTAGTACATTTTATTTAACTTTGAATTTGAATTAAAATTGTTCATTCAAATGAGGAAAACTTTATTCTATTGAAACCGTATGATTATTGGTACGTCTACAGATCTGACAAAATCAAAAATATAGTTTGTTGAGTTAGGGAATAGACTTGTTCCTATCTGACAATGGAATTTTTTTTGCTTACAGGGCATGAGCCTCCTGTGGGAATCGTATAAATTGGACCCTTATGTGAAAAAATTGTCCGATTATGTTTTTCAATTCGCAGAGAAGGTAGTTGATTGTTATATAGTCAATATTAATTTAAAATTAAAGAAAATGATGAATGGCGCAGGGGTCCTGAAATCAGCCGACTTGTGGGCTGAGGGTTGCATGTAGTAATGTGACCCGACAAAAGTGCCGCTACACTGATTTGTGATTTTAAAATCAAATCAGTTTACGTATGTTTGCATGAAAGCACTTCTATGATAAATCACTATTTGTTACAATCATTCCAGGTGGACGAAGCACTCAACGTGGAAGAGCAAGTACGAGCTGATATCAAATCGTTGGAGACTTGTCCTTACAGTGTGAAAACATTCGGAGAAATCTTGTCAAAAATTCAGAAATCTGTGGATGCATTAAGTTTAAAACAGTATTCAAATCTGGCTAAATGGGTTCAGCACATTGATATGGAAGTTGAAAAGAGATTGGCTGCAAGATTAGAAGCTGGAATCGCTGCTTGGACTGCATGTTTAGAGGGTAGGGGGGATAATGAAGAAATTAATGATGATACAGAGGAGTCCGAATTGAAGGAAATGACCCATAAATTGGGAGGAGATCCCCAGGTATTTTAAATATTCTTGACTTTGACTCACTCACTGAATTATTGAAGTTCGTGTTGAGCTAGACTGGTTTCTTTAATATTTCAGATGGGAGAACTGAAACTGGAAATGAGAATGACGCAGCAAATCTTGTGGGTATATCCAGCTGTAGAAGATGTGAGGCAGCAACTATTTCAAAAGTTGTTTGCATGGGAAGCCATTGCTACTTCTCATCCTAGAATTCAAAGCTCTAGGTACCAGCACCAAGTAAGTAGACGTTTGAGTATTGAATATATGGCTCATCATCATTTTATGCAATCCGATTGGAAAACTTATGTTGTCTGTGTCTAGGTTGGCTCTGAAAAAGGCAATACAGCTACGTATAAAGACTTGTTGGCGAAACTTCCTGGTGGAAAAGAGCCTTTGGAACAAGCTTATCAGGCAATCGAAACTCGTATGGTTGATATACGAAAATACGTGGGTGAATGGCTTCGGTATCAGGCCTTATGGGATCTTCAGCCGGATCAGTTATATGGAAAACTGGGAGAAGATATAGACTTGTGGCTGAAATGTTTGGCTGATATCAAGTATGTGCTAATTTAAACTGCGTTCTTAAAGTTTAAAGTATAGCAACGCAACCCACCGTATCACCCTCTACAATTGTTTTCTATGTTTTTCAGGCAAACTCGTAGTACTTTTGACACTGCTGAAGTTAGGCGAGTTTTCGGTCCTATTATGATTGAATACGGAAAAGTTCAATCCAAAGTTAGCTTGAAATATGATTCGTGGCATAAAGATGCTTTGGCAAAGTTTGCCAACCTTTTGGGCTCTCAGATGAGTTCTTTTTATACCGATGTGGCCCGAGTAAGTTTCATAAGATTTTGCATTCTTGAGATGAGCAATGTTTGAGCTAAGATTTGTTATCGTATATTTTTCTGTCATTTTTGTTTAGTCTCGAACGGATCTAGAAAATCAAAGTATAGAAACTTCCTCTACATCTGAAGCCGTAGGACTGATTACATATGTTCAAAATACGAAGAAAAAAATGCTGGAGTGGGAAGATAAAGTTGGTGTGTATAAGGAAGGCCAGAGAATTTTGGAGCGACAAAGATTCCAGTTGCCAAATAATTGGCTCCACATAGATAGCGTCGAAGGGGAGTGGAGTTCATTCTGTGAAATTTTGAGACGGAAGGATTCTTCGATTCAAACGCAGGTGGCAAGCCTTCAAGCTAAAATCATGAGTGAAGACAAAGCTGTGGAAGGACGGACTATGACTTTCCTCACTGAATGGGAGAAAGAAAAGCCTGTGAGAGCAGATTTGAAACCAACTGATGCTCTCAAACATTTGTTACTTTCTGAAACTCGGTATACCAAACTCAGAGATGAACGGGCGAACGTGTCTAGAGCGAAGGAAGCTTTAGAAATGACTGGTGAGTGATAATTATTGGCTTCTTATTATTGTATCCATAAATAGCACATAGCAGGAAAGTTTATAATGAGGAAATTTTTACGTATTGATACCTTATGATTTTTACGTCGTCTACAGATCTGAATACAGTTGCAATTGCATTACAGAATATGAACACAATGTGAAATTTTTAGTGTCATTTATATAAAGGCTCAAACGATTTTATTCTAATTTCAGGAATCACTAGTGAGACGCAAGATCGGTTTTCTGTTGCTTTGGAGGAACTCCAAGACCTCAAGGTAGTATGGAGTGAACTCTCACGAATTTGGGAGCAAATTGACGAAGTAAAAGAAACTCCATGGTTGTCTGTCCAACCCCGAAAAATTCGGCACCAAATTGACACCCTGCTATCTCAACTAAAAGAACTACCTGCCAAACTACGCCAATATCCTAGCTACGAGCATGTGAAAAGATTAATTCAAGGGTATGCCAAGGTGAACACATTGATTGTGGAACTGAAATCAGAGGCTTTGAAGGAACGACATTGGAAAACTCTGATGAAATCTTTAAGAGTCACTTGGTCTTTGTCTGAACTAAACTTAGGTCAAGTATGGGACGTAGACTTGCAAAAAAATGAAAAGGTTCTTCGTGATGTCATCATTGTAGCACAGGGGGAAATGGCTTTGGAAGAGTTTTTAAAACAAGTTCGGGAAACTTGGCAAACATACGAATTGGAACTCATTGCATACCAAAACAAATGCAAGTTAATTAAAGGATGGGACGACTTATTTAACAAGGTGAAAGAGCATATTAATTCAATTGCTGCTATGAAGCTTTCTCCATACTACAAAGTATTCGAAGAAGATGCAAATGCTTGGGAAGAGAAGTTGAATAGAATTTTGGCACTATTTGATGTCTGGATTGATGTTCAAAGAAGATGGGTTTACTTGGAGGGTATTTTCTTGTCTAGTGATGATATCAAAGCTCTTTTGCCAATGGAGACATCTCGGTTCCATAGCATCAGTACTGAGTTTTTGGGACTGATGAAAAGAGTTAGCAAGAGTCCCAAAGTTTTGGATGTCCTGAATATTCAAGGAGTTCAACGCAGTTTGGAACGATTGGCTGACTTGTTGGGCAAAATCCAGAAAGCGTTGGGTGAATACTTGGAACGTGAGCGGTCTAGTTTTCCCAGATTCTATTTCGTTGGGGATGAAGATTTGCTAGAAATCATCGGAAATAGCAAAAATGTGGCTAGGCTGCAAAAACATTTCAAGAAAATGTTTGCTGGCATTAGTGCCATTACTTTGTCCGATGATCAGACTATGGTGACTGGCATTGCTTCTAGAGAAGGAGAAATCGTAGCTTTTGGTAGTCCTGTGGTGGTTACGGACAAAAAAGTGAACGAATGGTTGAGCGGGATTGAAAAAGAGATGAGATTCAGTTTGGCTTCATATTTAGCGAAAGCAGTCAACGAGGTGGCTCAATTCAATGAGAAAATAGACTCGCAACTTTTTATGGAATGGTAAGTAAATTCGGATTTCATTTTGCATTTTTTAAACAGTATATGTAGATTGATGTGATGAAATCGTTGAGGTCTAGTTTAGGTCTAACGGCTTATGACACAAAAAAAAATGTCCGATCTGATCAATGTTATTTTAATATTATTTTATGCGGCTTACCTCTTGAAGGAAGCTGTTCATTGCTTCAACTAACTTGAATTTGTATCGTTAGGGTGGACCGTTTTCCAGCTCAATTGATAAATTTAGCAGCTCAAATCTGGTGGTGTGAAGGAGTCGAAGGTGCGATTGGAAATTCTAGCAAATTGGAAACTGTTCTTAAAAGGGTAGAAAATACTTTGAACGTGTTGGCTGATTCTGTTCTGCATGAGCAGCCTGCAATTCGTCGAAAAAAATTGGAACATTTAGTAGGTTTGATAAATTAAAAGTAAACACACTGCAGGCCTGCATGTTTTTCAACTAAAATTTGTCTGTACAGATCAATGAGTTTGTGCACAAAAGGACTGTAACTCGTCAGTTGATCCAGGCCAATGTGAATCATTCGAAATCATTCGAGTGGCTTCGTCAAATGCGTTTCTATTTCGACCCACAACAGCCTGATGTATTGAAAAAGTTGAGCATTCACATGGCTGATGCCAAATTCCACTATGGCTTCGAGTATTTAGGAGTGCAAGAAAAATTGGTACAAACTCCACTGACAGATAAATGTTATTTGACAATGACTCAAGCACTAGAAGCTAGGCTTGGAGGCTCTCCATTCGGTAAGCTTGCGGGTTTGAAAATATTTCTACTGTTTTTGGAATGCCCGTCGTTTATATTTACTAAGGCTTTTGAAATTTTCCAGGCCCTGCTGGAACGGGAAAAACTGAATCCGTAAAGGCACTGGGAAATCAACTGGGTAGATTTGTATTGGTTTTCAATTGTGACGAAACTTTTGATTTCCAAGCTATGGGTCGAATCTTTATTGGTTTGTGTCAAGTGGGTGCTTGGGGTTGTTTTGATGAATTTAATCGGTTAGAAGAACGTATGTTATCTGCTGTATCTCAGCAAATTCAAGCTATTCAGGAGACTTTGAAATCTCATAAAGATGGCCAGAAGGAAGGAAGTAAGTTATTTAAATTAAATATTGCAACATCCTAAATTTTGTGTTAATCAAATTATTTTAACGTTTAAATTCATATTTTCATGCTTTTAGCCCTCCATGTGGAACTGGTTGGAAAAAATGTGAAACTGTCTACTGATATGGCAATTTTCGTCACAATGAATCCAGGGTATGTCAAAAATAATATTTTATAAAAAGTCGTTTTAAAAATTGATTCTGGTAATTGATCCATAATTTATACTACAGATATGCTGGACGATCGAATTTACCGGACAATCTGAAGCAATTGTTTAGATCTTTGGCAATGACGACTCCAGACAGACAACTGATTGCCGAGGTCATGCTATTTTCACAAGGATTTCGAACTGCTGAAACTTTGGCTGCGAAAGTTGTTCCTTTTTTCCGCCTTTGCCAGCAGCAATTGTCAGCTCAGTCGCATTATGATTTTGGGTTGCGGTAAGAAAAACATTTTGCATTTTTTTGTTTGCTTTATTTGCCTATAGGGCGCAGTCGTGTGTGAAGTGTTAGCTATTAGACTTAGACAATTAGAGGATTAGTCAGTAGCTTGTTAGTGATGAACAAATGATGGTTCTTCCATGGCACTGAACTCTACATTGACAAAAGGGGAGAATTTTGCAATGTAGTATGTAATGACTCTAATTGACACTTGCTGATATTTGAAAGAAAACATGTGCATGCTAAGAAATAATGTACTCAAAGTATTAAATTGTCATACTGACTAAATTACCTTGTTTTTCCCGCGACCAGTGCGTTGAAATCTGTTTTAGTCTCTGCTGGAAATGTTAAGCGGGAGAGAATTCAGTTAATCAAGGGCAGTGCTGTTGAACGTGGCGAGGAAATAGAAGAATCTCGAATAGCTGCCAAATTACCCGAGCAAGAAATCCTCATTCAATCGATTTGTGAAACAATGGTTCCAAAATTGGTAGCTGAAGACATTCCATTATTATTTTCATTGTTGTCCGATGTTTTCCCAGGCGTAGAGTACACACCAGCTCAAATGGAATCCTTGAAGCATCAAATTCGAGCCATTTGCAAGGAAGAATTTCTGGTTTCGGGCGAAAGTCAGTGGATGGAAAAGGTATGGAAAACTGACATCATGCTTTTAATTACTTCACTTTTGCTTTTTTAGTATTGCTGTGTCTGAAAGTAATAT
>Ga0210040_10007938_pt1 | contig 12704 bp, 9 predicted proteins | sample CryGeyCG12114_NA_FD_185462 | JGI IMG/M metagenome (GOLD analysis project Ga0210040, IMG submission 185462) | Groundwater microbial communities from aquifer - Crystal Geyser CG19_WC_8/21/14_NA (SPAdes) (version 2) | ecosystem: Environmental > Aquatic > Deep subsurface > Groundwater | place: USA... | reverse complement strand
CCCGCCTGCCCGGCGGCGTCGTGCTCGAGCCACCCCGTGGGGCCCTCGAGCGAGGTCAGGTCGACCGGCATCAGATGTTGGCGGCCTCCGCCTGCTGGCCCTGGGCGTCACCCGAGCCGTCGGCGCCCTCGGCCACCACCGGCTCGAGGGAGAGCTTGCCGCGCGGGTCGATCTCGGCGATCTGGACCTGGACCTTCTGGCCCACGCCGAGGACGTCGTCGACGGAGTCGATCCGCTTGCCGCCGACCATCTTCCGGATCTGGGAGATGTGCAGCAGGCCGTCCTTGCCCGGCGTGAGGCTGATGAAGGCGCCGAACGTCGTCGTCTTGACGACGGTGCCGACGAAGCGCTCGCCGACCTCCGGCATCTGCGGGTTGGCGATGGCGTTGATCATCGTCCGCGCCGCCTCGGCGGACGGGCCGTCCGTCGCGCCGATGTAGACCGTGCCGTCGTCCTCGATGGAGATGTCGGCGCCGGTCTCGTCCTGGATCTGGTTGATCATCTTGCCCTTCGGCCCGATGACCTCGCCGATCTTGTCGACCGGGACCTGGACGGAGATGACGCGCGGCGCGTGCGGGCTCATCTCGTCGGGCGCGTCGATGGCCTCGGCCATGACGTCGAGGATGTGCAGGCGCGCGTCGCGGGCCTGCGTCAGCGCGCCGGCCAGCACCGAGGCGGGGATGCCGTCGAGCTTGGTGTCCAGCTGGATCGCCGTGACGAACTCACGTGTGCCGGCGACCTTGAAGTCCATGTCCCCGAAGGCGTCCTCGGCGCCGAGGATGTCGGTGAGCGCCGCGTAGCGGGTCTCGCCGTCCACCGTGTCGGTGATGAGGCCCATGGCGATGCCGGCGACCGGGGCGCGCAGCGGCACACCGGCGTTCAGCAGGGACAGGGTCGAGGCGCAGACCGAGCCCATCGAGGTGGACCCGTTGGAGCCCAGCGCCTCGGAGACCTGGCGGATGGCGTAGGGGAACTCCTCGCGGCTGGGCAGCACGGGCATGAGCGCCCGCTCCGCCAGCGCGCCGTGGCCGATCTCGCGGCGCTTGGGCGAGCCCACGCGGCCGGTCTCGCCGGTGGAGAACGGCGGGAAGTTGTAGTTGTGCATGTAGCGCTTGCGCGTCTCCGGGCCGAGCGAGTCGATCTGCTGCTCCATGCGCAGCATGTTCAGCGTGGTGACGCCGAGGATCTGGGTCTCGCCGCGCTCGAACAGCGCCGAGCCGTGGACGCGCGGCAGCACCTCGACCTCGGCGCCCAGCGTGCGGATGTCGGCCGGCCCGCGGCCGTCGATGCGCACCCCGTCGCGCAGGACGCGCTGGCGCACGAGCTGCTTGGTCAGCGAGCGGAACGCCGCCGAGACCTCCTTCTCGCGCCCCTCGAAGGAGACGGCGAGCTCGCCGCGCACGGCGTCCTTGACCTCGTCGAGCGCGGCCTCGCGCTCCTGCTTGCCGGCGATCGTCAGGGCCTGCGTGAGGCGCTCGGAGCCGGCCTGCTCGACGGCGGCGAAGACGTCGTCGGAGTAGTCCAGGAAGCGGGGGAACTCCTGCGTCTCCTTGGCGGCGGCGTCGGCCACCTGCTGCTGGGCGGCGCAGAGCTGGGCGATGAAGGGCTTGGCGGCGTCGAGGCCCGCGGCCACGACCTCCTCGGTCGGCTTCTGCGCGCCCTCGGAGACGAGCGTCCAGGAGCCCTCGGTGGCCTCGGCCTCGACCATCATGATCGCGACGTCGGCGTCGTCCCCGGAGCCGACGACGCGGCCGGCGACGACCATGTCGAAGACGGCGCGCTCCATCTGGCTGTGCTTGGGGAAGGCCACCCACTGGCCGTCGACGAGCGCCACGCGGACGCCCCCGATCGGGCCGGAGAAGGGCAGGCCGGACAGCTGCGTGGACAGCGACGCGGCGTTGATCGCCAGGACGTCGTAGCCGTCGTCCGGGTGCAGGGCCATCACCGTGATGACGACCTGGACCTCGTTGCGCAGGCCCGAGGTGAACGAGGGGCGCAGCGGCCGGTCGATGAGCCGGCAGGTGAGGATCGCGTCGGTGCCGGGGCGACCCTCGCGGCGGAAGAACGAGCCGGGGATGCGCCCGGCGGCGTACATGCGCTCCTCGACGTCCACCGTCAGGGGGAAGAAGTCGAGGTGGTCCTTCGGGTGCTTGCCGGCCGTGGTGGCCGACAGGAGCATCGACTCGCCGTCGAGGTAGGCGGCGACCGAGCCGGCGGCCTGCTTGGCGAGGCGGCCGGTCTCGAAGCGGATGGTGCGCGAGCCGTGCGAGCCGTTGTCGATCACGGTCTCGACGGCGGTGGGGGTGGTCTCCACGAGGAGGTCTCCGTTCGTCGGGGGGGCGCACCGGGGCTCCGGTGCTGCCCGGGCGACGACGGCCGGTGCGGGGCCAGTTCCCGATCGAGGCCCACGGGCCGGCGCGCTGTCGCGCACCTCCCGGGGGCCACCACCGAGGACCGGCTCTCCGGCTCGTCGGCACCCTGGTCGCGGTGCCCGGCGGGGCCGGGTCGCGAGCGGTCTGCGTCGTGCTGGTCGTGCGTGGTGCTGTCGTGCGTGCGGTGCGGCGCCCGGGTCGCGGACGGCCCGGACGCACCGACGCCGCCCCCTCGGGCGAGGGGGCGGCGTCAGGGGGTCAGCGGCGGAGGCCGAGGCGGCCGATCAGCTCGCGGTAGCGGTTGATGTCGCTCTTGGCGACGTACTTGAGCAGCCGGCGGCGCTGGCCGACCAGCAGCAGCAGCCCACGGCGGCTGTGGTGGTCGTGCTTGTGCTCCCGCAGGTGCTCGGTCAGGTCCGAGATCCGCCTGGTCAGCATGGCGACCTGCACCTCGGGCGAGCCGGTGTCGCCCTCGTGCGTCGCGTACTCGGTCATGATCTGCTGCTTCGTGGCGGCGTCGAGGGGCACTGCTCTCCTTGGGGGTCCGTTGCGCGGTGCTCCGGGGCTGGTCCACCCGGGCTCTCTGGGTCCGCGGCCGGTCGTACGGCCTCGCCAGGGTAGCAGCGGGACGCCGCGGACCCGAGCCCGCAGGCGGCGAGGGCGCTCAGGCGGCCGCTGCCCCCAGCGCCGCACGAGCGTCGACGACGTCGCGCGCCATCTGCGCGCAGAGCTCCTCCACGCCGTCGAAGCGCAGCGTCTCACGGAGCCGCTCGACGAGCTCGACGCGGACGCGGACGCCGTAGAGGTCGAGCGGCGCGCCGGGCGCCACGTCGAGGACGAAGGCCTCCACCCTCCGCTCCAGGCCGTCGAACGTGGGGTTGGTGCCGATCGAGACGGCCGCGGGGCGGCGCTCGCCCCCGCGCACGCCGCTGCCGGGGGCGCCGTCCGCGAGCGCCGTGAGCCACCCGGCGTAGACGCCGTCGGCGGGCACGAGGCCCTCCGCGTCGGGCGAGAGGTTGGCCGTCGGGTACCCCAGCTCCCGCCCGCGGTGGTCGCCGTGGACGACCTCGCCGACGACGCGGTGCGCGCGGCCGAGGAGCTCGGCGGCCCCGCGCGCGTCCCCGGCGGCGAGCAGCTCGCGCACCCAGGAGGAGGACCAGCGCCGGCCGGCCGAGCGGGCGTCGTCGAGGACGAGGACCTCCAGGCCCAGCTCGGGCGCCATCTCCTGCAGGGCCTGGAGGTCGCCGCTGTTGCGGAGGCCGAAGCGGACGTCGTGCCCGACGACGTGCACGCGCATGCCGAGGTCGCGCACGAGGTCCTCGGCCACCCACTCGCGGGGCGTGCGCGCGGCCAGCCCGGGCGTGAAGGGCAGCACCACCACGCCGTCCAGCCCGACGCCCTCGAGCAGGGCCAGCCGCTCCTCGAGGCCGGTCAGCAGCGCCGGCGCCCGGTCCGGGTGCAGGACGTGGAGCGGGTGGGGGTCGAAGGTGACCGCCAGGGCGCGCATCCCGCGCTCGCGGGCGACGCGCACCACCTCGTCGAGCAGGACCCGGTGGCCGCGGTGGACGCCGTCGAAGTTGCCGACGGCGACGACGGAGCCCCGCGGTGCCGCGGGGACCTCCTGCGGTCCGTACCAGCGCTCCACGCGGGGCCGCCCCTTCCCGTCCGGGCCCGTCCCGGTCGGTCCCACTGTGCCAGGACGGGTGGGCGGCGCCCGCGCCGACCCCGGCGCCGGCGACGCCCCGCGACCCGGTGGGTCAGGTGCCGCGTGCGCTGCCCGCGCCCGCGGGGGCGTCGTTGCCCATGTCCTCCAGCTCGACGCCGTTCGTCTCCGGCACCTTCGTCTTGACGAAGAGGAAGGACAGAGCGGCGAACACGGTGTAGACGAGGTAGGTCGCCCACAGCGAGACGTCCTGGGACAGCACCGGGAAGGTGATCGTGACGATGAAGTTGGCCACCCACTGCGCGGCTGCGGCGACCGCCAGCGCAGCGGCCCGGATGCGGTTGGGGAACATCTCGCCGAGCAGGACCCAGACCACCGGGCCCCAGGAGGCGCCGAAGGCGATGACGAAGAGGTTCGCCCCGACCAGGGCGACCGGCCCCCAGCCCGAGGGCAGCGCGACGTCCTCGCCACCGGGGACGACGGCGGCCTGCGTGAAGGCGACCGTCACGGCTCCGAGCCCGAGGACCATGCCGGCCGAGCCCGCCAGGAGCAGCTTGCGGCGTCCGACCTTGTCGACGAAGGCCACGGCGATGAAGGTCACCAGGACGTTGAGCACGGCGGTGCCGACCGAGATGGTGAAGGAGTCCGACTCGTCGAAGCCGACGGACTGCCACAGCGTCGTCGAGTAGTAGAAGATCACGTTGATCCCGACGAACTGCTGCAGGACCGAGAGCGTGATGCCCGTCCAGACGATGGGCTGCAGGCCGAACCGCGGCCCGCGCAGGTCGCGCATCGAGGGCTCGTCGTCGCGCTGCAGGCTCGTGCGGACGGCCTGCACGAGCTTCTCGGGGTTGCGGGCGTGCAGCGAGTCCCGCAGGACCGCGACGGCCTTCTGCGTCTGCCCCTTGGCCACGAGGTAGCGGGGGGACTCGGGGATGAGCAGGGCGAGGATGCCGAAGACGATCGCGGGGACGGCCTCGGCCAGGAGCATCCAGCGCCAGGTGTCCAGGCCCCCGAAGGTCCCCGTGGCGCCGCCGTCGGCGGCCCCGGCGAAGAAGGCGTCGGACAGCAGGGCGGCGAAGATGCCCAGGGTGATGGCCAGCTGCTGGAACGAGGCCAGCCGGCCGCGGATCTTGCTCGGGGAGATCTCCGCGATGTAGGCGGGGGCGATCACCGAGGCGACGCCGATGGCGACGCCGCCCACGACGCGCCAGAAGGTCAGGTCCCAGGGCCCGAAGGCGAACGCCGAGCCGATCGCCGAGGCGAGGAACAGCACGGCCGAGACGAGCATGACGCGCGTGCGGCCGATGCGGTCGGCCAGCGGCCCGGCGAACCAGGCGCCCACGGCCGAGCCGAGCAGGGCGATCGCGACGACGAACCCGATGACGAACGAGGAGAGCTCGAACTGCCCCTGGATCGCCGAGACCGCCCCGTTGATGACCGAGGAGTCGAACCCGAAGAGGAAGCCGCCGACCGCGGCCGCCAGGGCCAGCGCCACCGCCTTGCGGTTGCTGTCGCGCCTGGCCGGCGGCGCCGTCCCGCCCGCGCCGTCCTCGTCGCTGCTGGTCATGCCCTGCTCCCGTCGTCCGGCGCGCTGCGCGCCTGGTGCGACGCCGCCGGACCGTTGTACGCCCACCCGCGTCGACGCGCCAGCACGAAGATCACCCGGCGTCGGGGGGCGGGCTCCCGCCGGACGCCGCCGCGGCTCCCGCGGCGGCCCCGCGCCGGGGGCGGCGTGCCACGACGAGGTCGCGGTGGACGGCCTGGTCGACGCGGTGGGCGAGCTCGCCGTCCTCCCCCGGTGGCAGCACCTCGAGCCCGTTCGCCAGGAGCAGCGCCCGGAGGTCCTCGCGCGGGAGCACGTGGGTGTTCCACGCGATCCCGAGCGCCCCGCCGCGGCGCAGCAGCGGCACCCACACGGGCAGGGCGCGCTCCAGCAGCTCGCGCGGGCTGCGCGAGCGGCCGTGCCCCGGGGCGCGCGCGCTGCCGTGCTGGACGCCGTAGGGAGCGTCGGTGACCAGCAGGTCGAACGAGGACGCCGGCAGGACCGGCCCGACGGCGGCGGTGTCGGCGCACAGGAGCTCGAGCGACTGGACGTCGCCCGCCCGGGCCGCCTCCTTGGACGGCGAGAGGCTCACGCGCAGGCGCGAGCCGAGGGTCGTCCCGGCGACGCGCAGGCGCCCGGCCTCCACGGAGTGCTTCAGGCGCTTGGTGCGCAGCCACCTCGTCAGGAAGGCGCGGTAGGCCTCGCACTCCCCGGCGTCGACCTCGACCCCGGTGACGTCCAGGTCCGCGAGCAGCCCGAGGCTGAGGGTGGTGCCGCGCCCCGCCAACGGGTCCAGCAGCCGTCGGCGGCCCCGGGCTGGACCGGGGGCGCCGGCCGGCTCGTCGAGGGCCGCCGTCGTCAGGTTGAGCAGCAGGCGCGTGAGGTGCTCGTTCGTCTTGCCCGCGTACTTCGGGATGGTGACGAGGTCGTCGTCGTAGCGGTCCCGGGCGGGCAGGCGGACGGGGACCAGCGCCTCCTGCCCCCCGGGGAGCCGGCGCCGCTCGAAGAGCGCGTGGGCGGTGGACAGCGCGGCGACGGCGCGCAGGTCGCCCTCCCCGAGGGGTCCGTCGCTGGCGAGGACGACGTAGGGGACGCCCCCCAGGTCCGCGACCGCGACGTCGTGCAGCCGCCCGCCGAGCGCGCCGCGGCCGACCGCGGCCACCTCGGCCGCGAGCAGGCGCGGCGCGTCGCCCGCGAACACCCGGTTGGCGACCGGGGTGACGAGCACGGCGTACGCCGTCACCGGCTCGCCCGCACCGGCGCTCACGCCGGGAGCAGGACGAGCGAGGGCCGGGTGGCTCCCCGCTCGTCGTGCACGAGGGCCACGAGGGCGCCGTCGGGGGCGAACGCCGCGACGGGGGCGTCCCGGGTGCCGGCGGCCCCGGCGGAGGTGCCCACCGACCGGCCGTGCCGCAGGTCCGCGGCCTCCGCCTCGCTGAGCTCGCGCGCGGGGAAGGCGGCGCGCGCGGCGTCGGCCAGGGGCAGCAGCGCGAACTCCTCCTCCAGCTGCTCGAGCGTGCGGGCGCCCTCGAGCGCGTAGGGGCCGACGCGGGTGCGGCGCAGGGCCACCAGGTGGCCTCCGCAGCCGAGCGCGGCGCCCAGGTCGCGGGCGAGGGCCCGCACGTACGTGCCGGAGCTGACGACGACGCGCACGTCGACGTCGACCACCGGGACGCCGGAGGCGCCCGTCGCGGCGCGCGGGTCTCCGAGCTCGAAGGCGTCCACGTGGACGGGGCGGGCGCTCAGCTGCACCTCCTCGCCGCCGCGCACGACGGCGTAGGCCCGGCGGCCGCCGACCTTGACGGCGCTCACCGAGCTCGGCACCTGCTCGATGCGACCTGTGAGGGGCCGCACGGCGACCTCCAGCGCGGCGCGGTCGAGGCCGCCAGCCCCGGGAGCGGTGAGCACCTCGCCCTCGGCGTCGTCCGTCGTCGTGGACTCCCCGAGGCGGACGGTCGCGCGGTACTCCTTGTCCGCCCGGACGAGGTGGGTCAGCAGCTTCGTGGTGCGCCCGACCCCCAGCACGAGCACGCCCGTCGCCATTGGGTCGAGCGTGCCGGCGTGACCGACGCGCCGCGTCCCCGCGAGCCGCCTCGTGCGGGCGACGACGTCGTGGCTGGTCCAGCCCGCGGGCTTGTCGACGACGACGAGTCCGCCCGCGGGCGCCGGGTCCGCCTCGCGGCGGCTCACGCGGCGCCCTCCGGGGGCCCGCCGGCCGGCACCCCGCCGACCGGCGGCCGGCTCGCGGGCGGCGGCGTCACCGGCGGCGGTCCCGGACGTCCGGGTCCAGCACGTCCGCCCCGGGGTCGAGGAGGTCGTCCCCGGGACGGGCGTCGGGCTCGTGCGCGACGTCCTCGACCTCGTCGTCGTCCAGGTCGTCCTCGTCGTCCTCGTCGTCGTCGAGCGCGACGGGATCGTGGCGGTAGGGGTCGGCCTCGCCCGCGGGCTGGGCCGAGGCCGCCAGCACGGCGACGGCGGCGTCCTGCTCGCGCGCGGCCCGCAGGAGGTCCTCGATCGCCTGCGCGTTCTCCGGCACGGCGTCCTCGACGAACTCCAGCGTCGGGGTGAGGCGCACACCGGTGCGCCGGCCGACCTCCGAGCGCAGGACGCCGCGGGCGCTGGCCAGCGCGTTGGCCGTCGCGCGCTTCTCGGTCTGGTCGCCGAAGACGGTGTAGAAGACCGTCGCGTGCTGGAGGTCGCCGGTCACGCGCGCCGCGGTGATCGTGGTGAAGCCCAGGCGCGGGTCCTTGATGCGGCGCTCCAGCGTCTCGGCCACCACCACCTTGATGCGGTCGGCGAGCTTGCGAGCCCTCGCGGGGTCGGCCATCGGTCCTCCTCGGCTGGCGTGGTGCCCAGTGGTGCGGGCCCGGTGGTGCAGGCCCGGTGGTGCAGGCCCGGTGGCTGCGGGCCCGTGGTGCTGGGGTGCCGCGGTGGCCGCGGCGAGTCGTCGGGTCGGCGGGTCACTCGTCGGTGTCGGAGCGCAGCAGCTCGTGCGCCGAGAGCAGCTGCACCTCGGGGCGGTCGGCCACGAGCCGCTCGCAGCGGGCGAGCACCTCGCGGCACCGGTCGGCCGTCGCGGCGACGACCGCGACCGACACCTCGGCCCGCCGGTGCAGGTCGTGGGAGCCGGTCTCGGCCACCGCGACCTCCAGACGGCGCAGGTCGGCGAGCAGCGGGCGCACGACGGAGCGCTTGCCCTTCAGGGAGCCCACGTCAGGGGGCAGCAGGAGGTCGCAGACCAGCGCGCCGACGAACACGCCGTCCTCCTCCCCTCCCCGCGTGCGGGGGCCGTGCGCGCCGGACGGGCGCCCCCGGGGTGCGGGGGCGCCCGTCCGGAGAGCCGTGCGCGTCAGGCGCGCGGCTTCTCGCGCATCTCGTAGGTCTCGATGACGTCGTCGACCTTGAGGTCGTTGAACGAGCCGAGGCCGATACCGCACTCGAAGCCCTCGCGGACCTCGGTGGCGTCGTCCTTGAACCGGCGCAGCGAGGAGAGCGTGAGGTCGTTGCCGACCACGACGCCGTCGCGGAGCAGCCGCGCCTTGGAGTTGCGGCGGATGTCGCCGGACCGCACGAGGCAGCCGGCGATGTTGCCGAACTTGGAGGACCTGAAGACCTCGCGCACCTCGGCGGTGCCGAGCTGGACCTCCTCGAACTCCGGCTTGAGCATGCCCTTGAGCGACTGCTCGACCTCGTCGATCACCGCGTAGATGACCGAGTAGAACCGCAGGTCGACACCCTCGCGGTCGGCCAGCTCGGCGACCCGCGGGGCGGGGCGCACGTTGTAGCCGATGATGATGGCGTTGTCGACCGTGGCGAGGTTGACGTCGTTCTGGGTGATGGCGCCGACGCCGCGGTGGATGATCCGCAGCGCGACCTCCTCGCCGACGTCGATCTTGAGCAGCGCCTCCTCCAGCGCCTCGACCGAGCCGGACCCGTCGCCCTTGAGGATGAGGTTGAGGTTGTCGACCTTGCCCTCCGCCAGGGCGGCGGTGAGGTCCTCGAGGCTGATGCGCTTGCGGCGCTTGGCCAGGAGCGCTGCGCGCTCGCTCGCCTCGCGGCGCTCGGCGATCTGCCGGGCGGTGCGGTCGTCGGACGCCACGAGGAACGTGTCGCCGGCGCCCGGGACCTGGGTGAGGCCCAGCACCTGCACCGGGCGGGAGGGCCCGGCCTCGCTGACGCTGCCGCCGCGCTCGTCGAGCATGGCGCGCACGCGGCCGTGGGCGCCGCCGGCGACGATGGCGTCCCCGACCCGCAGCGTCCCCGACTGCACGAGCACCGTGGCCACGGAGCCGCGGCCCTTGTCGAGGTGGCCCTCGATGGCGACGCCGCGCGCGTCCTTGTCCGGGTTGGCCCGCAGGTCCAGCGCCGCGTCGGCGGTGAGCAGGACGGCGTCGAGCAGACCGTCGATGTTCAGGTTCTCCCGCGCGGAGACCTCGACGAACATCGTGTCGCCGCCGTACTCCTCGGCGACGAGGTTGTACTCGGTCAGCTGCTGCTTGACCTTGTCGGGGTTCGCGCCGTCCTTGTCGATCTTGTTGACCGCGACGACGATCGGCACCCCGGCCGCCTGGGCGTGGTTGAGCGCCTCGATGGTCTGGGGCATCACGCCGTCGTCGGCCGCGACCACGAGCACCACGATGTCGGTGACGTCGGCACCGCGGGCGCGCATGGCCGTGAAGGCCTCGTGGCCCGGGGTGTCGATGAACGTGATCGCGCGCTCGTCGCCCTCGTGCTGGGTCAGCACCTGGTAGGCGCCGATCGCCTGCGTGATGCCGCCGGCCTCGCCGGAGACGACGTCCGCGGACCGGATGGCGTCGAGCAGTCGCGTCTTGCCGTGGTCGACGTGGCCCATGACCGTGACGACCGGCGGCCGCTGCTCCAGGACGTCGTCGCCCTCGCCCTCGAGCTCGCCCGCCAGGTCGATGTCGAAGGAGGCGAAGAGCTCGCGCTCCTCCTCCTCCGGCGAGACCAGCTGGATGTCGTAGCCGAGCTCGGTGCCGAGGACCCTGAACGTGTCCTCGTCGAGCGACTGCGTCGCCGTGGCCATCTCGCCGAGGTGGAAGAGCACCGTGACGAGGCTGGCCGGGTTGGCGTCGATGCGCTCTGCGAAGTCCGTCAGGGTCGCGCCCTGGCGGATGCGGATGAGGGTCGAGCCGTCGCCGCGGGGGACGGTGACGCCGCCGACCGACGGTGCCTGCATCGCCTCGTACTCCTGGCGCTTGGCGCGCTTGCTCTTGCGCCCGCGGACCGGACGACCGCCGCTGCGGCCGAAGGCGCCCGCGGTGGCGCCGCGACCGCCGCCGCCGCGACCGCGGAACCCGCCGCCACCGCCGCCGGGGGGGCCACCGGGGCCACCGCCGCCGGGACGACCGGCGCCGCCCGCACCGGGACGACCGCCCGCACCGGGGCGTCCGCGCGCCGGGGCGCCCGGACGGCCGACCGTGGAGCGCCCGGGCATCATGCCCGGGTTCGGGCGGGGGCCGCCCGGACCGCTCGCGCCGCCGGGACGCGGCGCCGGGCGGGGACCACCCGGGCGCTCGCCCGCACCAGCGGCGGCGCCGGCCGCGCCCCCGGGGCGGGGACCGCCGCCGCGGGGCATGCCCTGGCTGGTGGCGAAGGGGTTGTTGCCCGGGCGCGGCGCACCCGGACGAGGAGCGCCGCCGCCCGCGGGGGCGGAGCTGCGCTCGGCGGGCGGACGGGCGCCCGCGTCACCGCGGTCCGCGGGACCGGGGCGCTGCCCCGGCCGGGGCATGCCCTGGCTCGTGGCGAAGGGGTTGTTGCCCGGGCGCGTGGGGCCGCCGGGGCGACCGCCGCGCTCGCCGGACGACGACGGGCGCCCGCCGGGGGCGGGGCGCTCGCCCGAACGGGCGGCCGGTGCCTGGGGCGCCGGGCGGGCGGGGCCGGGGCGGGCGCCCGGGCTCGGCGCGCCGCCCTCGGGCCGCTCGGCCGAGCGCGCTGCCGGCGCCTGCGGCACCGAGGGCGCCGGCTGGGCGGGGGCCTGCGGCGCCGGGGCCGGGGCCGCAGGGGCCTCCGGCGCCGCGGCGGCGGGACGTTGCACCTGCGGACCCGGCGTGGGCGCCGGGCCGGAGGGCCGCTGCGCAGCCGGGGCGGGGGCCGCGGGGCCGCTCGCGCCCGGCGTCGGGGCTGCAGGACGCGCGGGGCCCGGACGGGCCGCGCTGCTCCGGCTGCCGCCGGAGGTCTGGGGGGTGCCGGCGGAGGCGCCCGCACCGCCGGAGGCGGGGAACGCGTCCTTCAGGCGCCGGACGACGGGAGCCTCGACGGTCGACGACGCCGACCGGACGAACTCGCCCATCTCCTGGAGCTTGGCCAGGACGACCTTGCTCTCCACGCCGAGATCCTTGGCGATCTCGTGAACCCGGGGCTTTGCCACATCTCTCCTGTCCTGGCCCGGGCCATGGCAGGCACGAGCCGATCAGTGCTGGGGGGTGCTCATCGCTGGGAGCTCATCGGGTGCCCATCAGATGCCGACCCGCTCTCGAACTAGACCGTCGTCCCGGGGTGGTGCCTCGACCCGCACGCCCGAGGGCGCTGCGGGACCGCGCGTCGACCGGGAGACCGACGCGCGCGCAGACCATTGTGCCCCCTCCGCGCCACTGCGCGTCACCACGGGCCCCGGGGCCCTGCTCCCGCGGTGGGTCAGCACCACCCCGGGTGGTGGCCGGAGCGCGGGGTGCGGCCCCCGCGACGGGCGCGGCGCCACGCGGTGCCGCGCGCACCCGGGCCCCCTCGCCCGCCTCAGCCCGCGTCGTCGCGCGGTGCCAGCAGCACCTCGACAGCGCTGAGGTCGACCGGCGCCGGCACCCGCAGGGCGCGCGGGACCGCGCGCCGCCGGACGGCGAGGGCGAGGCACGCGGGGTCCGGGTGCAGCCACGCCCCGCGCCCGCCCAGGCGGCGCCGCGGGTCGGGCACCACCACGGCCACCGCGTCCGCAGCCGCCGGGCCGGCACCTGCGCCCGCCGACGGGCGGGACAGGGCCAGGCGCAGCAGCTCGTCGTCCGTCGTCGTGGTTCGGCAGCCGACGCACGTGCGGCGGGGCCGGGAGGCCTCCCCCGCGGGGCCGGCCCCGGCGGGCGTCACCCGCGGGGGTCGCGGCGCGGCGGAC
>Ga0210040_10007937_pt1 | contig 12706 bp, 14 predicted proteins | sample CryGeyCG12114_NA_FD_185462 | JGI IMG/M metagenome (GOLD analysis project Ga0210040, IMG submission 185462) | Groundwater microbial communities from aquifer - Crystal Geyser CG19_WC_8/21/14_NA (SPAdes) (version 2) | ecosystem: Environmental > Aquatic > Deep subsurface > Groundwater | place: USA... | reverse complement strand
TGCCGCACCGGGCTGGCCGGGTCGGGGTACTCGGCGTTGGCGTTGATGAAGGCGCAGCCGGCGAGGGCGAGCGCGACGGATCCCCACCTCCAGCCTCTCTCGCAGGGTCAGCGGCCGACCAGACCAGTCGCAGCACCTGGCTGGTCCGCCCAGGCGCGCCACGTAGCATCCAGGGACTGATCCATCGGGACGTCGTCGGTCGTGTCCCCGCCTCGGAGGGACACGTGACTGGCTCGCTGCCGCCCAGCACCGCCCTGCCACCGGCATCGGACCCGGCGTTCGAGCGCTTCGCCCGCCTGGTCCGCCGGCAGCTGGGGGTGCCGGTCGCCCTGGTCACCCTCGTGTCGGTCGACGAGCAGGTGTTCCCCGGCGCGCTGGGCCTGCCCGAGCCGTGGCAGACCACCCGCAGGACGCCGCTGACCCACTCCTTCTGCCAGTACGTCGTCGGCACAGGTGACCCGCTGGTCATCTCCGATGCCCGCACCCACCCGCTGGTCCAGCACAACCTGGCGATCCCCGACCTGCAGGTCATCGCCTACGCCGGCGTGCCGCTGACCGATGCCGACGGCACCGTGGTCGGGTCCCTGTGCGCCATCGACAGCCAGCCGCGCACCTGGTCCGACGAGGACCTCGCCGTGCTGACCGACCTGGCCGGCGCCTGCAGCTCCGAGCTGCAGTTGCGGTCGGCGCAGCGGCGCGCGGACGACGCCGCGGCGCTGGCCGGCAGCGCCACCGTCGATGCCCGGCGGCTGCTCGCCGAGCAGGACATCGACCGGTCGCGGTGGACGCTGGCGCTCCGTGCCGGGCAGGTGGGCACCTTCGACCTGGACCTGGTCACCGGCGAACTCGACATCGACGACCGGCTGCTGGAGCTGTCGGGGATGGACCGGGCGCGGTTCAGTGGCCGCTCCGACGACGTCTACGCCCACGTCCACCCCGACGACCGGGACGACGTGATCGCCCGGGTGCGTCACGCCATCGACACCCGCGGGACCTACGGCGCCGAGTACCGCATCGTCCTCTCCGACGGTTCCCACCGGTGGATCTCCGCGCGAGGCGAGGTGGTCGGTGGAGCGGACGGAACGACCCAGCGACTCATCGGGGTGGTCCACGACACCACGGCCCAGCGGGGGCCCCTGGAGCTGGCCGCGCAGGCGCTGGAGTCGATGGCGGTCGCCTACCTGGCGATGGACGCCGACTGGCGGATCACCTACGTCAACGCCGAGGGGGAGCGGCTCGCCGGCTACCGGAGGGCGGGCCTCGTCGGGCGCGAGTTCTGGGAGGCGTTCCCGGCCACCCTCGGCACCGAGTTCGAGGCGAGCTACCGGCGGGCGGTGGACACCGGCGAGACCGCCGCGTTCGACGCGTACTACCCCGAGCCGCTCAACATCTGGGTCGAGGTCCGCGCCAACCCCGAGCACGGCGGCCTCGCGCTGTACTTCTTCGACATCACCGAGCGGGTGCGCCTGCAGCAGCGCAGTGACCTGCTCGGTGAGGTCACCCGCCAGCTGAACGGCACGCTGGACGCCGAGCAGGCCGTTGCCCGCCTCGCCCAGCTTCTCGTGCCGTCACTGGCCGACTGGTGCCTGGTCAGTCTCGTCGACGAGGACCACCAGGCCGGCACGTGGCGGGGCGTGCGGGACGTCGGCTGGTGGCACGTCGATCCCGAGCACCGCCCGGTCGTCGAGGCCTACGCACGCGACCGCGTCCGCGCCCTGCACGAGACGTCCTTCCTCAAGCGCGCCCTCACCACCGGCCGCAGCATCAGCATCCGCAGCGGGGCCCTGGACCGCATCCGGGAGGTGCTGGACCCGGGGCCGGCCCACGAGCACCTGGAGCGGCTGGCGCCCGAGTCGTTCGCGATCATGCCGTTGAGCGGCCGTGACCGGACCGTGGGGTTGCTGACGCTGTTCAACGGCCGGGCACGTGCTCCGATCTCCGCCGACGACCTGCAGGTGGTCGCCGACATCGCCGGCCGCGCCGGTCTCGCGCTGGACAACGCCCGGCTGTACCGGCAGCAGCGCCAGCTGTCCGAGGGGCTGCAGCGGTCGCTGCTCACCGCTCCGGCTCAGCCCGACCACGTGCAGGTCGTGGTGCGCTACACCCCGGCGGCCGAGGCAGCGCAGGTCGGCGGCGACTGGTACGACGCGTTCCTCCAGCCGGGCGGCACGACGATCGTCACCATCGGCGACGTGCTCGGGCACGACACCGAGGCAGCCGCCGCGATGGGCCAGCTCCGCTCGATGCTGCGCGCGATCGCGGTCACCACGGATGCCCGGCCCGCGGAGGTCCTCACCCGGGTCGACGAGGCGATGACCATCCTGCAGAGCCGCACGACCGCGACGGCCGTCGTCCTCCGCCTCGAGCAGACCGACGAGCAGGCCCGCCGCGGCGTCACCACCGTGCGCTGGTCGAACGCCGGTCACCCGCCGCCCATGGTGGTCAACGCGGACGGCAGCGTGCAGCTGCTGGCCGCGCCCCGTGCGGACCTGCTGCTCGGCGTGGACGACTCCGCCCTCCGGAGGGATCACGAGGTCACGCTGGGGGAGGGTGCGGTCCTGCTGCTCTACACCGACGGGCTGATCGAGCGGCGGGACGCCGACCTCGACACCGGCCTCGCGCGCCTGGAGGACGCGCTCGCGGAGCTGGCCGGACAGGACCTCGACCTGCTGTGCGACGGACTGCTGGCCCGGATGCTGCCTGCCGAGGTCGACGACGACGTCGCGCTGATCGCGCTGAGGCTGCACCGGCAGGACTGGCCCCGCCCCGCGGAGGCCGGCCCCAACCGGATCCCGGACGACGTCGCCGACGCCCCCGACGTGATCCCGCGGGCCCGCCCGAGCCGGTGACCGGCACGGCTCGCCGGCTCGTGCGGCCGGCGCCCGGAACGTGGACGCGTGTCGCGGGCCGCAGTCAGGACGGGTCGGGCGCAGCCGCGGTCGCGTCGCGGGTGGTCGCATCCGCGGTGGTCGCCGCCCAGCTGGCCAGGAGCTTCAGGGCGTCCTCGGACGGCGTCCCGGGTTCGGCGGTGTAGATGGTCATGCGGACGTCGGAGTGGTCGTCGGTGGGCAGGTCGAGGGTGCAGTAGGTCAGGTCGAGCGCCCCGACGACGGGGTGGTGGAACTGCTTCACGCCGTTGTGGTGGATGCGGACGTCGTGGGCAGCCCAGCGGATCCGGAACGCCTCGCTGACCGTCGAGAGCTCACCCACGAGCTCGCGCAGTTGCGTGTCGTGCGGGCGCCGGCCGGCCTCCGCACGGAGCAGGGCGACGGTGATGTTGGCTGCGCGGTCCCAGTCCTGGTAGTAGTCGCGCGCCTGCGGGTCGAGGAACTGGAAACGGGCGAAGTTCGCCGGCCGCCGCGGGCTGTCGAACATCGGTGCGTGCAGCGCCCATCCGAGGCTGTTGGTCGCGACGATGTCCAGGCGGCCATTGGCGACGAATGCGGCCGAGCCCGTCATCGAGTCAAGCATCCACTGCACCTGTGGCTTGATCTGCGCCTTGCTGCGGCGCTGTGGCGCGCGGGTCGGCCTGGCGGCGCGGGCCAGGTCGAACAGGTAGGTCCGCTCGGCCTCGTCCAGCTGCAGCGCCCGGGCGACTGCCTCGAGCACGTCTTCGGAGACGCCGGTGATGTGGCCCTTCTCCAGCCGGGTGTACCAGTCGGTGCTCACCCCGGCGAGGACGGCGACCTCCTCGCGCCGGAGGCCGGGGACCCGTCGTCGTCCGCCACCGGGCAGCAGTCCGGCCTGCCCCGGGGTGATCCGGGCGCGCCGGCTGGCGAGGAAGTCGCGGATGTCGGAGCGGTTGTCCACGCATCGACGCTACGTCGCGGTGCGCGCGGAGGGAGGTCGAGCCTCTACCCCCCACAAACGCGACCTCCCACGGGCGCGCCCGGAGGCGTTCCGTGGACGTCAGCACCCGCAACCGAAGAGGAGCACCACGATGCGAGGAACAGTCCTGTACGCGCCCGGCGACGTCCGCGTCGAAGAGCGCGAGAAGCCGCGCATCGAGAAGCCCACCGACGCCGTCATCGAGCTGGTCGCCGCCTGCGTGTGCGGGTCGGACCTGTGGCCCTACCGGGGCATCGAGGCACTCGACGGACCGCGGCCGATGGGGCACGAGTACGTCGGCGTCGTGGCGGAGGTCGGCGGCGAGGTCACGACCGTCACGCCCGGGCAGTTCGTCGTCGGTTCGTTCTTCGCCTCCGACAACATCTGCGAGATCTGCCAGGCCGGCTACCAGTCCCGCTGCGTCCACGGGGAGTTCGCCACCCCCACCGGCGCGCAGGCCGAGTACGCCCGCATCCCGCTGGCCGACGGCACGCTGGTCGCCACTCCCGGCATGCCCGGCGACGACCTGGTCCCCAGCCTGCTGGCCGCCTCGGACGTGCTGGGCACCGGCTGGTTCGCCGCCGTCGCCGCCGAGGCCGGCCCGGGCAAGACCGTCGCCGTGGTCGGCGACGGCGCGGTCGGCCTGCTCGGCGTCCTCGCCGCGAAGCACCTGGGCGCGGAGCGGATCGTCGTCTTCAGCCGGCACTCGTCCCGCCAGCAGCTGGCACGGGAGTTCGGTGCCACCGACATCGTGACCGAGCGCGGGGACGAGGGCGTCGCGAGGATCAAGGAGCTGACCAACGGGCTCGGTGCGCACTCGGTGATCGAGGCCGTCGGCACCCAGGAGTCGATGCTGCAGGCCATCCGCGCCACCCGCCCGGGTGGGCACGTCGGCTACGTCGGCGTCTCTCACGACGTGCAGCTGCCCGGCGAGGAGCTGTTCTCCTCCGGTGTGCACCTGCACGGCGGCCCGGCACCGGTGCGCCGGTTCCTGCCCGACCTCATCGACCTGATCTGGAACCGGACGATCGACCCGGGGAAGGTCTTCGACCTCGAGCTGCCGCTGGAGCAGGCCGCCGAGGGCTACCAGGCGATGGACGAGCGCCGCGCCATCAAGGTCCTGCTGCGTCCCTGACCGCCCAGCCACCACACACACCGAGGAGAACGACCGTGCAGATCACCCGGAGCTCGACCGCCACCGTCAAGGGCCCCGCCGACTGGTTCACCGGCGACGTCTACATCGACGCCGTCGCCGCGGCCCCCGCGCCGTCGCGGGTCAGCGCCGCCCTGGTGCACTTCATGCCCGGCGCGCGCACCCACTGGCACCGCCACCCGCTGAGCCAGACGGTCTTCGTCACCGAGGGCGTCGGCCTGTGCCAGCGACGGGGCGGACCGGTCGAGGTCATCCGTCCCGGGGACCGCGTCCTCTTCGAGGCCGACGAGGAGCACTGGCACGGCGCGGCATCCGACCGGCTCATGGTCCACCTGGCCATCAACGAGGCCGACGCCGACCACGCGGTCGTGCACTGGCTGATCCCCGTCACCGACGACGAGTACGCCGCCGCCCCGGCCGTCGACTGACCCCCAGCCGAACCCGGCCACCAACGCTGAACACGGAGTACTCCCTCATGCGCGTCAACGCCTACGCCGCCCCTGCGGCCGGCCGGCCCCTGGCCCTCACCACCATCGAGCGCCGGGACGTCGGCCCGAACGACGTCCTCATCGCGATCCAGTACGCCGGCATCTGCCACTCGGACATCCACACCGTCAACGGCGACTGGGGCCCCCAGCCCTTCCCGGTCGTCCCGGGCCACGAGATCGTCGGCGTCGTCGCCGAGGTCGGCGCCGACGTCACCACCCACCAGGTCGGTGACCGGGTCGGCGTCGGCTGCATGGTCAACTCCTGCGGCGAGTGCGCCAACTGCCGCAACGGCGACGAGCAGTACTGCCTCGAGGGCATGGTCGCCACCTACGCCGGCACCGACCGGGACGGCAGCACCACCCAGGGCGGCTACTCGACCCACGTGGTCGTCGATGCCGGCTTCGTGTTGCGGGTTCCCGACGGCATCGACTCCGCGGCAGCTGCTCCGCTGTTGTGCGCCGGCATCACCACCTTCTCCCCGCTGCGCCGGTGGGGAGCCGGGCCGGGCACGCGGGTCGCGGTCGTCGGCCTCGGCGGGCTGGGCCACATGGCCGTCAAGATCTCCCACGCCATGGGTGCCGAGGTGACCGTGTTGTCGCAGTCGCTGAAGAAGCAGGAGGACGGCCTGCGGCTCGGTGCCGACCACTACCTCGCGACCTCGGACCCGGACACCTTCGCTGCGCTGGCCGGCCGCTTCGACCTGATCGTGAACACCGTCAGCGCGGCCATCGACGTGGACGCGTACCTGTCGCTGCTGGCTGTGGACGGCGCACTGGTCAACGTCGGCGCCCCGGCGAGCCGATGAGCCTCAACGTGATGTCGCTGATCGGCGGGCGCCGCACCTACGCCGGCTCGATGATCGGGGGCATCGCCGAGACCCAGGAGATGCTCGACTTCTGCGCCGAGCACGGCATCGGCGCCGAGATCGAGGTCATCCCCGCCGACCAGGTCAACGAGGCCTACGAGCGGGTGCTCGCCTCCGACGTCCGGTACCGGTTCGTCATCGACACCGCGACCCTGGGGTGACCCCTGACCACCTGACTCGGCCGGCCGGGCCGGCGGCACCGCCCGCCGGCCCGGCCGCCGCCGGTGGCCCACCACCGCGACTGCCCTTCGTCGTGTACGTGCTGGCCGTGGGCACGTTCCTCATGCTCACGACCGAGTTCGTCGTCGCCGGCCTGCTCCCGGAGATCGCCGGCGACCTGCAGGTCGGTGTGGCTCAGGCCGGGCTGCTGATCACGGTGTTCGCCGCCGGGATGATCGTCGGCTCACCGACGATGGCGCTGCTCACCCGGCGGATGCCGCGACGGGTGACGCTGATGATCGCCCTGGTGGTGTTCGCGGCCGGGCACGTCGTCGTCGCGCTGGGAGACAGCTTCCCGCTGCTGCTCGTGACCCGGTTCGCAACGGCCTGGGCGACCGGGGCGTTCTGGTCGGTGGCGTCGGTGGTCGCCACTCGCGCCGCCGGCCCGGCCGCCAGCTCCCGAGCGCTGGGGCTGGTCGGCGCCGGGGGCATGCTCGCCAACGTCGTCGGTGTGCCGCTGGGCGCGTTCGCCGGCCAGCTGTCGGGCTGGCGTGGGCCGTTCTGGGCCCTGGCTGCCCTGGCGCTGGCCGCCGTGCCGCTCATCGCCCGCCACGTACCGCGCGAGCAGGATGACCAGCAGTCGGTGTCCCTGCGGTCAGAACTGGCCGCCATGCGGTCCAGCCGGCTGTGGTTGGTGCTGGCTGCCTGTGCGACCACGACCGGCGGTGTGCTGTCGGCCTACTCCTACATCTCCCCGCTGCTGACCGACCGCGCCGGCATCGCCACCGAATGGGTGCCGCTGGTGCTCGTCGGCTTCGGCGTCGGCTCGCTCATCGGCACGATCGTCGGTGGTCGCCTCGGTGACACCCGGCCGCACGCCACGACCATCGCGGTGGCGGCGTCGACCACCGTCGTCCTGCTGGCGATCTGCCTGCTGTCGGCCCACTCCGTGCCCACGGTGCTGCTGGTGACCCTGCTCGGGCTGCTCGGGCTGAGCGCCAACCCGGTGCTGTCCTCGCTGGCGGTCCGCTTCTCCGGTGTGGCCCCCACGCTGGGAGTGGCGATGTCGGTCTCGGCTTACAACCTCGGCACCGCGGTCGGTTCCTGGGGCGCCGGCCGCGCCCTCGAGTCCGACCTCGGGGCAACCGGTCCCGCCGTGGTGGGGACGAGCTTCGCCGTGCTGACCCTCATCCCGACGATCGCCATCGCCGTGCTCCAGCGCCGCTCTCCACCAGGAGGCAGGTCATGACCACCATCGCCTTGGTGCGCGCCGGCCGAGGCCGGGTGCCACTCGGCCGGCGGGGTCACGAGGTCGGCGCGGCCGCGGTGGTCAGCAGGGGGGAGTAGTCCGCTGCAGTCAGCGGCCGGGACGTCAGGGCCCCGGTCGGCAGCGGGGCCTCGACCGACTGCCCGTCGCGGGTGAGCAGCACCGACTCGATGCCCGGGAGGCTGGTGGCGGTCAGCACGATCTGGGCGACCGCGCGTTGGCTCTCCCGGCCGGTCGGCGCCTCGGCGGTGCCGTCGAGGTCGATGGTGACCGTGGACCCCGACAGCCCGGCCAGCGACAGGGTGGTGTCGGGGCGGAGCGCCGTGGACAGCCGGTCGGTGAGCTCGGCCGGGCTGGGCCCGGCCGCCAGGTCGGCCAGGAGGTCGTCGAGCCTGTCGCGCAGCGGGCCGTCGGGCACCGAGCGCCCCCGCGCCACCAGCGCACCCTCCTCCGTGAGCAGGTGCACCCGTGGCTGGTCGAGGCGAGCCGGCGCGGACGACGTGGCGGTCGCCGGTGAGCTCGGCGAGGCCAGCTCCGCGGGCACCTCGGCGGCCGGGATCGGATCGGGGGAGCCGCCGGTCGGCACGCCGCAGGCGGATGTCGCCGCCAGCAGCAGCACCCCGGCGGTCCAGCTGCCCGAGCGGGTCCTCCTCACGGTGCGGCCCGGGGGAGGGAGAGGGTGAAGCGGGCACCGCCGGCGGGGCCGTCGGCCACCCAGGCGGCTCCGCCGTGGCCGATCGCGGTCTCCTCGACGATGGCCAGGCCGAGTCCCGCACCGGGCAGCGACCGGCGGGCGGCGCCGGGGCCGCGGACGAAGCGCTCGAACACCCGCTCGCGCTCGGCCCGCGGCACCCCCGGTCCGGCGTCGTCCACGTGCACCAGCACCGCGTCCTCCTGTCGCTCGACCTGGATCCCGGTGACCCCTCCGGCATGTCGGTCAGCGTTGTCCAGCAGGTTGGTGACGGCCCGCTCGAGCCTCGTCTTGTCCCCCCGCACAGCGGTGTCCACATCGGGGGCGGCCAGCAGCAGGTCCGGCGGCAGGCCGCGGCGCAGCAGGACCTCCCGGACCAGCGTGGCCACGCGCACCGGCTCGGCGGATGCGCTCAGCGGCACCCCGTCGACCTGGGCCAGCTCCAGCAGGTCGTCGAGCATGCGGCGGAACCGGCCCAGCTCACCCTCGACGAGGGTGAGGGCCTGCCGCCCCCGGTCCGACAGCTCCTCCCGGCGGGCACCCAGCACCTCCACGCTGGTCACGAGGCTGGTCAACGGGCTGCGCAGTTCGTGACTCACGTCGCCGACGAAGCGGGCGTCGCGTTCGATCCGCGAGGCCAGGGCGTCCACCATGCTGTTGAAGCTGGCCACGATCGCCAGCAGGTCGGGGTCCTCGGTGGGGGGCAGGCGGATCTCGAGCTCGCCGCCGGCGATCCGGGTGGCGGCGCCGGCCACCTGCTCCAGTGGCTGCACGACGCGGCGGCTGGCCCAGCCACCGAACAGTGCCCCGGCGACCGTGGCCGTGAGCGCCCCGGCTCCGAGGACGGCGGTCAGCGTGCGGAGAGCGGCCTGCAGCTCGACCAGCGGAGCTATCTCGTAGAACTGGACGTCGGCGGCCGGCACCGGCACGCCGACGACGAGGTGCGGCCCCGTGGGGGTGGCGATCCGGGCGGTGCCGGCCGTGCCCGAGCCGACGAGCTCCTGCAGGTCCCGGGGCACGTCCTGGGCGCCGACGTCCAGCCGCGAGGAGTACCAGGAGCCGTCGCTGGAGACCACCACGTCGGCGCCGCCGGAGGGCACCAGCTCGACGATCTCGTCGCCCACCTCGCTGCCGGCGGTGGACAGCCGGCTGGCCAGCACGGTCGCGTCGGCCAGGGCCTGCCGGGTGACCGCGGTCTCCCGCTGGTCCAGCAGGTAGCTGCGGGCGAGCACGAAGGTGGTCGTCACGAGCACGGCGGAGACGAGCAGGGCGCCGACGGCGAAGGCGAGCACGATCCGCGCCCGCAGCCCACGGGGCCCGAGCGTGAGCCTCACTGCGGGTCCAGCCGGTAGCCCAGTCCCCGGACGGTGACGACCAGGCTCGGTGCGCTGGGATCCCGTTCGACCTTGGTGCGCAACCGGCGGATGTGCACGTCCACCAGGCGCTCGTCACCGAAGAAGCCGTGCTCCCAGACACGTTCGAGCAGGACCGAGCGGCTCAGCACCCGTCCGGCGGACACGGCGAGCTCGCACAGCAGCCGGAACTCGGTGAGCGTCAGGGGGAGCTGTTCCTCGCCCCGATGGACCGTTCCCCGCTCCGGACGCAGGACCAGCGGCGACGACGAGCTGGAGTCGAGCACCAGCTCCACAGGTCGTTCGCTGCCACCGGCGTTGCCGGTGCGGCGACGCAGCGCGCGCAACCGGGCGGTGACCTCCTTGACCTGGAAGGGCTTGGTCACGTAATCGTCGGCACCCGCCTCCAGGGCGGCCACGATGTCGTGGGTGTCGGCCCGGGCGCTCACCACCACGATGGGCAGGTCGTGCTCCCGGCGCACCTCGCGGATCACCGCGAAGCCGTCCATCGCGCCCAGCATCAGGTCGACGAGCATGAGGTCGGGGGCGTCGGCCGTCACCTGACGGCACGCGTCCTCACCGCTGGCGGCCTCGGCGACGGTGTACCCCTCGTCCTCCAGAGCCCAGCGCAGCGGCGTGCGGATGTGGTCGTCGTCCTCGACCAGGAGCAGGCGCGGCGACACGCTGGTCATGCTGCCATCGCGGTCGGCTCTCCCCACGGCCGCCGCCGCGACTGTCACGCGATCGCAAAGCAACGGGACGGACGACCGCAAGGTCCGCCGCAGACCCTCGGACGAGCCCACCCGCCCGCCGGAGCTGCGAGGAGCGTCCACGTTGGCCGTTGCCGCTGCACGCGGTCCCGATCCGCCGGTCCCGCACGCACGTCCCGGTGCCGACGGGGAGGTCGTGGTGCAGCTGAGCGATGAGCTGCTGGCCGACGGGCTGGCAGACCTGCGCTGGCTGCTGCGCGACGCACTGCTCGCGGGAGCCCGCCGACTCGTGGTCGACCTGACCGGGGTGCGCCAGCTCTCCAGCACGGCGGTGGCCAGCTTCCTGTGGGCGCACCGGTCCTGCCGGGCCCGGGGCGGTGCGGTGGTCCTGCGTGGGGTGAACCGGCGCACCCAGGACCTGCTGGACCGCACCGGCCTGTGGCGGGTCCTGGAGGTGGAAGAGCCCGGCGGCCGGTCGGCGCGCTGATGCCGACCGGCCACCGGGTCGGGGACGCGGAGACTGCCGCACGGGCTCCTCCAGCAGTGCGCGCCGCGGGCCGCTCGCGCCTGGACACGTTGGAGGCGGCGCTGGAGCGTGCGCTGCGGCTGGACTTCGAGCGTTCGGCCAGCCAGGACGTCGCCTACGGCCTGCGAAGGTCGTCGACATCGACGTCCGGGCCTCGTCCCCGGGCGTCAACGGCCCGACGACGGCGGTGCACGCGCTCTCCCATGCGTCGGCGCTGCTGGGTGAGCTCGCGGTGCGACCGTCCGGCGCCCGCACGATCCGGGACGAGATGGGCACGGTGCGGGTGGTCGTGCCCGCCTGGGACGTGCCTGCGCTGCTCCAGCTCGGTCTGGAGGAGCCGGCGCAGCGGCCCTGACGCGCGGCGGCGGCAGCACCCCCCGTGGGTGCCGCCACCGCCGGCTCAGGAGCCGGGGGCCGGCTCGGGCGGTGGGTTCTGCACCAGCAGCTGGTCGCCGGAGTCGGCCATCGAGCTGCGCAGGGTGGAGAGGACGCGCAGGCCGACGTCGTCGGCGGCCTGCACGTCGGCCAGGTCCAGGACCACGGTGGAGTGGCCCTGGCGGCGCAGCCCCTCGACGGTGCCCCGGAGGAGGTCCGCCCCGGCCGGGGTGAGGTGTCCGCTGACCCGCACCCGTCCGGTGTGCCCGTCGACCACCTCGGAGAGGGTGCGGGACGTCTGCGTGGGGGTCATGTCGTCCTCCGGTGGTCGATGGGACTGTCGATGGACGAGGACTGGTGGACGGCGTCCACCCGCTCCTGACGCCGTGACCCCGACACTCCCAGCCGACGGAGCCGTCGGACAGGTCCGGCGGGCAAGCGTCATGGACCCTTCACATTCGGGGCCGCTGCCGCGGGCACCCCAGTCGGGGGCTCGGTGTCTTTGCGATGTCGTGACAGTCGGCGGACACGCTGTGTGGACGCTCGTCAGGGATGCAGGTCTTCACCCAACGTGGGCGCATGGTCTCTGTCTGGATCCTGTCCGTGCACAACTTGCACTGCCCCGAGTGTGGTTCCCGGCTGATCGAACGGGCCGGGCGGTACATCGTCCCGGGCCGTCCGCAGCCGGTGCACGTCGGCGAGGTCGGCACGTTGCGCTGTCCCGGCGGGCACTCGCTACCGGACCGGGCACAGCTCTACGCGCACCGGGAGGCCCAGGGCCTGCCGCGCAGCGCCGAGGTATGGGAGGTGGCGCCGCCGTCGGCCGCGACGCCCGGGCCGATCAGCCTGCCGGGCGCGCCGGTGCTGGAGCCGGCGCGGTGACCAGCGCGGTGCGTCATGCCGCGCGGCGGTCCGGTGCGCTGGCCGCCCTGCTGCACTGCCCCGGCTGCGGGTCACGCGACCTGGTGGACGCGACTGCGGCCGCCGAGGTGCGCGCGTGGTGGGCCCGGATGCGCTGCCGGTCCTGCGGGCACGCCTGGTCCGCGCGCTCCTGATCCGCAGCCCGGCTCCCGCCCGGTCCGGCGTCAGCACAGGGCGCTGATCAGTGTTCGGCAGGCCTGCTCGCACCGCCGGCACGCCTCGGCGCAGATGCGGCAGTGCTCGTGCACCTCCGCGTGCGCGGCGCACTCGTCGGCACAGCTCGCGCAGGCGGCCGCGCAGGCCTCCAGCACCGCACGGGTGAGGTTCGCGTCGTAGCCGGTGTGCCGCGACAGGACCCGACCGGTGCTGG
>Ga0210040_10007936_pt1 | contig 12706 bp, 14 predicted proteins | sample CryGeyCG12114_NA_FD_185462 | JGI IMG/M metagenome (GOLD analysis project Ga0210040, IMG submission 185462) | Groundwater microbial communities from aquifer - Crystal Geyser CG19_WC_8/21/14_NA (SPAdes) (version 2) | ecosystem: Environmental > Aquatic > Deep subsurface > Groundwater | place: USA... | reverse complement strand
CCCGGGACACCGTGCACCTCGCCGTCCGGGAGGGGCTGCGCGCGCTCTACGTGGAGCGGATCTCCGGCCGCGAGTCGGTGCCGGTGGTCAGCCAGGTGGGCAGCCGGCTGCCGCTGCACGCGACCGGCGTGGGCAAGGTGCTGCTGGCCTCGGCTCCCGACGACGTGGTCGAGCAGGTGCTGCGGCAGCTCACCCGGGAGACCCGGCACAGCCTCACCGACCCGCGGGCGCTGGTGCGCGAGCTGGCCGAGGTGCGCCGGCGCGGCTGGGCACGCACGGCCGAGGAGATGTCGCTGGGCGCCGCCTCGGTCGCCGTCCCGGTGACGGTGGAGCAGACCACCGGCCCGGTCGTGGTGGCGGCCCTGGGCATCGTCGTCCCGGTGCAGCGCCGGGACCTCCCCCGGCTGGCACCGGTGCTGCAGGTGGCGGCGCGGGGCGTGGGCCGGACCCTGGCCCACTCCGACCAGTTCCGCTGACCGGAAGGACGAGGCGGTACCGGCGCGCACGGCGAGCCAGACTCGGGGCCATGCGCACCCAGGTCGGCATCATCGGCGCCGGCCCGGCCGGCCTGCTGCTCTCCCGGTTGCTCCAGCTGCAGGGCATCGACACCGTCGTGCTGGAGAACCGGTCCCGCTCCTACGTGGAGGCCCGGATCCGCGCGGGCATCCTCGAGGAGCACACGGTGCAGACGCTGATCGACGCCGGCGTCGGCGACCGGCTCCGCCGGGAGGGCCTGCCGCACGACGGCATCCACCTGCAGTACCCCGGCACCCGGCACCACCTGGACTTCCCCGAGCTGTGCGGGCGCCGGGTGTGGGTCTACGGGCAGACCGAGGTCACCCGGGACCTGATCGCCGCCCAGCTGGACGACGGGCCACCGCTGCTGTTCGACGTCTCCGACGTGACCCCCGAGGACGTCGACGGCGACTCGCCCCGGATCCGGTTCACCGGCGCCGACGGAACCCCGCAGGTGCTCGAGTGCGACGTCGTCGCCGGCACCGACGGCTTCCACGGCCCCTCCCGGGCGGTCGTCACCGCGGGCACCGGCGGGCGGACCTGGGAGCGCACCTACCCCTACGCCTGGCTGGGCATCCTGGCCGACGTCCCGCCCTCGTCCGACGAGCTGGTCTACGCCTGGCACCCCGACGGCTTCGCGCTGGCGTCGATGCGGTCGGCGTCGGTGTCCCGGCTGTACCTGCAGGTCGACCCGGCCGAGCGGATCGAGGACTGGTCCGACGACCGGATCTGGGCGGGGCTGTCGACCCGGTTCGCCCTGGACGGCTGGGAGCTGCAGACCGGCCCGGTCACCGAGAAGTCGATCCTGCCGATGCGCTCGTTCGTCAGCGCCCCGATGCGCCGCGGGCGGCTCTTCCTGGCCGGGGACGCCGCGCACATCGTGCCGCCGACCGGCGCCAAGGGCCTCAACCTGGCCGTCGCCGACGTGACCCTGCTGGCCAGCGCGCTGACCCGGCTGCTGCGCGAGGGGCGCTGCGACCTGGTCGAGGACTACTCCGACCGGGCGCTGGCCCGGGTCTGGCGCTGCACCCACTTCTCCTGGTGGATGACCTCGATGCTGCACCGCTCCGGTGACGACTTCGACGCCGAGCTGCAGCTGTCCCAGCTCCGCCGGGTGTGCAGCTCCGAGGCCGCCGCCCGCGAGCTCGCCGAGAACTACACCGGCCTCCCGATCGCCTGAGGGGCGGTCATGGCCACTTCCGCCCCCCGGGCGGTGGCGGCGTGGGTCTCCGAGCAGCCGGGAAGTCGCCAGGTCGACCACGTCAACCGGCAGAGTCCCCGACGCGGCACCTGAGGTTCGGCGACTTCTGCCGGCTTGTCGGAACCAGCACGGACCGGTTCGCACCACTAACTTCCAGTAATGCTTTCGACGCTCCTGGTCATCGCTGGCGTACTCGTCGGGCTGCTCGTGCTGCTCTCCGTGATCGTGCACCTCAGCGCCCGTCCCGCGACCCGTGGACGGACGACGACCACCCGCACCCCCGCCTGGGTGGTGGACGCCGGCCAGCCGCACCCCGACGCCTGGTCGCCGCTGTCCTCCACCAGCACCCAGATCCGCGCCGTCCGCTGAGCCGCCGGGCGGTCTGCCGGGCGCGCAGCGGCCCCCGGCTACGCTCGCCGCGATGACCAGCGCCCCGCCCCCGCTGCAGGTCTACCCGATCGGCCAGCTGATCGGCGTGCGCGCGGTGGTGGACCAGTTCGACGTCCGGATCGGCGCGGAGCTGCACAGCCTGACCTCCGCCGAGTTCGGCGTGTGGGCGATGGCGCACGGCCCCGCCGACCACGTCGCCCGCCCGTGGACACCGGCCGAGCTCGTCGCCCAGGCGGCCGCGGTCGGCCTGCCCGAGGCGCCGCAGCGGCTGGCCCGGCTGCAGGAACAGGGCCTGGTGGCGCTGGCCGCACCGGGCACCGCATCTGCCCAGGAGCTCGCCACCCGGGTCCGCATGGTGCCGCTGGTGCTCGGGCTGGGGAACAGCGCGCAGGCGCCGGACGCGTACTCGGTGGGGCTGCCCGGCCGACCCCTGGCGGTGCTGTCCGCCGCCGCCTACGACCTGTTCGAGTGGGCGCACATGGAGACCAGCCTCTGGCGGGCCTGCGAGGGCGCGGCCGCGACCGCCGTCCGGGTGGGCATCCAGGACACCACCGCGACCGACCCGGCGGCGCTGCTGGGTTCGCTGCTGGGCGACCTGCACCGGCTGCTGACGCCCAACGCCGTCTACCTCGACACCTGGGCGGTGGTCCGGTGAGCAGCGCCGGAGAACCGATCGTCCTCCCCCTCGGCCACGAGATGGGGCCCTTCCACCAGCACCGCGACGCCCCGCCCGCCTACTGGGTGGTGCGGTTGGGCTGGGACAGCCCGCTGCTGCACGACCAGGCCACCGCCGACGTCTGGGCCCTCGCGCACGGGCTGCCCGACCAGGTCGCCAGCACACCCTGGACCCGGTCGGCGATCCGGCGGGTCGCGCAGGAGGCCGGGATCACCGACAGCGACGCGGCGCTCGACCACCTGCTGGAGCGCGGGCTGGCCGTGGAGCTCACCCCGGGCACCGCGGCCGCGGCGGAGTTCGCCGCCACCCACCGGGTGCAGTCGCTGCTGCTGGGGCTGGGCGAGCTGCCGGACCGGCCGGGCGCGGACGGCATCGGTCTGCTCGGCATGCCGGCGCTGGCGCAGGTGCCGGCGCGCACCTACGAGGGCTGGCAGTGGGCGCACCTGTGGCCGACGATCGCCGAGGCCGCGGTCGGGCTGGCCGAGATGGCCGCCCAGGCACCCGGGCACGACCCGGCCGAGCCCGACCCCGGTGCCGTGCTGGACCGGTTCCTCCGGGAGCTGCACACCCTGCTGTCCGGCCACGCCGTCTACCTGGACCGCTCGCTCGCCGTCGCCGACGCCGCCCGCGGCTGACAAACGGCCGGCGAGCGCACGGCGGCCCCTACCGGAGGGCCTGACCCGCCAGCATCAGCTCGGCGGCGCGCTCACCGATCGCCACCGCGGTGGCCGCCGGGCCACGGGAGGTCACCTGCGGCATGACCGAGGTGTCCACCACCCGCAGCCCGGCCACCCCGCGCACCCGCAGGTGCTGGTCGACGACGGCGCCCGGGTCCGACGCCGGCCCCATCCTGGCGCTGCCGGCCAGGTGCACCGCGGTGGCCAGGTGCGCCCTGGTCCAGCGGTCGAGCTCGCGGTCGTCGGCGAGCACGCCGTCGGGCAGCCCGGTGCGCTCGGCGACCAGCGGTGCGAACGACGGCGTCGCCAGCAGCTCGGCGGCCAGCCGGACGCCGTCCCGCAGGCGCTGCCGGTCGGCGGCCTCGGTGAGGTACCGGTACCGGATCCGCGGCTGGACCAACGGGTCGGCCGTGGTCAGAGTCATCCGGCCGCGGCTGGCCTCCTGCTGCAGGGCGACGGCGAGGTAGAGGTCGTCGCGCCGCCGCGCGGAGTCGACCAGGCGGGGCAGCGAGGCCGACCGCAGCGCCCGCAGCGTGGCCGCCGGCCGGCGGAGCACCTCGGTGACGCCGGAGAGCGCCGAGCCGGTGGAGCGGGACAGCATCACCTGGCTGAACGGCTTGAGCCAGGGCATGACCTCGAGGTGGTCGACGGTGTTCAGCGCGGTGGCCAGCGGCAGCAGCCCGCGGGGCATCGGGGTGCGCCGGGCCGGCCGGTAGGTGACGTAGACGTCGGGGTGGTCGGTGAAGTCCGCGCCCACCCCGGGCAGGTCGGCGACGACGTCGATCCCGGTCGTGCGCAGGTGGTCGGCGGGGCCGATGCCGGACAGCAGCAGCAGGTGCGGTGAGCCGACCGCACCGGCCGACAGCACCACCTCGGCCGCGCGCACGGGCCCCCGGTCGGTCTGCACGCCGACCGCCCGGCCGCGCTCGACCAGCACCCGGGTCACCCGGACCCCGCCGCGCACCGTCAGGCCGGGGTTCCCGCGGCGGGGCGACAGGTAGGCCATCGCGGTGTTCACCCGGACGCCGTCGACGACGGTGAACGGCACCGGGCCGTGCCCGGGTGGCGCGTCCCCGTTCTTGTCCGGCTCGGCGGGGAAGCCCAGCGCCTCGCAGGCGCCGGCGAAGGCGTCGGTGACCGGGTGGGGGCGGGCGACCCGGGCGACCGGCATCGGCCCGGTGGCGCCGTGGCCGGGCCGGTCGCCGTAGTCGGTGTCGCGCTCGCAGCGGCCGAACGCCGGCAGCAGCGCGTCGTAGGACCAGAGGTCGTTACCGGCGGCCGCCCAGCCGTCGAGATCGGCGCGGGTGGCCCGGATGAAGTAGGTGCCGTTGAGCGCGCTGGAGCCGCCGACCACCCGGCCGCGCGGCACCGGCCAGCGCAGGTCGTCGGTCAGCTCGCCGGTGAGCTCCCAGTTCGCCGGGTGGCCCGGGGTCGCCGCGCCCATCGTCGCGGCGTCGCGCAGGGCCGCCGGGAAGTCCTCGGGCCGGGGGTGGTCGGCGCCGGCCTCCAGCAGCAGCACCCGCCGGCCGCCGTCCACGAGCCGGGCGGCCAGCGCGCACCCGGACGAGCCGGCGCCCACGACGACGACGTCCCACTCCTCGGCCATGACCTGCAGCCTGGCACGGTCAGCCGGCCCGGACCCGGTCGCCGTCCAGCGCGACCCGCCCCTCCGCCGCCAGCTTCGCCAGGGTCGCCCGGGTCGACTGGGCCGCGGCCGGCCACAGCGAGGTGGGTACGGCGGCGTACACCTGCCCGACGAGCTCGCCGACGGTGCACGGTCCGGCGGCCAGCGCGGTGAGCAGCTGCTGTTCGCGGAACGCCCGGTGGGCGAGGTAGAAGGCCAGCACCGCCGACGGGTCGACGGTGAGCTCGGGCCCGTGCCCGCAGTACAGCGCCGCCGGTCCGAGGTCGTGCACCCGGCGCAGCGACTCCAGGTAGGCGGTGACGTCGCCCTCGGGGTGGGTGACCACCGACGTGCCCCGGCCGAGCACGTGGTCCCCGACCAACACCGCGCCGGACTCCAGCCGGAAGGCCAGGTGGTCGCCGGTGTGCCCGGGCGTGGGGACGACGCCGATCGTGGTGCCGGCCAGCCGCAGCTGCTCCCCGGCGGCCAGCACCCGCCCGGCCGGCCCGGTGACCGCGGGCGAGGCAGCGGCGACGGGGGCTCCGAACCGGGTGCCCCAGGGCTGCGCGGCCTCGGCGTGGTCACCGTGGTGGTGGGTGACCAGCACCGCCACCACCCGGGCATCCCGGCCCGCCAGCACCGCCTCGACCGCGGCCAGGTGCGCCTCGTCGACCGGCCCCGGGTCGACCACCACGGCCTGCCCGCTGCCGGGGGCCCCCACGACGTAGGTGTTGGTGCCGTCCAGGGTCATCCCCGAGGGGTTGGGGGCCAGCACCCGGGTCACCAGCGGCTCGAGGTCGGCGGTGCGCGGCATCGCACCGGGAGCGGGGAGCTCCCAGCCCGTCCGCGGATCCACGGGGGCGGTCATCCCGTGGACGCTAGCCGTTCTCCCCGGTACCGGAGCGCCGGCCGGTGCACCAGCCCGGATGACCTCGACCGCCGTGGTCGCACCGACGGCGGGACGGCCGATAGCGTGCCGGCCATGCGACCAACCGCACCCCTGCTCAAGGCCGGCGTCTCCGCTGCGGCCGCCCTGCTGCTGCTCACCGCCTGCGGCGGGTCCGACGACGAGCAGTCCGACACCGCCTCCGGCTCCAGTTCCAGCGCGACCTCCAGCGCCAGTTCCAGCGCGACCTCCAGCGCCAGTTCCAGCGCGGGCTCCGGCTCCTCGAGCAGCACGTCGGACCAGGACGTGCAGGCCTTCTGCACCGACGCCGAGGCCGTCTTCACGAAGCTGAGCGACGGGCTGGACGCCGCCGAGCCCGCCGACCTCGGGCCGACCCTGGACGAGGGAGTGGCCGCCTTCGACGAGATCGACCCGCCCGCCGAGATCAGCGACGACTGGACGGTGCTGAAGCAGGCGTTCGCCGGGCTGCGGGACGCGGTCGTGGGCTCCGACATCACCACTCCCGAGGGTCAGGCCGCCGTCCAGCAGGCCGTCACCGACCTGGACACCCAGGCCGGCACCGCGCAGGACGACCTGGAGGCCTGGGTCACCGCCAACTGCGACAACGCCTGAGGGCTCTCCCCCCGCGGCCGGCCGGTACCCCCCGGCTGACCGCGGCCGGGTCAGCAGCCGCTGATCGTGATACCGCGCGAGCGCATCCACGGCACCGGGTCGATCTGACCGCTGTAGAGCCCCCCACCGGGGTGCACCTCGAAGTGCAGGTGCGGACCGGTCGACTGGCCGCGGTTGCCGACCTCGGCGATCTGCTCGCCGGCCCCGACCCGCTCACCGGCGCTCACGTAGTACTCGTTGACGTGCCCGTAGACGGTGACCGCACCGTCGTCACCGAGGATGTAGACCGCCTGCCCGAAGCCGGTGGCGGCACCGGCCCGCTGCACGACGCCGGCGGTGGCCGCGTAGACGGGCGTGCCGATCGGGGCGGCGATGTCGACGCCGAAGTGGGTCACGCCCCAGCGGGAGCCGAAGCAGCTGCTGGTGGTGCCCTGCGCCGGGCGCACGTAGCCGGCCTCCCGGGAGTCGGACTGCGCGTCCGCCACCGCCTGCAGCCGGGCCCGCTCCTGGGCCGCCCGGGCCGCGGCCTCCTCGGCGGCCTTCTGCTCCAGCCAGGCCTGGTAGGCGTTCCGGGCCCCCTGCAGGGAGAGCAGCTGCACCTGCGCGGCCTGCAGCTGCTGGTCCAGGTCCGCCTGCTGGGCGCGGACCGTGGCGACCGCGGTCTCCTGGTTGGCCAGCTGCGCCTCCGCGGTGGCCTTGGCCTGCTGGGCCGCGGCCTCGGCGGCCGCCTTCTCGTCCCGGGCGGCCCGGGCGGCGGCGTCGGCCTGGGCCTGCTGCACCTGGGCCGCCTCCAGCCCACCGAGGACGTCGACCTGGTGGTCGCCCACGTAGTCCAGCAGCGCCGCCTTGCGCACCAGGTCGCCCGGGCCGTCGGCGTCCAGCAGCGCCATCTCCCGGGTGAGCGTGCTGCTGTTCATGTAGCTGTCCCGGGAGAAGTCGGCCAGCGTCGCCTGCGCCGCGGTCACCGCGTCCGCCGCCGCCTGCAGGTCCCGCGCGGTCTGCTCGGCGGCGGTGTCGGCGGCCTGCCGGGCCTCCTCCGCCAGCAGGTAGGCGGTGCCGGCGGCCTCGGCCTGCGTCTGCACCTGCTCCAGCTGGCTCGCCGCGGCCGCGACCAGGCCGGCGATCCGTCCCACCTCGGCGGCGGCGGCGTCCTGCGCGACCTGCGCCTGGTCGATCTGCTGGTCGCTGGGGTTCACCGGGTCGGCCAGGGCGGTCCCGCTCCCGGTCCCGGCACCGACCAGGGCCCCGACCAGTGCCGCGGCCAGCGCGCCGACCACGAACCGGGAAGGCCGCCGGACGGTGGCCGACCGGGGGCGGGCGGTCCGGCGCACGGACGGCGCGGACGTGCGCAGCGGGCGCTGCTGCATGGGTCGCTCCCTGGCGGGTGGGCTGGACGGGTGGGCTCAGCGAGAGTCCCACCTGTCACAACCGCCCCCAAGGCAACACGCGGCGCAGCCGCAGCATTACTCTCAGCTATCGGCGGGTCGCTCCAACTCCTCGGTGAGCTCGGTCAGCTCGTCACCGCCGGCCATCATCGTGGTCAGCTCCTCGCGGGACAGCTCACCCTTGGCGAAGTCGCCCATGCTGCGCCCCCGGTTGAGCAGCAGGAAGCGGTCGCCCACCGGGTGCGCGTGGTGCGGGTTGTGGGTGATGAAGACGACGCCGAGGCCCCGGTCGCGCGCCTGGGCGATGTAGCGCAGCACCACCGCCGCCTGCTTCACGCCCAGCGCCGACGTCGGCTCGTCCAGGATCAGCACCCGGGCCCCGAAGTGCACCGCCCGGGCGATCGCCACCGACTGGCGCTCACCGCCGGACAGCGTGCCGACCGGCTGGTCGGGGTCGCGGATGTCGATCCCCATCGCGGCCAGCTCCCGACGGGTGACGTCCTTGGCCGTCGCGCTGTCGAACCGGCGGAACGGCCCCCACCCCGTCGTCGGCTCCGACCCGAGGAAGAAGTTCCGCCAGATCGCCATCAGCGGGATCATCGCCAGGTCCTGGTAGACGGTGGCGATGCCGGCGTCCAGGGCCTCGCGCGGCGCGCCGAACTCGACCGGCTCGCCGTCGACCAGCACCTCGCCCCGGCTCGGCCGGTGCACGCCGGACAGCACCTTGATCAGCGTCGACTTGCCGGCCCCGTTGTCGCCCAGCACGCAGGTGACCTCGCCGGCGCGCACGGTCGTGGAGATGCCGTCCAGGGCGATGACCGAGCCGTAGTCCTTGCCCACCCCGCGCAGCTCCAGCAGCGGTGCCGCACCGCCGGGAGCAGCTCCGCCGCCGACCGCCGTGCTCATCGCCGGGCCGCCTCTGCGTAGCGCCGGACGAGCCGGTTGGCGAGCACCGCCAGCAGCAGCATGGCGCCCAGGAAGAAGTAGAACCAGTCGGCGTCCCACCGCAGGTAGACGATGCCCTGCTGGGTCATGCCGAAGATCAGCGCACCCAGCGCGGCCCCGATCGCCGAGCCGAACCCGCCGGTGAGCAGGCAGCCGCCGATCACCGCCGCGACGATGTAGATGAGCTCCTGCCCGGTGCCGGTGTTGGCCTGCACCGAGGTCAGCCGGACGGCGGTGATGGAGCCGACCAGCCAGGCCGCGGCCGCGGTGGTCATGAACAGCGCGATCGTCGTCCGGGCCGCCGGCACGCCCACGTTGCGGCTGGCCACCTCGTCGCCGCCGGTGGCGAAGACCCAGTTGCCGAACCGGGTGCGCAGCAGCACCCAGCTGGCCACCGCCGTGGCCAGCAACCACCACACGATCGCCACCCGGAACGGCTGGCCGAACACGCTGATCGTGGAGGCGAGCAGCAGCTCGGCCGAGTGGTAGCCCGGCGCGTCGGCGATCCCGCGGACGATCACGGTGCCGGTGAACACCTTGGTGAGCCCCAGGTTCAGGCCCTGCAGCATGAGGAAGGTGCCCAGCGTGATGATGAAGCTGGGCAGGCCGGTGCGGGTGACCAGCCAGCCGTTGGCGAACCCGATGGCCAGTGCCAGCACCAGCGCGGCCGCGATCGCCACCCAGATGTTCTGGTCCAGCTGGGTGGCCACGATGCCCACCGTCAGCGCGGTGGTGCCGGTCATGACCCCGGCGGACAGGTCGAAGTGGCCGCCGATCATCAGCAGCGCGACCGCGACCGCCATGATGCCCAGCGTCGAGGCGACGTCCAGCCAGTTCGCCACCCCGGCCAGCGAGCGGAAGGAGGTGGACTGGCTGGCGAAGAACGCCAGGATGACGACCGCGCCGATCAGCGACCCGAGCTCGGGCTTGACGAGCAGCCGGCGCCAGAGCCCGACGGCGGCCAGCCGCTCGTCCGCCCGCGGCTGCCGGCCGACCGGGGCCTGCTGGGTCGTGCTCACGGTCGCTGCGCCGTCAGCGGGTCCCCGCCGAGGCGAGGTCCGCGATCGCGTCGACGTTCTCCGAGTCGACGATGGCCGGCCCGGTGAGCACCGGCTGGCCACCCCCGACGGTGTTCTTGTTCTGCGCGTAGAGCTTGAGCATCACGATCGGCAGGTAGCCCTGCTCGTACTGCTGCTGGTCGACGGCGAAGGCGATCGAGCCGTCCTCGATCGCGGAGATCACGTCGCCGTTGAGGTCGAAGGTGCCGATCTCGGCGTCGGACCCGGCGTCGGAGGCGGCCGCCGCGGCGACCGAGGCGACCCCGGAGTTCAGCGCCAGCACGCCGTCGATGGACGGGTCGCTCTGCAGCTGCGAGGTGATCGTGGACTGCGCGCCCTGCAGGTCGTTGATGTCCACCTGGAGCGTCTTCACCGCGGTGCCCAGCCCCTGCGAGGCGCCGTCGCAGCGCTGCTCCAGGCCGATGTTGCCGGCCTCGTGCACGATGCACAGGACGTTCTCGGCGCCGTCTGCGGCCAGCCGCTGACCGGCGCCCTGCCCGGCGATCGTCTCGTCCTGGCCGACGTGCCCGATGGCGCCGAAGGTCGCGGACTCGGCGGCACCGGAGTTGATCGTGACCACCGGGATGCCCGCGGCCACCGCGGCCTCGATCGAGTCCTGCAGGGCGTCGGGGTTGGCCATGGAGACGACGATGCCGTCCACGTCGGAGTTCACCGCGGCCTGGATCAGCTGGGACTGGCGCTGCGGGTCGCCGTCGCTCTGGTAGTCGACGCCCACCCCGAGGTCGTCGCCGGCCGCCTCGGCGCCCTTCTGCACGACGTCCCAGAAGGCGTCGCCGGCCGAGCCGTGGGTGATGACGGCGAAGCTGAGGTCACCGCCGTCGGCACCGCCCCCGCTGGTGCCGCCACCACCGGCGTCACCGGAGTTCTCGGTGGAGCAGGCGCTGATCAGCAGCGGAGCTGCCAGGGCGAGCGCGAGCAGGCGCGTGCGTCGAGCCATGGTGCGGTTCCTCCTGTGTCGCGGCGGGGCAGCGCTGCCCCGCCGGTTCCTCCTGCAGGGTGGGCCCTCGACTGAGGCCCGCCCGCTGGGAGCGTGCGGCACCGGAGATCACCGGTACCCGTCATCAGCCCCTCATCATGCCTGGTCGGGGCCGGAGAAGCGGCACGGACCTCCTGGTCGAGACCCGCTCGTTGTGCTGGGGCACCCAATCGGGTGGTCCGGGGTCTCCGCCGGGCACCAGCCGCGGGCCCGTCCCCGCACCTAGGCTGCCGGGCGTGGACGTGATGGCCTCCGGGCACGAACAGGTGGTCTTCTGCGCCGATCCCGAGTCGGGGTTGCGCGCGGTGATCGCGGTGTACTCGACCGCGCTGGGACCGGCGCTGGGAGGAACGCGCTTCTTCCCCTACGCCTCGGAGGAGGCGGCGGTCACCGACGCGCTGGCCCTCTCCCGGGGGATGGCCTACAAGAACAGCCTGGCCGGGCTGGACCTCGGGGGCGGCAAGGCGGTCATCATCGGCGACCCGCGCACCGACAAGACCGAGGCGCTGCTGCGCGCCTACGGCCGGTTCGTGGAGAGCCTGGGCGGCCGGTACCTGACCGCCTGCGACGTGGGCACGTACAACGCCGACCTGGACGTGGTGGCCCGGGAGACCCGGTTCGCCCACGGTCGCTCGGAGGTCCACGGCGGCTGCGGGGACTCCTCGGTGCTCACCGCGTTCGGCGTGTTCCAGGGCATGCGGGCTGCCGCCCAGCACCGGTGGGGCACGCCGACGCTGGCCGGGCGCACCGTGGCCGTGGCCGGCGTCGGGAAGGTCGGGTCGCACCTGGTCGACCGGCTGGTCGGCGACGGCGCCCGGGTCGTGGTCACCGACGTCGACAGCGGCGCCGTGGACCGGCTGCTGGCCCGGCACCGGGAGGTCACCGCGGTCGCGGACACCGCCACGCTGGTCCGCACCCCGCACGACGTCTACGCCCCGTGCGCCCTCGGGGGTGCACTCGACGACGGGACAGTGGCCGCGCTGCCCGCCGAGATCGTCTGCGGCGGTGCCAACAACCAGCTGGCGCACGACGGGAGCGCGCAGCTGCTGGCCGACCGGGGGATCCTCTACGCGCCCGACTACCTGGTGAACGCCGGCGGCGTCATCCAGGTCGAGGACGAGCGGCACGGCTTCTCCTTCGCCCGGGCCGAGGCCAAGGCCACCTCGATCTTCGACGTGGCGCGCCGGGTGTTCGCCTCCGCCGCCGCCGAGGGCGTCTCCCCCGCGGTGGCCGCCGACCGGCTCGCCGAGGAGCGGATGCGCTCGGTGGGCCGGTTGTCGACCATCCGACTGCCCCGCTGAGCGCCCCGGAGCGGCCCCGCGGGGTGAGACGCCGGTCACCTCCACCTCCCGATGAGGGGGCCGCGGGGTGGGAGGCGTGCCCGCCACCGATCCGTGTCGTAAGCTCGCCCCAGGACACAGTCACTCAGTCGGGGTCGCCACACGGGCCGTCCAGCCCAGTGCTGGACGACCCGCACTCCGTCACGAGGGGGTCGAGCCATGGGGCGCGGCCGAGCGAAGGCCAAGCAGACACGCGTGGCCCGTGAGCTCAAGTACAGCTCACCCAACACCGACCTCACGGCTCTCCAGCGCGAGCTGGCCGGCCAGCCGTCGTCGTTCCCCACCAGGGGACCGAAGGACGACGACGAGGACGATCCGTTGGCCAGTTGGTCACAGGACGACGAGGACGACGACTGGGCTGCCAGCCGTTGATGAAGG
>Ga0210040_10007935_pt1 | contig 12706 bp, 7 predicted proteins | sample CryGeyCG12114_NA_FD_185462 | JGI IMG/M metagenome (GOLD analysis project Ga0210040, IMG submission 185462) | Groundwater microbial communities from aquifer - Crystal Geyser CG19_WC_8/21/14_NA (SPAdes) (version 2) | ecosystem: Environmental > Aquatic > Deep subsurface > Groundwater | place: USA... | reverse complement strand
CACCTCTACGATTTTTACCCATCTTCTTCTTCTTCTTCTTCTTCTGCTCGCTCTCTCTCCTCATGACAATTTTTTTTCTCGCTGACCTGACGATGATTTTATAAGAGGTCTTAACGACCTCTAATAATGGGTTTGGATGACAACAATTTATCGCAGGGACCTGTAGCCTTGACCGACATTTTTTTTTACAAAAATCCCATGTTTTTCGTATTTTGTCTTGGTAACTATATGTAGTTATAGTCAATAGTCACTTGGTAACTTATAGTCAATTATATAGGGTGATATGAAACGCATTTTCCGAATGCGCGAAAAAATTATGGGGTAACTCTAACGCCGCTGATCACCCAATGTATGTACAATGCTACAAATTATAGTCTTGGCATTTTCAGCTAGCATGCGATAACATGGGAGAGTCATATGCATTTGTGTGTATTTGACGTACTAGCTGAAAATGCCAAGACCACACTTCTCTACTATTACTTATCCTCCCCTTTCGTCCTTAAGCATGTGTAGAAGGCGGTACTAAGTAATCGAATTGTATTGCGAGCACTTTTTTTGCTAGTGTATCTTTAATGTTAGTAGAAATCCCAGAGCCAAACCGTTGCTTAATATATAGGATGCATATACCTATACTAATTTTACATTTCCGCTTTTGCTCTGGGATTTCTACTAACATTAGAGATACACTAGCAAAAAAAGTACTCGCAATACAATTCCATCACATTGTACCGCCTTCTACATATGGTCACCATGTTTAAGAAAGAAATGGGAGGAAATTGTAATATGTAGCATCCATCATACATATATTGAGTGATTGGCTTCCAACTACAACATTCAGGCAAATACAAACTTGCGCCTGCTAATTATTGCATTGCAAATTTTCTGTTGTTTCTTCGTAGAAATTCAACATTAGAGAAAAAGAGCATTTAAACTGCTGTGAAGATTCAGCGGCGTTAGAGTTAACCCATATTTTTTTCTCACATTTGGAAAATGCCTTTTTGATGACTTTATATAAATGAGCATCACCCTATATAATTGAATAAGCCGAGATAAAAAATTTAACATAAGATTTTGGAAAAAATTTGTGAAGGCAGCAGGTTGCCGCGATGAATTGCTGTCATACAAACCAATTATTATTTTGATTAAGTGATGGATTGCAGTGCCTTTTGCTAATCATAAAGAATAATTAAATAATTTTGACAGGGAAGCAAACCATAGGGATTTAACATGTGATCTTGACAGGGAATTTATTCATAGGAATTTAACATGTGATTTTGACAGGGACGTAACTCATAGGAATTTAACAGGGGATTTTGACAGGGAAAAATATAAGTAATAAATATCGATTATAATATAAGAATTAACACTAGATTTTGACAAGGAAGCAACATAAAGGTCATGACATTTTGACAGGGAAGAAACCTATACAAATTTTACGCAGGATTTTGACAAAGAAGAAACCCATAGAGATTTAACATAAGATTTTGACAGGAATAAAACCAGTAGAGGGATATTATATGAGATTTTGACCGGGAGGCAACCTAGAGGAAGTTAACATCCGATTTTGACAGGAGAGCAACCGATAGGAATTTAACATGAGATTTTGGCAGGGAAGAAACCTAGAGGGATCTAACGTGAGATTTTGACATGGAAGCAGCCTAGAGGTATTTAACATGAGATTTTGACAGGGAAGCAGCCGATCGGAATTTCAGATGAGATTTTGACAGGAAAGCAATCTAGAGGGATCTAACGTGAGATTTTGACAGGGAAGTAACGTAGAGGGATCTAACGTGAGATTTTGACAGGGAAGCAACCTAAAGGGATATAACGTGACATTTTGACAGGGAAGCAACCTAGAGGGATATAACGTGACATTTTGACAAGGAAGCAACCTAGAGGGATATAACGTGACATTTTGACAGGGAAGCAACCGATCGGAATTGCAGATGAGATTTTGACAGGGAAGCAACCTAGAGGGATTTAATGTCAGATTTTGACAGGGAAGCAACCTAGAGGGATCTTACGGGAGATTTTGACAGGGAAGCAACCTAGAAGGATTTAATGTGAAACCCATAGGAAGGTAACATGGGATTTTAAAAGGGAGGTAATCCCATAGAAGTAGATATATATAATACACTAGAAGAAGCACTCTTCGAAAGTACTGGCAACACGATTCTATGGGCGCTCTACTCAATGCTTGAAAGCAGGTTGTTCAAAAAAAGGTAGGAATGGGTTAAAATAGGTGGGAATCATAGAAGTAGATATATATAATACTGGAATAGTATGTGGTGGGTGGGTTGGTTTGATGGTACAGCTCTCTATCAAGAATTTTTTGAACTATCCAACCTTGTTTTCTGCATAGTTTGCAACCAGGTTGCCACCAGGTACCGCCGTCTCTGTATGTTAGGTTATAACCAGGTATATAGAATAGTATTTGTTGAAGGTACGGCAAATAAAGCCAATTTGCTAAGCAACGATAAATAATCGAGTGCAGAAATTCAGTACGTATTTTTTCGGAATTTACGTGAATCATAATGTAGAAATGTTATTATGTGCACCATTTCCTGATTATGACCAGAATTTTGAGCTAAATTTTTCAAAAATAAATTACTCACGACACTTGCAATGTGCCTTGATTTTAAAAAGCGAAACTTTGATGCATTCCTTCCCTCACGACTAATCCAATCCAAACTGGACTTCGACGAAAATTTTTTCCGATCTGAAACTTCACAAACTGGAAATAATTCGTCTTCTTCACTGTTTTATAAGCCTTATGACATATTTTGAAGTGTCTTTGCGCCCTCAGTTGTAGAAAACTTGGCCAATATCAATGTCATGGAAAAAACATCACAGAAAATGTGAAAAATTATTGGTTTTTTTGTAGCTTTAATTTTTTTGAACAGCGTTAAATCAAAATATAGACATTTCTTTACATAAAATAGGCAAAAAGATTTTCAAAATTTAAATTCTGATCGAAAAGTTAGACTTTTTTTACGCCGTACTAAAGTTTTCCATGCTAAATCCCTACACTGACCCAAAATTTTGTCGCGCTTTCCGCGACAAAAGTTTGTTTACTACTTTTTGCAAATTGCTAGGCGATCTGCCACTCCCTGGGTTATAAGAACTGGGCTTTAGGCAATCCATAGGAATTTGACATGGGATTTTGACTGGGGAACAATCCATAGGAATTTACTATAGTATTTTGACGGGAAAGCAAGCTATAAGAAATAAACATAGAATTTAACATAGAATAAAGAAAAGCACATTTCACGCTTCTCTGAAAACAGAAGGAGGCATGAAGGAAGGCTCTTAAAATGCCTTGGTAGCTATGAACCAAAGAAAGAACTGGCTACGGCTTTCCACTTCTTGCCTGTATGTTAAGTGTTTCAACACAAATGACTTTTTCTGATTTTCATTTACACAATAATTGTTAAGCCTGCAGGAAAAGATATAGATGCTTTCAATAGTTTTACTTTTAAGTCTTTTTTCCAAATTTTAGTTTTTTTGTGGACTTTTCTGTCTATTGCTGCAAAGTTTTGTACGGCAATATGGTCTTGCGTGCATCGTTTGCTTGCGAAAGCTTTGTTTAAACGTATCATTTTTAAAAAAATGTAAAAAAAATCCTGATTTTTTATGTAGTTTGTGAAGACAAAATTTATAGTGAGACTATTTTGTAGTAGTATTTTAATTTTTTTTCACGGACATTACCCAATCCTGCGTGCACCGTACGTTAGCAAATTGCCGGGCGAAGCCCGGCATATTTGCTAGTTCAATAATTAAACAGTGGTTCTATGAACACTTTAAGGCTGATACAAATTGGAATTAATACAACATAGATCATATTATGACGAGTAAATAACAGCCAGTAAAAAAATTCTAACAAACTAAGCTAAATGAAACAAAAGTGAAAGATGCAGTTAGATAGTTTTTAAAAATAATGTTTAAATGGCTAGCACGTCATTGTATTCAGCTAATAGGCGTTCATGAAATTGCAAATTTTCCCCTTGCAAATATTCCATCAGTTTGCGAAGGTCGCAAAGTTTTTCATGGGTATTTCATTTTGGTACAAAATGGGCAAATCATCTGCTCCTGCTCCTACTATGAACGTGTGATTCCTTCAGATGTCCTGAAAAATGTTGTTCATATAAATGAGTGCAATTAAAAAAAAGTTTTCTTAAAAAAACGACTAACCGTATGATGTGATTCACGGGACAAAATAGTGTTGGGACTGCGTATGTCCATTCTAAACCACGTATATTTTGTTATTTGAAGCGTTCTTGGCCTCAATAAGTATGCGGTCGATGCTTTGAAGTCTAAAAAAATCTTCTCTTTGCATCCATTTAAAGGTGAAAGGGTTTTGAGTATGTGCTTGTGCAATCACAATATTGATGTTATCTGGCAAAATTAAAGTATGTTTTTTTAAAACTTTCTCGACCGATGCAAAGTTTATATCACAGTCATTGAAACTGTGCCCGGTAGTGAAAAATTTTTGTTCGACGATTGTAAAATATCCCTCTCTTTGAAGTTTCATCAGCATTTCAACCATCATCAAGTTATTGTTTTGACCGCAACAACGGTCTGCCCAAAGCACCAGAGTCCGATCTTCGCCTGGCTGCAAATTTTGGTATTCGGTGTAAAAAAAATTATAAAAACATGAGGCAACTTTATTGGATCCTCTTCATGCCGTATTCTCCGACCATAAGTGCATGAGTCCAGTATTAACATTGCTCCGTTGAATGCCGAGATTGTAGTTACTTAGCTTTGTTAGATAAAAGCTAGACGAACAACGTTAATTTGGAGTGAACAGCACATGCTGAAGATCACATGTAAGAACAACGTAATTGGGATTTTGTTGAGCTAATATTTTGTCTTCATGGTAGGCATCATATGCGGATTGAGCTGGAATATTCGGTAAATATTTTTCATTTTCATTGAGTCAGGTTTTTTGTTTGCATAAAAGTATTTTTTGTAATAACCTTTGAAATGATGCTCGTCACGAAGTTCCAAAAATTCTGGATTTCCAGTAGCTAAATGTTTAGCAGTAAGTTTGTCGCAAAGATCACAACAATCCTGTTTCGGTTTTGTTAATAGAAGCTTGAAATCAGTGTGAAAAATATCCCGGTAGCACCATTCCTGAACTGTAGGCAAATTTCTTCCAGTTTGATTTTCTTTGAAAAGTCGATGCATGATTGATATATTGAGTTCAGGATGAAAATATAATCTTATGGGCTCTCCCTGATTTCTGGCATAATGTGATTCATATGTAGGGAATAATTTAATGTGCCCAATGACCGCTTGTCTTATTTCCGGAGCGATAAAATAGGGCCGATATTGGTGGGTCCCTCTGCGATCAACTGGAATGATAACTCCATTTAAAAGCTTGTCCTTAAGGGTACGAATCCGAGTTTCTGTTATTTTGTAAACATCCATCAGATTTTTCTTGCATGTTGGAAGTTTTGAACCATCAATCGATAAAGTGAAGTGAATCGCAACTTGCTTTCGACTCTCTTCCACAGCCATTGTTCTTTCTGCTGGTGCACCAAGTGTCATGTTTGAAATCAGCACCAATGATTGGTCATTGTAATGCAAATCGCGGAAGCTGGTGAATAGAAATTTCTTAGTTTCATCAGTCAAATCGCAGCCCCGTATTAAACACAGACAGATTTTCCCCTGCTTTTGCATGCATTGTGGTTTAATTTTCCATTCAATCTCAGTAAATTTAATACATTTGCACTCATTTGTACGTAAATGTGCTTACATTTACTGGTGGGATTTATCCTGCGTGAAAGTCACCGTTTCTTCCTCTGTATGACTCCCCATGTGCCTTGTTAGCCTTAAAAATTTTGTGTTTTAATTAATCTGGCAAAAATTTGCGTTTTTTACCAATTTTTGCTCGATTTAAATCCGCTTTACTCATTTTATGCAAATGATTTGAAGCCATTATTAGAAGACTTAAACTATACTTGAAGATTTAAACTTTTAGAGATATTATGATAATGAGATGAGATGTGTACCGCAGAGTTTCACTGACTTGACTGATTAATGAGAGTGAATCCTCTATATTATCTAAAACACTGAAGGTCACTGGTCTCACTTTTCCCATTGTTGTTAAAATAGTTGCCATATGAATTGCATTACTAGTATCATTTTCTTTGTTAAATGACGTCAGTTAATAAATTACGTCATTTTGATTGTTCACAAGTTTGTTTGGTGAATTTTTAAAACGAGATTGGAGGTTATTCATCGGAGCCCTATAATTGTTATTGCAAAAATGAGGATATATGCTTTTTCTTCAAACTTCGGTCCGGAAGTGTTGCAGTTTATGTAAGGCTGTGTTCTGCGTTTGTTTCGGATTTTTTTTAGTCGGAAGCGGATGTCTTCTGGATCGGGTAGGTCTCTTTTCTATTGGGTGATCGGGTCTCTTCTCGATTGGGTGATCGGATTTTCTTTCAATTGGGTGATCGAAAGAAAGGTTTCTCTGCTGTTGCGTTTGTTGGTTTAGCACAAAAAATTTATAGTTTAAAACTAATTGATAAGTCTAATGTATTAAAATGTAAGGGCATTCCTTATAGTTCCTTAAGAAAGTGTAATTTTGATACTTACAAGGATACTTTATTCACCCGTAAGATTAAGCGTCTAAAATTTAGATCTTTACGTAGTTATAAGCAACAAATTTATCAATTATTGCAAAACTAGGTAGCATTTTCTGCATTATGCACAGTAAGATGTTTCAGACCTCCGTATGGAGTTTATTCTTTACCTTTTGGCCATAAAGAATTGATTGAAAACAGAGATGTAATGTATGTTGAGTAAATTGAATAAAATTGAGAATCTGAAATTGAGAATTGAAAGAGGCTTTACCGCCATATTTCATTTACGCCCCCACGTGTGCTGCATGGGGTGTGACGTCAGCCAAATTCAAATATTGCCCGCGAAATTGACCTATATAGTACTTTTCCCACTACTGACATTCCATTGAATCCAGTTTTAAGTCAAGAAACTAATTGAGCTGGTTGCCATAAAAAAAATTTTTGTCGTTTTCAATCAATGCGATATTTTTTAAATTTGATATTGCTGATGCTATAACGTGATATCTTTTAACATTATGGTCAAATTTTTTCTGTGATACTCTTATGTTACAAAACTGATATAAATTTTTTTTCCAGAATCGCAACGTTCGTTTTTTTATATTGATGTTTGAATTATATGAAAATGCCATATTTTTTAAACTTGATATGGTTGATGCTATAACAGAATATTTTGTTAACCTTATGATCTAATTTTTTCTGAGATTACTCTTATGTGTTACAAAATTGATATAAGATTGTCTTTTTCAGAATCGCAACGTTCGTTTTTTTTATATCGATGTTTGAATTATATGAAAAATGCCATATATTTTAAACTTGATATTGTTGATGCTATAACGGAATAGCTTGTTAACCTTATGGTCTAATTTTTTGTTAGATTACTCTTATGTATTACAAAATTGATATAGGATTGTCTTTTCCAGAATCGCAACGTTCGTTTTTTTATATCGATGTTTGAATTATATGAAAAATGCCATATATTTTAAACTTTACATTGTTGATGCTATAACGGAATAGCTTGTTAACCTTATGGTCTAATTTTTTCTGAGATTACTCTTATGTGTTACAAAATTGATTTAAAATTGTCTTTTCCAAAAACGCAACGTTCGTTTTTTCATATCGATGTTTGAATTATATGAAAATGCCATATTTTTTAAACATGATATTGTTGATGCTTTAACAGAATATCTTGTTGACCTTATGATCTAATTTTATCTGAGATTACTCTTATGTGTTACAAAATTGATATAAGATTGTCTTTTCCAAAAATGCAACGTTCGTTTTTTTGTATCGATGTTCGAATTATACGAAAAATGCCATATTTTTTAAACTTGATATTGTTGATGCTTTAACAGTATATCTTGTTAACCTTATGGTCTAATTTTTTCTGAGATTACTCTTATGTGTTACAAAATTGATATAAGATTGTCTTTTCCAAAATCGCAACGTTCGTTTTTTATGTATCGATGTTTGAATTTTATGTAAATTGCCATATTTTTCAAACTTGTATATTTTTGATGCTATAACATTATAATATATAGTTAACCTTATGATCTAATTTTTTCTGAGATTACTCTTGTGTGTTACAAAACTGAAATAAACTTGTTTTTTCCAATAAAAAATTGGGAATTTTTTAAAATGTATTTTACGATGAGCTAATAATGATTATCTTAACGGGCTAGTCGTTTCAATCCTAAAGTTTTTTCTGCAAAACTTTCAAATTTTCCAGTAACTGGCCGGTGGATTCTTTTTTAGTCTCGTCATATCTATTTTAAAGCTAGGAATAGAATGCAGGTTATTATTGAAACAACAGGTTGACTCTTTAACATTCTTTACTTCTAGCTCACTTTTTCGAATTGATGTACGTTGAGTTGGTACTTGAAAATGTGCAGTCCGAATGTTTTATTTCAAAATTTTCAAGCTGACGGGGTTTTTGCATCTCCAAATAAAAGCAGTGAAGCTAGCTTCATTGTTTTTCAACAAAGTTTTTACTTGTTATTGTTACTATGGATAGAATGTGAGAACAAATTTGCCATTAAAAAATTGTTCCATATGTTTAAACTATGATCCAGAAAAAAAACCATCTTGTCACTATGGACATAGGCTAATAATTAGTGAGCTAGAATTTTTAAAGACGTCCAGAGACGCCCTATTTTAGTGCACAAGTCTAAATTTTTGTACACATATAGTTTTGTGTATAATCGATCAACTGTAGAAATTTCATGAAAAAATGTACAAGAATTTGCTGTTAAATAGAGCTTCTAAATATTTGCGGACGTCTGTTTGGCCGTATAGTGAACCAAATGGGCTCATCTTCGAAAGCAGCCGTGCGACAGGCTATACTAATGTCTATGCAAAATTTTAAAGAAATCCGTTGATGCGTTGATGCGTCCGTTGAAAGTTAGAGCATTGAGATGCTACGACACCAACACGGTTCCATAAGCCCTTCCTGTGTTGGGCTAAAAAAAACACATTTTGAAATAAAAATAAGAAAGACATTAAAGCTGGAATTAATTAAGTCACAATTGCTTAGATATGTTTCTATCGTTGCCTTTGTTCACATCAACTACAGTCCATTTCAAAATAAGAGTAATTTTGCTCGTTAGGTTACATGAAAATAGTTGATAGGTGACAATAAGTTAAGTTGTAGCTGTTAAAAAAATTAACTAAAAAGTAAAAACTATAAAATATGATTTTTTTTTTAATTTTATTTATAAAATCTACGGTTAGTTTTTCATTATTTGGCCGTTTAACATAAGTAGCCAAATAAAACAATGCAACTGCCTTTTATTCTGAAATGAAGAGTAATGCGTATGTGCGTACAGTTAACCAATGGATATGATGGTTAAAATAAACAATTCTGTAACTGCTTTCTGATGCAATAACACTGACTTGTTCATGTTACGATTTTTTATAAAAAACGATTGATTCATCAAATTTTGTAATTAAGTGCTAAGATACTGTGTATTTCTTATGTCATGAAAAAATTCATATAACTATTCAATCTACTGTAAAAAGATCTAAAAAATTATTTTTCAAACCTGAAATTGTGTTAAAATACTTTTATACTTTTTGCGTCGTTCTCAATGCTAGTCTTCGCTATTTCGATCAAACTGAACGTTCTATAGAATACACACTCACTGATGCCAAACTTGTATGTTCTAGCCAAGGAAGTTAATTCACGCCGAACAAAACCCTCACATGCATATAGTGCATGCTGCATTTAATCTATGTTGCATGTAAAAATATGAAAATTCTCATGACAGTCTTTCTTTTGCGGAAATTACGATTTATTACAGAGAAAACCTTTTATAGATAGATAGATAGTTTATTTGATATGGCCGTAGCCCACTCAAAAAAAAGTAGTACAAATCATAAGATAATGAGTTAATGCAGAAAGAGAACGAATAAGTATAGCCACCGCGGCTTAATAAGTTATTATATGAAAATCATAACAAAAGAATAAAGTTGACATTACATTTTTTTTAGTATAGTAGTCTTCAAACAAGAATAAGTAATAGGTGATAGAAGTAACTTAGATGATAAGAATAAGTTAGCGGAAATAATTGGTGAACCAATTAAGCGCACGTAAATACATGCTCTTGTAGTGTGCAATATCCAAATCACCTGGAAGAAGATATGAGACACACATCTTCATTTCAATTGAGTCAATAGGACTCGATCCTGGATCTGGTAAATTGCACTCAAGAACATGCATGGGAGAGAGATGCTCGGGGCAAAATTTACAGCTGGAGAATTCTTCTCGGAACAGAAGTTTATGGGAATTTAAAAAGAGGTACCATGGGTTGAGTCTTAGAGAGGAAATGAAACAACATATGTTTTTTGTTAGAGGTAAAAGTAGGTAGTTTTCGGGTTTGTTACTCTGTTCTGTATTTTTGTAGTAGTTATTCGGAAGGTATGTGGAGTTCTTTGCGCGCCTTGGATCTATTTCGTGCCAATGGTTTTTGTATTTGTCCATTATATCAATATACTGTTCCGCTAGAATGTCTGGGTTTAAATCGTCAAGAATCCACTGTTTAGAGATTTTGCCTAGCTCTACCTTCGTTTGTCGCAGCCAATTATATTGTGTATCTTGTCTGCCAAATCTATTCATGTGCCAAAGCATGTCAGTTGCAAGGGAATTGTCGGATTTTAAAAGGCGATATAGAAGTCTAAGTCGTCGGTCTAACATTACACTTTTAATATGGTCAAGTCCAAATTCAAGCCTGACTAAATAACTGGGCGTTCTTACGGGGAGACAATAAAGACGTTTGTAAAATCCCACTTGAATTTTTTCTAGCTCATCCTCTTTGTCGAAGCCCCATATTGAAACACAGTAGAGTGCACACGAAGCGGTCAATGCGTGAAATATTTTTTTTGCTGAATCCAGGGTAATTTTGTTGAATTTATTAATTATGTTGAGTACTTGACCTGCAGCTGAGTTTCCTTTACTTCTCATTTCCTTTGCTACCGCGTTGAATTTTCCAGAGCTTTGAAATACAACTTCAAGATATTTGTATTCACTTACAATTTCAAGGCGTTGGTTATTGAAAGTAAAACTGTCAGCTTTTCGAAGTCTTCCTCCTTTTCTGAATACCATCACTTGTGTCTTGCTGGTGTTAACTTTGAGGTCATTTTTCATCGCATATTCAGATGGGGCATTTAATTTTTTCTGAAGGCCTACTGGGCTTGTGGATAAAAGTACAATATCGTCCGCAAAAAGTAAGGCATGGATTGTACGCTTGTGTAACGTTATTCCAGTTCCACTTAATTTGTCCATCTTTTCTATTAGATCGTTCAGGTATATATTAAATAGCGTCAGGCTTAAGGATTCCCCTTGGAGAACACCCCCGTTAATATTAAATTTCTTCGTCAGACCAGCGTTACTTTTGATTTGCGCTGTAGCATTCTTGTAGATGAAAGAAATCAGTTGTACAAAGTTTTCGGACACACCAATTTCACGTAATTTTTGCCATAGTTTTAAGTGGGGAACGAGTCAAATGCTTTAGCAAAATCAACAAAACAAGCATAAAGTCTTCCTTTTTTTCTTGCTATTTTGTGCTGGATAATTGAGCTGAGGGTGAAAATATGATCCTCGACCTTTCCGGAATCCATTTTGAAAGTCGTTAAGTATCTTGGTTTCAGGGGAAGAAGCATCTACGTATTTCAAAAGGCGGATGTTCAGGATAGTGGTAAATAATTTTAGTAGGGTTGAAATCAAACTAATTGGCCTGTAGTTGTTGGGACTCAGTTCACTCCCTTTTTCGTACACTGGAGTTACAACTGCTTCGCACCACTTTTTAGGAACTTCGCTTTTTTCAAGACATTTGTTAAAGAGTTGTTGCACAGTTGCAGCTACATTATAGGGCATAGACGTCAGAATTTCATTGTGGATTTTGTCCGCTCCAGGTGATTTATTTTTTTTTAGTTTCCCTGCTACCATTTGGATTTCCTCTAGGGATATCTCTCCATCCAGCCCTTCTTTCGATTTCTGAACTGGTGGTTGCTCTTCTATTTCGTTTTTTTCAAGTGTCTGACTTTCCGTTTCATTATATATTGAACTGTAGTAGTCCTCCCATTTCTCTTTTGAGATTAGGGGAACACTTCTGTCTTTGTGTCTGACTTCTTTAATGGTTTTCCAAAAGTCTGCTGGATTGGTCACGTTGAAGAATTTTGACATTTGTACTTCCTTGTGTAAGATTTTTTTTTGTTCACAGATTTTACGGTAGTAATTATTAGCTTCCTTATAAATCTCAGCGGCTGCAAACCTATTTTCAAATGTTGATGATCTAAATCTTCTAAGCATTTTGTTTTTCTCCGTTTTCGCGATGTGACATTCTTGGTCGTACCATGGGGAGAAAAATCTTCTCTGTTTGCTCCCGAAAACTGTTTGGATAATTCCTGTTGTTTGTGCTGCACAGTGAATTGATTGCTGTAGTATTTGGTTAATACCCTCAATGCTGTGGTCATAAGTTATAAGGTCTTCGTAGCCAGAGGGCCCGTCGAGTTGCAAAACGTCGGTGTTGCAAATCTAGGGCCAGAGCAAAAATCCTCTGACTGAATTTTTGAGATGAGATCCGAGATATGCACTGCACACTTTTCCCCAAAAATCATCAAAC
>Ga0210040_10007934_pt1 | contig 12707 bp, 10 predicted proteins | sample CryGeyCG12114_NA_FD_185462 | JGI IMG/M metagenome (GOLD analysis project Ga0210040, IMG submission 185462) | Groundwater microbial communities from aquifer - Crystal Geyser CG19_WC_8/21/14_NA (SPAdes) (version 2) | ecosystem: Environmental > Aquatic > Deep subsurface > Groundwater | place: USA... | reverse complement strand
GCGCCTCCGGCACGCTCTACGTCGTCGGCACCGGTCAGACCTCGATCGTGCTCACCCTGGGCGGCTTCATCACCGGCACGGTGCTCTACGCCTGGGGCTACCCGCTGGTCGACGACCTGCCCGCCCTGCCCGCCTTCACCATGGCCGACCACATCGGCTGGGCCGGCTCGTGGGCGGTGACGATCGCGGCGCTGGCCGCCGTCGTCGGGATCACCTCGGTGGTGCAGCGCCGGCGGGTGCCCCCGCCCACCGAGGAGCCGGAGACCGCCCGCGGGATCGCCCGGGTGCTGCGCGGCTCGTGGCCCCGGTGGGTCGGCGCGCTGGCGCTCGCCGCCCTCGGCGCCGGCGTGCTGCTGACCTCCGGCGGCGCCTGGGGCATCACCAGCGCCTTCACCCTCTGGGGCTCCAAGCTGCTGCAGCTGGTCGGCCTGCACCCGGAGGGCTGGTCCTACTGGCAGCAGCCCGCGCTGGCCGCCCAGCTGGACGGCCCGGTGCTGGCCGACCGCACGTCGCTGACCGACCTCGGCATCGTGCTGGGTGCCGCGCTCGCCTCGGCGGCCGGCGGCGCCTGGGCGCTGCACCGGCGCATCCCGCTCAACACCGCCGCGGCCGCCGTGGTCGGGGGCGTGCTGATGGGCTTCGGCGCCCGGATGGCCAGCGGCTGCAACATCGGCGCCTACCTGGCCGGCATCGCCTCCGGCAGCGCCTCGGGCTGGATCTGGGGGGTGGCTGCGCTGGCCGGCACCTGGCTCGGGCTGCGGGCCCGCCGGCTGTTCGGTCTCAGCGTGCCCGCACCTCGGGACACCTCCTGCTGAGCCGACCGCGGCGTTCCACGGCTGTAACACCGGGGGCGGACCATGGCCCGGTGACCGACTCCGCGCTCGACCGTCCAGCCGACGGCCCCGCTGGTGGGCCGGTCGGGAACGAGCCGGCCGAGGAGGTGCTTCCGCTGCGCGGGTACACGGTGGCGGTCACCGCCGCCCGGCGCAGCGAGGAGCTCGGCGCACTGCTGGACCGCCGTGGCGCCAGGGTGGTCCAGGCCCCGGCGATCCGGATCGTGCCGCTGTCCGACGACGCCGACCTGGTCGCCGCCACCCGCCAGGTGCTGGCCGCACCGGTCGACCTGGTGGTGGCGACCACCGGCGTCGGCTTCCGCGGTTGGCTGGAGGCCGCCGAGGCCTGGGACCTGCCGCTGCGCGAGCACCTGCAGACCGCCCGGGTGCTCGCCCGGGGCCCCAAGGCCCGCGGCGCCATCCGGGGCGCCGGGTTGGTCGACGCCTGGTCGCCGGGGTCGGAGAGCTCCGCGGAGGTGCTGGCGCACCTGCTGTCCGGCGCCGAGGGCCCGGTCCGGGGACGGCGGATCGCCGTCCAGCTGCACGGTGACCCGCTGCCCGACCTGGTGTCCGGGCTCCGCAGCGCCGGCGCCGACGTGCTGACCGTGCCGGTGTACCGCTGGGTGCTGCCGGTGGACACCGCGCCGCTGCGCCGGCTGGTAGCCACGATCGCCGCGCGCGGGGTGGACGCGGTCACCTTCACCAGCGCCCCCGCCGCGGCCAGCCTCCTGCAGGTCGCCGAGGAGGAGGGGGTGCTGGGCGCCGTGCTCGCCGCCCTCACCGACGCGGTGCTGCCGGTCGCCGTCGGGGCGGTGACCGCCGGTCCGCTGGAGGCGGTGGGCGTGCGGACGGTCCAGCCCGAGCGGGCCCGGCTGGGCGCGCTGGCCCGCACGGTGGTCGCCGAGCTGCCGGCCCGGCACCCGGTGCTGACGTCGGGCCCGCACACCCTGCAGGTGCGCGGGCACGCCGCCGTCCTGGACGGCCGGTTGGTGGAGCTGCCGCCGGGGCCCATGGCGGTGCTGCGGGCGCTGGGCCGCCGACCCGGCGTCGTCGTCTCCCGCCCCGACCTGCTGGCCGAGCTCTCCGGCGGCGGCGACGCGCACGCGGTCGAGATGGCCGTGACCCGGCTGCGCGCCGCACTCGGCGCCCCGGTCGTGGAGACCGTCGTCAAGCGCGGCTACCGGCTGGCGGTCTAGCTACCTACCCCCGGGGGGCCAAAATCATGATTTTGGCCCCCCGGGGGTGGGTCTCAGACCCCGGCGAGCTTGTTGCCCGGGCGCAGGTAGACCCCCCAGGTGACGACGACGCAGACCGCGTAGAAGGCGATGAACGCCAGGTAGGCGCCGTCCCCGCTGCCGGTGGAAAGGAACGACTGGCGGAAGGCCAGGTTCACCAGCACCCCGCCGAAGGCGCCGATCGCGCCGGCGATGCCGATGACCGCACCCGAGGTGCGCAGCGCGTGCCTGTCCGCGACCGCCGGGTCGGTGCCGGCAGCGACCGCGTCCATCGCCCGGCTGCGGAAGACCGCCGGGATCATCTTGTAGGTCGAGCCGTTGCCGATCCCGCTGAAGAGGAACAGCAGCACGAACCCGAGCAGGAACAGCGGCAGCGACTCCGCCTTGCTGGCGACGAGCACCACGCCCGCGCCGACGGCCATGGCGATGAAGTTGACGAAGGTGATCATGGCGCCGCCGAACCGGTCGGCCAGCGAGCCGCCCAGCGGCCGGATCAGCGACCCCAGCAGCGGGCCGAGCCAGGTCAGCTGGGCCGCCGCCAGCGGGGTGGCGAAGTCCTCGGTGAACTGGTTCTGCAGCACCTGGCCGAAGGCGAACCCGAAGCCGATGAACGAGCCGAAGGTGCCGATGTAGAGGAAGGACAGGATCCAGGTGTGCGCCTCCCGGGTCGCCGCCCGCATCGCCCGCGGCTGGTTGCGCGCCGTGCTCAGGTTGTCCATCAGCAGCGCCGCGCCGACCGCCGCGATCACGATGAACGGCAGGTAGGCCAGCAGCACGATCCGCGGGTGCGTGGCGCCGGCGGTGGCCAGCACCAGCAGGCCCACGAGCTGGATCACCGGGACGCCGAGGTTGCCGCCACCGGCGTTGAGCCCGAGCGCCCAGCCCTTGAGCCGGGTCGGGTAGAAGGCGTTGATGTTGGTCATGGAGCTCGCGAAGTTGCCGCCGCCCACACCGGCCAGGCAGGAGACGACCAGCAGCGTGGAGTAGGAGACGCCGGGCTCGAGCACGACCGCCGTGGCGATGGTGGGGACCAGCAGCAGTGCGGCGCTGATGATCGTCCAGTTCCGGCCACCGAACTTCGCCACCGCGAACGTGTAGGGCAGCCGGACGAACGCGCCCAGCGCGGTGGGCAGCGTGGTCAGCAGGAACTTGCCGGCCGGGTCGATGCCGAACACCGGTTCGGGGAGGAACAGCACCAGCACCGACCACAGGCTCCAGATGGAGAAGCCGACGTGCTCGGAGAAGACGGAGAAGAACAGGTTCCGGCGGGCGACGGGCTTGCCGGTGGACTCCCAGAACTCGACGTCCTCGGGACGCCAGTCCTCGATCCAGCGGCCGCCGAGCCGGCCGGGCCGGTGCTGGGTCGACGGGGCGGGGGTACCGGTGACGGTGGCCATGCCGGCACGGTGCCGGGTCGGCGTTCCCCCGGAGTTGCCGGAGCGGGCACGTCGTGTTCCGTTGTCCGCACGTGCCCTGCCCCGCTGTGGTGAGGGTGCCGCTCCGCCGGGTGCGCCCGGGCGCGCCGCGGGCCATGATCACCGCGTGAGGGACTCCGATGCGCGTGTGCCCGGCCGGGAGCTCGTGGAGACCGGGGAGCTGGTGGCCGGCTCCATGAGCCGTGCGGTCGCCGGCCTGCTGTTCGACCCCGAGCACAGCGCGCTGCGGCTGGACGAGCGGCTCGCCTCCTGCCTGCGCGACGCGGCCACCTCCACCGCCGAGCTGCCGCTGACCTGGGAGCGCGCCCGGGCCGGCGCCGTCCTCGCCTTCGTCGCCGAGCTGTCGGTGACCCGCGCCCACCAGGGCCGCGCGGTGCGCGGCGACGGCTTCTTCCACGTCAGCACCGCCGCCCGGTCGGCCGCCGAGCGGCTGGTCGAGGACGTCGTCCAGGCCGCCCGGGGTACCACCGAGGAGCGGCGGGTGCGGCACCTGGGCTACCTGGTGGCCGAGGTCGTCGTCTCCCCCGACATCGACGTCGCGCTCGCGGCCCGCGCCCTGCAGCTGGCCGAGTCGTGCAGCTGGCGCCAGCTGGTCTTCCTGGCCGCCGTCGGCCGGCGGGAGCGGTCGCCGCTGCCGCTCGCGCCGCTGGCCGACGAGGCTGCGGGCTGGCGCGCGTGGGGTGCCCACGAGGACGTCGCCGATCTCCGGCGAGCCGGGCTGCTGGACCCGCCGATCACCGCCGCCCGCCCCGGTGCCCGACCCCGGCTGCGCCCGGCCGACCTGCGGCTGACCCGCCGCGGCGTGCTGGTGCACCGGCTGCTGGCGCTGGACTTCGTCCGGGACGACGACGTCCGGGCCGCGCTGGCCGACCTGGAGCTCCCGCCCGCCTAGCGTCCCGTGACCACATCGTGACCACGGCTGTGGGTCTGCTGTGCCGCTCGTCGCGTGTAAGAGGTGACAGACGGCGGGAGGGGACCCAGCGCATGCACGCGGACGGCTTCGAGGACTTCGTGTCCCGTGAGCAGCCTGCCCTGCTGCGCCTGGCGGTGCTGCTCGCCGGCGATCGCGGACATGCGGAGGACCTGGTGCAGACGGCACTGCTGAAGACCTACCGGCACTGGGGGCGGATCAGCCGCCGCGGCGAGCCGACCGCCTACGTGCGCCGGGTGCTGGTCACCACGCACACCAGCTGGCGGCGCCGGCTGTCCACCGCCGAGCAGGTGGTCGGGACCCTGCCGGAGCGGGCGGACCCGTCGGTCGCCCGGGAGGACGACGAGGAGCTGGCGACGGCGCTGCGCTCGCTGCCCCTGCGGATGCGCACCGCGGTGGTGCTGCGCTTCTACGCCGACCTCTCCGAGCTGCAGACCGCGCAGGCGATGGGCTGCTCCGCCAGCACCGTGAACACCCAGACCGCCCGCGGGCTCGCCCGGCTGCGCACCCTGCTGTCGGCTCCGGTGCTGACGAACGAGGAGCGTCCGTGAGGGAGGAGGAGCTGCAGCGGCGGCTCACCCGGCTGGCCGAGCGCACCGCTCCCCCGCCGCGGGGGTCGCTGGCCCGGACCGTCGTCGCCCAGCACCGCACCCGGCGCCGGCAGGTCATCGGCCTGACCACGGTCCTCGCCGCGGTCGCCGCCCTCGTGGTCGCCATGACGACCCTGGTCGGACCGGCGGAACGACCCGTCTCCGCCGTCGGTGTCGCCTCACCAGCCGAGGCGGTCGACGTCTTCACCGGACCGACCCGCGGCTCGCTGGCCGGTGACGCGGCGTTCGTCGAGGGCGTGCGGCAGCTGCCGTGGACGACCGGCGGCTCGTCCGGCACCGGCCTCCCGGACGCCCCGCTGGACACCCGGCGGGTGGTCTTCGCCGGCGATGTGGCCGGCGGCCGGTGGGCCCTGGTCGTCGGGGCGAACACCGCGCAGCCCGAGCCGCCGGACGACGACCCCGCACGGCAGACCGACCTCGGTGCCCTGAGTGACGTCGCGATCGCCTGGTTCACCGGCCCACCGGGAGCATCGCCGGACCAGCTGGCGCTGCAGAGCGTGCCCCGGGGCGTCGACCCGTCGCTGCCCGCGGCGCTGCACGACCCGGCGAGCGGTGACCTGGTGGTCGTCACCGCGCCGGGCGACGCGGTCGAGCTCTCGCTGCGCCCGGACATCGCCGCAGACGGGCGCGTCAGCCGCGCCTGGCAGCCGGTCGGCTCCCCCGACGGGCTCGCCGTGCTGGCGCTCCCCCCGCTGGACGGCACGTACGACACGGCTCTGCGGTACCGGGTCACCAGAGACGGTGCCGAGCTGACCGTCACCGGACCCGACGGCGTACCCGGCAGCGGGCCCGCGGAGGTGTCGTTGACCTGGCTGCGTCCGCCGCCCGCGCCGGCGGCCGGTGACGCCGTGGCCCGCTCCGAGATCGACGCCATGCTCGGCCGGACCGGTCTGACCTCCGCGGAGACGACGTTCACCGCGGTCTGGGCCGGGGACGTCCCCGGACCGCACGACCAGCCCGCCCGGGTGATCCTGCTCGCCCAGACGGTGCCCTCCGGGGCGGTCTACCTCAGCGGTACCTACGGCTGGCCGGTGACCGACGGCGGCGGAACGGGTGGCACCGGCTGCGGCTCGCAGGTGACCGCTGCCGGAGCACCGCTGGACGAGCGGACCTTCGCCCTGCGCTGCGACGTGGTCGACGGGACCGCCGAGGCGCAGCCGGTCAGCAGCCTGGTGGTGATCGCGCCGCCGGCCGCCGTCTCGGCCCGGGCGCTGGACGCCGGCGGTGCGGTGCTGGCGGGGTTCCCGCTCGTCGACGGGGTCGGGGTGGTGCCCTTCCCGGAGCGGACGGCCACCATCGAGACGCGAGCCGCCGACGGCACCGTGCTGCAGAGCACCCGCCCGCTCACCTGCGCCGACCTGGGCGGCTGAGGTGGCGGTCGCGGTCCGGTCGGCGGTCGTGCTGACGGTGCTCGGGGTGTCCGGCTGCGGTCCGGTGACCGCCTGCCCGGCGATCGGCTACAGCAGCACGCTGGTCGTGGAGCTGGGCGCCGGCTGGCCGGACGAGCCGGGTCGCAGCGTGCGGGTCGACTGCGACGGCCCGTGCTCGGACCCGCCCGCCGCCGGCGGCCCGGACGACGTGCGCACGGTGGAGCTGACCGGGACGTCGGCCCGGATCGACTGGTTCGACGGGACCGGCGACGTGGTGGTGACCGTCCTGGGCCCGGACGGCACCGAGCTGGCCGCGGTCGACACCGCACCGGAGTACGAGCGGGTCGGCGGCACGGCGGAGTGCGGCGGCCCGACGGAGGCGACGGTGACCGTGCCGGCGCCCTGAGCTACCCCGCCGGGTGGACCCGACCGGTGCGGGCGGACCGCGCGTAGGCCGCCGGCGTCGTGCCGAGCAGCCGGCGGAAGTGCCGGGTCAGGTGCGACTGGTCGGTGAAGCCGGCAGCCGCGGCGACCTCGGCGGCGGGCACGCCGGTCAGCAGCAGCCGGCGGGCCAGGTCGATCCGCCGGCCGGTCAGGTAGCGGTGCGGTGGCAGCCCGTACCGGCGGGTGAACGCCCGGACGACGTGGGTGGGGTGCACGCCGAACAGCGCGGCGGCATCGGCGAGCGGGAGCCCCTCGGCCACCCGGGCGTCGAGCAGGTCGCGCACCCGGTCGGCCAGGAGGTCGTCCCGCACGTCCGGCGCCGGGCCGACGGCGCGGTCCAGATGCTGCCCGAGCCGCTCCAGCACGAAGCCCAGCCGGCTCTCGGCCTCCAGCGCGTCGCCACCGGGTGCCAGGGCGCGGTGCAGTGCGGACAGCCGGCTGCGCAGCGCGGCGTCGTCCACCCCGGGCCGGTCGACCGACCGGCCCACCCGGTGGGCGCCGAGGGTGCCCGGCTCCAGGTAGAGCACCCGCTTGCGGAACCCGGCCGGCGTGCTCGACCGGCCGTCGTGCGGCACGTCCGGGGGCAGCAGCGTGACCTGGCTGCGGGTCGCGCCGTGGGCGTGCCGGTCCAGGTCGTAGCGGACGGCGCCGTCGTCGACCAGCAGCAGCGTCCAGGCCGCGTGGGTGTGCGCGGGGTAGACGTGGTCGGTGAAGTGCGCGTGGAACACCTCGGTCAGCCCGGGCACGCCGGGCTGCCAGGCCACGACCTCGCTCACGTCAGGAACGTACAAGCAACCTCCTCGTCCGGGCCGGACCCTGGACCGGTGGACACCCCCGACGAGCAGCCCCGCTGGAGCACCAAGATCGCCGTCCTGCTGCGCGAGGACCTCGCGCCCTGGCAGGCCCTCAACGTCACCTCGTTCCTGGTCAGCGGCATCGCCGCGACCGGCCCGGAGCTGATCGGCCAGCCGTACGCCGACGCCGACGGCACCGGGTACCTGCCGATGCTCCGCCAGCCGGTGCTGGTGCTCGCCGGCCCCGGTGAGCTGCTGCAGACCGCCCGCACCCGGGCCCTGGACCGCGGCCTCACCCCCGCCGTCTTCACCGCCGAGCTGTTCGGCACCCCCGGCGACGTGCAGAACCGGGCCGCGGTGCAGGCGGTGGCCGGCGCAGAGCTGGACCTGGTCGGGCTCGCCGTGCACGGGCCGAAGAACGCCGTCGACAAGGTCACCAAGGGCGCCCGCCTGCACCCCTGAGAGCACACCCGGGGCTCAGACCTCGACGACGAGGTGGCCGTCCTCCTCGCGCACCGGGTAGATCCGCAGCGGCGGGGCGTCGCCGGTGCACGACCCGTCGCTCCACCGGAAGGCGAACAGGTGCAGCGGGCAGACCAGCGCCGAGCCGTCGGTCTGCCCGTCGGCCAGCGGACCCCCGGCGTGCGGGCAGGCGGCCTGGGTGGCGTGCAGCGACCCGTCCCGCAGCCGGAACACCGCCACCTGGACGCCGCCGGCCACGAACGCCCGCCCCTCCCCCGGCGGCACGTCGTCCACCCGGCCGACGACGTGGGCGCGGGTCGGGACGGTCGTGTCGACGCTCATCGGACCGGCACCTTCGGCAGGTCGACCAGCGGCAGCGCGGTGCGGAACTGGCCGGGGGTGGCCGGGCTCGCGCCGTCCTGCCCCCACGGGTCGGTGTAGGCGTCGATCGAGCGCTGCATCCCCTCGTCCAGGTGCAGCACGATGCCCTCGCTGTCCTCCAGCAGCACCTGCTTGATCTTCTCCAGCCCGATCCGGGGCACGAAGTCGTAGGTGCGCTCCAGCCAGTTCCCGTTCTCCCGGTAGTACTGCATGAACCGGCCGGTCAGCTCGATGACCGCCGCGGGTGAGTCGACGGTGGCCAGCAGGTCGCCCTTGCGGATGGTGGCCCCGGCCGCACCCCCGACGTAGACCTCCCACTTCCCGTTGCCGACCGCCACGACGCCGACGTCCTTGACGTAGGCCTCGGCGCAGTTGCGCGGGCAGCCGACGACGGCGAGCTTCATCTTCGCCGGGCTCTCGATGCCCTGGAACCGGGTCTCCAGGTCGATGCCCAGCTGGGTGGAGTCGCCCAGGCCGAACCGGCAGAAATCGGTGCCCACGCAGGTCTTCACGGTGCGGAAGCTCTTGCCGTAGGCGTAGCCCGAGGGCATACCGAGGTCGTGCCACATCGCCGGCAGGTCCTCCTTGCGGACGCCGAGCAGGTCGATCCGCTGACCACCGGTGATCTTCACCATCGGCACCTCGTACTTCTCCGCGACGTCGGCGATCGTCCGCAGCTGCGCGGGCGTGGTCACCCCACCCTTGATCTGCGGGACGACGGAGAAGGTGCCGTCGCGCTGGATGTTGGCGTGCACCCGGTCGTTGATGAACTTGGCGTCGTTCTCCTGCTCGTAGTCCGCGCCCCAGATCATCCGCAGCACCGAGGTGAGGCCCATCTTCGACTTGGCGTCCTCCGCACCGCCGGGGGCCAGCGCGGCGAAGACGGCCGACACCGACCGCAGCCCGCGGGCCCGGATCTGGTCCATCAGCTCGGGCTTGGCCAGCGGGATGCCCGGCACGTACCAGCTGGCCGCGGCGTCCTCGGTGACCTCGCCGTCCGCTGCCCACTCCACGATCTGCTTGACCAGCGACTTGCACGAGCCGCAGCCCTTGCCGGCGCGGGTCTTGTCCATGACCGCCCCGACGCTGCCGCAGCCGCCGGCGACCGCGTCGCAGATCGAGGCCTTGCTGACCCCGTTGCAGTTGCAGACCTGGGAGTCGCCGGGCAGCTCCGCGACCCCGACGTCGGCGGCGCCGTCGGAGAGGTCGACCAGCAGCGAGATCCGCTCCGCCGGCAGCGGCGTGCCCCGGTCGAAGGCCTGGGTCAGGAAGGCGACCTTGCGGGTGTCGCCGAGCAGGGTCGCGCCGATCAGCTTGTCGTCCCGGACGACGACGGACAGGTGCACCCCGCGCCGAGGCTCGGAGATGACCAGGAACTCGTCGGTGTCCCGCTCGGGCCGGTTGACGCCCATGGTGGCCACGTCCACACCGGCGACCTTGAGCTTGGTCGCCGTCCGGGAGCCGGTGTAGGCAGCGTCGGGGTCGGTGCCGGTGAGCAGGTCGGCGAGCACCCGGGCCTGCTCCCACACCGGCGCGACCAGGCCGTAGACCTCACCGCGGTGCTGGGCGCACTCCCCCACCGCGTACACGTCGGGGTCGTCGGTGCGCAGCTGGTCGTCGACCACGACACCGCGCTCCACGTCCAGGCCGCTCAGCAGGGCGACCTCGGTGACCGGCCGGATGCCGGCGGCGAGGACGAGCAGGTCGGCGTCGATCGCCCGGCCGTCGGCGAGGACCACCCCGCGCACCCGGTCGGGGCCGATCACCTCGGTGGTGCGGGTGGCCAGGTGGACGACGATGCCGAGCGCCTCGACGCTGCTGGCCAGGATCGTGCCCGCCTCCGCGGCGAGCTGCTGGTTCATCAGGTGGGTGCCGGCGTGCACCACCTCGACGGCCAGCCCGTGGCCCTGCAGCGCGCGGGCGGCCTCCAGCCCGAGCAGCCCGCCACCGACCACGACCGCCTTCTCGTGCTCGGCGGCCGCGGCCAGCATCGCCCGGGTGTCGTCGATGGTGCGGAAGCCGAAGACGCCGGGCAGCAGCTGGTCCTCCGCTGCGTACAGCCCGGTCATCGGCGGGATGAACGAACGGCTGCCGGTGGCGATGACCAGCTGGTCGTAGGGCGTCGTCGTCCCGTCGGCGGCGTGCACGGTCTTGGCGTGGGTGTCGACCCGCACCACCCGCACCCCGGCCCGCAGCACGACGCCGTTGTCGGCGTACCAGTCGTGGCTGTTGAGCACGATGTCGTCCTCGTGCTCCTCACCGGCCAGCACGTGAGACAGCATGATCCGGTTGTAGTTGCCGTGCGGCTCCTCGCCGAAGACGGTGATGGCGAACTGCTCAGCCCCGCCGCGCTCGAGCACCTCCTCGACCACCCGGGCCCCGGCCATGCCGTTGCCGATGACGACCAGCTTCTGCCGGGGGTCGACGTCGTCGGTGCCGTCCAGGCCGAAGTGCAGGGTGCTCATGCCTTCGGGGCGCCCGCCCAGGACCGTCGTCATCAGACCTCCACCAGGCCCAGGTCGACCACGATCTCGCCGGTGACGCCCACCGGGGCCGCGGCGTGCAGCTCGACGACGGTGCCGCCGTCGAGGTCCTCGACCACCCGCAGCGGCACGTGGCAGTCGCCCTTCGCCCCCATCGGGAACCAGCGCATCGGTTCGCCGTCGCGCACCAGCAGCAGGTAGACCAGCTCGGCGGTGGAGTTGCCGCCGCGGAAGTACAGCGCCTGCGCCGTCTTCCCCGCCGGCACCTGGTAGCGCAGCGCCGGGTCGACCGGGCCGGGCTTGCCCAGCCCCTCCCCGGTGATCGGGTAGACGCCGGACAGGAAGCGGGGGGTGCTCTTCACGCTGGTGGTCCTCCTCCGTGCTGCGGGGTGCGGGGTGCGGGCCGTGGGCGGGACGTGCGGTCGGGGTCGGGGCTGGGTGGCGGGCTCGGGCGCCGGGAAGCGTTCCGCCGGTCCGTCGACCCGGGTGAGCGCGACGGCGCAGACCTTGAACGCCGGCATCCGGCTGGTCGGGTCGAGGGCTGCGTCGGTGAGCGCGTTGGCGCTGGAGCCGCCGCCCCAGTGGAACGGCGCGAACACCACGTCGGGCCGGACGGCGTCGGTGATCAGCGCGTGGAAGCGGGCCCGGCCGCGGCGGGTGGACAGCTCCACGACGTCGTCCGGCCCGACCCCCAGCGTGCGGGCGAGGTCGGGGTGCAGCTCCGCGCGGGGGGTCGGCGCGATCAGCTGCAGGCTGCGGGAGCGCCGGGTCTGGGTGCCCGACTGGTACTGGGCGAGCACCCGGCCGGTGGTGAGCACGTAGGGGTACTCGGCGTCGGGCTGCTCGTGCGCGTCGACCTGCTCGACCCGGACGAACCGGGCCCGCCCGTCCGGAGTGGCGAAGCGGTCGGCGAACAACCGGGGCGTGCCGGGGTGGCTGGGGTCCGGGCAGGGCCAGAACACCCCCTGCTCGGCGTCGATCCGCGCGTAGCTGATGCCGGCGTAGTCCGCGGGGCCACCGGCGCTGGCCCGCCCCAGCTCGGTGAAGACCGTCTCGGCGTCCCCGCTGAAGCCCGGCATGCCCAGCCGGCCGGCCAGCTCGGCGAGCAGCTGCAGGTCGTCCCGGACGCCGGCGGGCGGGTCCAGCGCCTTGCGCCGGCGGATCACCCGGCCCTCGACGTTGGTCATCGTGCCCTCCTCCTCCGCCCACATGGCGCTGGGCAGCACCACGTCGGCGAGCTCCGCGGTCTCGGAGAGGAAGAAGTCGCTGACGGCGAGGAAGTCCAGGCCGCGCAGCCGGTCGATCACCCGGCGGGCGTCCGGTGCGGAGACGGCGACGTTGGAGGCCAGCACCAGCAGCGTGCGCACCCCGCCGTCGGTGCCGAGGGAGTCCAGCAGCTCGAAGGCGCTTCGGCCGGGGCCCGGCAGGTCGTCGGGGTCGACGCCCCAGACGCCGGCCACGTGCGCCCGGGCGGCCGGGTCGGTGATCTTCCGGTAGCCGGGGAGCTGGTCGGCCTTCTGGCCGTGCTCGCGCCCGCCCTGGCCGTTGCCCTGCCCGGTCACCGTGGCCCAGCCGCTGCCGGCGCGGCCGGGCAGCCCGAGGGCCAGGGCCAGGTTGATCCAGGCCTGCACGGTGTCGGTGCCGCTGCGGTGCTGCTCGGCGCCGCGGGCGGTGAGGATGATCGACCGCTGCCCGCGGGCCAGGGCGAAGACGATCCGCCGCTGCTG
>Ga0210040_10007933_pt1 | contig 12707 bp, 5 predicted proteins | sample CryGeyCG12114_NA_FD_185462 | JGI IMG/M metagenome (GOLD analysis project Ga0210040, IMG submission 185462) | Groundwater microbial communities from aquifer - Crystal Geyser CG19_WC_8/21/14_NA (SPAdes) (version 2) | ecosystem: Environmental > Aquatic > Deep subsurface > Groundwater | place: USA... | reverse complement strand
GCCGACACAAAGTAATGGGATTTTCATTTTGTTCTCTTCTTCCGCTATAAAGTATATAGAATCCTTTATTTTTAAGAAGGTGCAATTTGCATGTGAAGCATTTTGTTTGAAACATTTAAAGTTTGCACATTAGATGATTAGATGCTTTAATCGGCTTGCGATCATAGATGCTGCATGTAATATGCAATGCCCGAGACATGATAGACATTAATAGACCACATTATAAATGATGCCAGGTCAAAATTAAAGTTTGCGAAAGTTTGCACACACTCATTATTTGTACCAATGGTATAGTAAGGAAGGAATAGGAAATAATAACGAATTTGAAATCTGAGGAATTGCATTTAGTTAGTTCGGTTTGTTTGGAATCATTTGCTCCACTATGGGCATTATCGCATTATTATAAGGCATTTGCGTTACAAATATTTCATGTTACATGCTCCAGCCTGCATCATTATGGCAAACACTTAGTCTATTTACTTTGCACTTCTCTGTACCATTTCCTAAAATAGGAACCCAAACTTTCACTTTTAGCTAAAATTTGCTTAAATAAAAGCATTTCCATTCTAAAGTATGAGCCCACTCCCTTAATATTACAGGAAGTCAACCTACATACTATATCTTAAAAGTTGAAAAAGTGTAGCTGCCAAGTAAATTGGAGCCATCTATTTTAATTATCCATAAATGGGTGAATATGAGCAGGTGTGTTTAAGCGAAGTCTGTAGGCCATCTAAGACGGAACTTACTAAACACCCGTATATTTGGTACACTGTTGCATACTATGAAGAACGAAAAACTAACTAGGAGAACTTGAAGCATGGAAAAGGACTTTTAACATTTACCAACCACTACTACTGCGAATAATAGGGAAATATATATGCATGGAATGGAATAGATCTTTTAGGGTGGTAGCACTCGGACCCTTTCGGGTGCAAAACCCGGGCTTCGGATCCGCACCAGTAGTACAGTTATAAAATGGGATGCAGTGTGGAACGCAGGCAGGGCACTTGCTTTTGCGACTGTGTAAAACTTGTCTATTGGTTATCATTCACGTCAGTTTTGAAAAGACCATTGCTACGTATACTAATATGAGTCCAGCCACTCACCCATCTGTTTTTCCTCTCACTGGCTGTGAGATTTGGTGAACTGTAATTATTCTCTCTTCATATTTATTATCTCTGTTTGTTTAACTAACTAGCTGACTTTTGCAGCAGTTTTTAATCATCATAGTGCACTGCTTTTCGAAACCAGAGTGAGTTTTGTGAGTGAGTCAAAAAGTAAGTAGTGAGGGTTGTTGGAAATAATTAGTTGTTTTGACGGATTCACAGAATAACAAGTTTTCTGAAATGGAGTTAGTACAGTTGAACCGTGGTAAGAATTTTTCTATATATTTATATATCACTTCGATTTGTATTTCGAAGCAGGTAATATAGACGATAAAGAATTTAACTAGCCTGGCAATAATGCATCCCTCTATTCGGTTCGGTAACTGTCTCTCGGATCAGACACATAAAATTGTATGCCAAATGTGTGATACATGGAATCCACAAAAATGAAAAGCGTAAAAAAATATTACGCTGGTTTATTTTTCATTCCATTGGAATGCATAAACGTATATGAGTATGAGTATATGATTTCTATAAATGGATTGAGGCAGAGAAAACGGATAAGCACTGGGAATCCCTTCATTCCTAGTTTGGCATTTGTTCTATTACTGGAAATAAAATTACATGCATCTCTTTTGTTTTCCAATTTGAGGTTAGTATATGAAATTGCAGAGCTATGTTTTGTCAAAGAATATAAAACTTTTTTGTAATAATGGGTTTCATTGGAATTCGAACGTGGCTTGTAAGGAAGGATAACGTGTATGCAGCTATATTTTCTCGTGAATTCTAAAAATTGAATTTAGGGGGGAAATCGCCCATAATTTTGTCTGATGACGTAAATAATGTAAACTCTTGTAGTCCATTGTTTTAGGAATTCCCATAGGGTTGAAGAAATACAAATATAGCCTGCAAAGAAGCTAATTTAGCAATACGAAGCTACCGTACCTTGCATGTGTGTGAAAGGTAGCATATGCTGACCAACTAGAAAAAGTAACTACCTGTACTAAAAGTTCAATTTCTCATTGCTTGTAAAAAAAAGTTCATTTGTTGGTTTAGCCCAAATAATTTTGCATGTAGATCTACTAAATAGTTGGGCGATACGATTCGTTTCAGGCTATGGAGCAATTTGTTTTTGGACCTCATTGTATTTATGAAAGAAGGGAACACTAGCTAGACTGCAATTTTTGTAACAAACATGACTGGCTTTGTACCAGCTATAGCTTCTTTTAGTTTTACGACGGATTTACGATGGCTATTAAGTGGAAACTAAGATTGCATTCTCAAAATATGTATTTTTCTCTTCCCAGGTGGTGCCACACTGTTCATTGAGAGTGTACTGGGCTCCCTGAGGACATGGAGGCTCTGAGAGCTCCAATTTATCGCTCCTGCACTCACTCGCCCAATACAAAAGGTTAATAGCAGCACATATTTGCTTGTGTACTCATTCCGACTTGCTTTTTGCTTCCCACTTTTAGCGAGTGAGCATATCTAACTCAACCTGGGGTACTGCTTTCACTAACTAACTAACTAACTCTTACCTTCATATTATGAAGTGACTTTGTGCTCCGCTCCAGGACTCTACACATGTGTTCATTGATCCATGGAGTATCCAAAATGTCAGTCATAGCATAGGCAACTTTCCGTGACTAAAACTTTCTATGGTTTCCAAAGGCCAGCCAAGTAGTAGTAGTAGTATGTGCATACAATCGACATGAGCAGTCTTCTAGATCAGTTGGACAAAAATCGTGCTCTCAGTGATGACGAAGGTGACTCTATTAAGAAACTTTTCCCCAAATGTAAACCCCGAGCGAGTGCTGGTACCAGTGTTTGTGAAAGGTCCTCCTCTTCCTGTTGCCAACAAACTCAGCGGATTGCCCATGACAGTCACCACAGTAAATGCAATGTGAACCATACTAGTCATACAGGGAACTTGGTCAATAATGTTGGGGGCTCCGATCATATTGTCATTGACACGAGCACTAGTTTTCCAAACTACAAGGATCCCTCTCCCAATAAGCGTACTATCGGGCACAGGGGTGATTTCTGTGAAAATATCAACGTGACTCTTGGTACTTGCCGTACCCATTCGTTACCCAATTCTTGTGAACTTGTTGTGAGTGCTCCAAACAATCAGACTACTGGTAATAATATTAGCTCGCACAAGAACCAGCAGCCCACGTCTTGTGGAGCACCCCGAAAGGTGAAACAACGTAGTAGTAAATGTCATCATCATAACAATATCAATCCCCAAATTTCCGCCAGAAACTCTAGTCGCGCTCATAAGCGAGCAACGGATACTAATCGCAATAGTCATCATAAGTCTCATCCAAGTAGCGCAATTCCCTACATGCATCGCTCTTTCAAAGGGAGCCGAAGTTCATGCGCGCATGAACAAGTTGTGGCACGAGGTGGAGGGCTGGACCCCTACAGTGGTCATCACCATGAGCGAGCTGCCAAAGACCACCAGGATCCACAGCCTTCTGAAGACAGGTCAGTCAACAACTGTCATCTAGCCCATGAGTCCATGTCGGCTGGTGAGTCCGCATCCTCGCCTCGATTGATCCAGACTCCGGACCAAGAGCTCTGTGACAATAATGTGAACCATCATAATATTATTCCTCCGCATCACCAGAATCACAAAAATAGCAGTCATCGATGTGTGCCCGTGATGAATGCTAGTAGTAGCACCAGTAGCACGAGCAGTGGGAGCAATTTCATTGGGAGTAATAATGTCGACGTTTTCAAAGACACTAGTAGTCACTTGTGTAGGAAAGTGTGTGGGCCCAATTGTGATCATTGTCGTGGCGATTTGGGGTACCACAATCCGGTCGGGCTACGAGACTCCCGCATAGAGATAGCAGGGGGTCGGGAAATTTTCTCCCAAAGTCGCATGAGGGCGGGTCGCCGAGCTCGGGGATCCTCGTCCACGTCCTCCTCTTCGGAGATGGTGGCTGACATTGTGACCACCATCGGTGGTGTCACACATCACAGATCTTCAGGGAAAACATGCAGTCCTAGCCTTAGTCAGCAGTTATTAGTCCCTCAGCAACAGACGAGTGACATCAGTGCACGGAACAATAATAGCACTAGAAGTAGGAAAAAGTTGTCTCCCAATTTGCAACCGCAGTACAGTGGGATGAAAGAAAATACTGGTGGCTCGTCAAATCTTGTGTTTGAAGGCCCCATTTCTCCCGAAAGTTCCAATAGTTCTGCCCCTTCTTCCATGGTGTGGCAGTCCAACAGCAGTCGTCGAAAAAGTTATCCAGCCAACAATAAGTTGAAAGACTTGGTTCGGTCCACCAGTGGGGGTCAACATGGGCTCTACGCGTGTGATCATTTTGGGGACTGTTGTCCTGTCAAAAACAGTGGTGACCACTGTTGCAGTTGTACTAGCACGGCGGGTCCCAATTTACTGCACGGGCAGATTATCATGGGTGATTGCCCAGCAGAGTGCAGCAAGCAACACAATAATAAAAATGGCAGTAGTGGGAACCAGGAGCGGAGATTAAAAACAGATTCGGCTACTGGACTCATTCCCAACACTGCCATAACCATAAAAGAAACAGTTTTTGATTCTCAAATTACATGCATTGAGAGTAAGAAAGTGGTAGGGAGTAGCAGTAGTACTGCTGCTGCTGCTATTGCGAACAAAACATTAGTCCCTGACCATTCGGTGGGGAATGGGAGCAGCAGCAGTGGACATGAGATGGGCCACACGGGCGATCCATTGGTCTACGAGACACCATTTGGAGGGAGTGAACTCCTCTTTGATGACATCGGGGATTACGAAGAAAAGGATGGGCCTCATAGTCGCTATAACTATCATCACCGGAGTCGGAATTTCCCCAGGAAGGAGGAAACATGTTGTCCGCCGGAAACGAGGCCTTTCCGATCCAATAATAATAATAATAATAATAATAACAACATGAAGCATCCGCAGTCTCACCTTGCCCTCCTCCAAGTGCTTATGAAAGATGATCAAGTGAAAGTTGTAGAATGCACAGGTGCAGGGGACACGTCTTTTGGTGGCCGCAAAATGAGGCCCGACTCATTATTTGGTGGGCCAAGGAGTGACCAAATGATATTGCTAGACCAGTCCCCATGTGCTTCTACAAGAGGAGATGGGAACACTTCTCCCAGTGGGTATGAGAGTGAAGAATTTTGTGGATCCACAGGAGGGGGCATGGTGAATTCCTCCCGGATCATTAGTCCTTATGAAAGCCGGAGACGCCGACTTATTGGCAGTGTTCCTATAGCGGAATACGAAGGGTCCCCCAAGAGATATGGATTGAAACCACCAACTCAAGCCATGCCTACTCATTTTGACTTGGTAGATGTGGATCTAGCTGGTGGCAATAATGGGATGACTGTACATACAGTGGGGGATGCAAATGCTGGGGGTGAAAGAACTAACACTGCGAGTGCTTTGAATTTGCCGCCTACAAATTGTTCCTCTTCTGCGTCACTAGATAGTAATACCTACTCGATAAGTTGTTCCGCTCAGAATATCGTGAAACGGGGGGCCAAAGGGTCCCCTTCCAATAGTTGCTTTCCTGTGAAAACGGTGCCTGGGTTCCCGCAGAGAGTCACTGTGTGTGATTTCTTGAAAAACGAGCCGACCAAGACCAAAGGTTTGAGCAGAGAGTGTCATCATCATCGACTGGAAGAAAACTTGCATTTTGGGGACAAATGTAGCGAAAACCAACAAGTTGTGCTCTTGGGAGCACTCAATGAACCATTAAAGTGTGGCAACGGTGATAATTCTCCGGATGATAGTGTAGCCAGTCAAAAGGGTTCAAACAATACCACAAATTCGGGCAGTTTTGACACTGACTCAACGACTGCAGCGGAGCAGTGTGCGCAGCAGAATGCTCGGGAGTTAGGTCTCTTGACCAACTACATGGACCCTAGTGGCAGTAGTGGAAGCAATGCATATCATCCAGGAGACTCGTCCGTAGTGGCTCCAAATAGTAGTAGCTACTCGAACGAAAACTTGGACGCAGAGTACATGATGGAGTTCTCTGAAACACGGAAAGTGCTTGAGGAATTTTTCAGGGTTTCTGACCACAAGACAGCAGCAGGTGGTAAAGATCATCATTTTGATGAATTGAATTATACGTTGAAACGGCAGGCGGGGAATTCATATGTAGGTCAACGACTAGCCAGTGAAACGGCCGTGGATGAGAATCCTGAGGATTCGCCTAAGAAAGCGGTCCAAAAGATTTTTGGAGCTGGTGCCTCCGAGGAATGTAGTAGTGATGGAGGGAAGTTGTCACCCAAACTCATTTCCTTCCAAGAGGTGGCCAATCCCAGCCCACTACTATGTGCTCCATCTTCCGGAGCCACGGATTGTCATTACCAGTCGTCAGGAAGACGGACCAAATCTCCGAGATCACAATCCAGATCTCCTCTTAAATCCCCTTGTGAACTACAAGGGCGGGATGTCAATGATAATGACATGGATGGGGAGAGTGGATCAACAAACACGGATGGGGATGTAGAAAATGCCCCTACTCTCATCCATGTAAGTATCATCGTACGTTTGCATGTACATGAAGTTGGATCCTAGTTTCCCATTTTATGTTTTCCTTGGTTATGGCATAGACACACAGGGCTCAACTTGTTTTCTTGTTTTCAGTTTAGTCAGTACTTTCTGGTTCTGGTGCATGGTGGCCATATGTAAATAAGGAAATGATGAGCTGTGCTCTAGGGACCACCATTGAGAGTATTATATACATATGAGGATTCTGTTTCTGTATTTATTATATGCTGGAGTGGATTCAAATCTTAATTTCTTTTGATCTGTACTAGTATATACAGTCTACAGTTTTATGTTTATACGAGTTTTGGTTGTTTTCTCGGTTAGTTAAACTAAAAAGAGTTTTTGGTGAATCCAATGATAATGGGTATCTTTGTTTGGTTTGTTAACAATCCAAATTTTTATCTTATGCTTGTTTTTAGTTAGTTTTGTAGCTGGTATTACTAGTTGGTATTGTTGATTCGTTAATTTTCAAACTAATCCCACTTGGAACTAACTAATCTCTGGTTTGTGTTTCCCTCATTATTTGATTTACCACTTTTCGAAGGCTCACGTTTGTACCTACCTGAATGATATGAATATTTGGTTGTAATACTGCTACTATTGTAGATGGAGCAAGGCTGTAACTACATGATGTCTCCGGAAACCACTGACTGTGATTCTAATGAGTACGAGAGCGAAGTTTCACTTGACTATGATCAACCCACGCGCACATGTGGTCGGCATCTCACAAATTTGAGCAAGGATTACTACCCGTCCTCTGAAACTTCGGATAATGATGAAATCCCTACGTCGGCCAAAACTTTCATCAATGGTCATAGAATTTCCGACAGCGCTGGAGACCAAGAGCAATGCAAAGTCAATAATTTGTGCAACTCTGTAGTCTCAAAGCTAGCACTTGACGCCAATAAATCCCATCCTCCAAGTTGTCCACTCCAGAAGAATAACGAACCCGTGTGCAATTCCAATAGCCATATCTTTAATAATCATGGAGACCAATTGGAGTGTCCCGTGTCAAATTCCAGTGGCAAGGATGTTTCGCCCAGCGGTGGCTCCGAAGGTAATCCTACACTGCTGCTGATGAAGAAACAAATCTCGGAAATTGAGAACGAGATCAAACAGCGGGCCACAACGCAGAGCAGTAATGATGACCAGTGCCTTTTGATCACGGTGGCAGATGAGGCTATTGTGGACAGCCCAGGTAATGAAGACAACTCTGGTCCCCAATTCCACAATGACGCCATCCACTACCATTGTCACAATAACGAACTAATTGGTGATGTTCCCATCATCACGGACACGACAAGTAATGAGAGGAAGCCCAAAGAGTTAGAATTGGGGGAGCCGTACAAAAGCAAGTACGATAATGATATGCAAGAGGATTGTGCCTTTGACAATAAAGACCCTGAACTGGAGGCCTTAGATCCTATGAGTAAGTTTTTTTCATCATTCTATTTATGGCTAGAATATTGAAGCTGTCAGGTTGCCATTATTTGGATTACGTCATCCATCATGGTGCACACAAATTGAAATGTATGGTGATCATGTAATAATGTGGTACTTTGTATTCAGCTCACGGTATTCAAATCATAAACAGCAATGTTTTGAATACTACTTGCGTTGCCATATTACTAAGTTACTAACTATTGCAAGGCCTCTCTTTATCTCTAACTCTAACCTATTTGTAGTGAAAGCCCAGCTAATATTTCTTTGAAAATCTTCCCTACACACATGCTGGCTAGAGCACTGACTGATTACAAACTGGATTTGCCCACATGAATCACTAGCTACAATAGAACGGTCCACTGTAGTAAATGTATGTACGTAGCATGTATGTGAATAGAAATCATAGGCAGTCAGCAAGAATTCATATTTTACTGTCATTTCAGCGAGACGAGCGAAAGATTGGACTGGCTGCCTTATAGTTAGTTAGTTGGTTAGTTGAGTGTATAAAGAAGCTATTAATCCACTCTTCAGTCAGTCTGTCAATGTGTTTGTTCCATACAACAAACTAACTAACTAAGTAAGTAAGTCTGTTTTAACGAACTTATAGTTAGTTGGTTACTGCTTCCATTGCATGATTCAAGTACCAAGGGAAAGTTATACTTGAGAGTTAGAAAGCACGGTCGGAATTGTGCACCACGTTATACATCCATAACATACACGTAGTAGAAATGAGTGGCCACTTCTCTTTCTCGTTAGTGTAGCTTGCTAGCTACATGTGTGCTCAAGTTGAGTTTTCTACACAGGAGTAGTATTCAGTGTGCCCCCTTACATGGTTAGTATTGATTTCCCCCGTCTTACTAACTAACTAACTAACAAACTTAGAATGTTGGATACTATATTTGAACTTGCTTTATACACTGACTTGCATGGAAGTCACTAAACTAACTAACTTCACTGTTTCACTCATTGTAGATAGCAAAAAAGTGAAATTAAAAAAGTGAATGACGTAAATTTGTAAGCACAATATGCGTTAGTCTAACTAAAAGCAAACAAGTAAGTAAGTGGAAAATTATTTCACTGTTCTGCGTGCAAATAGTTAGTTAGTTAGTTAGTTAGTTAGATGTTTTTGAATGCGGGATTACATTCTTTTGAGAGTTTGCTCGCTTTCATGATAGGATTTTTTTAGCTCGTTAGTTCATTTCATTAATATTAGGGAACAGCCACTCGGCAATGATTTGTTTCGCTCCATGATTTTCTTTTACGTTATTTCATCATTTCTCATGCAAAGTAGGTCAGATGGTGAAAAAATATGTTTGCTTTGTTCAGTTTGAAAATAATCCTCACTTTTGAGTACTTTTCTGAGTTCGCAACTATAACATATGAATCAAATATTTACTTTTAGGACCAACTCCACCTCCTTCACCTGCACCAGGCTCTAGAATCTGTAGAGGCCAAGAGGACGTTACAAATTCATTGGAAGATCCTTATGGGTCCAGTAATGGGCCTGTGAATGGGTTTGATGGTTCCGGGAAATCAGTTGTCACAGCCCCCAGCTCATCTAGTGCCACAGACGTTGACGTCGTCATTAAGGACATCAAGGATGCCATTCAACGGGCCAAGAGTCTTGCCAAGCAACAAGATATTTCCCCCATGGTCATTTCCAATAGAGTTCCCGACTCTGTCTCACACAACTCGGAAATGATGGAACTTTATCAGTGTCAAGAGTCGGCTCAAGAGTCCCTTGTGAACGAACCTTCCCCCGTCTGGGTTCCTCGGTAAGTTATTTTACCCGTTACTCCAATGGCACCCTCTTACATCATTTCCCCGGTTACTCCTATGGCCTCTCCAGTGTTGATCTGAGTTCAATTTTTATTATTATTGATGTAATATTTGCACTGATAAAGGCTGAGGACTTCTGCATTTTGTTAAATAATGTATTTGGAAGTTTTTTTACTCGTTAGTAATCAACGGGATTGCATCTTGTGTGTTGAACGTTAATTTATTGTTATGGTCCATGTTGTGTGACACAGGATGTTGTTTATAGTTAGTACAAGTATGTGTGTACATAAGTCCGTTGGTTGGATGCACAAAATGTAAAAGGTTTGGGCGAGAACTCATGTTCACATAATAATGAGTTGAGCACAGGTGAACGAGATGTTGATCTGTATGCGTATGGGGAATGGGGAAAGCTTTTAGTGAATTAGTTTTTCTCTCACTGCTGTGTAAGTAAAATTAGAATTTACGAATCCTTTTAGATGAGGAAAATATGTTTTGATTTATATTTTCCCTTTCACTCAAATAAGAACTATATATGTTGCAGTGGATATTCGGGAGTGTATTTGTGAGATTATTTTTGCTCATTACAGGAAACCTTATCAACAAAAGTCCACCTCGAGCGTTACCGACCCATTATTGAAGAAAAACATGTTCGAAGATGGGGCTGATGATGGTGAGTGAAATATTTAGAAGATTGTTGCATTTCCGTGCTTTGTAGAGAATATTTATAGTTCTTGCTTAGATATGTTAGTGTATATAATGATGCGCTGTTATTATTCCTTTTCCATGGAATGATATATATAGAATATAATATAAGTATCACGCTTTGTGAAATGATAACTCTATTCAGTGTAAACGATATGTTCACGAGGAAGCAATCAGATTTGTTATTTTCTTCAAAACTTTCATAAGGCGAAAACTGTGCAGGAAATTGTTTCCCTCATTGAACAATTATTTGACTTGGCAGATTTTGTTTTATCCTCCACACACATGCATGGAATAAGTAAAAACATATATACAGGACTGTTTCCAGCTTTTAAGAGTAAAGGTACCCAAAGTTACTTTCTCCGAGCCATTAAAAAAGCAATAACGTGGGGAAATAAAGTTTTCCTTTGATAAAAGTGGGGCAAACACTCCGATTCATATGTAAATATATAATACGATTTTATTGAGCGTTTATAACGTAAGTAACTGTTGAAGAAAATAACTTTGAACAGTAAAAAATACATTGAATTGAAGCTACAACTGAGTGTAATTTTTCTATCATATTGTCGCACAAATATATGGCTATCTTTTCGACGTTCCAGCACTTGTAAACAATTGAACATATATCAGCATGCGGCGATCATGGAATTTGTCCACATTAAACACCTTTCGAGGCAAATTCTTAAATTGACTAATATCTGTTAACCGACCTTTTTAGATTTCGTTTCCTGGTTTTGTTTTACCAAAACACCTCTTGGAAAATTATTGGGATTCAGAATGGTTGAAGGTTTTTTATCAATGTACTATTAATTATCAATGTATTATGTATTTAGATAACCATAATTATGGTAAAAATTTTAGTTGTCCAACTTTGATTCCTTTTGAAAGATCAAAACCAAGCAGGAATAGTTGTTAATTTTTATAAGACCGGAAAAATTGCTTCTAAATAGTTGAGAGCAGGGAAGGAAAATATTTTTCATTTTTTCTCGAGTTATTTACGTTTATACTTATACCATCAATAAAATCGCGTAACTACTGTATAAATTAAGACTATCTAATTGCCTGTGCTTGGCATATTGAACATTTAACAATGTTTTGAACATTTAATTTTTCCATTTCTCAGATGCTGATACGGATCAAGAAACTGACCGCCTACTAGGTCAAACAAGAACTGATGACGAATATGGATTCTACGATGATAAGGTATGCATACAGCTTGATTGGTTAAGTCATGTCCGCTTTTTTCCCTGCATTGCTTATGCTGTGATACCCCTTCCGTCTAGAACTAATTCACAGGAGTGGGAATAGATTGATCTGCTAGACATTTGCGGGAGTGTGCAGCTTTTAAAAGAGAAAGTGTGAGACAGGTAGAGTATGGACAACTCTGGATTTACTATAGTTCAGGATAGAACTAACTAACTATGGACATTACCATTGCATATGTAAAGTAGAATAGAGACAAAAGCTTCTGTGTTCACTCGTGATAATGTTTTAATATCCTGTTTTAGAATCCTAAAATTGAGTTTGTTTGAATGGCGACAATGGCCACTATTGTTTGCCATAGAATTCTCTGAATTTGAATGCAAGGGAAATGACTTCAATGATTAGTCGTGCGTGATCATAATAAGTTATATGCCGGGCAAACTAACTTTCTATGTAGACATAGTAAATGCATTCCTGTAGACTGTTCACTGTATAGTTTATAATTACGGATTTCTCCCTGGGGTGAGAGTTGGGCTTTATGAGACCATAATGCCATTGTTTCTCCATGTGCCATTATTGTGCACAGTATTGTCCAAATGGCAGGATTCATTGGACACTGTAAGCAAATAAATAACTGAAATAGGGGTTCTTCAGTTCTTCTTGATCAAATTTGTTTACAATTGGTTTTAGAGCAACAAAAAGTTGAAGTTGGTTTCATTTGATGAGACACTTGTTATCTGACAACATAATATTATTTACTGTGTGAATTTAAGATGCTGTTTTACATGCATAGAGGAGAGCGTAAGTATAGTTAGGAGACATAGGGAGGATTTATTATTGAAAGTGGGTGACTGAACGGGTCCCACTTATTAGTTAGGGAACGTGAATCCATAATACTGTGTTCAATGTACTCATGATAACCATCATTTATT
>Ga0210040_10007932_pt1 | contig 12709 bp, 9 predicted proteins | sample CryGeyCG12114_NA_FD_185462 | JGI IMG/M metagenome (GOLD analysis project Ga0210040, IMG submission 185462) | Groundwater microbial communities from aquifer - Crystal Geyser CG19_WC_8/21/14_NA (SPAdes) (version 2) | ecosystem: Environmental > Aquatic > Deep subsurface > Groundwater | place: USA... | reverse complement strand
ACATAAAAGAACTCCGCCAGAACGATAAGATTGACACTTTTACCCAATTGCACCTGGATAGCACCCTTACCCGTTTATGCGATGCCATGGGCAAAGCCGAAAGAATAAACGGAACGGTATTTCCTTCGACTTACCGGCTGTTCCTACATTTTATCATTTATCTGTTTGTGGTTACGCTCTCCATTTCTTTGCAAGATGTAAGAATGATTTTTGAAATACCGTTGCTGCTGGTAATATCGGCCAGCTTTTTTTTAATTGAAAAAAGTGCCTTCCATTTACAGGATCCATTTAAAAATCGCCCCAGTGATGTATCGGTATCGGCAATAGCCCGAACCATAGAAATTAATCTCCGGCAACTACTAGGCGAGCAGGAAGTGCCGGAGCCGGTTAAGCCGATTGATTTTTATATTTTGTAATGGTTAGTTATACAAGTTTAATTAGGGGACACAGTCACTTACCATTCTAGCCTAAGCGCTCAAAAGCTGATTAGCAGAATAATACCCCTCAACTTAATATTTAAACGTACACAAAGAAGAATTAAAACTAAAGTGTATAGATAATCAAACTACGAACGAAATAGCATGAATACCTATTAGAAGTCAAAATTAAACTTAATATGTAAAGACCATTAGGGCAATGAGAATATGCCCCATGTTGAATTAGTTTACTTCTTCCTTCTAAAAAGTCATTTACTATCAGCATCTGCGATTTTGATTTCATTATATTACATAAAAAATTAAAATGATTAATACTGAGATATATAGGATTAAGGAAGGTCTACTGATTTCAGAAAAATCCAAAATCCCATTTTATTTTGGAATCATTTCAGATAACGATGGAGTGTACAGTATAGACTTATACATTCATGAAGAATATAACCTTGATGAAATTAGTAATGATGTAAATGATCAATATTGGGAATTGGATTACAATATTGAATGTATTACCGATGAAAATAATAGTTTAGAAATAGATGGTTTAAGCTTCACAAATATTATACCTCATCTATCAAAAGTAAAAATGGTAAGTCATGGTAAAATGAAGCATACCATTATCAAACATTTTCCTTCTCAAACATTCGATGAAGACCCCAAATTACATTATTTAGAGTTAGAAGGGCTTCAAATGAAATTTTGTAATTTTACAGAAGAAATTAGATCAAGGGGTGGTAACGTAATTCGTGGCTTTAGTAATTTGAAATGAGATCATACATCTGCCCTCCTTGTTTTAGATAAATACCCTTTTAATCAAACATTTTATAGTTCAGCTGATTCTGATAACATATTTGTTGAGTTTCCAAATCACGCTAATAATACTCTTTCATACAAGCAATATTGCAAATTAAAAAACAACTATGTTTCTGTATTATCTTTTTTAAACGGTGCAGAAGTTAGAGTAAGGAAGGAATATACAGGCACATTTTACACTTTAGGGAGAGTTGATTCTCAAATTGTAATAACTTATTCTTTCCGATGTGTAAAGAATGAAAGCTATAATAAGTATATTCCTATTAATAATCTTTTTCATCGAAGAGATAATATTTTGAATAAGTTCTTTATGTCAAATTTTGATAATTATCAAGAATGGAATAGAAAGATTGATTTAAACTCTATCATCTTTTACTTAAGCAATTCTGAGCAAACAATAAGTATTGAAGAAAAGATTTTTGTTCAAATGATAGCATTTGAAAGACTTACAACCATGTACGTTGAGAATTTAGGAGTTGCGGAAGAATTTCTACCGAGCAAAAGGGATTTTGAAGAAATTAAAAATGAATTAATTCTTATTATTAAAAAGTACGAAGATAAATTTGGAAATGCATACAATACAGTTAGAGGAAAGATATCTAACCTTAACCAAATAAAACGGCTTTCAACAACTGATAAAATGTATCGACTTATAAATGATGTTAATATACCAATTAGTGAAGAAATTAAAAATTTAATCGATGTCGTACGACATAAAACAATCCACAGAGGTGATATTGGAGAAGGTAATGAAGGAATAATCAACTTTCATTTATTAGATGAACTGATTAGAGAAATAATTTTAAGGCTTGTTAAGTATGACGGACCAAGGGAAAGTATAATCCTTTTAAAGAATGACAAATCACATAATTGATAAAATACTACAAATAAATTACTAATGTAAACTATCATTTTTATACAATTTATAATTAATTTTTTATACTCATAATTTATCAATGTCAATTTAAAAATATAATTTTTAAATTGACATTGATAAAAATCAAAGCCAGCTATAAAACATATAGCTGGCCTTTAATAAACAAAGTTGTTTTACTTTATATAATTCTACTTCTGCACTACTTTAATTAAAGTACCTTTGGCTACCTGATCAGTTAAGGCCATGCCGTTCAGAATAGAAATTTCTTCCAGGCGCTTATCGGGCATTTTATAACTGCGCAACACCTGGGCTAAAGTACCGGTATTCTGTACTGTTTTAATCCGGATATGATCGGCCTGGCGGTTTAGTTTTTCAGTATCGGTTAGCTGCCGGAAATTTTGCATAGTAGCGCTAAAGGTAGGCGCATAATTGTTAAAATTAGCCGTGGGGGTAATGCCCATCAGGTTATAAATATTACCGCCGTATTGTATTAAGTAAATGAGTGCCCGGACCGGAGGCGATTGTTGCTGTTGCTGCTGTTGTTGTTGGGCATCCGGCACCTGGTCGGCCACCATGGCGTAGGCCGGCAAACCATTTACCGTCACGTTTTTAGCTTCCACTACCGATAATTTATAATTCTGTACTAGCTTTTGGGCAACTGCCTGCAACGAAGCGCCCTGGCCTAAAGTCATCGACATCATGGCTTGCCCGTCCTGGGGGCCCATCTGTACTTGCTGCGGGGTATTCTGTAAAGCCCAGCCGGCCGGAACCGGGAACTGGAATTTCAGATCGGGATGATAAAATATATTGTTTTCGGTAAAGCCTTGGCGGGGATCTTCACCGTACATTAAACCATCGATCATGCGCAAATAAGAATCGCGGTTTACTTTTAAGTTCGTGGTACCCGCTTTTTGTTTCCACTCGGCTGCCAAAGCACCTACGGTTTCAAAACGTTCTTCGGGCTGCGGGTGGGTAGACATAAAAGCTGGTACTTCCTCTCCGCCCTGGGCCTGGCCTTGCCGGGCTAACGTATTAAAAAAACCGGCCATTTGCTGGGCATCGTAACCAATTTTGGTTGAATACTCCACACCCAACTTATCTGATTCCCGCTCATCATCGCGGCCAAACTTCAGAAACAACAAACCTACTCCCTGAGAAGCGGCATCGGCCAATTGGCCCAGTTCCGGGAAAGCAATCATGCCTCCAATTAAACCGATTTGGGCCAACATAGACTTGCTTTGTTGCTGGGCCGAATGGCGCGCCGTTACGTGCCCGATCTCGTGCCCCAACACCCCGGCAAACTCGGCTTCGTTGTTGAAGTGCGCCATAATACCCCGGGTAAAATACACGTAGCCTCCCGGCACGGCAAAAGCATTTACTACTGGCGAATCCACTATTTTAAACTCATAAGCTAAATCGGGCCGGTGCGAAACAGCCGCCATTGCTTTGCCTTTTTGGGTAATAAAGCTTTGCAGTTTCGCATCTTTATACAAGCCAAAAAAGTTAATTATTTCCGGATCCGATTGCTTACCCATGGCTATTTCCTGATCCGTCGAAACCAAGCTTACTTCTCTTTTACCGGTAACCGGGTTGGTAGCGCAGGAATTGAAAAATAGCAACGAAAAGGTACTAAAACAGACATAAATTATTTTTTTCATAATAGATCAGGTTAGATAACTAAGATATTTAGCTTAGAAGAAAATAAATATTTTAGAATTTTTATATATTTTCTCCAACGGTAAAGCACCAGAATGGTTACTCTACCAACCTGTGAACTATAGGATTGAATTAATAATTATAAGTTTAAATTTTTTCACCTATTTCTCCTGAGATGCAGTGTTGGTGCCATTGTCCGGCTTTTTTTCGGTAAGGTATTTCCAGTAACGTTGCGGCATGTGGCGCAGGTGCAATTTGGGGTTTTTACGTTCCGGAATATTTACGTGATTAAAATAAGTTTTCCAGAGTTGCTGATACAGGGCTTCGTGCTGGGCTAGTATATCCGGAGACAAACAGCCACTTTTATTTACTTTTTCACTTTCCAGTACAACTTGTTTTACCTGCTGCAAATCGTAATATAAACCGTAGTGGCGGCGGATATCATATATGAGCCAGCATTGGTCGGCGTAGCGTTTTTCAAAATGATCTTCCAGCAAGGGCAATACATTAAAATCCGGTTCGATGGTGGCGTAATATAAATTATCGGTTGTTTTCTGAAATCGGACAAAAGCCTCCATCCGGTGCTTTTCCCGAAATACCTGCTTATTTATTTCAGCTATCCGTCGCACACAATCTTCGGCAAAATTTTCTTCTATGCTCTTATTGCTGGAGAAAGCCAACTGCATATACCGGAAAAGCAGCATTTCAATTTGGGGCAATTCCGATAAAAAAACTTTGTATAAACTGCTACGGGCGGCCTCCGAAATATGCTTTAATAAACCCTGCCACACCCGGTCGGCTTTACTTTCATCGGTATTTACCGCAATAGCTTGGCCGAAAAGGTTGCCCTGTGTTAATCCCGCTTTGCTTATAGTGCCGGGCCAGGAGCGCCTTTCGTAAATATCAAAAACGGTGGTGAGCAGCCCGGCAAACGTACCATCGTAGGTATAACCAAACACCCTGGTTAGATGTAACGCAGGAATAGCTGGTCGTTTTGAGAAATAACACCCACCGGAATATCACTTTTTTTAAGAACTGCTTTTTGGGCCGAAATCTTTTTGAGGTGTTGCACCAGCATATTCAGCTTGCAGTGGCACGATAAAGGCGCGAGTTTAAAATTGGCGTTCATAGTGGTTGTAGTTACTAACATGATTTATTTGATTTTAGGTTTTATAATCTAATAGCTATATAATTAACCGGCCTCCTGGAATAAACTGAGTTGTTGTTTTACCAGGGCACTGCGGTACGAGCCTTCTCCGAACAATATTTTGCGGCGGATAAGCTGTTCATTATAATCTTTCGTTTCCAGGCTGCGGCCCTGACAGGTGATAAAATATTTAGCCCGTTTCAACACCACACCTATTTTCTGTAAATGATCGAAATGCAGCGGCGTAAACCGACGGGCCGAAACAATTTTTTTCGCGGATTTTACGCCAATGCCGGGCACCCGCAAAATGAGTTCGTAATCGGCGGTATTTATTTCAATGGGAAACCAGGCCCGGTTACGCAGAGCCCAAGCCAGCTTCGGATCAATCTCCAAATCCAGGTGCGGGTAAAAATCGTTGGCTATTTCTTCGGCCCGGAAGCCGTAGAAGCGCATAAGCCAATCGGCCTGGTAAATGCGGTTTTCCCGGATTACGGGCGGCGATACCAAAGTGGGCAACCGGCTATCCTGAGAAATTGGTACATAACCCGAATAATACACCCGCTTTAGTTTATAATCGTGGTACAACCCGCTGGAGAGTTGCAGAATCTGGTGATCGTTTTCGGCGGAAGCACCCACAATCAACTGCGTACTTTGTCCGGCCGGGGCAAAATTGGGTGCAGATTTAAAAAGTTTTTTCTCTTCTTTATTCTGCATCAGCTCAGAGGTGATGGCCTGCATGGGCACCAGCACCTGGTTATAATTTTTCTCCGGGGCCAGGCTTTTAAGGCTTTGTTCCGAAGGCAATTCAATATTTACGCTCAACCGGTCGGCGTACAAACCAGCTTCTTTTATGAGCTCGGCAGAGGCGCCCGGTATGGTTTTAAGATGAATATACCCGTTAAAATTATGCTCCTGGCGCAGCTTTTTGGCAATGCGCACCAGCCGCTCCATGGTATAATCGGCATTTTTAAATATACCCGAACTCAGAAATAAACCTTCTATGTAATTGCGCCGGTAAAAATTCAAAGTCAGGCTTACTACTTCTTCCACGGTAAAAGCCGTTCTTTTAATATCGTTGCTGCGGCGGGTTACACAATAGGCACAATCATAAATACAGAAGTTGGTTAATAAAATTTTCAGGAGCGATACGCAGCGGCCGTCTTCGGTATAACTATGGCAAATACCCATGCCTTCGGCATTGCCAATACCTTTGTTTTCGTTCCGGCGTTTGCCTCCGCTCGATGAACAAGAGACATCATATTTAGCGGCATCAGCTAATATACTTAGTTTTTCCTGCAATTTGTCGTTCATAGCATCAATATTACTAAACAAAAGTATTAAAACCAATATTTTTAACTAAATTTTTTAGTAATAAACACTTAATTAATTTCTCTTATTACCGAAAGAACTTCAAAGGCGTAAAAGATTTAAAGCAGTTATTCGTTAAATACAATACAGGCCTAAGGCTAGGTGGTGCATTAGGTAAATTATACAGTAATAACGATATTTGTAAAGTCCCTCTAAATTAAAAACCACCGGTTTTAAGCACGCTTGTGGGTTTTAAAGTATTTATGAAATTTCACTTAAGGTTAACTTGTTCGTTTCTTTTCCTGGTTCTATGGGGATGCTTTTCATTTGAGGCGAAAAGTCAAACCGAGCCTAATTCCCCAGATTCGGCCAGTACGTTACCGGTAAAAAAAAAGAAAAGAACCTTTTCTTCCGATCAGATCCTGGAGAACTTAAAACAAATGTCGAAGCGGAAGACCATTGTGGGCCGTGGTTTGGATGCCCTGTTTGATTTTGATGAAAAACACCAGACTCCCGGCGGCCTGAATGCGGAACTCATCAGCAATGGCTACGAACAACATAATTATAAAATAGTCCGGAAAATTACCTTTAAGCGCCTTAACAGCTTTGGCTATTCCATAACCGATACTACCCGGGTACCCAAAAACTTTGTGGAGAAAGCGGGTAATTACGTACATGCCCGCACTAAACGGGCCCGTATCCGGAATAGTGTGCTTTTTAGAACAAATGAACCGCTGGAACCATTAGACTTGTCGGAATCGGAACGTTTATTGCGCCAGACCCAATATATTCTGGATGCCCGGGTGCTGGTAAATGAATTAACTTCTACTGAAGACAGTGTAGATGTTATTGTAATTACGAAAGATGTATTTAGCTTAAGTGGTTCGGCTGCCTTCAATACCAAAGGTTTTGGCCGGTTGGGATTAAGTGATATTAATTTTTTGGGTTTGGGCCACGAGTTTCGTAATAAGTACGAGTTTGGTATTGATTCTGTGAACCGGAACTGGAATTACTCGGGAAGTTATACTATAGAGAACATATCTAATACTTATATTACGGCCCAGCTTATTTACCGGGATGAAATTCAATCCGTACAAAAAGGCATCAACCTGTATCGCGATTTTTATACCATCAATACCAAATATGCCGGGGCTTTGGGTATAAATTGGTACATGACCCCTATTTTGTACCTGAATGCCGAAGGCGACAGCAAACGCCTGAATCTTGATTTTTCGCGGCAGGATGCCTGGTTGGGAAAAGCTTTTAAAATAAAGTCGTATGATTTGGGCTACGACAGCCGTGCCCGGCTGATAACTGCCGGCCGGGTTACTGCTACCCAGTACTTTAATTCTCCTAATACCGATTACCAGAACAATACTCTATTTGTGGGCAGTTTAGGTTATAGTTATCGGAAATATTACCGCGACCAGTATTTATTTGGCTTTGGCCGTACCGAAGATATTCCGGCCGGTAGCCTGATAACTTTAACAGCCGGTTACGAAAAAGGTGATTTGTATAATCGTCATTATGCCGGAGGTAAATTTTCGTTTGGTAAATACAGCACCGATTTCGGCTATTTGTACTTTGATGTACAATACGACGGGTTTATCCGGAAAAAGCGATGGGAACAAGCCGAGTTATCGAACGAAATTCTTTATTTTACCAAACTACTTTCGGTGGGCACCTGGCAATGGCGGCATTTTATCTGGAACCGGACTTCCTGGGGCATTAATCGTAAATACGGAGAAAACATTTTAGACATAAACCGACAAGAAGGTATAAGGGGCTATGGCGGACCGGAAAAGGGCACGCGTAAATTTGTACTTAATTACGAGAGCAGCTTATTTACCCCTTTTTCCTTTCTGGGCTTTCGGCTAGCCTTAGTTAATTTTGCCGATATTGCCTGGCTTTCCGACGGCAATAAAAGCAACCCTTTTCATAACAAACCTTACCAGGGTTACGGTATTGGCTTCCGGTTCCGGAACGAATACATGGCTTTTAGCACCATTCAGGTACTGCTGGGTTATTACCCGCAAGGCTCTTCTCCCTTTAAAACCTACAACAGCACCCGCCCCTATTACGACTTTAACGATCTTAAATTTTCCCAACCCGTTACTTCTGATTTCAGGTAACTGTTCGATGTTAAGGAGAACTTCTATACCATTATTATGTTACATGTCTTAACAAAAAATAATGATCTTTTGTCTGTGGTCCGTGGACTATCGACTGTGGACTAAACACTAACTGTAAGGACAACTTTTTCGTAAGTTTGGGTAATATTTATAAACACATGGTAGCAATAGGCGATTACAACGAACTGGAAATAGTAAAACAGGTAGATTTTGGCGTTTACCTCGATTCGGATGATGGTGAAATATTACTGCCCACCAAATATCTACCAGCCGACTACCGGGTGGGCGACATTTTAAATGTCTTTATTTACCGCGATTCGGAAGACAGGATTATTGCCACTACCCTTAAACCAAAAGCCAAAGTAGGCGAATTTGCTGCATTAGAAGTAAAACAAACCAACAAATACGGCGCTTTCCTGGATTGGGGCCTGGAAAAAGATTTGTTTGTGCCCTTCAATAATCAGCGGGATGCTATGCAACCCGGCCGCAAATATGTGGTTTATGTTTATCTCGACGAAAATTCTGACCGATTAGTAGGTACTGCCAAATACGAAAAATATCTAAAAAAGGAAGCTGATGAACTAACCGAAGGCCAGGAAGTAGATTTACTGGTAGCCGGTTTTACCGATTTAGGAATTAAAGTAATTATAAATAACCAGTACCTGGGCATACTATATAATAACGAAGTTTTCCGGCAGTTAACAACTGGAGAAAAAACCCGGGGCTATATTAAAAAAATACGGGAAGATCAGAAAATAGACGTTAGCTTGCAAAAAACCGGTTTTGCCGAAGTAACCGATGCGTCAGATGTTGTTCTTCGGAAACTCCGGAACAATGGCGGCAGAATCAATTTATCGGATAACAGTACTCCTGATGATATTTATGCAGCTTTAGGAATGAGTAAAAAAACTTTCAAAAAAGCCATCGGCACTTTATACCGCGCCCAAAAAATAACATTACACGAAGATTACATCCTCTTGAAAAACAAGTAAGCTTTTCAAGCTTACTATTATTATTTTCTTAAAGGAATTTCGCAAAACTGCCCTGGCCGCGTGTTACTATCGTCCAGATCTTGTAAAGCGGCCAGAAAAAGCAAATAGCAACTCCTTCGTTTTTATCTTTGCTAAAGTTCTATCTTAATTAACAGTTTCTAAATTTTAGCAGTAATTCCTTTGCTGGAAAAACCCCATGGAGTTACTTTGAATACCTGAAAAGAAGGAGCGCAAGTATGACGGGGATACTAATACTTAAAGTTGCTGGTTACCCGACGGATTAGTGCCAATTGTGATTATTATCTCGCCCATTGAATTATAAAAAATTTGCCAGTATAGTTTTAGTACCCTGCAAATAGACCTCAATACTGATTTACACATAAACTTCAGGGTTTCTATTGCGTAAGCGAATCAAATTTAAAACGAGATACTATGTCTGGTTATACGCCTGTTAAATTAAAATCTGCCTTCCCAAAAGCTACCCAATACGATCAGAAGTGGGTACGGCAGCACTCCATGGGCGAAAACGTACTGTATAATCTGGAAAGTCTAACGTCGGTATTGCCTTTAAAACCGGGCATGCGGGTACTGGACCTGGGTTGTGGCAAAGCTATTAGTTCTGTGTTTTTAGCCAAAGAATATCAGGTGGAGGTGTGGGCTGTAGACGAGGCTGTTTCGGCCACCGCCAATTTTCAACGGGTTACAGAAGCTGATTGCGAAAAGCAGGTTTTTCCGCTACAATTAGACGCGCGTAATTTGCCTTTTCCGGATGAGTTTTTCGATATTGTAATTGTAGTAGATTCTTATACCTATTTCGGTACCGATGAAAAGTACCTGCCTTACATCTGTCAGTTTATAAAAGCGGGCGGTTACCTGGCTATTGCCGATGTTTGTTTTGTTAACGAAATAGAAAGCCTGGAGCAAATTCCAACTTTTTTACGCAAAGACTACCAGGATTTCTGGTATTTTATACATTCGGTGGCCTGGTGGCAAAAACTTTGGGAAAAAACCGGTTTGGTGCAAATTACTGCTGCCGAAATTTTACCATCTGCTGACTTGATCCGGGACCAATACATCCAGGATTACCAGGCCCGCAAGTTTAAAGACCCATTTGCCAAAGCGTTGGAGAAAGACAAAAATCATGTAATTTCTTTTTTCCGGTTGGTTGGGCAACGCACCGGCAAAGAAGCTTATTTGCAATCCTACAAAAAATCGTGAGTAAACCAGGCTAGATATCCGGATAAAATCTTATTTACCCGGTATATAACTCAAACATAATCTGTTGGAGGTTTGCTCATTTATTAACATAAAAATAATTACACTTTATAGTCTTTTTTTCTAAATTTCCAGCTATACCTAATTACCAATATATCCGTACACCGGGAAATTCAAACTCATTATTAAATCAGACCATAACTTTGGAATAAAGTTATACTATACCTTATGATTACAAATTCTATTGTACACCCTGGCAATCCTTTTCCGCTGGGAGCCACTTGGGATGGTGAAGGGATAAACTTTGCTTTATTTGCTGAAAACGCCACCGGTGTGGATTTATGCTTATTTAATTCTCCCGATGATACTGTTGAAGCCATTCGGATACCCATTCAGGAACGGTCGCATCATGTTTGGCACGTGTATGTACCGGATATATTACCGGGGCAGTTATACGGCTACCGGGTACATGGCCCCTTCGTTCCGGAGCAGGGGCATCGCTTTAATCCCAACAAAGTACTTATTGATCCCTATGCCAAAGCCATTGCCGGCACTATAAAATGGCACGATTCATTATTTGGCTACATTATGGAGCATCCCGATGCTGACCTGAGTTATACCTCCGAAGATAGCGCACCTTACATTCCCAAATGCGTGGTAATTGATCCGGAGTTTGATTGGGAAGGCGACAAACCGCCGGGCTATCCTTATTACCAATCTATTATTTACGAAACCCATGTAAAAGGCTTTACGCAACTGCACCCCGAAATACCCGCAGAAATCCGGGGAACGTATTCCGGTATTGCCCATCCGGCAACCATCAAATATTTAAAAGAACTCGGCATTACGGCAATTGAATTAATGCCGGTCCATCATTTTGTAAACGATAGCATTTTACAAGACAAAGGTTTAACCAATTACTGGGGCTATAATACCATTGGCTTCTTTGCCCCCGATGTGCGTTACTCCAGTACCGGGGTGCTGGGCGAACAGGTAGATGAGTTTAAAAGTATGGTGAAAGCCTTACACAAAGCCGGTATTGAAGTAATACTGGATGTGGTGTATAACCATACCGGCGAAGGTAACCAATTAGGACCCATTTTATCTTTTAAAGGCATTGATAATGCGTCGTATTACCGGCTGGTTGAAGAAGATAAGCGTTTTTATTTCGATTATACCGGCACCGGCAACACTTTAAATGCCAACCTGCCCACCGTACTCCGGCTCATAATGGACAGCCTGCGCTACTGGATATTAGAAATGCACGTAGACGGATTCCGGTTTGACCTAGCTTCTACCCTGGCCCGGGAACTGCACGAGGTGGACCGGTTAAGTTCATTCTTCGATATTATTCACCAGGACCCGGTTATTTCGCAGGTTAAGTTAATTGCCGAACCCTGGGATATTGGTGAAGGGGGCTATCAGGTAGGCAACTTTCCTCCCGGCTGGACCGAATGGAATGGCATGTACCGGGACAGTATGCGGGATTACTGGCGCGGGGAAGAAAGTATGCTGGCCGAATTTGCGAACCGCTTTACCGGCTCTTCCGATTTGTATTACGACGATTACCGTCGGCCCACCGCCAGTATTAACTTTATTACGGCCCACGATGGCTTTACCCTCCATGACCTGGTTTCTTATAATGAAAAACACAACGAGGCCAACGGTGAAAACAACCGGGACGGCGAAGATCACAACCGTTCCTGGAACTGCGGTACCGAAGGCCCCACCGAGGATGAAGGCATTAACCAGCTCCGCGACCGGCAGAAACGTAATTTCTTAACTACTTTGTTTTTATCGCAAGGCGTGCCCATGCTGGTGGCCGGCGATGAAATTAGTCGTACCCAGGGCGGTAACAACAATGCTTACTGCCAAGATAATGAAATTTCCTGGCTCAACTGGGATAAAGTTGACATCAAATTACTGGAGTTTACCCGCCGCCTGATTAAGTTACGTAAAGACCACCCGGTTTTCCGTCGTCGGCGCTGGTTCCAGGGCCAGCGCATCAAAGGCATCGATCTGGAAGATATTGCCTGGTTTTTACCCGATGGCTCCCAAATGGGTGGGGAACACTGGGATGAAGATCATGCGAAATGTCTGGCCGTTTACCTCAATGGCCGGGGCGTACATACCCG